>OEPS010000481.1_pt1 | contig 13993 bp, 16 predicted proteins | sample 1539411 | NCBI WGS metagenome assembly OEPS01 (sample SAMN02671747, study PRJEB22543) | soil metagenome | biome: bacteria | place: China:Hunan Province, Lengshuijiang City | collected 2012-10-15 | depth 0.08m m | reverse complement strand
TCATTAATTAATGGGTTAAAGGATTATTTATAAATGAAATTCAATAAAATCGCATCCGCTGTAATTTTATCTATGGGTATGGTCGCATTTGGTGCTAACGCGGCAGATCCAGATCAAGGCAGTGGTTCTGTTACCTTTACTGGTAGCATTATTGATGCACCTTGCTCAATTAACCCTGAGTCTGTTGATCAGACTGTTGAGCTGGGCCAGGTGGCTTCTGCTGCCCTGAAAAACAGCGGGAAATCAACACCTAAATTCTTCGATATTAAGCTGGAAAATTGCAGCCTCGACACAGAAAAAGATAATGATGGTAACCCAGTCTCTGCTAACACAGTATCCATTATTTTCGGTGGTCCTGAAGCTAACGATGCCAAAGATCTTCTCGCCATCTCCGGAGATGGCAAAGGTGCAGGCGTAGCTATCGAAGATATGACAGGTAAACGTGTGACCTTGGGTGAAAAAACCGGTACTCAGTCTCTGGTTGCTGGCGACAACACCCTCCAACTGACAGCATACCTGATGGGTCTGGGTGACGATGATGCTATCGAAGCCGGTGCGTTCCAGGCCGTATCTAACTTCACTATGAGCTACCAGTAATCTACGCATATCCCCACCACTCTGTGGTGGGGATATCCGGAGTCATATATGTTAAACCGCTGGTTACCTTTAATTTTGTTATTCACCTTTTCCACTTATGCTGCGCAAGAGAACATGGGGAAAGGAAAAGTAACGGTTTCAGGAGAAATAGTTGAGTCGGCTTGCACTATCTCAACAGATGATATCTGGCAAGAAATTGACTTTGGTAACCTCTCGCTAGGGGAGTTTGCTGAAGGTAACACGCCAGCCAGTATGCCATTATCCATCCAGCTCATTAACTGCGCATTAGATAAAAGGGATGGAGCGGCATGGAGCAGCGCAAGCATTACCTTTGACGGAGAAAGAGACAAGTATTTTAGTGATATGTTTGCAATGACCGGTGATGGTAAAGGTATAGGCATAAATCTTACCGATATAAAAGGAAATAAGGCTATCCCAGGTCAATCATTACCTGATGTACTTATTCAGGAAGAAACAACCTATTTAAATTTTAATTTAACCCTTGAACGAAACGGCGATGTCCTCACTCCGGGGAAACTCTCGTCTTTTCTCAGGTTTATGGTTTCTTATCAGTGACATAAAGTTTCAACACAAGGTGTATCATGCGTACAAATTATTTTTCTTATAACAAGATAACATCCTGTGTGTTGATGGCATTACTGGCTATCCAGCCTGCTGTTGCTGTTGAGTTTAATACCGATATCCTTGACTTAGAGGATAAATCAAATATTGACCTGTCACGCTTTTCAGAAGTGGCATATATTATGCCTGGCCAATATTTACTTGGCCTAAAAGTCAACGAGCACAGCGTCAAAGATATCGATGTTACATTTTACGAGCGCCCGGAAAAAGCAGCGGAAGCAGCTAAAGCACCACCAGTGGAAGCCTGCCTGACACCAGAACAAATTGACTATATTGGTTTCAAGCCCGAGTCCGTTAAAAAAATCACCTGGTGGCGTGACGGAGAATGTGCTGATTTTTCTGCGCTTGCAGGAGTTATCACACGTGGTGATTTGTCCGAATCCAGCCTGCAAGTTTCTGTTCCTCAGGCCTGGCTGGAATATCAGGACGCCAACTGGTTGCCCCCGTCACGGTGGGAAGATGGTGTTCCCGGTGTCCTTTTTGATTATAACCTGAATGCCACCCTGACGAAGCCTAACTCTGGGCAGCAATCTCAGAACGTCAGCGGGACGGGTACAACGGGGGCAAATCTTGGCGCATGGCGTGTAAGGGGGGAGTGGCAGTCCACCTATAATCACATAACCGGAAGCGGGCAGGGGAGTCGTCAGAGCTTTGACTGGAGTCGGGTTTATGCCTACAGAGCATTACGCTCGATGTCTGCAAAACTTTCTGCTGGTGAAGACTATTTATATTCAGACTTATTTGATTCCTGGCGATATACCGGAGTGTCATTAATGAGTGATGAAAGTATGTTGCCTCCACGTTTGCGGGGCTATGCACCGGAAGTTACCGGTGTGGCCAAAACGAACGCCAAAGTGATCATTAGCCAGCAAGGCAGGGTTATCTATCAGACCTCTGTTGCCTCTGGTCCATTCAGAATTCAGGATTTAAGCAATGCGCTGAGTGGAAAACTTGATGTCCGCGTTGAAGAGCAGGATGGCAGTGTTCAGACGTTTCAGGTCGATACGGCGACAATCCCTTATCTTACCCGTGCCGGACAAATTCGCTACAAAATTGCAATGGGCCGGCCGAGTGACTATGACCACCATTTCGAAGGTCCTGGGTTCGGCACCGGTGAATTCTCCTGGGGGGTGAATAACGCCTGGTCTTTGTACGGAGGGGCCATCATTGCCGGGAATTATAATTCACTGGCTGTCGGGCTTGGTCGTGACTTACTTGAGCTTGGGGCCATTTCGGCGGACGTAACGCAATCTGTAGCAAGTTTGCCTTCTGAATCCCGCCGCCAGGGTAAGTCATGGCGACTAAGCTACTCTAAACGCTTTGATGAGCTGAATAGCGAGATCACTTTTGCGGGTTACCGGTTCTCGGAGCGGAATTATCTTTCCATGGGAGGCTATCTGGATGCCCGGTATCGTGGCGGGGACATCAGTCACGATAAAGAGTTATACACCATCACAGCCAGCAAAAGCTTCCGTGATTTACGCATGTCAGCCTATCTGAGCTACAGCCATCAGACCTACTGGGATCGTAATGACAATGACCGTTACAGCCTGTCTGTCAGCCGCTATTTTGATGTGGGTGACTGGAGAAATTTATCGGTCTCCGCTACGGCTACCCGCAGTGAGTATAACGGTCGGCGGGATGATATAGGGTACCTCAGCGTAAGCATGCCTTTCGGTAAGGGCAACATCAGCTATAACGGTTCACTGAATAACAACCGTTATACCCAGAGCGCCGGGGTGTATCAGATGCTTGATAATAACGACAGTTATCGTCTACAGGCGGGAACCCGTAGCGGTAATGGTGAGAGCGTCACCACACAGACCAGCGGGTATTACTCTCACACCGGCGATATGGCAGATATTACCGCCAATGTGGGCTGGGAACAAAACAACTACACGTCCGCCGGATTTTCACTCGCCGGTGGACTGACTGCGACCACAGAAGGTGCGGCTCTTCACCCGGGCGGGGTGCGAGGTGGAACAAGGATGATGGTCAGCACAGATGGTGTTAGCGGTGTTCCTGTAGAACGAAATGAATATACCAACGCTTTTGGTATTGCCGTGGTTCCTGGCGTTGCCAGCTATTACCGGAACACGACATCAATTGATGTGAATAAGTTACCTGATGATGTGGAAGCTGCTGGTGCACCAGTAGTGGAAGCGGCACTCACCGAAGGGGCAATAGGGTTCCGTCGTTTTGATGTACTCAAAGGTGCAAAAGCGATTGCTATTTTAAACATGGCTGATGGTAGCCATCCGCCCTTTGGCGCCAGCGTGCGTAACCGTAAGGATCGCGAACTTGGCATTGTCAGTGACGGCGGTGTCGCTTGGCTTAGCGGGATCAATCCTGAAGATGAAATTACTGTTAAGTGGGCTGGGGACCGTGAATGTAAAGCACAGATCCCACCTGTAATTCAAGGAGATCAATTGTTGTTGCCATGCAAATAACAATTGATATGCAATTCTATTTTGTAGGTTACGCATTATGACTCGTTTATTTAAGACTTTCATTGCAGGTAGCGTCATTTTATCTGCTTCTTCCGTAGATGCAGCGATTGCACTGGACCGTACCCGGGCTATATTTCCGGGGGACCAGAAGAGTATCTCGCTGACAATCACTAATGAGAATAAAGAAAAACCCTACCTGGCGCAGGCCTGGCTTGAAAATGCCCGTGGCGAGAAAATCAATACGCCACTCACCGTTATCCCTCCGCTGCAGCGAGTGGATGGGGGAAAGAAAAGTGTTATCCGCCTGAATGATGTCGCTGCATCGTCTCTCCCACAGGATCGCGAATCCGTGTTCTGGTTTAATGTTCGGGAGGTCCCGCCAAAAAGCGAAAAAGCGAATGTATTACAGGTAGCCCTGCAGACAAGAATAAAAGTTTTTTATCGACCAGCGTCTATTGTTCCGGACAAATTCACTCGCTGGGATGATCAGCTGGTACTACACCGTACCAGCGGTGGCTACCGTATCGAGAACCCAACCCCTTATTACATTACGGTAATTTCTGTTAAAGGAGGGCCGAAAGAACCCGTAGATAAAAACTTTAAGGCGGTCATGATTGAACCAAAATCCAGTGTCACCGTTCAGTCAAAAACGTTTACCTCCCCTTATGTAACAACAATTAATGACTTCGGCGGTAAACCTCAGTTGCCATATCGCTGCAGCGGTGATGTTTGCAAAGCATATATCCCTGAAAAAGGGTAGTGATGACTGATGGAGGTGAGAAGGTGAGAAGAAGAAAATGCGTATTCCCGTTAGCTACATTTGTATGCTGGCTTGCTGCAGCCGGTGTGATGGCGTATGACGGTGGCGTTGACGGGCTCTATGGCGGGCTGCATGTCAATGCGACCCTGACCGACTCACCGTGCTCATTATCTGCTGAATCTGCTGATCAAACAGTGGACATGGGACATCTTCCCCAGTGGCGCTTTGCTGATGTCGGAGCTCTGTCAAAACCCGTAAGTGTACGACTAATCCTGGAACGCTGTCTGTTCGCCGGAAAAACCCTGGCTACAGAACACGGTGATAGTCTCTACTGGCTGAACGATCAGCCAGTAGTTTTGATGAATATTTCGGGTGTGCAGGAACCCTCCAACCCGCATTTATATCGTGTCTATGGTCAGGCAAAAGGGGTGGCTCTGCGCCTTGAAGACAGCCGTCATAATATTATTATTCCTGGAGAAAGAAGTCGGCCCCAGGTGCTCAGCCCGGGACGTAATGAACTTGTTATCAATGCACAACTGAGCCGCACGATACAACCTCTGGAATTAGGCGACTTTCAGTCAGTCATTCATGTTGGACTGGAGTATTTTTGATGAAAAAATTGTGGATTATTAATGCCATGATGCTTATTAGCACAATTGCCTTTGCTGATACGGAGCTCGGGTTTAAAGGGACGCTGATCTCTGACCCTTGTATCGTTGATACAGACAAAGAAGACCAGACGGTAGATATGGGGACTATCGGGGCAAAAACGTTCATCAACAATAAAAGAAGTGCACCCAAGTCTTTCAGTCTGTACTTGAAGGAGTGTGATCTCAGTCTAGGGTCTACCGTCTCCGTTACATTTTCAGGGCCTGAAGAATCTCAGCAGCCCGGTACCTTTGCCGTAACAGGCGGGGCAGAGGGCGTAGCCATCGCACTGGAAAGCACGGATGGTTCACCGGTGATGCCGGATGAGTCAATAGCAGCAGGGCTGACGTCAGGCGATACGCAGCTTAACTATGTAGCCTATGTACAGGCTAATGATTTCAGTAAAGTTAAAGAAGGTCCCTTTGAATCGCGGGTTATTTTTTCCCTGGAATATGAGTAGAGGTGTGCCATGAAAAATTATGTAACAGGTATATTAGCCCTTAGTTTGTTAGCCAGTTCACTGGCACCCGCGTATGCTGCACTGACAGTTGACCGTTCACGCCTTATTTATAATGAAGGTGAAAAATCAATCAGTATTAACGTGACAAACCGCAACACCCAGGATCCATATCTGGCGCAGGGGTGGATGGAAGATGAAAACGAACAAAAAATAAAAGGCCCCCTGATGGTGCTGCCGCCGGTTCAGCGCGTTGAGCCCGACGGTAAAACACTGGTTCGTCTTCAGGCGCTGCCCGGAATTTCATCCCTCCCTAAAGACAGGGAGAGTGTTTTCTGGTTTAACCTGCGTGAAATTCCACCTAAAAGTGATAAGCCTAATACCCTAACACTTGCCATGCAGTCGCGTCTCAAGGTCTTCTATCGTCCTGCGTCGCTTAAGGTTGATCCTATGGCGGATACGGTTCCCGGCACTGAATCACTTACCCTCTCCCGGGCAGGTGATCGCTTTGTCGTTAACAACCCAACTCCCTATCACTTCTCCTTTGTCGAAGTCCGCACATCCCTGAAAGGAAAGGGGCTCGGTAACTTCGAACCCGTCATGGTGGCACCTAAAGACAAAATAACGCTGCCACTCAGTGCCGCGGATCTCGGAAATGCGCCGGTACTGATGTTCGTTAACGACTATGGCTCACAGCGTCTCCTGCCGTTCTCCTGTTCCGGTTCTGTCTGTAAAGCCGGTAAAGCTGAAATGGTGCCGGAGCCTGCGCAGGCAAATACTGTGGCTTCGTTCCCTGCTGACAATGCTGCTACAGAGAAAGAGGGAACCCGGCCATGATGCACATCCTGAGACGCCACTGCACTCCGCTGGCGGTCGCGGGACTGCTTTCCCTGATGAGTGGTTCCGTGCTGGCAGCAAATGGGGATACCACCACCATCAATATTACCGGTACGCTGATTGATGCACCTGAGTGCACTGTGAACAGTAACGACAAGGTTGATGTCAGCTTTGGTAATGACATTATTACCTATCAGGTTAGTGGGGAGAACTATAAAAAACAGATACCGTATAACCTGACCTGTACCAGTCTCTCACAGCAGGGGCTTATCATGACGCTCAACGGTACCGGGGCATCCTTTAACAGTGCCCTGTTCAAAACGGACAAGACCGGACTCGGTATCCGTATCCTCAGCGGGACATCTGCCGTTTCCCCAGGGGGAACAGTGGCTTTTAACTACACCAATCAGCCTGTGCTTTATGCGGTTCTTGTGGCCCAGGACACATCGACGTTGACTACCGGGACCTTCTCCGGCACGGCCACTATGGTTATTGCCTACCAGTGAGGGACGCTCAGATGACACAGATAAAACGGATTACCACATGTGCCGGGATTGTTCGTGGAGCACTGATAGCACTGATGCTACTTGCCTGGCTGAGCAGTCAGCAGGCCTTTGCCGATGCCACCATTAGCTTCAGTGGCACCCTGATAAGTGCCCCCAATTGCATCATTAACACCAACAATGCGGTGGATGTCGATTTCGGGGATGACCTGATTACCCGCCGTGTTGACGGCGTGAATTACAAAAAAGCTATTGAGTACACACTTGACTGCTCCAGTGTCGCCAGCAATGGTATGAAAATCGCTATTACCGGTACCACCGCGACCTTTGGAACTGGGCTCATCAAAACGGATAAGGCCGGCCTTGGACTGCAGATTTATCGAGGTAGTGAAAAGGTCAGCAATGGTGTGTCGATGAATTTTACTTATCCGGATAGCCCGGTGTTGTATGCCGTTCCGGTGGCTCAGGATGCCAGTACCCTGACTGCAGGTATCTTTACCGGCACGGCCTCCATGGTTATCAGCTACCAGTAAGGGCGACAGGAATGCAAGGAGAAACGGATATGAACAACCAACGGATTTCCCTGGCCGCTATGATTGTGATATGGGCAACCGGCGGTGCCGGCCTGCTATTTTACGGTGATTCGTGGGCTGATGCGAATGTGACCTTTCATGGCACGCTGATTGAGGCACCACCTTGCGTGGTGAACGGTGGTAATAAAATCGTTGTGGATTTTGGCAATGAAGTTATGACCACCCGTATTGATGGGATTGCTTATAAAGAGCGCATTGCTTTTACCCTTGACTGCAGTGAGGCTCTTGATTCAAAGCAGAAAGTCCGTATCACTGGCACTACTGCCGGGTTTGATACTCAGGCGCTGGCAGGAAATCAGACCGGCTTTGGAGTTGCTATCTACAACGGGGCTGAACGCTACACCCCGGGTGAATGGCTGCCATTTACTGACCCGTCGGTACCGGAACTGTATGCCGTCCCCGTTAAACAGGACGGTGTAACACTAAGCGGTGGAGCCTTCAGCATACTGGCCTCACTCGTGGTGGACTACCAGTGATGTGAGGGACAAACAGGATGCACATAAAACACAACGACAGGCTGAACGGTGATGTGAAGGACGATAAGCAGCAGAACCTACTCCCGTCCCGGACGCGCCGCAGGGAGTTCACGGTGTTTGCGCTGGTGAGCGTCATTGCCCTTGCCGGCCTTAGTGCCTGTGGGCAGGCAAATGCGGCAGACCCGGAGAATCTCGAATTTAAGGGAACGCTGGTGACACCACCACCGTGCAGCATTGATAACGACGGTACTGTTATGACCGATTTCGGCGACAAGGTGGGTATCCGCAAGGTTGCCTCCGGAATTTATCGCGAACCAGTGAATATCACGCTCCATTGTGAAGAAAACACACTGGCCTGGCAGTTACAGCTGAGTGTGACCGGTAATGCTGCAGGCTTTGATCCGGACAATGCCACGGTGGTGACCCCCCAGCAGGCTGACCTTGGCATAAAACTGTTGCTGGGCGGTAGTCCCTTTGAGCTAGGAAAAGCGGTCAAGGTGAACGCTACTGCCATGCCGAAACTTGAGGCACAGCTGGTTCAGCGCACGGGCGTGGAATTGCAGGAGGGGGCGTTCACTGCACAGGCAACCCTTCGTGCGGAGTACCAGTAGATGGGACTCGTGTTGTATGAAAATGAGTCCGGAACAGGAGCTGGCATGGTTGTGGCTGAGAGCCAGAAGAAAGCATGCTCCCCACAATGCAGACATTTGGCACCTGTGTCATCACGTAGAGCGATTGTTGCCACAAATATGGCAGCAGGTAGACGAAGGTACGTACCGTCTCAGTCCGATGCTGCAGGTCATCACCACACGCCTTGGGCAGGAAACAGATAGCCTGGTTATGTGGTCGGCAGCCGATGCGCTGGTTCTGAAGTGGGTGTCCATAATGGTTGCGCTGCACCTGCCTGTTCATCCAGGCTGCCTGCATATGCAGGGTGGTGCACATCGTTCAGTACGTGCAGTGGCAGATGCGTAGGGCTCCGGAGAGTGGCAATTTGTGTACCGTACGGATATCCGTGGTTACTATCGGAACATACAAAAAAACACCGCATGGGCTGTCTGGCGGGGCGTTATACGCAATCCGGCCTGTCTGAATCTGATTCAGCAGTACCTGTACTACAGCACTGAAACCGGTGGTGAAATATTTACTCCACAAACGGGTATCCCCCGGGGCAGCGCGCTCAGTCCCCAGACAGGGGCCATCCTGCTGTGGCATATGGATCGGCACTTCCGCGAATTGAAAACTCTGTTTTATGTGAGGTATATGGATGACTTCCTGATACTGACCCGAAAGCGCTGGCCGCTACGGCGTGCCATTGTTGACCTGAATAACTATCTGAACCTGGAAGGCTTTGAACGCCATCCGGATAAAACGCAGACCGGACGACTGGAGAGAGGGTTTGACTGGTGTGGTATACAGTTCACACAAGGTAAGCCGCCCCGCATCAGTGACCGGTCATAAACAAAACATCGTGAACGGTGCCGGCGGCTTGATGAGCAGCTCAGGGTGAGAGGACTTCGTGAAACTGAAGTCGCCGCCCGGGTGCAGGCATACCGCATACGGTGGGATAACTGGGCTCGCAGCCTGATAAAGATACTGCCGGGCATGGAAATAATATGAAAATAATCGCAGGCGTCCTGCCTTTTGTTCTGATATGGGGTGGACCCGCCGCAGCCCTTACATACCAATGGCCAACAATCGTGGGTGCGGAATGGACTTCCTGGAGTAGCTTATCCGGAATAATGTCTATTCAAACATCGGTGCTGACAATAGATGACCCCAGAATCACCGAACAAACAACAGTGCGTGACGTGCTAGGAATAAACGGGAAACGTATGATCGATGATTACGCAGTGATTCCACTGTACTATCGAACAAACGATTCCGATCCCCACTATGTACATCGCAACATCCTAGGGGGGCCGTCCTCTTTCGGTGCTGATTCGCGTTGGATCGACCTGACCAGGTCGTTTGCCTGGAGCGGTACGTATACACTGAACGTGATCAATGCGCCTCAAAACATATGCGTGGGGACCGCCGTATGGACGGCGCGGCAGACGAGTATGTCGCCTAACGAGTTCTCTACATCCGCTTTCGACCCAACAGGTGCTATATGCTACAAGGTTCCGCCCGTGGGCCAATGGTGTGCTCTAACTGTCCCCACAATAACCTTCAGTTACGGGACGATGACTTTAACAAACGCAGCGAATGCAACGCTCACGCAAAACGCGCGCGTGGAATGCTCTGCGGGTATGAAATACACACTACGTCTGCGTGGGGGGCAAACGACCATCCCTCTCTCTAATGGTATGGAATCTAAAATTCGAGCGATGGGACTTGAACTGGGCTCAACACTAAATGGGGCTGCCGGCAATAATGTGGTGCCCTTATCTTCCACCCTTCAGGGAACGGCGCAAAAATCCGGTGCGTTCTCCGGGACGGGCGTTCTGTATGTTACATATCCCTAAGCTATGGTGGTGGTGCGAAAAAGGGCGGGGGCACTTAACGAGGCGGCCGCAACCAACCGTTGCCAATGCGCTATACCCCAAATCCGTGTGGGGCCGGCAATAACGGTAGACCCCTCTACGCGACGATGCCTTCTGTAGTATGCCCCCACAAAAGTGAGCCTCAGGCAGATCTGGGGGGGGCGAACGAATTCTCATCCAACTAGAACCGTACAAAGTGTGGGTGAATTGAAGGCTTCAGGAGATCGACGCGTATTGAACGGAACCGGGTCCCATAGGAAAAAATGCAACATGGGACAGCACAGACTGCGTAAAAGGGAGTGGGCCTGCCGTTCCGCTTCTAATCGATAAACAGGTATTTCCGCAGAAGGATGTGGATCCTGAGAGGGGTCAGTTTGGATATCGAAAATTATTGTACGTTAAGGCTATTTTTTGACCTTTCGACTTTAGCGGGTCTCAGCCGACGAAACTTACCGGAAGTCGGTATCCTGTTGCTTTTCCAGATATAATCCCCTGTCAGATTAATGTGCTCCCAGCCTAACGGCGACAAATGTGACAGCAGTTGCTCGTTGATCTTCACCCCTTTACGCTTCAGGGCATCGATCGCCCTTTCCATATAGATGGTATTCCACAGTGAGATAGCAGCCGTCAGCAGCGTAAGCCCACTGGCGCGATAACTCTGATTTTCCGGTTTTCGGTCCCTGATTTCACCCAGCCGGTGCAGGAATACCGCCCGCGCCAGCGCGTTACGGGCTTCTCCTTTATTCAGCCCCGCCTGTACTCGCCGACGCAGTGCAGGATCGCGGAACCAGTCGAGCATAAACAGCGTTCGCTCAATGCGGCCAATTTCTCTCAGTGCTTTGGCAAGTCCGTTTTGCTTGGGGTAGCTGGCCAGCTTTTTCAGCATCAGAGATGCTGTCACGGTTCCCTGCTTTATCGAGGTCGCCAGACGCAGCACTTCACGCCAGTGAATTTCGATCTCTTTCAGATTCAGGCTGGCCGTTGATATCAGTGACTGAAGCGCCGGGTACCGGTCTGCTTTCCCTTGGATAAACAGCTTCTTGTCGTGGAGATCCCTGATTCGCGGACAGAACGCAAATCCCAGCAGATGCATCAGGGCAAAGACATGATCGGTGAAACCCGCTGTATCGGTGTAATGCTCCCTGATTTCCAGGTCGCTTTCGTGGTACAGCAAGCCATCGAGAACATGGGTTGAATCCCTGACCCGACTGATTATGCAGGTATAAAACGGGCTGTATTGATCCGAAATATGGGTATAAAACTGACGTCCGGGCTCCTGCCCGTATTTCGGGTTAACCTACCCTGCGTAGCGGCCTGAGCTGCCTGTTCTGAAATTTTGTCCGTCTGATGATGACGTTGTCCCGTCTCCCCAGAATGCCGCAAGTGGTCTTTTCCCCTGCGCGTTTACCAGCTCTGCAAGGGCGGCTGAATAGGTTTCGTCGCGGATGTACCATGCCTGGATATCTTCAAGTGATGATTTGGTGCTTCCGGGGCAGGCTTCCGCCATTTTGGTCAGACCAAGATTGATGCCATCCGCAAGGATGGTGGTGAGGAGCAGGCGGGTATCGGGACGGGTAATGTCATTTTTTATATGCGAAAAATGTCGGGTAAACGTCGTCCAGCTGTTTACCTCATCGAGAATTTCCGTGATTTTAGGACGCGGTAGCATGCTGTAAACCAGCTCTGCCAGCGGTGAAACCTGCACCGGGACGCAATTATCCAGCGGAGAGACTTTTACTCCCCTGCCAGATATTTCCACATCGGGCAGCTCACCAAGGGCAGCCATGGCATTGACCTCTTCAAGTCTGGACTGAAGCAGGGTCATACGACTTGTAATGTACTCATGATAATCAGCAGATACGGGCAGGGGTAGCGCCGGTGTGAGTTTGTCAAAGTCCTTTTCGGGAATGAGGTAATCATCAAAGTTTTTGTAGCGGCGTGAGCCTTTAACCCAGATGTCCCCGGAGCGCAATGCCCCCTTAAGCTCGCTGAGCGCACAAAATTCATAGTACTGCCGGTCAACACCCGCAGGTGTAATCACCACCTTGCGCCAGCTTTCAGGGACAAACTCAAGCGGCGCTGTCGCCGGAACTTTACGTGACGGCTTCCGGTACATATCCTTGATCACAACCAGCGCATCAGCCAGAGGTTGCGCTGCCGGGGTGGCGACTAACTGTAAAGCGGATAACATGCGCGGGGCATATTTCCGTATTGTGCTGTATTTCTCAGTAATAATATGCAGCGGATCAAAATTATTTTTCCTGGCGAGATGGCGTGTTTCCTCCAGACTGGCGACAAATTCAGGCCATGGCAGTATGTTTTCTATTGCGAGCCATGGATCGCCACCGGAATCACGGGCTTCAGACAGTGCCTGGCCGACATCGATGTAATGCCTCAGTTTTGACTGGATCAGCTTTCCGGTCTGCTGAAGGCGCTCAGCCTGTGTTCTTTTGGCTTTGCTGAACAGGCTGTTCAGCATGCGTTCATGCAGCTCAATCACTTCATCTGTCAGTGTGGCTCGGGCTTCTTCCAGCACGCACACCAGGATCGCATGACGCCGGGCTGCTGAAAATCGGGTCAAATCCCGGCTACTCATCTTCCGGCCTTCCCGCGCCAGTTTCAGCAACCTGTTCTGGTGAATGGTACGATCTATACCTTCCGGTAGCGCCAGCGATTCAATGCTACTGAGCCGATCAAGGTGTTGCAGCACGTTCTTACCATTGATTTTACCTGGCGGTTGCAGAAGCCATGTCAGTCTGGAAGACTGATTATCTGAGGACTCAAGTAAACGATCCAGGGCATCCCTGTGAGCCGGAGTTAATGGGGCATTCAGGGTCTGAAATACGATTTTATCGCCGCCAGCCATGGCCTCCGCACAGGTACGCTCCACGACATCAATCGCGGGGATTATCACGTTGTTCTTCCGGAGCCAGACCAGCAGTTCTTCGGCCAGAAGAATACCTTTATCGGTGCGCGTCGCCATCGGCAGCTGGTGTGTAATACAGTCCTGCTGTATTTTGCCGGTGAACGATTTTACGCCAAGATAGCGGTACAGTTCGGTTAAATGTTCGCGTCGCGTGGTTTCCCTGCCGGAAAGGTAAGCAGGCCAGAGCTCCCCGGTAAGTTTTAGCCTGCTGGCGATATGCTTCAGCAGCGCATCAGAGGGGGGGATTTTTTTATCCGGTGCAAAGCCGACATTTTTCAGATAGCAAAGAAGGACGGCAAAACCAAAACGACTGGCAGGTTTACGGTGAGCACTGATAAGCGCCAGATCATGCTCACTGAAATAGGTCATTCGTGTCAGCGTTAACTCATCGTCCGGTAATGCCAGTAATGATTCTCTTTCCGACAGAGAAAGAATCTGCCTCCTTGCCATATAGTTTCCCTCATAAATTATCCGATGCGGTATTTTTAGAAAAAATGGTTATCGCATAAGGGTACACCCTGATGCCATAACTAAAACGTGACGTCACACGATGAATGACATAACCTATATGCAATAGAGTTAATGCAATAACCTAAATGCGACAATGCGGTGAAAAAA
>OEPS010000480.1_pt1 | contig 14021 bp, 11 predicted proteins | sample 1539411 | NCBI WGS metagenome assembly OEPS01 (sample SAMN02671747, study PRJEB22543) | soil metagenome | biome: bacteria | place: China:Hunan Province, Lengshuijiang City | collected 2012-10-15 | depth 0.08m m | reverse complement strand
TGCGTGGATGGAGCTCACTGTGATGCAGCGGGTGCGCCCTGCGCTCCTGGCCGCCGTAGACCGCCTTCCAGCCGTTGTCGTTGATGATCCTGCCGATCTCGCCGCCGCCACGGCGGTGGCGGATGACCGCGCCGCCTGCCGGGTCGCGGGCTACCAGCACGTCAGAGGCGGTGTTGACCGGGACTCGCGGGCTGGCCAGCGAGATACCGCCAGCCGTGGGCGTGGCGAGCCCCGGTCCTGCCCCGCTGCTGCCGCTCGGCCCGCGTACGGTGAGCGGTGCCCCGTTGCGGACGTACCCGCTGTTGGGTGCCGGGGTACGGAGGGCTTCCTGCTGGCCGCTATCGCGGACGCCGCCAGGACCACCGCCGAAGTCGCGGCCGGTGTAGCCGCAGTTCGGGCAGGTCATGACGCTTCCCTCGTCGTCCATGCCGCCGCCGCCCTGGGCGAGTCCGAGCACCTGCTGGCGGTCCCTGGCCCTGCTGGCGAGGAACGCGGCGAATGCGTCGGGGTTGCCCGCACCGCGTGCGGCTAGCGTGTTGGCCAGGCGTCCGGGCATCCGGGTTCCTCCGAACTCTCAACCTCTACTTGAAGGCCATCGTAGAGCGTTCCTACCCTAACGTGCTTCCGCGACCCGCCAGAATCTACGAATCACGCTGCCTGATGGCCTCGTCAATGGACTGGGTGGCAAATTCCTCGGCCTCGTCGTCAGGCAGCCCGCCGTCCACGAGCGTCTGCGCCAGCACGTCGATCGCGGTCTGCCGGTCTTCCGGTGAGGTAGGCATAACAGCCGCTTCCTCCACTCGATGATGATCTGGACCAGCATCGCGCCCGCCGAGCTGGCGATGGCCAGGATGTCCGGCACGCCCCACTTGGTCTCCAGGTAGGCCAGGATCGCGCCGCCGATGGCCACGCCGCCCTCCGTGGCCAGCTTCATCAGGGCGTCCTTCTTGGACTTCTCGTCTTCCTCCCGTGCCGCGACCGCCTTGGCCTCGGCCAGGCTGGAGGCAACGTGCTTCTTGGCCTTGTCCAGCACCTCGGCCGCCTTGGCCTCTGCGAACGGGACCATCCGCTGGTGAAGAAGCTGCTCGTGCAGCAGGTTCTCACGCGGGGACTCGCCGGGCAGCGGGTTCATGTGCGTCTTGGGGTCCTCGCCGGGCAGCAGCGGGATGGCTTTGAGCTGCTTAGCGGCTTCCTCGGGGGTGATGTCCCCGATAGCGTTCCTGGCCTGCTCCGCGACACTGGCCGCCTTGTTGCCCGCTGACGGGGTGAACGGGGCAGCTTTCATCGACGGAGCGGCGGACGGTGCCGGTGCCTGGGCCATCTGGCGCTTCACCTCGGCCGCCACGAGCCGCTGCTGGCGGGCATTCGCCATCCGCCGCGCACGCTCGGCCTGCATCCTCGGGGCTCGCGGCCCTCCGAGGCTACCGCCCGCGCCCTTCTCCCACTCGCCATGCGGCCCCCGGCGCTCATGCAACCAGGCCGGGCTCCGGGCCAGGTCAAGGATCTGCCCCGCGAGCGTGCCGTCTCCCGCGAGCTGCGCGCCGATGGTCAGCGCGGGCTCGGGGTGCAGGGTGCCCGCCAGCCGGGACAGCATGGTGGCGGTGTCCCCGATCTCGGCTAGCTCATCGGGGTCGGTGGTCTGCGTGGCCAGCTCGTTGACTTGCTCGATTGCGGTCTGCACCCGCCCGGCCGGGTCGCTCCAGGCCCACCTGGCGATGCCAGCCGCCTTGCCTCCCGCGAGCGTCATCATGCTGCGCGCTCCATCATCTCGCGTTCCTTCTCCTGGACCTTCTGCACCGCAGTATGCCTGGCCGATGCGAACGCGGCGTTGGCCGCGCCCTCGGGCGCGTCGGTGTTCCACTGGTCGTGGATGGACTTCTGGATCGTCGCGGTCAGGTCGGCCATGGCCTGGTGGTTGTTGCGCATCGGGCTGTCCTTGGACATGGCCACGGCGAGCTGGCGGGCCATCACCTGGATCTTGCCCGCCGCGCCCTGCCGGTTGATCTCGTCGGCCAGCGCCACCACGCGATCGTGACCGGGCGTGCCCAGGCGCATGTCCGGCACGCCTTCCTCCTTGGCCACCTGCTGCACCCAGTCCTGGGCGTCCTTGGTCTGCGAGCCGTAGTGCCGCCAGGCGTTGCCGTTGGCGATCTCCGTGGGGTCCTGCATCTGCACCGCCATCTCGTGCACGGTGTGACCGGCCCACTGGCCTGACTCGCGGCTGCCGAGACCCATCTTGTCCAGGAACTCCGGGGCGTGGTGGATCGCGCCCAGCTCGGTGAATCCTTCCTCGATCTGGGCGGTGGCGTAGTCCTGGTAGGCCCGCTCGTTGTCCCGCTCGGTGCCTTCCTGGACCACGCCGTGGATCATCTCGTGCTCCAGCACCTCGAACGCATCGGGGTTCTTCACCGGCAGCTCGGGGTGTGCGCGGGCATCCCCCAGCGCTGCGGCTACCTGATCCTGGACATTCAGCGAACCGTCCCATTCCAGCTCGGCCAGCACCTTGGGCTTCTCGGCCACCGAGTAAATCTGGACCTTGCCGTTCCATATCTCGTGCTGGCTGCCGAGCAGGGCGGGCACGATCCTTGACGCCGGGGTGGCCTCATCGGTCACGTTCTTCCTCAGCTCGGCGTCGGTCTGCCCGGCCGTCTCGATGTCCCTGGCTAGCTCGTTGTACTGGGTGGCCTTGTTGCCGTCAGGCGTGAGCCTGGCCGCGTTGCGCAGGTGCAGCGCCGTGGCCGGGTGGTTGTGTTCGGTGCTGGTGCTGCTGCCCCACTCAGCCCCGGCCAGGTTCAGCTCTTGCTTGGCCTGCGGGTTGTCCTCGTTCTTCCAGAACTTGATGATCTTGTCCGCGAACTCGCCGGGGTAGCCCTCGCCCTTGGGAGCCGGGCCGACGAACGGGGTGGCCGCCTTCCGCAGCAGGCTGCCCAGCCCCTGCTCGGTGCGCTCGCCCTTGACCCACTCGCCGTGGGGTCCGCGCATCTCGTGCCGCCAGGCGTCATGCCAGCCCCCGGTCAGGTCCAGCGCCTGCGTGTCGTTGGCCGCCATCACCGGCTGGCGCATCCCCGGAGACAGCACCCGGCCGTACTCCCCCGCCGCGATGGCCGCCATGTTGGGCATCGCCTCGCTATGCGGCTGGAAGTAGCTGCTGTGCGCGGCCGGGTGATCCCAGCCGGGGAAGACCCCGCCCGGTACGTCGGCCCTGAATACGTTCGCGCCGAACTCCTGCCTGGCCGGGCTTCCTGAGAAGTCCGGGCTCAGCAGCTCAGACGCGCGGGCAATCGGGTCCATGCTGTTCGCCCCGGCCCAGACATGCCCGGCCGGGCCTAGCTCCCTGGCGTGCCGGGCCGTGGTGCCGGGGCTGCCGACGAGAACCAGGTCATCGGCGGGCATCGTGCCCGTCTTGGCTGCCTCGCTGGCGACTACCGACCCGTAGCTGTGCCCGAGCACGGTCAGGTGACCGCGCGGGTTGGCGGCCCGGAGCTGGCGCTGGAAACCGGCCAGGTCTCCCTTCGCTCCCTCGGCCCTGTTCTTGCGTACCGCTTCGTGCAGGTTCTCAGGCGGGTGGTACCCCATCCACAGGACGGCGGCGGTGCTGCCGTTGCCCTGCACGTCGGCCGCGTTCTTCAGGCTCAGCGCCCGCTGTGCCTCGCCCGCCACGCCCTTGTCCGAGCCCATCCCCGGCACGTAGGTGATGACGTGATCAGCGGTGGCGGGGTCACCGAACGCGATGAGCGCCTGGTCCGTCCGGCTGGGCATCAGGTGCGCGCCGGGCAGGGACATAGCCTGGGCGATGTCACTGCTGGCCCACTCGCCGTGCAGGTTGCGAGGCTCGGCTGGATTGAAGTGCCAGCCCAGCTCGATCCACTCAACATCCTCGTTGGATAGCGCCGTAGTGCCGTAGTTGACCGGGAAGCCCTCGCCCTGCGCCTCGGTGTCCCACTTCTTCCAGGCGTTGGCGATCATCTGCTGGCGGCCCTTGCCCGCGCCCTTGCCGCCGTGACCGGCCGCGCCGCCCTTGTCCTGGGCCTCGTTGGCGGCCTGCTGGTGCAGCCAGGTGACCGCCTGGATCTGGTGCGGGGTGATCGGGGTGCCGCGCTTGCTGACCTCCAGGGCGGCCAGCCGGTAGGTGTCGGCTACGTGCTGGTAGTAGCGGTTGGTGCCGATCGGTGCCTTGTCGGCTTCCTTCTTCTCCAGCCGGGTGCCCATCGCCACGCTCATGGCGTGCCGGTCGATCACCACGCGGCCGAGCTGGTCGTCTGGCGAGTCGCCGCCGTTCTCGATCAGCTTGGCGAAGTCGCGGATCTTGGGCGCGCTGTTCCGGCCGTAGTTCTTGTCGATCGGCACGCCGTCCAGCGCCTCCTGGGCGTTGTTCTGCATGGCGTGGGTGATCATGCCGTCACCCGGCCCGAGCGCCCGGTTCAGCTCGATGGCCTTGGCCGCGTTGAACATGTTGACCGGCCAGGCAGTCTGCGGCGAGTAGGCCGCGAGCACGCCCGCGCCCTTGGTCTGGTCACCGTGGGCGATGGCCTTGGCCAGCGTGCCCGCGTCGGCGTACCAGCGCATCCCCTGCGCACGCTCGGACTCGGTGCTGGCGTCGTAGGATGCCACCACGTTGGCCGCGCTGACCGGGTGCGCCTTGAAGAACGGGTGATCTGTCGGGGCCATGTAGACCGGCCACGGGCTGTTCTTCGGTGCCTTGGCCAGCACCAGCCGGGACGGGTCCGGCGCGACGTAGCCAGCCCCGCTCTTGGTCCACTTCCCGTGCGGGTCGCGGGCCTCGGACGGGTCGAACCGCCAGCCCAGGTCGATCTGATCCCCGATGAGCATCACAGCTTGGACGCTGCCTGGGTCGCCTTCACCGCCGCTGCCAGCAGGTTCTTCTCCTGCGCGCTCAGCGTCTTGATCGCGGCGGTGAGCTGGGCCTTGCTCATCTTGCCCGCTGCCGCCGTGGCGCTCGCCGTGGCCTTAGCGGTCTGCGCCGGGGTCAGCCCGGTGGACTTGGCCGAGGTGGGGCTGGCCGCTGCCGCGCCCTTGGCCTTGGGCGCGGTCGAGCCGGTCTTGGCCGTGGCCTTGGTCACCGAGCCCTTCTGGCCCTTGGTCACCTTGCCGCTGGCACTTGCCAGCGCTCTCCGGTCGGCCGCGATCCTGATCAGCAGCAGCTTGGCCTGGGCGCGGTCCTGCTTGGCCTGGGCCAGCAGGGCTGCCTTGCGCTGGGCTCGGCTCTGCTGCCCGCCCTGCGCGCCGCCTCCCCCGGTTCCGAACTGCCCGAGCGGGGTACGGCTGTCCTTAGCAGCTCCCGCAGCGGTGCCAGTCAGATCAACCAGATGATCCCAGTCATAGGGCTCATTGGAATGAGCATGAGCAGTGGCACGTTTGGCATCCCAGCTCGCGTTGGTCTTGGCCGAGGCGGCGCGCACCTCGGGGCTGACGTGGCCGCCGCCCTTGCCCCAGCGGTTGGTGGCTCCCTTGGCGATGGCGATGGCCTGGCTCAGGTTCTTAGCGCGGCCGGTGCGCAGCAGGGCTCGGGCGATGTTCTGGATGTAGGGCGGCAGCTCCATGCCCTTGACGTTCCACAGGCCCGGCCCGCCTGGCTTACCGAAAGGGTGCGGCTCGCTCGCCAGCCGTCCTGTCTGGGCACTCAGCTCGATCGCGTCGAGCACGTCTTCCCAGGCGTACTGGGTGATGGACTCGGTGACCGACCCGGCCTGGAAGGCCCGGCTGATCTGGCGGAACGTGCCCTTCAGGATGTTCATCGCGGCGCTGTGGCTGTGGCCGCTGGCCCGGAGCGCCTTGTACGTCGCGGCCTTCTTGGCGGCGTCGGACGTGGCCTGCGGGTGCTGCATCGCCCACTGCATACGCAGCGACTCGTCCTGGAAGGGGTTGCGCCGGTTGTCCTCGGGCATCCCGGCCCCGCTGGCCACGGTCTCGGTGACCTGGCCGGGCTGGAATAGCTTGCCCAGCGTGCCCTGCTCGCCCTGGCCCCTGACCCACTTGCCGTCATGGCCCCGTGGCTGGAAGGGGTTGAAGGCCAGCTCGATACCGCCAGTCGTGGGCACGCTGTGGCTCAGCTTGCTGAACCGCTTCTTGCCGTACTTGCGGCGGCCGATATAGGCAGCCAGCGCGTCGGGGTCCTTGGCTCCCCGGCTGGCCAGGTGCGCGCTCAGCTTGGCGAAGTTCTTGCCCGAGCCCGGCTTCTTGCCCGCGAACGTGGCCAGCTCGATGGCCTCCAGCACATCGGTCCAGGCCAGGTCAGCGAACGCGCTGGCCGGTAGCTTAGCTCCGCACTGGTCACAGAACTTGGCGTCATCCATGTTGAACTTGTGGCAGACCGGGCACTGCACGTCCTCGCCGGGGTGACGTGAGTAGCTGGCCTGGGCGAACTGCTTGCTCATCGCCAGCCTGGGCGTCTGCTCGACGGTGGCACCGGGCGTGGTCACGGCGCGGTCTACCCGGCCGGTCGGCTGCGGCTGGGCATTGCGCATCGCCTTGGCCTGGAGGGCTGATGCCGCCTGGTCTCGCCTGCGTTCCATGAGCCCGTCGTTCTCCCCGCTGATGTGCTCGGTGTCCTGGACCAGCAGGCGGCCCCGGTGGGCCTGCTGCATGAAGTTCTTGGCGGCCCGGTGGCCCTCATCGTCGTGGATGCCGTGGCGGATGAGCTGGAGCGGCGCGAAGCTGGCTACCGCCGCGTCCAGGTGCCGCTTGGCGTTGTCGGTGCGGCCCGCATCATTCTCCCTCGCTGCGTCGGTGAGGTGCTGGTGCACGGTCATGTCGGGGAAGGTGCGCTGGACTTCCTTAGCCAGCCGCCTGATGTGGCTGCTGGCCCGGATCTTGGCCGGTGCGACCGGCGCTGGCCTCGTGATCATCGCCTCACCAATACCCTGGCCGGTTCGTATGCGCTTGGAAGCATTCTGGCACCTATCCTCGCCGGACCTGGGTAACAGCGGCAATGGGGATGCACCGCGCCGGGCCAGCCGATGAGAGGCTGCTGGTCAGCGCGGAAGTTCTTCCCGTCCGCCGCCGCGCACTCTGCGCTGGTCCGCGAGTCGCGCACCGTGTTCCACCCGAGCAGCGGCCCGTATTGCAGGGCGGCCATGTCCACGTTCATGGCGGCCTGGGCGCGGTTGCGTATCGCGTCGAGGTGCTGGCCGAAGTAGCGGCGCTCGCGGGGCAGCAGCTCAGCGAGGGCGCTGCTCGCGGACCTGCCCTGGGAGCGCGCCTCCGCGATAGCTGCCATACCCCTGCGGGCGGCGGACAGGGCGAACTGGGCGCGTCGGAGGTAGTTCTGGCGCTGGGCCGTCAGGGATGCGGAACCAGCGGCCCCAAGCGTCTCCGGTGGAAAACTCATCACGATCTGGATGGACCACAACATCACGGCGGGCTGCACTCGGGATGTACGGGAGAACTTCAGTATCATCCCCAGCGCTATCTCGGGGGTCGCGGCGGACAGGAGCGCTGCCGCCAAGGCCGCTACCAGGGCTGCGTCCGCCGCCGTGTCCTCCGGGGGTGGCGGGGAACTGCTCTGTTGCTGCTGAGCCGGGGTCGTCATTGCCAGCCCCCAGGGCGGTCATGGTCCGGTGGTGCTGCCGGTCCAGCTTGTCATGCAGCTCGGCGTGGTGCCGGTCCAGCTTGCGGTGCAGGTGGATGAAGGCCGGGGTGGCCCAGACGGCCGAGGCCACCAGGTTGCCGACCACCCCGGCCGCGAACGCCACCGTGGCTATCTGGAGCCACAGGCTGTGAAAGAAGGTGTGGAAGTGCATCAGTAGTAACGACGGTGGTAGAACCGCCCGCCCGTCCCGCCCCCGGTGAACGAGAGCGCGAACAGCACCAGGCCGACGATCAGCACGATGATGCCGATGGTGAACAGGATGCTCAGCGCGGGCACCAGGAGCCCGAGCACGATCAGGATGATTCCGAGGATAATCACGTTCTTACGCCATCCTTCCAGGTGGCGGGACCTGCGGTGGCCCCGCCGTGCTACGCGGCGGCGCTGGCGGCCCGTTGGAGGGAGGGGCTGGCGGTGGCGGTCGCAAGCCCTGCCCGCCGTTGCGAGCCGCAGCGGCGTTGGCGATACCGACGCCCGCCGAGGCGAGCCCCTGTAGTCCGCCGAGCGCTCCCGCCGTCTCGGGGGGGAGACCGGGCGGTGGGTTCGCCTGGAGTGCTTCTGCCCTCTGAGTCGCTGTTGACACAAGCGCCTGGTGCACCTGGTCAATGTCGAGCTGGAGGATCGAGGCCATGCGCTCGGTGATCAGGTCTACCACCTGGAGCGGGATGTGCAGCGCCGGGGCTGCCGCGATCGTTTGGAACATGGTCAGCAGGGCGGCGGCCTGCTCGTCCTGGAGCGGCCCGAACTTGGCCGAGGGGAACGCCGCGCCCGGCCCGAAGTTGAGCAGCACCAGCGGCCTGATGATCTGGCGGCTGTAGTGGTCGGCCTGCTCCTTGGCCACGCCCTGTCTCGATTTGAGATAGAAGCTGGACTGGTCCTGTGATAGGGCGTAGCTGCCCTTGCCGCCCGTCGCGTTGCCGGTCAGCGCCATGAATCCGGCCAGCACCGAATGCGTCTGCCAGCCCTCCAGCCAGCCCATGGCCTCGCTGAAGAACTTGCCCGCGTCCCCCTGGGACTCGATCACGTCGAACAGCTTCTTGTTCTCCTGCGGGTACTCCATGCCCACCACGCCCGAGGACTTCAGGGCGGCGATGGCGTCGGCCTTGTCGTTGGCCTGCGGCTGGTCCGGCCCGTAGACGATCACGCGGGGGAGCGCCTGCACCTCCAGGAAGTGATACCAGAGGTAGAGCAGCTTCATCTTGGTCTGGTAGCACCAGTAGCTCACCTCCATCTCGGACATGCCGGTCAGGGGCTCGCGGTGCTTGCCGTGGGTGTAGATCGAGCTGCGGATGTGGGGGATATCGACGTAGCCGGGGACCTTCTGCTTGCGGCTCACCATCAGGTTGCCGCCGAACAGCCACACCTGCTGGCGGAAGCCGTGCTGCTGGCCGGTGCGGGCGTTGTACCTGGCCTGGCAGGTGGCTGGCGGCCGGTAGGCGATCTTGTCGTAGACGATCTTGCCGTCTGACTCGCGGATCTTCCAGACCTTCTCGTGGAAGGCGCGGCGGTAAATCTGGCCGCTGGTGATCTGGCCGATCAGGTCAACGTTGCTGGTGGACATGCCGCCCTCGTGGTCCGGGGTCAGCAGCACCGACCGGGCAAACTCCATCTCGCCCTTGTCGCCCACAGCCTTCTCGATGCTGAAGTCAGCCTCGCGGATCGGCAGGGTCAGCACCGACTCGATGGCCGAGCAGATGCCGTCGCGGGTGAACATGACCTTCATGTCCCTCGCGCCCCACTCGCCGTAGTCGAACACGTCGCCGTCGCCGTAGTAGGCAAAGAGCCGCTGGCCCCAGTCGAACGAGGTGCCGATCTCCTGCCCCAGCAGCTCGCGCTTGTTCGTCTTCAGGTCGGGGAGCCGCAGCACCTTGGCCAGGGTGCCGTCTGTGTCCGCCACGTCACCTCCAGCGCTTCACGGAGCCCGTCCTGCCGGTGGGCTCGTTCGGTCGGTCGTCCTGTGGTGCCCAGTCGGCGTCGTCCCACTCCTTGCGGTTATCGTACGCGCCGCCCTGCCGCTGGCCCCGTGGCCGCGCCGGTTCGGCCAGCACCTCGGGCAGGTGCCGGTGCACGTCGGTGCCCGCGTCCAGATCGTCGGCCGGGTGCCACTCGCGCTTCCCGGCGCGCACCGGGGGACCGAACCAGGCTTCCAGGCTCAGCCAGCAGCCCCACACCAGCGAGTCGAGCCGGTCGGGGGAGCGCTCGCCCTGCGCCCCGGTGAAACTGCACATCTGGTCTTCCAGGTCAGCGAACCGCTCCACGTCGGTGTGCCAGGTCGTCTCGCCGGTCCTCGGGTCGGTGAGCTGGTAGGTGACCGAGCGCTGGCAGTGCCGGACGATGCCGCGCTCATACAGGCCGGACACCGGCTCGGCCCTGGTGCGCTTGGCCTTGGACGCGGTGACCATCTCGAACGGGACGGTGCCCATGTCCTTCATGACCTGCCGGAAGGTGGCCGCCAGCCACTCGCCGCCGTGGTTCTTCTCGATCACCAGCAGGACAGGAGCGCCACCGGCCAGGTATTCCTGGGCCTTCTTGACCACCCGCTTGGCGAACATCACCGGAGGCTCCTGGGCTCCCCAGCTCTCCAGGACGTACAGGTGCGGGTCATCGACGCGCCCACGCGCCACCACGGTGAACGCCTGCTCGTCGCTGTCCTCCTTGCCGTCGCTAGGGTCCACGCCGATCCAGACGCGGGTGATGAACTCGGGTCCGCCCGGCTGGCCGACCCACGGGCACTGGCTGGACTCGATCAGCTCGCGGGTCCACAGGGCGTTGGCCACGTCCTCCAGCAGCTCGCCCTCCAGCTCCTGGCGCTCCAGCCGGGTGCCCTTGGCCGCGCCCACCACGGTGCGGTAGAACGCCTCGGACAGGTTGGCGATGTTGTCGATGGTGCGCAGCTTGCGGACCAGGACGCCGCCGTGCTCGTCCTCGTTCTTCAGCAGCGACCGGACCAGCTTGCGGGCTGGCTGGCTCACCTTGGGTGTGCCGGTGGCGATGATGACCGAGACGCCCATCCGCACCGCGTACTTCAGCGACTCGCCCCAGGCCACCTCCCACTTCTGCCACAGCCCGATCTCGTCGCACCAGGCCGCCTTCAGGTTGCGGCCCTGGATGCGCAGGCCGCCCTCGTCGGCTGAGTCGATGTAGATCACCAGCCCTGAGTGCATGACCACCTGGCCGTAGGTGCGCCACGCCGAGCGGACCAGCTTGGAGCGGTGGTCCTTCACCTCGGCCATCGAGGTGCCCAGCGCCCGCAGGATGCCGCTCTCGCCCTCCACGCACTTGGTCCAGGCGTCGGCGTAGGTCGGCGCGATGATGCCGTATTCGCCCTCGGAGTCGGTGTCCTCCAGGATGATGTCCGCCAGCCCTTGGGCACCGGCTCTCGTCTTGCCGCTGCCCCGGCCGCCGCGCATGAAGAACACGCGCCAGGTGCCGTCCCTGGGCGGTAGCACCTGATCCGGCCGCGCCGTCGCCCTCCACCTGGACCGGGGATCGTGGCTGGGCTTGGCCAGCTCGTCGGACCAGGCCGCGAGGATTACGTCATCGGCTGTCTGGGTCATTGTGGCTGACCTGGTGCATCGGGGCACCGAGCCCGTGGGCCATCTCGCGGCGGCTGTAGTGGGCTCGCGCCCGGTTGACCACGCGGCCGATGTCGCTGCGCCGCTCGATCTCGGTGCTCACGTTGTCGCCGTCGTCCTCCCCGGTGATGATGTGCTCGCCGTCCGGCACGTCACCCTCGGTGAAGACCGCGTAGGAGCCCTCGTTGTACTTGATCGTGATCTTGTAGCTCACGCCACCACCCTGATGTGCTCACGGAACGTCTTGCGGGCCTCGTCCTTGTCGGCGTAGCTGACGCCAGCCTTCTCCAGGGCCAGGTCCAGCGCCCGGTCCAGCATCTCGACGGACTGCTGCCTGATGCCGACCAGCCGGGCATCCAGGTTAAGCCGTCCGATGGCCAGCAGCACCTGGGCGAAGTCCTTCAGCGCCTGGTTGTACAGGATCACCTCGGCCCGCGTCTGCTCACCGTAGTCCCCCTTGTAGCGGTAGGTGCGCTCCAGGGCCACCACCATGCCGCGCAGGATGTCCTTCCAGGCCCTCAGCTCGCCCGCCACGTCCATCAGCTCGCCGTAGGGGTCGGCCACCGGGCTGGCGTGCTCCAGGTCGTCGTGGCGCTCAGCGATGATCGTCTGGGCCTTGGCGACCGCCTCGCCCTGGATCACCGCGAGCTGCACCCTGGCGCGCTTGGCCGGGTTGTGCGCCGGGCAGTGGTCGGTGCCGGTCTGGGCCAGCTCACGGCAGGCTGACCAGCCGTCCGGGTGCTTGTGGCAGCGGAGCACGCCCGTCACCTGCTCGGCCTCGGCTAGCAGCGACTCGGGCATGTGCTGCAAGCAGAACTCCAGGCCCTCTACCTCATAGTGGTTGCACGGGCGTCCGGCCGGGGTCACCTCGATGCAGCGGGCCGAGCCCAGGCCCTTCATGTGGATCATGACGGCTACCTCCTGCTACTGAGTGTAGACACGCCAGCGCCCCGCCTGCCTTCAATGCAAGCGGGGCGCGGCATCAGCCGGGGAGGCGGGGTCGGTGCCTCAGATACCGGCTGTGAATCAGGGGGAGCTGGGCATCCAGACCGAGAAGTTCCGGCCGTCGCGCACCACGTTGTCCGGGCTGACCGCGAACGACCCCCAGGCGAACGGAACCGAGGCCAGCAGGGTGCCGGTCGGCGTGCCATCGCTGGACATGGCGATCTTCTCGGTCGGCCAGTGACCAGAGCCGGTGCCGATCGAGCTGCGAATGCCGGTGCGGCTGGTGACCACGGTGTTGGTGAACATGACCAGGCGGTGGTTGCCGCTGGGCGCGTGCACATTGGTCGCGGCCTGCCAGTCGTTCACGCTGAATCCGGCCACGACCTGGGCGGTCGGGAATAGCTGGCCGGGGTCGGAGCAGGTGCCGGTGAACTGGGTGCTGTTCGTTCGGTCGAGCACGCCGTAGCTCAGGACGCCGTGCGTGTAGTCGTAGAACAGCGTCATCGTCACGGTGTCACCGGCCTGCATCGCCGGGCTCGACCCGTTCAGGCAGGAGTAGGTGATGTTGGAGAACTCCAGCGCGAAGGCCGCGTTGTAGACCCCGCTGGCAGGCGTGGTCGAGATCCCCACGTCAGCGATCTGCGTGCCGTTGCCCAGCCGCAGCGATGCACCGTAGCCACCGGGAATCGCGGTCTTGAAGGTGTTGCTCGTGACATCGGGCAGGGTCACGGTGTCCTGGAGGTAACGGAAGTTCCACCCGTTGCCGTGGGCCTGCCAGCCCGCCTCGCTGGTCGTGAAGACCGTGCCTGCGTTGGTCGATGCGTGAGCGGGCAGCGTCGTGACGGCCAGGCCGCCAAGAACGCCAATCGCCACGGCAGCGAACCAGGCCCGGACTCGGGTCTTGGTCATGTTGCTCCTTGGTAGTACCGCTGTTGGTGTCATCACCATATCCGATGTCTTCACCAGTTGATATGCAGGTAGAAGGTCGGATGCCACCACCCATCCCAGTGGTGCCAGCCCACTCTTGTCCCGGTTTGTTCGGCACCGAACGTGGTGTGATACCAGATCGTTACTATCTCGACATGGCCTGTCCCGAAGAACGCCAGGTCACCGCGCTGCGGGTGCGACGTGTAACTGAGCCGTCCCGAGGCGACCGCCGCGATCAGGTCGAACGTGTCGCGGGGCCAGTTGTGCAGCCCGATGTCACCGGCCGCCCAGTAGACGAGCCCAGAGCAGTCGAACAGGCTGGGTCCGGTCGCGCCGTAGCTGTACCAGTCGCCCGTCCGCGACTCGGCCGCGTTCAGCAGCCGGTTGCCGGGTGAGACGTAGCTGGCCAGCTCGGCGCGGACGGCTGGCTGCGCCGGGGCTGCGTTGCTGTTCTGCGGTGCCAGCCAGGCGGTCAGGATGCCCGCGACCAGCCCGAGGATCACCCCGAGGATGACGAGCCGCTGGCGGCTCCTGCGCTGGCAGTGCGGGCAGGGCTTCACCTTGCCGCTCCGCGAGACGGGGAACAGCGGGTCAGGCTGCGGCTCCCAGAAGTCCACATCTCGCTGGAGTACCAGGTCAGCAGCCATCGTACGGAGACCAGTTCGACTCGCCGCCCTGCGCCATCGCGTTGTCGAACACGCGGGTCTGCTCGGCCGCGCTGGCGTGACCGAACTCAGCCGCCGAGCCGCCGTAGGCTTCCCAGGTGCTCGCGCTGAACTGGTAGAGACCGTAGTGGCCCGAGCTGTTCATGACCTGGCTGTTGCCGCCGCTCTCGCGGGCCACGACGCACGCGCCGAAGCTGCCGCCCGCCAAGCCCACCAGTGCCTTCCACACCGTCGCCTCGACCGTCGACCGCAGCAAGGGCGTGCCGCAGGTCCTGAGCTATCCGGACCTGAGCTTCCCCGGCG
>OEPS010000479.1_pt1 | contig 14086 bp, 10 predicted proteins | sample 1539411 | NCBI WGS metagenome assembly OEPS01 (sample SAMN02671747, study PRJEB22543) | soil metagenome | biome: bacteria | place: China:Hunan Province, Lengshuijiang City | collected 2012-10-15 | depth 0.08m m | reverse complement strand
CTAAGTCACTGTCAATCCATGGAATAATGCTGCCCATTAAAGGCGCGCCGAAGTTTTGCGTGGGCATGTCATCGCTGTTAATCAATTCACTGACCTTATTAACTAACGGAAGCACTGAACCTGAGGATGCCAGCTCATCCGGAGATAAATGGCGGCTTATGTAAGCACTTTGCGCAATGAGTTCCCGTACATACTGTGCACCAGCACCCGATGCGGACTGGTAGGTCATCACACTCATCCATTCGATCAAGTCAGCCTTTATCAACCCAGCCAGCCCCATAAGACTCAGCGTAATGGAACAGTTCCCGCCGACAAAAAGTTTAATACCTTCTTTAATTGCACGATCGATATTGTTGCGGTTGACGGGGTCGAGAATAATGCAGGCTTTCTCATCCATCCGCAGCGCTGAAGCCGCGTCAATCCAGTAGCCTTCCCAGCCATGGTTAAGCAAAGCAGGGTATATTGCTTTGGTATAATCCCCGCCCTGGCAGGTTATGATGATGTCCATTTCGGCCAGCGCACTTACGGAATTAGCATCTTTAAGTGTGTAGCTGACGCCATCAATGACAGGACCGGCGGCTCCTGCACTGGAGGTGCTGAAAAAATGCGCTGATATATTGTCGAAGTCGTTCTCTTCGATCATTCGCTGTAGCAAAACAGAACCGACCATTCCTCGCCAACCAACAATGCCAACCTGCTTCATTTGCTTACCCCTAATTACGTTATGAGAATGTTAATTTTCTTCGAAGCACGTTATATCTCATTCCAAATTAAAGGTCATTACGAACAACATCCGATTCCGTCATTATTAAAATGTTTCATATAGCATCAGCGATTTTTATCTCTTCCATAGCTAAAAATCCATTGCAAGCGTTTGATATGAAAACAATAATATTCAGGTCGATATCCTGCGGTATTCGCATTTAAAGGGAAGAACAGGCTTAAGACATCCGCTTCTGGCATATAGCTGCCAGACTCAACAAAGCCAGGGTTTGCAATGAGGAGGAGCGGGCCTTTAATGATGTGTATCAGACTCTCTTTTACATTTCGGCCAGAGATGTTATCTGGAGAGCATGGCAGTACGGATGAATACCTGTGACGATTTTGGTTGTATTGCCTGCACGGGAAACGATGGTGTTGCAGTATGCAGCGCGCGGGAGTCTGATTCCCACCATATCCCGTATGAAACATTGTATGAGGTATGAAGAGGCGGAACAAAGTCCATGGAAGCTGGATATGAGAATGCTGCAAAATGTCAGCATGCGCTAAGATCTCATCTTCCTGCCGATTTTCTTCACTGGAAGGAGAGGGAGTACCGCTCGTTTCACTCGGTTAATAACATTTACCTTGAAAGCATTATTTTTCTGTTGCATCTATTTAATAGTTAATTCAGGATGGTTTTTGTCGTCGACGGCTACTATGTATATAAAATGGTGAAATATTGACGCAAAGGAATTTTATATGAAAGAAATTAATCTGTACGCAATAGGTAGAATTACTTTGGCTGATGATAAAGTAAAAATCATTCTGCATCCTCCTTACCGTTCTGGTTTAAAAGGAATAGAAGGCTATAGTCATGCTACTCTATTATGGTGGTGTGATGGTTGCGATGATAAATCGTCTCGTCAGACTGTTATTACATCAACTCCTTATACTGAAGATGAAATGGGAGTATTTGCTACTCGCTCTCCGCAAAGACCGAATACAATAGCGATTACAACAACAGAAATATTGCATGTTGATTTAAACGCTGGATTGCTCATTGTATCCTGGATTGATGCGGAAAATGGTAGTCCAGTTATAGATATTAAACCTTACATTCCCAGTTTAGATCGTGTCGAAAACCCCATAACCCCTGGGTATTTATCTGGCTGGCCCAGTTCTTTAGAAAAGTCTGCTGATTTTGACTGGTCTTCAGTTTTAACTTATTGATAAAGCCGGAAACCCATATCTCAATCACAAACCTCTTCCATGAGCGGGATAGAAAGTTTTATCCGTAATGCTTTATATTATTGAACAGGCTTTGTTGAATAAGTCAGGGTTAGCTGACAAGATGGCTCATGTATATATCGTGAATGCACGAGGGCTTATCCCTGTCCCCTTTGGGGTGGGGATCTGCTGTTGCAAAATACTGGCGTAGAGATAGCGAACAATATTGGATCCGCTCAGTATCACTGCCACACCTGCATAGGCTCGTCCATCATACGTGAGTGGCGGAAGCCTGGAACAGGCGGTCCTGCGCGGTCGCCGTATCGTGGTCCTGGCTTGTACGGGCTGACATTTCCTGCTTTTCCCGGAATCTCAAGAAAACAATAAACATGCTTGATTAGGCCAGAAAATATTAAATAGCATATTCAGGCTTCCTTGCCCTTGTCTCTCGTCAATCATTAAACTGCGGGTGGAGAAATTTCCACGGGTTGCTGTCGCTGCCGCGCGCTACCGCTACTTCAATTAACACCGGTTTATCAGCGGCGAATGCTTGTTCCAGCGCCTGGCGCAGCATTTGCGGCGTAGTGACGCGTATCCCCTGCACGCCGAAAGCTTCAGCGAACTTCACGAAATCCGGATTTACCAACTCAGAACCAATAAAACGGCCGGCGAAGCTCTGCTGCTGATCGCGGTAAACATTGCCATAAGACTGGTTATTAAATACCACGGTGACCAGATTAATGTTGTACTGCACTGCCGTTGCCAGCTCCTGAGCGGCAAACATAAAACCGCCATCGCCGCAGATAGACAATACCGCTATGCCGGGATTGGCTACTTTAACCCCCAGCGCCGTCGGGAAGCCGTAACCGAGAGTTCCCTGATGGCCGGAGGAAATAAAAGTGCGCGGCTGGTACATCGGTAAACCAAAGATAGCGGTAAATCCGACCTGTGATACCTCGTCAATGAAGATCCCATCGCGCGGCAGTACTTCGCGAATTGCCTGTAAATAACTGACCTGCGGCTGGATTTTCTTAATGGCTGCGGCGGCGATTTCTTTGGTTTCCGCCAGCGTCTGGTCGCGTCGCGGCGGTGTCCCGGTTGCGCTAACGGCGCTAATCAATGCCCGGGCGCCGTCAGATGCATCGCTGATGATATTGATATCCGCCTTCAGGCGTCGCACTTCGCCGGCATCAATATCAATGCGAATAATTTTCAGCCCCTGAGGACGGTAATTCCAGCGAATATCCAGCAGCTCAAAGCGTGAACCGATCACAATCGCCACATCGGTCTGCGGCCAGAGACGAGCCCCGGAAACCACGTTGAACCCCAGCGGATGATCGTCAGCCATAATCCCACGGCCGCCGCGGAAACTGACCACCGGCGCGCCAAGAGTTTCGGCCAGCTCCCTCACTTCCGGCGCTGCATCTGAAGCACCGCTGCCGACAAATATCATCGGCGCCCGGCAGTTCTGGAGAAGTTTCGCTGCCGCGTCGATAGCATCAGTATCTACCGGCGGTTTCGGTTTCCGCGCCAGCGGCGCAACACCATCCACCCGCGCCGTACGGGTGAAGAAATCCCATCCCGCCTGTAGCGCCACTATCCCTTGTCTGCCGGATGTCATCTCCTGAAACGCGCGGGCAACCAGCCACGGCGCGTCGCAGGGCTGCTCAATGTGGGCACTCCATTTTCCGATATGGCCGAGGATATCAAGCTGACGAGGTAGCTCATGTAGCTGACCGCGCCCACGGTCTTTGTAAGCCGATTCGACATCGCCGGTCAGAGCCAGTACCGGCGCGTTACAGCCGTGGGCGGTTAACAGTGCCGCACTGGCGTTAAGAATACCAGGCCCCGGGACAACGGCGCATACCCCGGGTTGTCCGGTGGATCGGGCATAACCGTAGGCCATATAGGCGCTGGTTTGTTCATGCCGGGCGCCAATCGTGCGAATTGCCTGTCTGTTGCGCGCTAAGGCATCGGTCAGGCCATAAATTTGCGCGCCGGGTAAGGCAAACACAGTATCCACATGGTGGTGTTTCAGGCCATTAACGATAGCATCTCCGCCCGTCATATGCTGCGGCGTATTCTGGTCATTATTCATATTAAGATCCTCATTCATGATTAGCGGCTGGTGAATGGCACGTAATGCACTTCCATATGCTCTCTGACTGATGAGTAAACTCCGTTATTAAATAAATAATCAGGCTTCCTGATGTCCTTTTGATAATTAATTTGCGGCGCTAATGGTGTGGTAAAAAATACTTCTCCGGATATCTGTTATTACGTTAGCAGTCATCGGCACCGGCGAACATGTCGGCCCGGGAATAGTTGCCATGTCAATATGACATGTTTTGACTCCCGGGATTTAACGACGCCGACGCCTGACAGTGCTGATAGACAAATTGCCGAAACCACTGATGTTCCGGAGAGTTATGAGTTCGGCGGTGCCAGACAACCCAATAGCGAAAACGCCAGGTGGCGAAATCCAGTGGCCGCCAGGTTAATGGCCGTGTTCCAACACTGTGCTCCAGTAAATATCGGGGAATGGTTAACAGGTTGTCCGATTGCGCGGCCACGTCCAGCGCGGCGGAGAAAAACGGCACCGACAGACGAATGACCCTGCTGACCTGTTGTTGCTTCAGGTAATTATCAATAAAACCGTCTTTATCACCGCCGCCGCTAATTTTGATATGCGACCAGTTAAGATAATCGCTAAGGGTAATTTTTTCCGCGTTGGCAAGTGAGTGATCGCTACGTAAACAACAGACCGGAATATCATCGCCGATGATTCGGCCATGAAATTCCGGCGGCGCATCTTCAACCAGCGTGGTGGCGAGGTCCACCTTACCGCTGGACAGCCAGTCGTAACGATTGGGTTGCCAGGTCAGATAATCAATGCAAACCCCTGGCGCGACTTGCCTCAGGTGACGGATTAAGTCCGGCAGAATGTGTGTGGCGACATAATCGGAGGCCGCAATGGAGAACCGGCGGGTACAACTCCCGGGATCGAAGATCAACGGCTGCGCCAGCGAGTCGAGATTTTGTAATATCTGGCTCAGCGGGGCGAGCAGCGCACTGGCTTTATCCGTTAACAGAAACTGTTTCCCCTGACGAACCAGCAACGGATCATCAAAGGCAGCACGATAATGGGCTAACTGGCGACTGAGGGCCGACTGGCTGCTGCCCATGGTCGCGGCAGCGTGGGTCAGGTTGCGCTGTTCAAGAATAACCAGCAGGGTTTTCAACTGGATAATACTCAATGAGGAAAACAGTGAATTCATGCGTTTCTCGCTTTCGCTTATCATTAGTTAAACCACAATGTCCTCATTTTTATCGCAGGCCAATACTATTAATATGTTAATAATCTGGTATGGATCACAAATCAGAGAAGTTGTTTTTTTGCGCATTTATTAGATAATTTGATAATGCAATGAAATTAAACATTATTTTATCTTTACGTCCCTTCGCCTTGCCCGGATTACTTTAAAATAAACTGCTTGATATCGCCGGGATAAAGGCTTAAATAAATAAAATGTTAATATATTAATAAAACCATAATAAACCTCTGGGCAAGTGTCCGCGGCTGGCTGTGGCCTGTCGCCGTGGTGCAAATTGCGCTGATATGCACATCGATAACCCTGAGAGACCCTACAATGACGATTGAAAATGTAATAGCCGCTGTACCGGCACCGGATATTTTGCGCTGTGCTTATATGGAGATACAGGTTACCGACCTGCGGGCCGCCCGCGAATTCTATGTCGATATTCTCGGCCTGACGGTCACCGCAGAGGACGACCAGCATATTTACCTGCGCTCCATTGAGGAGTTTATTCACCATAACCTCGTTCTGCGCCAGGGGCCTGTTGCCGCCATGGCAGCCTTCTCTTTCCGGGTGCGTAGTCCGGAAGATGTCGACAGGGCTGAGGCCTGGTTCCGGGCCCGGGGATACCGGACCGAGCGCCGCAAAGAAGGATTCACCCGCGGGATAGGCGATTCCGTACGCGTTGAAGATCCGCTCGGCTTCCTACGCGATCCTGACGGCCATCGTATTGAGATCTACACCCAGGACTACTACACCGGCGATCCGGACAACCCGGTGATGAGCTGGGATATTCACGACAACCAGCGCCGCGACTGGTGGGGTAATCCGGTGGGCGCAAGCTGGTATACCGAAGGCTCACTGGTTATGGATCTGGATGGCAACCCCCAGCCGGTCACAGAGCACAGCGAGCCGAGCGAAATGGCGGTCACTATCGGTGCTGATGGTTTCTCTTACACCCGTAAAGACGATGTTCTGGAAGGTTTCCGGCTCGGCAACAGCCTGTAACGGTCAAGGAGAGAAGTATGTCAACATTAGCTCAATCTGCGCAGGAGAATCACGCGACGGCCGATGAACAGCGGGTAATGAGTAAGCTGTTCCGCCGCCTGGTGGCGTTCCTGTTCGTTTTATTCGTATTTTCCTTCCTGGACCGCATCAACATCGGTTTTGCCGGGTTGACCATGAGCCAGGATCTGGGGCTGACCTCCACGATGTTTGGCCTTGCCGCGACGCTGTTTTACGTCACCTACGTGCTGTTCGGAGTGCCGAGCAATATTATGCTCAGCCGGGTTGGGGCACGGCGCTGGATCGCCGTCATTATGGTGGTCTGGGGCGTGGCGTCTACCTGTACCCTGTTTGCCACCAGCGCCGGTACGCTGTATGCGCTACGTATGATTGTCGGTGTTGCTGAGGCTGGCTTTGTGCCGGGTATTCTGCTGTATCTCACCTGGTGGTTTCCGTCCTGGTATCGGGCCCGCGCCAACGCGCTATTTATGATCGCTATGCCGCTGACGATGATGTTCGGATCGATGCTTTCCGGCTATATTCTGGCGCTGGACGGGGTGATGAACCTCAGGGGCTGGCAATGGTTATTCCTGCTGGAAGGGCTGCCGTCGGTGATCCTTGGCGTAGTGACCTGGTTTTATCTTGATGATAAACCGGCGGATGCAAAATGGCTGAACGCTGATGAAAAACAGACTCTTCAACGGATGATGGAAAGCGATCGCAGCGTCAACCGGAAGATGTTGACCTCCCGGCCCGTTTCGCTGTGGCGCGAAATTTTTACCCCGGTAGTAGTGCTCTATATTCTCGCCTACTTCTGCCTCACTAATAGTCTCAGCGCCATCAATATCTGGACGCCGCAAATCCTCAAAAGCTTTAATGTCTCCAGCAGCAATATTACCGTCGGTCTGTTGGCGGCGATCCCCCAGTTTTGCACCATCGTGGTGATGATGTGGTGGAGCAAACGTTCCGATCGCCTCAAAGAACGTAAGCGCCATACAATCTACCCTTACCTGTTTTCCGCCGCTGGCTGGCTGCTGACATCGCTGACCGCACATCCGCTGATTCAGTTGTCGGGTCTGATAATGGCCTCAGCCGGAGCATTCACCGCCATGACGCTGTTCTGGACTACGCCCGATCGGGCGATCAGCGTCGGCGCTCAAGCAGTTGTGCTGGCGACTATTAGCGGCGCGGGCAATATTGGCTCCGGGCTTAGCCCACTGCTGATAGGGGTAATGCATGATATGACCGGGAATTTTAATGCCGGCTTGTGGTTTATGGCTGGGTTACTGATTATCGGCGCGCTGGTACTGGCATATATACCAATGGGCGGGGTGCAGGCGGCGACCAAAATCGTTTGCGATAAGCCCGTCGGCCGTCGGCCCTTCTGGCAGTGATTCGCCGCCGGACCAATCACAGCGGTATCGGTCAGCGCAGGGAACGCGCGCTTAACCGTTCTCCTGGCGGGCATACAGATACGCCGTCGCCCGGGAGACGCCGAGATGCTGGGCCACGGTGTCCATAGACTTACGTAATGCCTGAATTAAGGCTTTGCGGTCAGCAACGTTGAGCGCTCTGGCCGTGGTCGTGCGCTTTGCCGCATAGCTGTCGATGCGCTGGCGAATGGCTTCGGAACCGGTAGCCGGCTCAAGATGTTCGACCACCGCACTGCTTTCAATCTCCGTGAACTGCGCCAGAGCGCTCTGTATTCCCGAAATAGCGTGATATCCACATTCAGGCACAGGGCGGCGACATATTTACCACTGCTGTCTTTAATGCCGATGGAGGCGCTCTTTACCGGCCGGCCATCCGCAAACTGGTTGGCATAGTTAGCAATAATACTGGGGAAGTCTGGTGACGCAATACGCGCCAGTCCCAGCTCGGTAGCCGGCGGTAATCCGACACGTCTCCGCCAGATATGGGACGAATACCAGGCATCACAGAGCACGGTCGTCACTGAACCGGTTGCCGAGCTGCCCGTGGAAGTGGCTTAAGTAATGAATGCAGCCTCCGCCGCGCTGTCCGAACGCATCATGGGTGGATAGCCTGAGCCACGTAGCCCGATCCTCCGCTACGCCCGCCATCAGGGCTTTCAATTTCGCCGCTGATTAAAGAGCTCGTCGACCGCTTAACGATAGAGGAGGTTGATTATCCGGCGGAGAGCCATGTCGGCCGATTGATCAGAGTGACGCTCGATGAACTTGCCGCCATGCCGCAGCAGAAATTAAGCCTGCCGGTTTCGGCGCACCCTAAGATCCGCGCTATGGCGGATGCGCTGGTCAGCCACCCGGAGGATCGCAGTACCTTTAATGTTTGGGCGAAACGGCTGGCACTCAGCGAGCGCTCATTAGCCCGCCTGATGCTGCGCGAAACCGGGCTGACCTTCGGGCGATGGCGTCAGCAGCTGCATTTGATTATTGCCCTGCGGGAGCTGGCAAGCGGGGTATCGGTGCAAAACGTGGCGGCTAATCTGGGCTATGAGTCGGTAAACGCGTTTATCACTACGTTCAGAAAAACGATGGGCAGCACGCCCGCGCACTATTTTGCCGGTCGAAGAACGGCGGATCCCGCAGTGATGCCTGTCCTTGATAAGGCGTGAGGCGAAGCTGGCAGTAAGCCGCCAGCCAAACTGTTCGGGGCAGAGACTGCAACGGGATCAACGCTGAGAGCGTAAGCCTTTTTCCGACAGGGGAGCTGATTGCTGGCGTAACCCCTGCGTTTGCGCGCAGCCGATACTGCGTCGCCACGCGCCCGGGGCCTGGCCAAACTGACGCTTGAAGCTGCGGTTGAAGGACTGCTGGGAGTCAAAGCCGAGGGCGATAGCCACGTTCAAAATGGGCTCATCGCTGTGGGCCAGCCGTTCGACCGATTTTTGCAGCTTTTGCGCGCGAATATACTCGGCAAGAGGATAACCGGTATGTTCTTTGAATATCCGCTGCAGGTGCCATTTCGAATAGCCGGCTCGCATGGAAACGGTGTCAATGTTGAGACGACTATCGAGATTGTTATCGATCCAGTCGAGTAAATCGTGAATAAATGCGCCAGTGTTCATCTTGTTTACCCCACGCAGCTTATTAAAAGCATCTTTATCTGTTGCATTTAAAGGTGGCCGGTTTTTGCGTTAATTGCAAGTTTTATTGTTGCATTTAAATCCACGGTGAAAACGCGCCTTTTTCCGGTGCCAGGAATAGCACATAAAGTGCAACAATTATTCTTGCACTAAATTTAGCGCCTTCCTACAATCGCCGCGATAGTGTATTCGCAACTGTTACAGTTTTGTGGCGACGATCGACACAAATGGCCTTAGCCAGCCCGGGCAAAGGAAGCGGCGTTTCCTGCTGCGTCTTGCCCGACGGCTACAATTACCGGAATAAAAATAATGAGCCTGCAAAAAACCTGGGGTAAGTTTCATCTGAATGCGTCGGGAGCAATGTTACTCTCCGTGCTTCTTGTCGGGTGCGATCAGGGTGTCGCGCAAAACGCCGCGCCGCAAGCGCCCGCCGTCAGCGCCGCTGACGTGGTGGTGAAATCCATTAGCCAGTGGGATAGCTTTAACGGTCGAATTGAAGCGGTGGAAAGCGTTCAGCTCCGTCCCCGCGTCTCAGGCTACATTGATAAAGTGAACTACACCGATGGCCAGGAGGTGAAAAAGGGCGAGGTACTGTTCACCATCGACGACCGCACCTATCGCGCTGCGCTGGAGCAGGCGCAGGCGACGTTAGCCAGAACCAAAACGCAGGCCAGCCTGGCGCGCAGCGAGGCTAACCGTACCGATAAATTAATCAATACCAACCTGGTATCTCGTGAAGAATGGGAGCAGCGGCGTTCCGCCGCCGCCCAGGCCCAGGCCGATATTCGCGCAGCGCAGGCGGCGGTAGATGCCGCACAGCTTAACCTTGATTTCACCAAAGTGACCGCGCCGATCGATGGCCGCGCCAGCCGTGCGCTGATCACCAGCGGTAATCTGGTGACCGCGGGCGACAGCGCCAGCGTGCTCACCACGCTGGTCTCGCAGAAAACGGTTTATGTCTATTTTGATGTCGATGAATCGACCTATCTTCACTATCAACATCTCGCCCGCAGCGGACAGGGGGCGTCCAGCAATCACCAGGCGCTACCGGTAGAGATTGGTCTTGTTGGCGAGGAGGGCTATCCCCATCAGGGCAAAGTGGATTTTCTTGATAATCAGTTAACCCCGAGTACCGGCACGATCCGCATGCGCGCGCTGCTGGATAACGCCCAGCGTCAGTTCACGCCGGGACTCTTTGCCCGCGTCCGCCTGCCGGGCAGCGCTGAATTCAACGCCACGCTTATCGACGACAAGGCGGTGCTGACCGATCAGGATCGCAAATATGTCTATATCGTTGATAAAGAGGGGAAAGCGCAGCGTCGCGATATCACCCCGGGGCGTCTGGCCGCCGGTTTACGCATTGTGCAGAAGGGGCTGAATCCCGGTGATAGAGTCATCGTCGATGGTTTACAAAAAGTGTTTATGCCGGGGATGCCGGTTAACGCTAAGACCGTTGCCATGACCGCCAGCGCCGCCCTCAACTGATCCCTTTTCTGAGAATCCGACACATGGACTTTTCCCGCTTTTTTATCGACAGGCCGATTTTCGCCGCGGTACTGTCGATTCTGATTTTTATCACCGGCTTAATTGCTATCCCGCTGCTGCCGGTGAGCGAATATCCTGACGTAGTACCGCCAAGCGTGCAGGTGCGCGCGGAGTATCCCGGCGCCAACCCGAAGGTGATTGCCGAGACCGTGGCGACGCCGCTGGAGGAAGCAATCAACGGCGTTGAGAACATGATGTACATGAAATCTGTCGCCGGATCTGACGGTGTACTGGTGACCACCGTCACATTCCGTCCGGGTACCAACCCGGATCAGGCGCAGGTTCAGGTACAAAACCGGGTGTCGCAGGCCGAGGCGCGTCTGCCGGAAGATGTGCGGCGTCTGGGAATTACCACCCAGAAACAATCGCCGACGCTGACGCTGGTGGTGCATCTGTTCTCGCCCGGCGGTAAATACGACTCCCTGTATATGCGTAACTACGCCACGCTAAAAGTGAAAGATGAACTGGCGCGTCTGCCCGGCGTCGGCCAGATTCAGATATTTGGCTCGGGCGAATACGCGATGCGCATCTGGCTGGATCCGAATAAGGTGGCGGCACGCGGGCTGACCGCCTCGGATGTGGTCACGGCGATGCAGGAGCAAAACGTACAGGTATCCGCCGGTCAGCTTGGCGCCGAGCCGCTGCCGAAGGAGAGCGATTTCCTGATCTCCATTAATGCCCAGGGGCGTCTGCACACGGAAGAAGAGTTTGGCAATATTATTCTGAAAACGGCGCAGGACGGCTCGCTGGTACGCCTGCGCGACGTGGCGCGCATTGAGATGGGTTCCGGCAGCTATGCCCTGCGTTCCCAGCTAAACAATAAAGATGCGGTAGGTATCGGTATTTTCCAGTCGCCGGGGGCAAATGCTATCGATTTGTCTAACGCGGTGCGCGCAAAAATGGACGAGCTGTCGAAACGCTTCCCGCAGGATATGCAATGGGCGGCGCCTTACGATCCAACGGTTTTTGTTCGCGACTCCATTCGCGCGGTGGTGCAAACGCTGCTGGAAGCGGTGGTGCTGGTAGTGCTGGTAGTGATCCTGTTTCTGCAAACCTGGCGCGCGTCGATTATTCCGCTGATCGCGGTACCGGTATCGGTGGTGGGCACCTTCAGCATTCTGTACCTGCTGGGCTTTTCACTAAACACGCTGAGCTTGTTCGGCCTGGTGTTGGCTATTGGGATCGTGGTGGATGATGCCATCGTGGTAGTGGAAAACGTCGAACGAAACATCGAAGAGGGGCTGGCTCCGCTTCAGGCGGCTCATCAGGCGATGCGTGAAGTTTCCGGGCCGATTATCGCCATTGCGCTGGTTTTGTGTGCGGTATTCGTGCCAATGGCGTTTCTCTCCGGCGTCACTGGCCAGTTCTACAAACAGTTTGCGGTGACGATCGCGATTTCTACGGTGATCTCCGCCATCAACTCGCTGACGCTCTCTCCGGCGCTGGCGGCTTTATTGCTAAAACCGCACGGCGCGGCGAAAGACTTTCCGACCCGGCTTATCGACCGCCTGTTTGGCTGGATATTCCGTCCTTTTAACCGCTTTTTCCATCGCAGCTCAAACGGCTATCAGGGGCTGGTGGGCAAAACGCTCGGCCGACGCGGCGCGGTGTTTGCCGTCTATTTACTGCTGCTCTGCGCCGCAGGCGTGATGTTTAAAGCGGTACCCGGCGGGTTTATTCCGACGCAGGATAAGCTCTATTTAATTGGCGGCGTGAAAATGCCAGAAGGCTCGTCGCTGGCGCGCACCGATGCGGTGATCCGCAAAATGAGCGAAATCGGGATGAATACCGAAGGCGTGGATTATGCGGTCGCTTTCCCGGGGCTTAATGCGCTGCAGTTTACCAATACGCCGAATACCGGGACGGTCTTTTTCGGCCTGAAACCGTTCGATCAGCGTAAGCACTCGGCGGCGGAAATTAACGCGGAGATCAACGCGAAAATCGCCCAAATCCAGCAGGGCTTTGGTTTCTCCATCCTGCCTCCGCCGATTTTAGGCCTGGGTCAGGGTTCCGGTTATTCGCTGTATATCCAGGATCGCGCTGGCCTTGGCTACGGCGCGCTGCAAAACGCGGTGAACACCATGTCCGGTGCGATAATGCAGACGCCGGGGATGCATTTCCCTATCTCAACCTACCAGGCTAACGTTCCGCAGCTGGATGTGCAGGTCGATCGTGATAAGGCGAAAGCGCAGGGCGTGTCGCTGACCGATCTGTTCGGTACGCTGCAAACCTATCTGGGCTCATCGTACGTAAATGACTTTAACCAGTTCGGCCGCACCTGGCGAGTGATGGCGCAGGCCGACGGACCGTTCCGCGACAGCGTGGAGGATATTGCCAATTTGCGCACCCGGAATAATCAGGGTGAAATGGTGCCAATCGGCAGTATGGTGAATATCAGCACCACCTACGGCCCGGATCCGGTGATTCGCTACAATGGCTATCCGGCAGCGGATCTGATTGGCGATGCCGATCCTCGTATCCTCTCGTCAGCGCAGGCGATGACGCAGCTGAGCGCGATGTCTAAGCAGATACTGCCGAACGGGATGAATATTGAATGGACCGATCTGAGCTTCCAGCAGGCCACGCAGGGCAATACGGCGCTGATTGTCTTCCCGGTGGCGGTTCTGCTGGCGTTCCTGGTGCTGGCGGCGCTGTACGAAAGCTGGACGCTGCCGCTGGCGGTGATCCTGATCGTGCCGATGACCATGCTCTCCGCGCTGTTCGGCGTCTGGCTGACCGGCGGCGATAACAACGTGTTCGTGCAGGTGGGTCTGGTGGTTCTGATGGGGCTGGCGTGTAAAAACGCCATTCTGATCGTCGAGTTTGCCCGCGAGCTGGAAATTCAGGGGAAAGGGATCATGGATGCGGCGCTGGAGGCGTGCCGCCTGCGTTTACGCCCGATTGTGATGACCTCCATCGCCTTTATTGCCGGGACCATTCCGCTGATCCTCGGCCACGGCGCGGGTGCCGAAGTGCGCGGCGTCACCGGCATCACGGTGTTCTCCGGGATGCTGGGCGTGACGTTGTTTGGTCTGTTCCTGACGCCGGTGTTTTACGTAACGCTGCGTAAATTCGTCACGCGCGGTAAACCGGTGAAGGACGTTGTGCCTGCGTAGAATCAGGAATTAAAACTGACAAAAAAACCGCTTTCACTATGAAGGCGGTTTTTTTGTGCACAGAAAACCTCCAGCTAGGCTGGAGGTTCCGTAAAGCTTTCAGCTTT
>OEPS010000476.1_pt1 | contig 14238 bp, 11 predicted proteins | sample 1539411 | NCBI WGS metagenome assembly OEPS01 (sample SAMN02671747, study PRJEB22543) | soil metagenome | biome: bacteria | place: China:Hunan Province, Lengshuijiang City | collected 2012-10-15 | depth 0.08m m | reverse complement strand
CGACGCGGCTGGCCCCGCTCCCGACCCCACCGACCTCTCCCCCGACCCCTCTCCAGCCGCCAGCGATCAGCTGCCTTTCTTCCCCCGCACTCGCGCCGCGTCGCGGGCCTTCATGCACCACCGCTCGAGCTCGTACTCCGAGATCGTCCGCCACGATGCCGGATAGGGGGCGATCCGGCAGCTCAGCTCCGCGCAGCGAAAGGAGAGCCAGCCGTTCTCGTAGCCAGGGCGGGTGAGGATCGTCCGCCGCTCCGTGACGCGCATCTCGGGGATGATCTCCCGCACCGTCCACTGGACCCCGTTGCTGTCCGTGAACTCGCGGACGCTCGCTTCCGCCGTGTAGGGACGGGCCGACGCGAGCTGGCGCACGGGCGCAACCGGCCGGAGCTGCCAGCTCCTCGGGTCGAATGGTGACATGGCTCCCCAAAATGCGACGCTGATTTCCGGATTTCAACGGGTCGGAAACCTTTTCCACCGGGCGCCGTGTCTATTCGGGCGTACCCCTCGTGGGTTACCCATTGGATGGACTTCTTCTCTCGAGGAACCATGCGAGCTTCACCCCTCCCCCTGCTCACCGCCGCGGTGCTCGCCTCGGCGAGCCTGCTCAACGCGCAGGACTCGAAAAAGTCGAAGGACAAGGCACCCCCTCCCTCCGCCGACCGGATCATCGAGCGGTCGCCTGACGTCCGCGTCTTCATGCGCGGCGGCGAATTCGGCGCCAAGTCGATGATCGGCGTCAGCACTTCCTCCACCGGCGAGCGGGACACCCTCGGCCTCCTCGTCACCGGCGTCACCCCTGGCGGCCCCGCCGAGAAGGCGGGGATCGTCGAGGGGAACCGGATCGCTGCGATCAACGGCGTGAACCTCCGTCTCGCCGCCGCCGATGCAGGGCAGGAAGACATGCAGGGGATCACCGCGCGCCGCCTCACCCGCGAACTGGGGAAGGTCGAGCCGGGCACCGACGTCGAGCTCCGCGTCTACGCCGATGGCCAGTGGAAGAACGTGAAGGTGAAAACGGTGTCCCCCGACAGCCTCATGCCGGTGCGCATGCGTCGCGGCGACCTCGACGACCGCGCGGTGCTCGGCCTCGAGCTCTCGGCCACCGGCTCGAAGCGCGACACCCTCGGCGTCCTCATCGCCTCGCTTCACGAAGACGGACCCGCCGAGAAGGCGGGGCTGGTCGAGGGCGACCGGGTCATCTCGGTGAACGGGACCGACGTCCGCGTCCGGCACGACGACGCCGGGGACGACTGGGTGAGCGGCGCGATGGTCTCGCGCTTCCAGCGCGCGATGCGGGCGGTGAAGCCGGGCGACAAGGTCGAGCTTCGCGTCTGGAGCGGCGGGCAGACGAAGACGGTGCAGGTGACGGCGGCGAAGGCGAGCGAGTTGTACAAGGCGCAGAGCCGCCGCTTCCGCATGGGCAGCGCCCCGATGATCTGGACACCTGACGGCGACATGTTCCTCCCCGGCGGCACTCCACGCGCGATGATCGCGCCCATGCCACCCATGCCGCCCATGCCGCCCATGCCGCCCATGCCGGGCTTCTACGCGCCCCGTGCCCGCGTCCAGACGTTCGACATGAACGACCAGATCGCGCCCGACGCCGCCGCTGAATCGCGGGCCGCTGCCGCCGAAGCCCGCGCCGCTGCTCGTGCGCGCGCCGCCGATCGCGCGATCGTCTCCAGTGCATCGAACCTCGCCGGCACCGCGCCGGCGATCGCCGCGACCTGGAACCCCGACGCATGGAATGCAGCCGCCGGGGGAGCGACCGGCTCCGGCACGATCCGCATCCCCGGTCTCGCCATCGCCCCGGTCACCGCCGATCTCGCCGAGTACCTCGGCGAGGCCAGCAAGGACGGCTATCTCGTCCTCGAGTCGGGCGGCCCATGGTCCGCTCTCCACGCCGGCGACGTCCTCCTCAGCCTCGACGGCGACTGCGTCAAGCAGACCGGCATCAGCACCGCCAACGCTGCCCACGAAGCGGTCGTCCTCCGCAAGGGCAAGCAGCTCACCCTGCAGCTCGCCGCCTACTGAACGTCAGGCAACAGCCCGGGGCGCGGCCCGTGTGACAGGACACGCCGCCGCGGCAGGACCCCGGACCCCAACGGGCAGCGCCGCTCACGCGACGCTGCCCGTTGAGCTCCCAGGCTTTGCTTTTTCACGCCTCACTGCTCGGAGAACTCTCACTCGTCCCTGCTCGGAGAACGCACACTCGTCTCTAGTCGGACAACCCTCACTCGTCCCTGCTCGGAGAACCCTCACTCGTCTCTACTCGGAGAACCCTCACTCGTCCCTGCTCGGAGAACCCTCACACCTCACTCGTCCCTACTCGCCGTCAGAATGCCGGCCCGAGTACGACGGCGTTGAGCACCAGCCGGTCGAGCGCCCGCCACCACCCGCGAAACATCGGATCGTTCGCGAACAGCACGAGGTGCCCGCCGCCCACCGGCTCCTCGATCAGGAACGCCGTCCCGCGGAGCAGCCGCTCGGTGTTGTTCGGCCAGGTGAACCCGGCGCGATAGAGCTTCCCCGTCGGCGCGAACACCGCGACGTTCGAGCCCTCCTTCGACAGCTTGAAGAAGCTGCTGCCGGACATCATCACCGTCAGGCGCGGCTTGTCGTAGCCGCCGGTCAGCCAGTGCGTCCGGTCGAGGACGACGTCGAAGTGGCTCCCCGCCAGCTCGATCGGCCTCGCGTTGGACGCGCTCGGACTGGTCGTCGCCAGCAGGTCGTCCACGTCCTGCGACTTGTCGCTCGCCTTCTCGCGCGCCCGCGCCTTCGCCGTCGCGGTGTCGATCGTCGCCGGGGGAATGCCGGTGGTGTCGCGGTCGGCGCCGGCGCCGACGAGCCGTGAGCTGGTCAGGTTCACGTTGTCGCGCGCTGCCCACTCCGAGGCGCCGCCCATCGTGACGAGCGTCCCCCCGGCCTGCATCCAGGCACGGATGCGGTCGGCGCCGTCCTTGCCTAACGTCCGGTTGAGCGCGCCGCTCGACGCGTCGGGGATGATGATGACGTTGAACGCCGACAGGTCGCCGGAGCTCAGCCAGCGCACCGACACCGGGGTGAACCGGACCCCGTAGCGCCGCTCGAAGCTCCACCAGATAGCCCCGTAGCTCGTCTGGCTCACCCCCTCGTCGCCGACGAGCGCGATCCGCGGCGTCTTCAGGTCGATCACGTTCTCCGATCCGATCCCGTACTGCTGGCGGACGCTGAACGCGCTGCTCACCCCGGTGACGTCGACACCGGCGTCGCGGGCGAGTGCGTCGATGCGGCGGTGGATAGTCGTGTCGTTCCGCGCCGTACGTACGATGTACGTACCACGCTCCCACGTCCGCCCGTCCGCCTCCACCGGCTGCGTCGCCACGCTCACGCGATACCCCTCGGCGAGCAGCTGCCAGGCGAGGCGCGACGCCCCGTTCCGCGCCGGGCTGAAGACGTAGGCTGACTGCGGATGCGAACCGCTGACGACGCCGCGGGTGATGTCCACCGGGAGCAGCTCGCCGCCGATCCGCCGCGCCGTCTGCTGCGCCTGCGGCAGCGCCGGCTCCTCGGCCGGGAGCTGGAGCAGGTCGCCGTCGACGTTGGGCGCGTCCTCCGTCCAGTAGGCCTCGACGCCGAAGGTGACGGGAAGCGACCAGGCGGTGACGTCGTAGAACTCGTAGCCCTCGCGCGACGCGTTCGCTCCGCGCCGGATGTTCCGCTGGTAGCGCGCGAGCTGCGCCCGCACGAACGCCGAGTCGAAGCCGGCGTCAGGCTCGAGCACCGCCTTCGCCGCGCGCCCCTGCGGCTGGGCGAGGTCGATGACATAGGCGCCCGCGTCGAACCGCCGCGCGCCGGTCGCGTCGTCGGCGTAGGCATGCGCCGTGGACGACGAGAAACCGCTCTTCGCGCGCCGGACCTCGATCCCGCTCCGCAGCAGCGTCGCCACCAGCTCGGCCGCGCGCCCGGGGTCGCGCCCCGGCACGAGGACGACGCGCTTCATCGTCCCCGTGCGACCGGCGGCGATCGCCTGCTGCCGGAAAGCGAGGTAGTCGCGCACGCGGTCGGCGTGCCGGGCGGCGGTCGTCTCGATCGTGGCGAGCGCCGTCGTGTAGTGCTTGGCGATCCCGTCGCGGAAGGAGACGATCGACCCGTCGTCGCGCCGCCAGAGAATTCCCTTCCACCCGCCGCCGTCGGTCTCGTAGGTCATCCCGATCGCGCCGGTGAGCGAGGGCCAGCTGTCCCAGTAGAACGGGCCGAAGAAGTCGAAGATGTCGCGCGAGTAGTACATCCACCCGTACTTGTCGAACGCGGCGGCATTCGCCTTCCCGTACACCTCCATCCAGTCGGAGAAGTTCTTTCCGAAGTTCTGGTTCAGCTGCGCCGCGGTCGGCGGGAAGAAGTAGGTGCCGACCTGTCCGTGCTGGTCGATCGCGACCATCGGGTGCCAGCGCAGCATCGCCCGGACGAGCGCCTGCGGCTCGCGCTGCGTCGTCGTCATCACGTCGCGGTTCATGTCGAAGCGGTAGTGATTGAACCGCCCCTGGATGCTCCACGGCTCGTCCTTCTCCATCGAGAACGGATCGGGACTGCCGACGCCGATCGAGTTGTACCAGACGGTGAACCGCTCGTGCCCGTCCGGGTTCGTGCTCGGGTTGAGGATGACGAGGGTGTTCTTCAGCATCTCGAGCGTCGCCGGCTCGGTGCTCGCCGCGAGCTGATACAGCGTCTGCATCCCCGCCTCGAACCCCGGCGATTCGTTCCCGTGCACGCTCTCGTTGATCATCACCACCGCCGGCGTCCGCGCCGCGATCGCGTCGAGCTCCGACTGCGCCGCCCCACGCGGGTCGGCGAGTCGGTCGAGATCCTGCCGGATCGCGTCGAGCCGCGCGATGTTCTCCGGCGACGAGACGAGGTAGAGCCGCATCGTCCGCCGCTCGTAGCTCGACCCGATCTCCTCGACGCGCACCCGGTCCTTCGCCGCATCGGCGATCGCGAGCAGCACCTTCTCCTGCTGCCCGAACTGGGTGTTCATCTCGCCGACGCTGTAGCCGAGTATCGCCTCCGGTCTCGGGATTCCCGGGCGATACGGCCCGCGCGCGTAGAACGAGAAGTTCCGGTCATCGCGAATCGAATCCGGATCGACCGCATGCTGCGCCGCCACCGGCACGGCGATCGACAACGAGACCACGGCAGCGACGAGCGGCGGCAGCGACGTGCGAATCATTCGAGAAGGGAAAGAGGTTGAGCCCCAAACTGTCGGCGAGCACGACGGTGGTCAACGGCCGCCCTTTTCGCCGGGCCTCGTGAGGCACGCAGGGCGGGATGCTCCCGGCGCTCTCCCGGGTTGATCCGGTTCGTACTGGGTGGGAACGACCATTTCGCGACGACGCGGGTACGCGGATCCTGCCCGGGCTTCGGGCGGCCACGCCGAGCGCCGCCGCCACCAGGAACGATCCGCGGTGATCCGGGAGACCCGCGAAAACGCGGTCCCAACCTGTTGGTGCTCGACGGGCGCGTGGCACTCCATTCGCGCACGAGTCTCCAGAAGCCGGCACGTGAAAAAGGCTGGCGCCAGGCAGGTGAGAGCATCTCTCCCGGTTGCCCCAACCAGTTGAGCGCTGGCGCAACGAAAGCTGCCGTCCAGGGCTTTCCGCGCCCTCCGAGCCTTCTGTTGAACAACCGCCCTTCGACCCGCCGTCGCCGCCATCTTCCCCGAGAAACCGCGCGCCCCCCTCACACTCGGCGCGAGACTGCTGAGCGCACCCGCCTAACGTCCACAGCATGCGGTGACGTCGGCCTTTTCCCGTTCGACATCCGCGCCCGCCCGCGATGCGGCCGGCGATGACGAGGTTGCCGCGCTTCGCGCCCTCGGAGTCGAGGCCGGGAGCCGCTGCCTGGCGCGCAGCGAAGCCGGCGCCGGCTCGATCTCGCGCGCCTCGAGCGACGCTTCCCTCACCGCCGCCCGCGGCAACGTCGTTACCGCGCCGTCAACACGCTGCGCGGCCGCCGCGGATCGCGCGTCCCGTCAGAACTCGAGCTGCGTCCCGAGCTCGACGACGCGGTTCGGCGGGATGTTGAAGAACTCCGTCGCCGAGCGCGCGTTGCGCGACATCAGGACGAACAGCTTCTTCCGCCACTGCATCATCCCGCCCTTCGCCCGCGGGATCAGCCGCTCGCGGCCGAGGTAGAAGCTCGTCTCCTGCGGCTTTGCGCGCAGCCCGGCCTCGGCGGCGCAGACGAGGATCTCCTCCACGTCCGGCGACTCCATGAAGCCGTATCGTGCGCGGACGCGGAAGAAGCCCTGGCCGAGATCCTCGAGGGTGACGCGCTCGTCGCCGGGAATCTCCGGAACCTCCTCCGCGGTCACCGACATGAGCACCACCTGCTGGTGCAGCACCTTGTTGTGCTTCACGTGATGGAGGAGGACCACCGGCGCGCCGTCGGCCGACGACGTCATGAACACCGCCGTGCCGGGGACGCGCGGCGGCTTCCGCCGCTCGACGTCCTCGAGGAAGAGGCTGAGCGGCAGCGACCCCCGCTGCAGCAGCTCGCCGAGCTGCGCGCGGCCGCGCTTCCAGGTGCTCATCAGGGTGAAGATCACCGTCGCGATCGCCAGCGGCACCCAGCCGCCGAATTCGATCTTGATCGCGTTCGCGACGAGGAAGGCGACGTCGACGAGAAGGAAGAGCGCCGTCAGCGCCCCCACCGCCAGCTTCGACCAGCCCCAGCGTGACCTTGCCACCACGGCGTAGAGGATCGAGGTGATCGCCATCGTCCCGGTGACCGCGATGCCGTACGCCGCCGCCAGCCCGCTCGAGCTGCGGAAGGCGAGGACGAGAAGAAGGCACCCGACCATGAGCGCCCAGTTCACCTCCGGGATGTAGACCTGCCCGACTTCCTTGCGCGACGTGTGGATGATCTGCACGCGCGGCGAGTAGCCGAGCTGCACGCTCTGCTGCGTCAGCGAGAACGCGCCCGAGATCAGCGCCTGCGACGCGATGATCGCCGCCATCGTGGCCAGCACGACCATCGGGATGAGGAGGGGCTTCGGTGTCAGCAGGTAGAACGGGTTCGCCGCCGCCTCGATCCCGCCGCGCAGGACGAGCGCTCCCTGGCCGAAGTAGTTCAGGAGCAGGCAGGGGAGCGCGATCGCGAACCAGGCGAACCGGATCGGCCGCTTCCCGAAGTGCCCCATGTCCGCGTAGAGCGCCTCGGCGCCGGTCACCGCGAGCACGACGGCGCCGAGCACGAAGAAGGCGCGCAGGTTGTGCTCGAAGAAGAAGGCGAACGCGTACCACGGGTTGAACGCCGACAGCACGGCCGGCGCATTGAGGATCTCGCGCAGGCCGAGCGCACCGATAGAAACGAACCAGACCATCATCACCGGCCCGAAGGTCACGCCGACGCGACCGGTCCCGAGCTTCTGGAACATGAACAGCCCGAACAGGATCACCAGCGTCAGCGGGACCACCCAGTGCGCGAAGGCCGGGGTGGCGACCTCGATCCCCTCCACCGCCGACAGCACCGAGACCGCCGGCGTGATGATCCCGTCGCCGTAGAGCAGCGCCGCGCCGAACAATCCGAGGGCGACGAGCAGCGAGCGCGTCTTCGAATCGGCGGTCCGGTGCGTCCGCTGGAGGAGCAGCGCGAGGAGGGCGAGGATCCCGCCCTCGCCCCGGTTGTCCGCCTTCATGATGAAGACGATGTACTTGACGCTGACGACGAGGATCAGCGACCAGACGATCAGCGAGAGGATCCCGTGGACGTTCGCCTCGTTCACGGCCAGGCCGTACTCCGGCTTGAAGCACTCGCGGAGCGCGTAGAGCGGGCTCGTGCCGATGTCCCCGTAGACGACGCCGAGTGCCGTTAGGCCTAGCAGCGCGAGCCGCTTGCCGGTCGGCCGCCCCTCGACGTGCGGGCGCTGCGCGAACGTGCTTCGCGGCGTCGCCCCGGCCGGCGATGGCGGTGCGGCTGGTGCCGCCGGTGCTGCGGGTGCCGGTCCGGGCTCGGGTGCTGCGGGTGTCGTCGCTGTATCGGTCACTGGCGTCGCCGCTGGACTGCTCGCGCGGCGGGCGGGTTGACTGTTCATGAAGAAGACTGCTCGGGACTGCCGGCACCAACGCAAAGGCACGAACCGGCGCGTGGCCCTGCAGCAGGTAACGCGTACGCCGTGCCGTGCCTCACCAAATGTACCGCACCGCCCGGTCCGGTGTAGCCCCGGGAACGCGGTCCATCGGCACGCCGCTTGCCTTCCAGGGGAGGACAGAGCGGCGCCGGGGGGCGCTGCAGAGTGACCGACGACACGCACGTGACTCTTGACGGAGAAGCCAGATGAACAACGACAAGGATCTTACCCAGCGCGGCATCGAGAATGAGGCGAAGGGCAAGGCGCGCGAGGCGAAGGGCGTCGTTCGCGACAACGTCGGCGACATCACCGGGAACGAGAGCCAGGAGCTCAAGGGCAAGGCCGAGCGCGTGGCCGGCAAGGTCCAGCAGAAGGTCGGCGAAGCGCAGCGCAAGATCGACGACAAGATCTGATCTCGACGGCACTGCAGCGACGGGCGGCGAAGCACCTGCTTCGCCGCCCGTCGCGTCTTCGTGGCCTGCGTTTCCTAACGTTTCGTTCATCATCGCGTAATCCGGGCGACACAGCGGCTTAACCGGGCGCGCCTATCGTGCCGGTGAGGGTTGACATGCCACTCACCGGAGGTAGCGATGCTCGATCGACTGCTGGAATCAGGGGCGCGGCGGAACAAGTCGGCGTGGGGCGGGGCGGTGAGCGTCGCCGTCCACAGCACGATCATCGTGCTTGCCGTCGCCGCGACCGCGACGGGAGAGCCAGGGCCGACGTTCACGCGTGATACCACGCGCGTCATCTTCATCGATCCGCCACCGTCCGGCATCCCGTCCGGGCCCGTTCGGCGCCCTCGGATGGGGAGCACCGGCACCCGCACGACCGTTCCGCAGTTGCCGGACGTCGACACCCCGATGCCGACGTTCGACCCGACACTTCCCGGCACTGCACCCGCTCGCGGGGGTGGTACTGCCGACACCGCCCTCCTCTCCGAGATCGGTGGCGGGGGAAGCGGACCTGGGGTCGCGGCTGGCGGCAGCGGCGTCGCCACCGACGCGACCGTCGACGTCCCTCTCCGCGCGCTCACGGATCGTGCGCCGGCCTATCCGGAAGCGCTGCGCGCCGCCGGCATCAGCGGCAGGGTACGCGTGCGCTTCGTCGTCGATACCACTGGCCGCGCCGAGCTTGCGTCCGTGCGCGTCATCGAGTCGAGCCACGAACTGTTCGCCCGCGCCGTGATCGCCTCGCTCCGCCAGGCCCGCTTCACCCCCGGCGAAGTCTCCGGCCATCGCGTCCGCACCCTCGTCGAGCGCTCCTATCGCTTCGACATCGCCGCCGGCGCCCGATGAGCGCGTCGCTGCCTAACGCTGGAGGTGGGGAGCTGTTGCGGTTGAACGGCGGATGTGTTTTCCAGGAGGCGCGGAGGGCCAGGAGAGCCAGCGCGGCTGCGGGCTTCCGTTCGCCGGGGCCTGAACTGCATTGGGGGCAAGCGGGCGAGACGGTCTCGGCCCGCTTGCCCAGGAGTTGTTCCAGCTCGTTCCACCCTGTTGATGCCCGAACGGCGCCGAGCACTTCATCCGCGCGCGAGTCTCCAGCACTCCACAACAGCCTGGGGCAAGCAGGTGAGATGATCTCTCTCCGCTTGCCCCCAGGCACTTCATCTCCCGGCACAGCGAAACCCGCCTGACGCGCGCTACTCCTTCCGCCGCACCCGCGCCGCGGAATCCTCCCGATCCCGGCGGTCCCGGTCCGCGCGCATCTCGGCGAACTCCTTCCGCTGCTCGGCGTCGAGCACCGCCTCGATCCGGCGCGTCGTCGAGTCGCTCACCGCGGCCATCGCCCTCTTCACCGGCTCCTGGATCGAGTCCATCGCCGCACGCTTCGCGTCGAGGATCGAATCGATCTTCACCCGCTGCGCCGCGGTCAGGTCGAGCCGGTCGGCGAAACGCTTCCGCAGCTCACTCCGGGTGAAGTAGCGCGAGCAGGCGTCGTCACGGCCGAGCACCCGGTCGGCGGTGAATCCGAGAACACCGCCGACGAGCAGCGCGCCGAGCACGAACGCGAGCGCGACGCTGCGCGTGGAACGCGGAGTATTCATCAGTGCTCCAGCAGCATGCGGACGGTGACATCCGCCCCCGCCGCGGGGGGCGCCGACGGCTCGGCGACGGTGAACTGCTCCTCGGCGATCGCTCCGTAGGCGACCGCGGATTCCTCGTGGCGCATCTGCGTCAGCGCGACCGACGCCGCCGCCAGCAGCAGGGCGGCGGCGATCGCCGCCGGACGCGTCCAGGTCGCGAGCACGCTCCACGGCGAGCTGCGATCATCGGCGATCCGCCGCATGACCCGCAGCTCGAGGTCCTCCCAGTAGTCCTCGGCGCGCAGCGCGCCGCTGCCGCCAGCCCCAGGGGAGAGCAGCGGCCGCAGAGCGTCGCCGATCTCGCGATCGGGACGGTCGTCCGGGAATCGAAGCTCGTTGCCGGTCATCACGTGTTCCTCAAGTCATCGAGCGCGCGACGCATCAGCGTGCGCGCATGGTGCAGGTCCGATCGCGCCGTTCCCTCCGGCATCCCGAGCATCTCGCCGATCTCGGCGTGCCGGTAACCCTCCACGTCGTGGAGCACCAGTACCGCGCGCTGCCGCGCGGGCAACGCGGCCAGCGCCTCGTTGAGCCTCGCCCGGAGCTCGGCACCCTCCGCCGGATCGCGAAATGGCAGCGCCGCGCCTGCCGGCAGTTCTTCCGTGATGCGCACCCGCCGCCGCCGCACGAGGTCGAGCGCCGCGTTGGCGACGATCCGCGCCAGCCAGGCACCGAAGGGAAACGCCGGGTCGAAGCGCGCGAGCGCGCGGTAGGCGTGCAGGAACGCATCCTGTACCGCGTCTTCCGCGTCCTCGTGCTCGATCGTGATCGCCCGCGCCACCGCGTACGCGCGCCGCTGGTGCAGCCGGACGAGCATCCCGAACGCGGCATCATCCCCCGCCCGCGCTGCCAGGACGAGCGCCCGGTCGTCGGCCCTCGGCTCCGCCGCGGCCGGACGCGGCCGCTCGCGCTCACCGCTCGACACGACCCGCAATGGCGAGTCGCTCTCCTGCGGCAGCGGGGCAGGCCGCGCGGTCACTTCCGGTTCCTCGTCACGCCACATATACGCACCCCAGCGCGGCCGCGTTGAGCGGCCGTCCCCACGCCCGGCGCCGGCCGGCGATCGTCAGGCGGCGACCCCGGCCAGCCCGATCGACGGTGCCACCGCGCGCATCGCCCCGATCACGAACGCGATATGCTCGTCGAGCGGGACGCCAAGCTCCGCGGCCCCGTTGATGACGTCGTCGCGATTCACCCCGCGGGCGAACGCCTTGTCCTTCATCTTCTTCCGAACCGACGATGCCTCGACTTCGTGGACGCTCCTGCTCGGCTTCACCAGTGCGCTCGCCGTGATCAGTCCGGTCAGCTCGTCCACCGCGAACAGCGCCTTCGCCATCCGCGTCTCGCGCGGGACGTTGCAGTAGGTTGCGTGGCCGAGGATCGCCTGCAGGATGTCCTCCGGAAATCCCTTCGACCGGAGGATGCGCACGCCCCCGGCCGGGTGCTCCTCGGTCGGCGAATGGGCGGCGTTCGGAAACCTCTCGTAATCGAAGTCGTGGACGAGCCCCGCCAGCCCCCACCGCTCCGGATCCTCCCCGAACTTCGCCGCGTACGCCCGCATCGCCGCCTCGACCGACAGCATGTGCTTCCGCAGCGAATCACTCGCCGTGTACTCGTGGACGAGCGCGAGCGCATCCTCACGCGACGGCAACGCTTCACCCATCAGCTCCGCCTCTCATTTCCAGGTTGTTTCCTTCCCATTGTCACTTGCCGCCGCTCAGTGCACCGGCCCCATCGACCCCCTCGCCCTTCCCGTCCTGAACAGCAGCAACAGCGGCAGCGCCCCGACGAGCGCCAGCCCGCTCAGGATGTAGATCCGCGAGAACGCAAGCACGCTCGCCTGCCCGGCGATCTGCATGTCGATCAACCGCATCGCCTGCATCTTCGCCGTCGCGATGTCGGCGCCGCGCGACACCATGTTGCGCGTCATCGCGTCCATCCGCGCCAGCACCGCCGGGTCGGTCGAGACGACGTGCTCGGTCAGCAGCGCCTTGTTCGTCCTGATGAACCGCGACAGCATCGTCGCCATCAGGGCGATGCCTAACGATCCGCCGAGCTGCCGCGTCAGGTTGAACAGCCCCGTCCCCTGGTGCAGCTGCGCGACGTCGAGGTCGGCCATCGCCGCGTTCGTCAGCGGGACGAAGATCAGCCCGAGCCCGACGCCGCGGAAGATGAGCGGCCACCACAGCTCGTCCGTCCCCGAATCGTACGTCATCAGCGACAGCTTGTACATCGCGAGGAAGAACAGGAGCGCCCCGGCCACCACCGTGTAGCGGGCGTCCAGCCTCCGCGCGTTCCGCCCGACGACCGCCATCGTGAACGCCGACGCCAGTGCCCCCGGGAGGATGACCTTCCCCGTCTGCCACGCCGTGAAGCCGTGGAGCTGCTGGAGGAACACCGGGAGGATGAACACCGACCCGTAGAGCGCGAAGCCGAGGAGCGTGGCGAAGGCGACGCCGGCGGTCAGCTGCCGCGACTTCAGCACCCGGAAATCGATGACCGGCTCGTCGATCGTCAGCTCCCGCCAGACCAGCCCGGCCAGCGACACCAGCGCCACGATGCCGAGCGTCGTCACGAACCGCGACTCGAACCAGTCGTAGCGCTCGCCGCGCTCGAGCATCCACTGGAGCGACCCGATCCCGAGCGCCAGCAGCACGATTCCCCAGCCGTCGACGGTGTCGGCCCGCTCCTGGTGCCCGGCGTTCGGCACGTAGAGGAACGTCATCACCGCCGCCGCGATCCCGAGCGGGACGTTGATGTAGAAGATCCACGGCCAGCTGTAGTTGTCCGTGATCCACCCGCCTAACGTCGGGCCGATGGTGGGCCCGACCATCACCCCCATCCCGAAGATCGCCATCCCGACTCCCGCTTCCTCGGGGGGGAACGATTCGTACAGCGTCGACTGCGCGGTGGACAGCAGCGCCCCGCCGCCGATCCCCTGGATCACCCGCCAGAAGATCAGCGCGCCCAGCGAATGGGCCGCGCCGCAGAAGAACGACGAGACCACGAACAGCATGATCGAGCCCGTCAGGTAGCGCTTGCGCCCGAAGTGCGCCGACAGCCACGCCGACAGCGGGATCACGATCACGTTGGCGATGATGTATCCGGTCGACACCCACGCGATCTCGTCCAGCGTCGCGCCGAGGTTCCCCATCATGTGCGGGATGGCGACGTTGACGATCGACGTGTCGATCAGCTCGAGCACCGCGGCGAGCGTGACCGATATCGCGATCAGGTACTTGTAGCGATACCGGTCGTCGCCCGGCTGCCGCCTGGCAACTCCGACCGGCGCGGCCGCCGTTGCCATGCGATGCTACTTCGTCGCGACGTGCACGTTCACCGACATCCCCGGACGCAGCGGCTGCGTCGCCGAGCAGGGTTTCACCACCGCGATCCGCACCGGGATGCGCTGGACGACCTTGGTGAAGTTGCCGGTCGCGTTGTCCGGCGGCAGCAGGGCGAACTTCGCCCCCGTCGCCGCGCTCACGCTCGCGACCCTCCCCTTCGCCGTGCACCCGTAGGCATCGACCTCGATGTCCACCGGCTCGCCGATGCGAATGTCGCCGAGCTGCGTCTCCTTGAAGTTCGCCGTGATGTAGGTGCCGGTGTCGCTGACGATCGTCATCAGCGGCTGCCCCGGCTGCACGAGCTGCCCGACCTCGACCTGCTTCTTCGAGACCGTCCCCGACGCGGGCGCGACCACCCGCGTGTACTCGAGCTGCAGCTTGGCGTTCGACACCGCTGCTTCCGCGCCGGCGAGCCGCGCCTGCGCCAGGCGTACTCCCGCCTCCGCGCTCGCCACCGTCGCACCCGCTGCGCCCGCCGAGCGCTCGAGCCCCTGCAGGTTCGCCGCGGCCGCCTCCGCCGCGGCGACCGCGGCGTCGAGCTGCTGCGACGAGATGATCTGCTTCGCCGCCAGCTCGCGCATCCGGCCGAGATCGGCCACCGCCTTGTCGCGGGCCGCGCGTGCGGCGACGATCTGCGACTGCAGCGCCCCCTGCTGGCCGGCCGCGGCCGCGACCTGCGCCTCCGCCTGGCCTCCGGC
>OEPS010000475.1_pt1 | contig 14240 bp, 13 predicted proteins | sample 1539411 | NCBI WGS metagenome assembly OEPS01 (sample SAMN02671747, study PRJEB22543) | soil metagenome | biome: bacteria | place: China:Hunan Province, Lengshuijiang City | collected 2012-10-15 | depth 0.08m m | reverse complement strand
GCCGCTTTCTTCATGATCGGTTCCCAGTCCGGGTCGGTCATGTCGGTAACCAGTACGTCGCCTGGTTCAATGCGGTTCATTTCGCTGATATCGTGAATAACTTTCACCGGCCCCGCGCCAATGCGATGACCGATAGCACGCCCTTCGGAGATAATCTGTCCTTGCGCATGGAGGGTATAACGCTCCATGACCTGGCCGCGCGAACGCACGGTTTCCGGACGCGCCTGCACAATAAACAGTTTACCGGTATGGCCATCTTTCGCCCATTCGATATCCATCGGGCGTTTGTAATGTTTCTCGATTTGTACCGCTTGCTTAGCCAGCTCCTGCACTTCCGCATCGGTTAACGAGAAAACGTCACGCTGCGCCTGCGGCACATCTTCAATCCGCACCTGCTTGCCGTGTTCCTGGGTTGGCGCGTAAACCATGCGGATCTTTTTCGACCCCATGGTGCGGCGCACGATGGCCGGACGACCCGCTGCCAGCGTCGGTTTATGGACGTAGAATTCATCGGGGTTCACCGCGCCCTGCACCACCATCTCGCCGAGGCCCCAGGCGGAGGTAATAAACACCACCTGATCAAAACCGGATTCGGTATCGATGGAGAACATTACGCCTGACGATGCCAGATCGGAGCGCACCATCCGCTGCACCCCGGCGGATAACGCCACGCCGCGGTGATCGTATCCTTGATGCACGCGGTAGGAAATTGCGCGATCGTTAAACAGCGAAGCAAACACGTGCTTCACCGCGACGAGCACGGCGTCATAGCCCTGCACGTTAAGGAATGTCTCTTGCTGACCGGCGAAGGAGGCGTCCGGCATATCTTCCGCCGTCGCGGAGGAGCGCACGGCAAAGGAGGCCTCAGCGTCGTCGGCCGACAGCTGGTTATACGCATCGCGAATCGCATTTTCCAGTTCGCTCTGGAACGGCGTATCTATGATCCACTGACGGATCTGCGCGCCCGCTTTCGCTAATGCGGAAACGTCGTCAATGTCGGTTTCATCCAGCAGTTCATAAATGCGCTGGTTTACGCCGCTTTGGTCCAAAAACTGATTAAAGGCATCAGCGGTGGTGGCAAATCCGTTCGGTACGGAAACACCCATACCCGACAGATTTGTAATCATTTCACCAAGGGAGGCATTTTTGCCCCCAACCCTGTCTACATCATTCATGCCGAGTTGGTTATACCAAAGCACCAGCGGTGACGAGCCATTGTTGGACATCGAGACAATCCTTTTGTGATTTAATACCAGTGATAAATAATTCACGATCGACTACAAGATTTATCCTGACATATTTATCCAGCTGAAAGAAACGGTGAATCGTTCAAGCAAATTATTTTTTCTTTTTTAGGATTCTTTTCCGGATATAGCTAAGCTAATGATTCTTCTAAAATCTGCTGGAATTTGATACAAAAGATACGCAGTTGCTAAAAATGAACCGACCTTTTCATTAAAAATAAAAATATCGTTTCATTTTTTAAATTTGAGACAAAGCCTGGAGCGATATGCTTAAATTTAATATCAGCTTTCAGACAATTAAACTCATTATACCGGATGGTCAAAATGGAAAGTGCTGTAGATCGCCACGTATTTTATATATCCGACGGTACCGCTATTACGGCAGAGGTTCTGGGCCATGCGGTCATGTCGCAATTCCCGGTTGCCACCAGCAGCGTAACCCTGCCGTTTGTTGAAAATATCAGCCGCGCGCGCGCCGTGAAGGAGCAAATTGACGCGATTTTCCAGCAAACCGGTATTCGCCCGCTGGTGTTCTATTCCATCGTTCTGCCGGAAATCCGCGATATCATCATACAAAGCGAGGGCTTTTGTCAGGATATCGTCCAGGCGCTGGTGGCCCCTCTGCAGCAGGAGCTACGCCTCGATCCGACGCCTATTGCTCACCGCACCCACGGCCTGACGCCGGGTAACCTGAACAAATACGACGCGCGCATCGCCGCTATCGATTACACCCTTGCCCACGATGACGGAATTTCGCTGCGTAACCTCGATCAGGCTCAGGTGATCCTGCTCGGCGTTTCACGCTGCGGTAAAACACCCACCAGCCTGTACCTGGCGATGCAGTATGGGATCCGCGCCGCCAACTATCCGTTTATCGCCGATGATATGGACAATCTGATTCTTCCGGCATCGCTTAAACCGCTACAGCACAAATTATTCGGCTTAACTATCAATCCAGAACGACTGGCGGCCATCCGCGAAGAACGACGGGAAAACAGCCGCTACGCTTCCATGCGCCAGTGCCGGATGGAAGTGACCGAAGTTGAAGCGCTGTATCGTAAAAACAAGATACCCTGCCTGAACAGCACCAATTATTCCGTCGAAGAGATCGCCACTAAAATCATGGATATAATGGGATTAAGCCGCAGAATGTACTAACACACTAGTACGATATCAAAAATTTGTTTATGCTATCACCCGTGGCCTTTACAGGATCATACCCTGCTCTTGCAATAAGCAGGGATTGGTTTATCGTGATGCGCATCACTTCCCGGCATTTTCGCCGCGGAAGAAACAGATTTTTGAGACCCTAATGAATAGAACAGACGAATTGCGTACCGCGCGCATTGAAAGCCTGGTAACGCCTGCGGAACTGGCGCAACGCCACCCTGTGTCTGCCGATGTTGCAGCACATGTCTCCGCTTCACGCCGCCGAATCGAGAAAATACTTAACGGAGAAGATCGCCGCCTGCTGGTAGTGATCGGTCCATGTTCCATTCACGACATTGATGCGGCGATGGAATATGCGCACCGCCTGCAGGGAATGCGCGAACGCTATCAGCCGCAGCTGGAAATCGTGATGCGCACCTATTTTGAGAAGCCGCGTACCGTGGTCGGCTGGAAAGGGCTAATCTCCGACCCGGACCTCAACGGTAGCTATCGGGTGAATCACGGCCTTGAGCTGGCGCGAAGCCTGCTGCTGCAGGTGAACCAGCTTGGCGTACCGACCGCCACCGAGTTTCTCGATATGGTGACCGGGCAGTTTATTGCTGACCTGATAAGCTGGGGCGCCATCGGCGCGCGCACCACAGAAAGCCAAATCCACCGCGAAATGGCCTCCGCGCTCTCCTGTCCGGTAGGCTTCAAGAACGGTACCGATGGCAATACGCGCATTGCCGTTGACGCTATCCGCGCATCCCGCGCCAGCCATATGTTCCTGTCTCCGGATAAACAGGGACAAATGACTATCTATCAGACCAGCGGTAACCCATACGGCCATATTATTATGCGCGGAGGTAAAAAGCCGAATTACCACGCTGCCGATATCGCGGCTGCCGGGGACGCGCTGGCTGAGTTCGACCTTCCTGAACAGCTGGTGGTTGATTTCAGTCACGGCAATTGCCAAAAACAGCATCGCCGTCAGCTGGATGTTTGCGCCGATATCTGCCAGCAGATCCGCGCAGGCTCAACCGCCATCGCCGGGATTATGGCCGAGAGCTTCCTTGAGGAAGGCACGCAAAAAGTCGTCGCAGGCCAGCCGTTAACCTGGGGACAATCGATTACCGATCCCTGCCTCAGCTGGAAAGACAGCGAACGCCTGCTGGACGAATTAGCCGCCGCAACCGCCACCCGCCTGTAGTTCCCTTCCCCGCCGAAACAGCGGCGGGGGTATTTCCCGACTGTCCTACCGCCCCCCGCTAAATCTGGTATTTCGATAAATAATGCTTGCCGTGAAAAACAACATTATTGATAATGATTATCATTGTTACCTTGATTTTTATTTTTAGTGCTATGACGCGTATGGATAACACTGCCACAGCAGAAAAAACTAAAGACAATGCTCCGTATCCTGTCCCGACGGACAAAGAGATAAGCAGCCGAACGTTATTAGGCAGCGAAGGACGGGTGGTAATTGAACACGGCGGACAGCGCTATCTGCTGCGTCAGACCCATTCGGGGAAGCTGATCCTGACCAAATAATGATCCCCGCCGATAAAGGCAGGGAGCATTATCATTAGCTTGAGCAGCTCACTTCGAGACGCCTTCCCCAGTCAGGAGGACGGTGACAATAATCATCCGTCCGATCGGCAAAAGGCTGAGATAATGCATTATGCAGACGCTCCAGCTCGCTCATATCTCCCTGCTCCGCCTGCTCAATCGCCCGCTGTGCCAGCCAGTTACGCAGCACGATCGCCGGATTCACGCTGCGCATATGTGACTGCCTGTGCGCATCGTCGACCTGTTCATCACGCAAGCGTGCGCGATAGTCGGCAAACCAGCGATCGAACGTGTCGCGGTCAATAAATTCATCGCGTAACGGCGTGGCGGCGCTCTCCTGCTCGCTGGCGCTCAGCATCCGGAACGTCCGCGTGTAGTCGCAGCCTTCTCGCTCCATCAAAGCAAACAGGCCGTCCAGTAGCTCGTTATCTCCTTGCCGCTGCGTGAACAGCCCCAGCTTGTCGCGCATACGGCGGCCATACGCCGTCAGCAGCGCATGCTGGTAACTATCCAGCGCGCCGTTCAGTGCCTCAGCGCTGATAAAAGGCGAGAGGGTCTGCGCCAGACGTTGCAGGTTCCACAATCCCACCGCTGGCTGATTATCAAAGCTGTAGCGCCCCTGATAATCAGAATGGTTACAGATAAATCCCGGCTGGAAATCATCGAGAAAACCGTACGGTCCGTAGTCCATCGTCAGCCCAAGGATCGACATATTATCGGTGTTCATTACGCCGTGGGCAAAACCGACCGTTTGCCAGCTGGCAATCATCCCGGCCGTTCGTTTGACGACGTCACTGAACCATAAAATATATTTATCCGCTTCGTCTTGCAGATGCGACCAATGGTGACGAATTACATAGTCCGCCAGCTCCTGTACCTTTTTCGGCTCACGGCGGTAGTAAAAGTGCTCAAAATGGCCGAAACGTACGTGGCTTTCCGCGAGGCGCATCAGCATCGCCCCACGTTCAACGGTTTCACGGTATACCGGCGTATCGCTGGCGACTATCGACAGCGCGCGAGTGGTGGGAATACCCAACGCATGCATCGCTTCCGAGGCCAGAGCTTCGCGAATGGTCGAACGCAGCACCGCCCTACCGTCTCCCATTCGCGAATAGGGAGTCAGCCCGGCGCCTTTCAGATGCCAGTCGAAGCGGCGTCCATCCACCAGCTGCTGTTCGCCCAGCAAAATGCCGCGTCCATCGCCAAGCTGCCCGGCCCACGAGCCGAACTGGTGACCGCTGTAGACCTGCGCCAGCGGCGACATGCCCGGCAGCAGCGTTTCACCGCCCCAAACGCCAGCGCCCTTGTCGAGGTTAAACAACGACTCGGGAATGCCCAACTCTTGCGCCAGCGACGCGTTATGCCAGGCAAGGCGCGCGTTCTCCAGCGGCGTGGGGGCTAATGCAGTGTAAAAATCCGGCAGTTCATCACGCCAGTGGGTAGTAAAAGACAGGGTCATGGTTCCTCCTGCCTTCAGTGTAGTGCTTTCAACAAGTTATTAACACGGAGGAATTTCAGGGGGATTACTATAAAAGCCGGTGGGAATAAAGGGCGCCCGGTGGCGACTAATGCCTGACCGGGCCTCGCCTGAGAAAATGCGGGACTAGATCCTTCTCGCCTGCCAGAAGTTTTTACGCCAGTACACATTGTTCAGCGATGAACGCGTCACCCCCTGGCTGGTTGAAGCGTGAATAAACTGGTTATCAGTATCGTAAATACCGACGTGCAGACCGCTCTCTCCGGAACCGGTCTTGAAAAACACCAGATCGCCCGGCAGCAGTTCGCTCTTATCGATTTTCGTGCCAATTTCCGCCTGCTCGCGGGTTTCGCGCGGCAGCTGCAACGCAAACTTATCGCGGAAGGTCATCAGTACAAAACCAGAGCAATCAACGCCGCGTGGCGACATCCCGCCATAGCGGTACGGCGCTCCCCGCCAGTTCCTTAATTGCTCATGCAGGTTGGCAACAACGGTAATCGAATCAGCAAGCCGCGGATTTGGCGGCGGTGCCCGATGGCTGCTGCATCCTGCGAGAAATAACGCTACAACCAAAACGAACCAGAAACGCATCTCAGACGAATCCTCTGTTCCCTATCCTGTTATCAGCATAATTTAGCTTGTTTATCAATTCACTGACAAGCTTGCTGCGTGCTACTGTGACGCAACGAGCATAAGATGACCCGCTACCTCGACTCTCTGAAAGTCCATCCCGTAGGCGGCGGTTAAGTTCTCTTCACTCAGTACCTCAACGGTGCTGCCGCAAGCGACGGTCTTTCCCTGACAGATAAGCCAGGAGCAATGGGCATGTCGCAAAGTATGATTCAGGTCGTGGCTGCTCATCACGATGGCAATTCCGGATGCACAGAGTTCGCTCAATAATCGATCGAGCGCGGCCTGCTGCGCCACGTCAAGGCTATTCATCGGCTCGTCCAGCAGAAGTAATTGCCCGGCTGGATTCGCCCGGCGATGAATCTGCAGGATCACCGCCGCCAGGCGTACGCGCTGCCACTCCCCGCCAGAGATGTGGTTTACCTGACGCCCAAGCTTATCCCCGAGGCCCAGTTTCTCCGCGATGTTCTTCAACAGTCCGTATTGTTCATCATTCTGCAGATGCAGCGACAGGTAATGCCAGACCGGCATGGCAAAAGGCGGCATCTGATGCTGGCACAAATAGGCACGATGGCGCGCCAGCTCCTGCGCCGGCCAGTCGCTCAGGGAACGTTCATTCAGCGTCACAAGCCCCGGACCGCCAGAGAGTCCCGCCATACGCGTCAGCAGCGTGCTTTTCCCCGCGCCGTTTGGCCCCACCAGATGAATAATCTCTCCCGGCCGGATATCTGCTGAAAACGGCGCCAGCCTTCCAGCTTCTTCTACATCCTGTAGCTGCATCAAAAACGGCATTATTTCGCTAAGGCTCCTTTAATTGCGGCCACCAGCTGCGGATCATCCGGCGTCATATCCGGGGAGAAGCGGCCGATAACCTGGCCGTCGCGGCCAATCAGGAATTTTTCAAAGTTCCATAAAATGTCGTCAACATACAGCGGCGCGCGGCCTTTACTGGCCATGCGCTCATAGAAACCGCTGCCCTCAGGAGCGACGGCCTGCGGCGCGGCATCAACCAGCTTCTGATACAAAGGCGCGCGATGTTCACCGTTGACATCAATTTTGCTGAACAGAGGGAAGGTTACGCCGTAGGTGGTGCTGCAGAAGGTTTTAATCTCTTCTTCACTGCCGGGCTCCTGTCCAAGAAACTGGTTACACGGAAAGCCAAGTACGCTGAAACCTTCGCCTTCGAGATCTTTTTGCAACGCTTCCAGCTGCTCATATTGCGGCGTCAGACCGCATTTTGAAGCGACGTTAACAATTAACAGCACTTTCCCCGCCCAGGGTGCAAGCGTCGTTTTTTCACCCTCGATAGTGGTGACTTCAGTATTGAGAATATCGTGTTGCATAGCCTTCCCTCAGTGAATAAAACCGGTTTCTGCTTCAGGTGATCCCTATCTACTGTAGCGGATTCACACCGGATCATTGTACTTTGAATCAACCAGGAGTGTCTCTTGATGTAACAGACTGCGCAACATGAATTCATCTCAACACCGGGACGGGGCAATTCAGTGTACAGTGGTGAATGGATGTAATAGTGTTTCGTTAATTGTTAATCTGAGAGAGTTTTATTGATGAAGAAGATGTTTAGCACGGTATTAATTGCCGCCTCCGTCGCGCTGCTGTCGGCGTGCTCGCCGGATGAAGATAATAAAATTAAGGTCGCGATTAATACCGGCCCGGACGAGGCTATCTGGAAAGTCGTAGAACAGGTGGCCAAAGAGAAATATAACCTCGACGTTGAGGTTATCTCATTTAATGATTATGTTCTGCCGAACGAAGCCTTAAACAATAAAGACGTTGATGCGAACGCGTTTCAGACCCTGCCCTACCTTGAGGCTCAGTCAAAAGAGCGCGGCTATAAGTTTGCCATTGTTGGTAAAACCTTTGTCTTCCCGATTGCCGCCTACTCTAAGAAAATCAAAAATATCAGCGAACTCCCTGACGGTGCGACGGTTTCTATCTCTAACGAAACGACAACCCTTGGCCGCAGCCTGCTGCTGCTGCAGGCGCAAGGCTTAATCAAACTGAAAGATGGTACCGGCTATCTGCCAACGACGCTGGATATCATCGATAACCCGAAACAGCTGAAAATTGTCGAAGTCGACACTCCGCAGCTGACCCGTACGCTTGACGATCCGAATGTCGCGCTGTCTATCATTAACACCAATTTTTCTGCTCAGGCCGGTTTGTCAGCGGCTCGCGATGGCTTATTTATGGAAGGCCCTGACTCTCCATACGTCAACGCTATTGTTTCGCGCGAAGACAATAAAGACAGTAAAAAGGTTCAGGAACTGAAAGACGCCTTCCAGACTAAAGAGGTTGCCGATAAGGCCGCGGAAGTCTACAAAGGCGATGCGATTAAGGGCTGGTAATACAGTGACCGTTTACAGCCGCCCGTCATTGCGGGCGGCCTGCTCTCAATAATAACCAGATAAATACCGGCGCGCCCAGGGTGGCGGTAACTACCCCAATCGGTAATTCAGCCGCCGAGAGCGCCAGACGCGCGACGATATCCGCTCCCAGCAGAGCGCTGGCCCCCGCTAACAGGCAGGCAGGAAGCAGCACGCGGTGATCGCTCAAGCCACATAAACGCAAAATATGCGGGATAACCAGGCCGATAAAGCCAATTGCTCCGGCCAGCGCCACGCTGACCCCCACCAGCCAACCGGTAGCGACCACCAGCACTTTTCGCCATAACCACAGCGGCAACCCCAGCTGGCGCGCTGAAACCTCGCCCAGCGCCAGCAAATTGAGCGGCTGCGACTGCAGGCAGACCCAGGCCAGCACCGGCAACAGCGCCAGCATCAACCACAGCTGCTGCCAGTCTACGCCGCCAAAGCCGCCCATCATCCAGTACATCAGCTGACGGAGATCGAAAGAGGTAGAGAAATAGACCGCCCAGGTCATCAGCGCGCTACAAATGATACCGAGCGCCACGCCCGCCAGCAGCAGACGGCTGGTAGACAGATGCCGCCGGGCAAAGCGTAGCAGAATAAAGGTAATGACCAGCGCGCCAGCGATTGCGCAGAGCCCCAGCGCCCAGCCAGGAAGCAGCCCTTTTCCCAGCAATACGGCAGCAATCAGGCCGACTCCAGCGCCATTTGAGACCCCCAACAGCCCGGGTTCCGCCAGCGGATTTTCAAACAACGCCTGCATAATCGCCCCGGAAAGCGCCAGCGCGGCCCCCACCAGCAGCACGGCCAGGGTGCGGGGCAGCCGAATCTGCCAGATAAAAAGCTCACCTTTAGCGCTAAACCATTCAGCTGGGCCAATCCACTGGTCGCCAGCGCACAGGCTGATGATCGAGGTGATCAGCAACAGCAACGTTAATACCGCCAGCCAGCGCCGGCTACGACGTCGTTGAATTTGAGCAAAGGTCAGCATAGATTCCTGAGTCCGGGAAAGGGATATCATTGATTTTACGGTATTCGGCAAAGAAAAGAAAAAAGGCCGCATAGCGGCCTTTTTAGTTAGTTCAGATTATTTATCTTTGGGTGACGCATTTTCGACACGGCTTTTTAGCTTCTGGCCTGGTCTGAAAGTCACTACTCGCCGGGCTGTAATAGGGATATCCTCTCCCGTTTTCGGGTTACGGCCCGGGCGTTGGTTCTTATCACGCAAATCGAAGTTGCCGAACCCGGAGAGTTTTACCTGCTCTCCGTTTTCCAGAGCGCGACGGACCTCTTCGAAAAACAACTCTACCAGCTCTTTGGCATCCCGCTTGCTAAGCCCAAGCTTATCAAACAGATATTCTGACATTTCAGCTTTTGTAAGCGCCATAGGTTCAATCCCTCAATGATGCCTGGAATCGCTCTTTTAATGCCTCTACACATTTGGCGACGGTAGCGGCAATCTCCTCTTCTTCGAGTGTACGGCTGGTATCCTGAAGGATTAGACTAATCGCAAGGCTCTTGAAGCCTTCCGCCACGCCTTTACCGCGGTACACGTCAAATAAGTTTACGCCAACTACCTGATTTACGCCAACTTTCTTACACTCGGCTAAAACATCGGCTGCGGGAACGTTTTCTGCAACGACAACGGCAATGTCGCGACGGTTCGCCGGGAAGCGAGAAACTTCACGCGCCTGAGGCACCACGCGGTCTGCAAGCTTGTTCCACTCCAGTTCAAATACCAAAGTGCGACCATTAAGGTCCAGTTTACGTTCCAGCTCCGGATGAACAACCCCAATAAAACCAATGCGTTCACCTTTCAGATAAATCGCAGCCGACTGGCCCGGATGAAGCGCATTATTGTCTTCGATACGGAATTCGATGTCGGAAAGCTTACCGGTCAGATCAAGAACTGACTCAATATCGCCTTTTAAATCATAGAAATCGACGGTCTCTTTTGCCAGGTTCCAGTGTTCATCATAGCGGTTACCGCAAATCACGCCAGCCAGCATGAGATCCTGACGAATGCCCAGCGGAGCCTGAGTATCAGGAACAAAGCGTAAACCGCTCTCAAAGATACGTACGCGACTCTGCTGGCGATTCTGGTTGTAAACGACCGTTCCCAGCAGGCCAGTCCACAGCGACAGGCGCATCGCCGACATTTCGCTGGAAATTGGGCTCGGCAGAATTAACGCCTCTTCACCAGCGTGGATCCACTGCTGTACTTTCGGATCAACAAAGCTGTAGGTAATAACTTCCTGATAGCCTTTATCATTAAGCAGCGTTTTTACGCGCTTAAGCGACAGATCCGCTTCGCGGTGGGAACCCATAATCAGGCCCGCTTGTACCGGCTCATCAGGGATATTGTTATAGCCATAGACGCGGGCAACCTCTTCGACCAGGTCTTCTTCGATCTCCATGTCGAAACGCCAGCTCGGCGCCACGGCCTGCCATTCGTCCTGACCTTCGGTAACGTCACAGCCCAGACGACGCAGAATGTCGCTAACCTGCGCATCCTCAACGTGATGGCCAATCAGGCGATCCAGTTTGCTGCGGCGAAGCACAATGGTCGCAGGCTTCGGCAGGGTCGCTTCGTTGGTAACGTCAATGATCGGGCCAGCTTCACCGCCGCAAATATCCATCAGCAGTCGAGTGGCACGCTCCATCGCCTGATACTGCAACGCTGAGTCCACGCCGCGCTCGTAGCGATGAGAAGCATCGGTATGCAGGCCATGACGACGTGCGCGGCCGGTAATGGACAGCGGGCTGAAGAAGGCACACTCCAGCAGAACGTTTTGCGTTTCATCGTTTACGCCGGAGTGCTCGCCGCCGAAAATACCGCCCATCGCCAGCGCTTTCTGGTGATCGGCAATAACCAGAGTATCGGTGTCCAGCTTCGCCTCGGAGCCGTCGAGCAGGACCAGCGTTTCACCTTCATGGGCCATACGCACGACAATCCCGCCTTCAATGCGGTCTTTGTCGAATGCGTGCATCGGCTGACCCAGCTCGAGCAGCACGTAGTTAGTCACATCAACCACCGCGTCGATAGAGCGAATACCGCAGCGACGCAGCTTCTCTTTCATCCATAGCGGCGTCGGCGCTTTAACATTAATGCCTTTTACCACGCGGCCCAGGTAGCGCGGGCAGGCTTCCGGCGCATCAACCTGAATCGGCAGGACGTCATTGATGGTCGCGGCAACCGGGGTCATTTCCGGCACCTTCAGTTCAGCCTTATTGAGCACGGCAACATCGCGGGCCACGCCGATAATACCCAGGCAGTCGGCACGGTTCGGCGTGACGCTGATTTCAATGGTGTTATCGTCAAGCTTCAGATATTCACGGATGTCGGTACCCAGCGGCGCGTCAGCGGGCAGTTCAATAATGCCGCTATGATCGTCGGAAATACCCAGTTCAGAGAAAGAACACAGCATCCCTTCCGACGGTTCACCGCGCAGCTTTGCCGCTTTAATTTTAAAATCGCCCGGCAGAACGGCGCCGATAGTTGCAACCGCAACTTTCAGGCCCTGGCGGCAGTTCGGCGCGCCGCAGACGATGTCGAGCAGGCGTTCGCCGCCGATGTTGATTTTCGTGACGCGCAGTTTGTCGGCATTAGGATGCTGAGCGCACTCTACGACTTCACCCACGACAACACCGTTGAAGCTTCCCGCGACCGGCTCAACGCCGTCAACCTCAAGGCCAGCCATGGTGATCTGGTCCGATAGCGCTTCGCTATCGATAGCCGGGTTAACCCACTCGCGTAACCACAGTTCACTGAATTTCATTGTTCTGTCCTGCCCTTATTTAAACTGTTTGAGGAAACGCAGATCGTTTTCGAAGAATGCGCGTAAGTCGGTCACGCCGTAGCGCAGCATGGTGAGACGCTCCATGCCCATACCGAAGGCAAAACCGGAATAGATTTCCGGATCGATACCCACGTTACGCAAAACGTTTGGATGCACCATACCGCAGCCGAGCACTTCCAGCCATTTACCGTTTTTCCCCATAACGTCAACTTCTGCAGACGGCTCGGTGAACGGGAAATAGGACGGACGAAAACGAATCTGCAGATCTTCTTCAAAGAAGTTACGCAGAAAATCGTGCAGCGTTCCCTTCAGGTTGGTGAAGCTGATGTTGGTATCAACTATCAGGCCTTCCATCTGGTGGAACATTGGAGTGTGAGTCTGATCGTAGTCGTTACGATACACGCGGCCCGGCGCAATAATACGGATCGGCGGTTGCTGGTTAGCCATGGTGCGGATCTGCACCCCTGAAGTTTGCGTACGCAGGAGGCGCGTGGCATCAAACCAGAAAGTGTCGTGGTCAGCGCGTGCCGGATGGTGGCCAGGAATATTCAGCGCGTCGAAGTTGTGATAGTCATCTTCGATTTCCGGGCCGGTCGCGACGGTAAAGCCGAGCTCACCGAAGAAACTTTCGATACGGTCGATGGTACGGGTCACCGGGTGCAGGCCACCGTTCTCGATGCGACGTCCAGGCAGAGAGACATCAATAGTTTCAGAGGCCAGACGAGCGTTAAGCGCTGCGCTTTCGAGCTCGGTCTTACGCGCGTTAAGCGCCTGCTGGACCTGCTCTTTGGCTTCGTTGATAACCGCGCCGGCTGCCGGGCGCTCTTCAGCAGGCAGCTCACGCAGGGTCGTCATCTGAAGGGTCAGGAGCCCTTTTTTACCCAGGTATTCCACGCGGACGTTGTCCAGCGCAGCAACATCTGATGCCTCGTTAATGGCTGCCTTGGCACTGGCAACCAGCTCTGCGAGATGTGACATGGTTTTCCTCATTATGTCGGTGCAGACACCGGTTATGGTTATTATTTTGCTCTCACTATTTCGAGCCGCAGACGGCAGGAAATCCGCCCTTTGTCGGAATGTCCAGGTCAAGCCACTCGTCTGGAGCTTGAAATAGAACGAGCCAGTTCAGATACAAAAAAAGCCTCCACAGTGGGAGGCTTTCTGGCGCTGTTTTCCGTTTCTTCTTTCACGCGCTAGCCTCCTGAGTTCAGGTGCTAAAGTAAAAAAAGAAGCGGAAAATAGCAGCATTCATGCTTGCATTACCTTGTCTGGTATAAAACGTAAGGACAATATTGAAAAGCTTACGCGAATAAAAGTCAATGTATTGATAGTGTTGAAACGAAAAGAGGGAGACTAGCTCCCTCTTTCAACTGGCTTAGGCCAGTGCTGCTTTCGCTTTTTCGACCAGCGCGGTGAACGCTAATTTGTCGAATACTGCGATGTCAGCCAGGATCTTACGGTCGATTTCAACAGAGGCTTTTTTCAGGCCGTTGATGAATTTGCTGTAAGAAATACCGTTCTGACGTGCTGCTGCGTTGATACGCGCAATCCACAGTTGACGGAACTGACGCTTACGCTGACGACGGTCACGGTAAGCGTACTGACCTGCTTTGATAACAGCCTGGAAGGCAACGCGGTATACGCGTGAACGCGCACCGTAGTAGCCTTTAGCTTGTTTCAAAATTTTCTTGTGACGTGCACGGGCAACTACACCACGTTTTACGCGAGCCATATGTGCTCTCCTGTATCTATTCTAATTAAAAAGTTAAAAGGGTTAACGACTTATGCGTACGGCAGGCACGCGATTACCAGGCCCAGATCGCCTTTGGAAACCATGGCTTTCGGACGCAGGTGACGTTTACGCTTAGTAGCTTTTTTGGTCAGAATGTGACGCAGGTTAGCGTGCTTGTGCTTAAAACCACCTTTACCGGTTTTTTTGAAGCGCTTAGCAGCACCGCGTACGGTCTTAATTTTTGGCATT
>OEPS010000473.1_pt1 | contig 14251 bp, 14 predicted proteins | sample 1539411 | NCBI WGS metagenome assembly OEPS01 (sample SAMN02671747, study PRJEB22543) | soil metagenome | biome: bacteria | place: China:Hunan Province, Lengshuijiang City | collected 2012-10-15 | depth 0.08m m | reverse complement strand
TCGATCAGCTCCTTCAGCGACACCACCTCGCCCTGGATCTCGAAGCCGCAGGCGGCGACGACGTTGAGCGCCTCGTTCAGCAGCAGCTCCTGGCCCTTGGCCAGCGTCGCCACCTCGACCTCCGGGGCAACCTTCACCCGCAGCTTGCGGCCGCCGGTGAACACGTCGACGGTGCCGTCCTCGTGGGCGGTCAGGAACACGCCGTAGCCGGATGGCGGCGAGGAGAGCTTCTCGACCTCCTCGCGCAGGGTGACGATCTGCTCCCGGGCCTGGCGCAGCAGTTCGGTCATCCGCTCGCTCTGCTCGCGGGACCGGGCGTACTCGGCCCGCGCCTCCAGGAGGTGGGCTTCCAGCTCGCGGATGCGGATCGGCGCGTCGGCCAGCTTGGCCCGCAGGCCCCCGGCCTCCTCCTCGAGGATCTTCACCTGCATCTGCAACTCGCCGACCTCACGCTCGAATTCGGCGATGCGGCGATCGAACTCAGGTTGGCGGGGCACTGGTTCCCCCACCTCCTCTCACCGGGCGACCGGCCATCCGTTCGGCCCCACTGGTCGGTGCGGGGACTCCGACAAAAGTATAGGTGGCGCAGGTGGATTATCGGCGCAGGGATACGCTTTCATAAGGAGTCCGAGCGATTTTCGCCGTCGTCGCTCGCCACCGCCCCGGCCCCCGGCCCCGGCGGCAGCGGCACCACTCGGCGGGCCGTCGTGATGAAGCCGGTGTGAGCGACCATCCGGTGGTCCGGCCGCACCGAGCGGCCGTCGACGTGCCAGCCGCGCACCAGCGCCTCGAACGGCGAGATCATCGCCCAGGCCGGATCCGCCCGCAGTGCCTCGACCAGCTGGGACACCTGCAGGATCGTCGGCAGGTAGGCGACGAAGATCCCGCCCGGGCGCAGTGACCGCGAGGCCGGGCCGAGCACCCGCCACGGCTCGGGCAGGTCGAGGACGATGCGGTCGAGGTCGGTCTCCTCGATGTTCTCGTAGACGTCGCCGAGCCGGATCTCGAGGGTGTCGGCTTTGCCGCCGAACGCCTCGACGTTGGCCCGGGCCATCGCCGCGAAGTCCTCCCGGAGCTCGTACGTGGTGACCCGGCCCTCCGGGCCAACCGCCCGCAGCAGCCCGAGGGTGAGCGCCCCGGAACCGGCCCCGGCCTCGACCACCCGGGCGCCCGGGAAGACGTCGCCATGGAGCAGGATCATGGCGATGTCCTTGGGGTAGACGACCTGCGCCCCGCGCTTCATCTTGAGGACGAATTCGGCGAGGGTCGGCCGCACCGCCACCAGGGTGGCGCCGGTGTTGGTCCGCACGGTCGTCCCCTCGGGCTGGCCGATCAACGCGTCGTGGCTGACGATGCCCCGGTGGAAGTGGAACGACTGGCCGCGCTGGAGCAGCACCAGGTACCGCCGGTCTCGGTTGTCCAGCAGCAGGACCCGTTCGCCGGGTTCCAGTGGCGCCGCCGTGTCAGCTTCCCTGGTGCGCCGGGCGGGAGGCGAGCGGGCGCCCCAGCCGGGCCGGGGTCAGCATGCCGACCAGCCGGCCGGCGTCGAGGACCACGAAGCGCCCGACCGGGTTGGTGCGCAGCCGGGCCAGGACCGCATCGTACGGCTCGGCCGGGTTGGCGACCAGCTCCCACTGCATCGGGATCATCAGCTGCCCGGCGGTCAGCGACGGCCACTGCTCGGGCGGGACCGCCTCCAGCGCCTCGGCGGTGAGGATGCCGGCCAGCCAGCCCTCCGGCGCCACCACCGGGAAGGCCCGGTCCGGGGCGGCGGCGAGGCCCTGGTACAGGTTCTTGTCCAGGGCCGCGGTGGCCAGCACCCAGTTCGGCTGGCGGGTCATCAGGTCGGCCACCGTCGTTCCCCGGCCTGGCATGAGGCTCGCCTGCCGGTAGTAGCTGAACGCGGCCTGGTACAGGAACAGCCCGATCAGTGCCAGCCAGATGCCATCGGTGAAGTCCCTGGTCAGGACGAGCAGCAGGCCTCCGACGACGATCAGGCCGATGCCGATGACCCGGCCCGAGGTGGCGGCCACCCTGGTCGCCCGGTTGAAATCGCGGGTCTTCTGCCAGACCGCCGCCCGGAACACCCGGCCGCCGTCCAGTGGGAACCCTGGCAGCATGTTGAACAGGCCCAGCAGGATGTTGATGAAGCCGAGGGCAGCGAACAGCGCCTCCCCGGCCTTGGCGTTGACAGCTGCGGCGGCGACGCTGAAGGCGAACAACACGAGACCGAGGACCAGCGACGTCGCCGGGCCGGCGATGGCGATCTTCACCTCGTCGATTGGGGTCTTCGGTTCCTCGGTGATCTGGGCGACGCCTCCGAAGATGAACAGCGTGATGCCATGGACGGCGATTCCCTTGCGCCGGGCGACGACCGAGTGCGACAGCTCATGGGCCAGCACCGAGCAGAGGAACAGGACCGACCCCATCGCCCCGAGCAACCAGGCGGCGCCGCCCGTGACATGCGGGAACCGGGCGCCACCGGACTGGAAAAGGTCCTCGACGATCCAGGCAAAGAGGACCCCGAAGATAAACCAGGACGGGTCCAGGGTGACCTGCACCCCGAGGATGGTGCCGAGCTTGATCCCCCGCCGTCCCATCGCCGCTCCTTCTTGCCGACCAGTCTCCCCCAGCATACGTTCGGCCGGCAAGCAAGGAGCTGAACCGGCGCTGAGGATGCGGTTACGGAGTGGGCAGGGGGCCTCGCCCGCAGCAGACCCTACTTGGACGCGGGGCGGGCCATCCCGCGTGTTCGCGACTTTGCATGCTTGTCGACATCTCGATAAGATCCGGACAGAAAAGGTGTCATGGGCCGGACTACTTCCCCTCGAGCCCAGGACGCCTTTTCTGTTCCCTTCCTGACGGTCCTTCCTTTTCTTGCTCGTTACGGCCCGGTTACAGGCCGGGCCCGTTCAGCCCATCAGCCCCGTCGCCTCGTCCTGGAACCGGACCAGCGCGCGGTTTTCCTGCCGGGTCCGCACCGTGATGCCCGCCGCCTCGTCGAGGATCCGCTTCAGCGCGGCCGCCCCCCGGTGGGCCGCCATCTCCCCGGCCAGCCGCCGGGCCGTCGCGGTCAGCTCCGCCACCGGTACCAGCCGGTTCAGCCAGCCGATCCGGTAGGCCTCCTCCCCGCCGAGCGTCCGGGCGGTCAGCAGCAGGTCCTTGGCGTGGGAGAGCCCGACCAGGGCCGGTAGCCGGGCGGCCCCGCCGGGGACGCCGTAGACCGCCTCCGGGAACCGGATCGAGGCCGCGGCCGTCCCGACCCGGAGATCGCAACCGGACGCCACCTCGGCCCCCCCGCCGACGCACCAGCCGTCGATCGCCGCCACGGTGGGCTTGGGGAAGCCGGCGACCGTCTCGAACAGCCGGGCCAGCAGGCCCATCCGGCGCACCGCTGCGTCGTGGTCGAGGTCCTCGGTGATGTCAGCTCCCGACGAGAAGCAGCCTTCCGAGCCGGAGATGACCAGCGCGGCTGCCGCCGGGTCGGCGGCGACCCCGGCCAGCGCCGCCAGCAGTTCCTCCACCATGGCGGTGTTCATGGCATGGCGCCGTTCCGGCCGGTGCAGCTCGACGGCCGCGACCGCCCCGCTCCGTCCCCGGCGCACCAGCTCGCTCACGGCCGGGAGCCTACGCGAGTTGGCCGCCCAGAGGCGCGTGTCCCACGTAATTGTAGAGCTTTAGTCTGAGTCCGGAACAATAGGGAAAAACAACACAATTTCAGTACTGGCGGAGCCTGCCCCGGAAGCTTTCCTTGTCGGTGATCCGGACGCTGCCCATCGCCGAGACGATGCGCAGGCGGATGACCGGCGCCCCGGGCGGGGGCGGCGGCCCCTCCAGCTTCACGTGCCGGCCCCCGAGCAGCGCGGTCCCGATCACGTCGACCTCGAAGCCCCGGGGCACGCGGATCTCGACGCTGCCCATGCCGGCGACCACGTTGATCACCGTCACCGGCGCCTCGAAGACCGCCTTGGTCAGGTCGAGCCGGCACCCGCCCATCACCGAGGTCCACCAGCTCTCCGCCGGGACCCGCCAGCGACCTGTCCGCTTCGTTGTGCCGAGCAGGCCGAGGTGCCAGCGGGTGCCTGCCGGCGGCAGCTGGTTGCCGGCGCCGCGGGGCAGGTCGGCGATCAGCGCCTCCAGCTCGGCCCGGGTCCGGGCAGCGAGGGCGACCCCGGTGCGCTCCGACATCTCGTCGGTGGTGATCCGGCCGGCGACGCAGGCCTCCCGGAGCTGGCTGCAGATCCACTCCCGCTCGGCGTCCGACGCCAGGATCGCGTCGGGTCCCCGGTCGGCCTCGGGCATGCTCAAATGCTACCCCCGCACCCGGAGGGCTCCGCCCGGCTCTTAGTGCGCCACTTAGTGGGCCACCCACGCCTGCAGCAGCTCGCCGACCTCGAAGGCCAGCTCCAGCGACTGGTTGCCGTTGAGCCGGGGATCGCACAGCGTCCGGTAGGAGACGTCGAGGCCCTCGTCGTCAACCGCGTCGACGCCCCCCAGGCACTCGGTCACGTCGTCGGAGGTCAGCTCCAGGTGCACCCCACCCGGGAACGTGCCCTCGGCCTGGTGGACGGCGAAGAAGCCCTTGATCTCGTCCAGGATGTCGTCGAAGCGGCGGGTCTTGACGCCGCCCTTGGTCAGGAAGGTGTTGCCGTGCATCGGATCGCAGATCCAGGTGACCGGCCGCCCCGACGCCTTGACCGCCCGCACCAGCGGCGGCAGCGCCTCCCGGACTGCCCCGGCACCCATCCGGGTGATGAACGACAGGCGCCCCGCCTCGCCGGAAGGGTCGAGCCGCTCGCACAACTCCAGCGCCTCCGCTGGCGTGGCCCCCGGCCCGAGCTTGCAGGCGACCGGGTTGCGCACCCCGGAGAGGAATTCGATGTGCGCCCCATCGGCCTGGCGGGTCCGCTCCCCGGCCCACAGCATGTGGGCGGAGCAGTCGTACCAGCTCCCGGTCAGCGAGTCCTGGCGGGTGAGCGCCTCCTCGAAGCCGAGGATCAGCGCCTCGTGGCAGGTATAGAAGTCGACCTGGTGCAGCGAGACGTCCGAACCCAGGTCGATCCCGCAGGCGGCCATAAACCGCAGCGCCCGGTCGATCGCCGCGGCGATGTCCTCGTAGCGGCGGCCCTGCGGGCTGCGGGCGACGAACTCCTGGTTCCACATGTGCACCTGGGTCAGGTCGGCGAAGCCGCCTTTGGTGAACGCCCGGAGCAGGTTCAGGGTGGCCGACGCCTGGTGGTAGGCGCGCAGCAACCGCTGCGGATCCGGGCGGCGGGAGGCCTCGTCGAAGCCGTCCCCGTTGACCATATGGCCGCGGAACGACGGCAGTTCCCGCTCACCCAGCCGCTCGGTGCCGGCCGAGCGGGGCTTGGCGAACTGCCCAGCGATCCGGCCGACCTTGATCACCGGGAGCCCGGAGGCGTAGGTGAGCACGACCGCCATCTGCAGGATGATCTTCAACTGGTCGCGGATGGCGTCGGCGGACAGGTTGTCGAACGACTCGGCGCACTCGCCAGCCTGGAGCACGAACGCCTCGCCGCGTGCCGCCTGTCCGAGCGATTGCCGTAGGGCCCGCGCCTCGCCTGCAAACACCAGCGGGGGCTGGGCGTGCAGCTCCTTCAGGGCGAGGTCAAGCGCGGCGGGGTCGTCCCACTCGGGCTGCTGGGCGGCGGGTAGCTCCCGCCAGGACTGGGGTGACCAGGGGGTCGTCATGATCCGTAGCGCTCCTCGAGGCCCCGATGACCGGCCAGATCGACCACCGGCTCGAACTCGGTGAAGGATACAAGGAGTTCAGGGTGGCCCCGGAGTGTCCCCTCCGCCTTGAGCGCGGCGAACGCCGCCTGGATCGCCTTCGTGGCGGCGAACAGGGCGGACAGCGGCGTGACGATCAGGTCGAAGCCGAGGTCGTGCAACTCCTTGGGGGAGAGCAGCGGCGTCTTCCCGCCCTCGATCATGTTGGCGACCCGGGTGACCCCCTCGACCTCCTTGGCGACACGCTCCAGGTCCGCGATCGACTCCGGCGCCTCGACGAAGATGGCGTCCACGCCCAGGTCGCGGGCGGCCTTGGCCCGGTCGATCGCCGCGTCGAGGGACACCGCCGAACGGGCGTCGGTGCGGGCGACCAGGAACAGGTCGACCCCCTCGGTGCGCAGGTCGAGCACCGCCCGCAGCTTGGCCAGCCACTCAGCAGCAGGGACCACCCGCTTGCCGGCGAAGTGGCCGCACTTCTTCGGCCAAAGCTGATCCTCCAGAAAGATCCCGGCCCCGCCGGCGGCGGAGAACAGGCGGGCTGTCCGCATCGCGCTCAGCGGGTTGCCGTAGCCGGTGTCGGCGTCGACGATGACCGGCAGGCTCGTTGCGGCGCAGACGGTGCGGGCGGTGTCGGCGACCTCGGTCTGGGTCAGGTAGCCGAAGTCGGGCAGGCCGAGCCTGGACCCGGCCACCGAGTAGCCGGAGATGAACAGGACGTCGAACCCGGCCTGGGTGGCGAGCGTCGCCGACAGCGCGTCGTAGACCCCGGGCATGTTGATCGTGGTGCCCGCCGCCAACAGATTCCGGATGTCCTGCGCTGTCCCCACTGTGCCGTGCCCCTTTTCGGGGCCCTACGGTAGCATCGGGCCCCCATGCCTGAGCCCGCTACCGAGCCACCGGCTCCCACCGTCGATGCCGCACGCACGGCGGCCAACGGAAAGCCGGCCTACGTCGACCCCATCGTCAAGTACTACGACGGGACCTGGTTCGACTACCGGGTGGTGTGGATGCGAAACCTCGGCATGCACTGGGGCTACTGGGACGACACCACCAGGACCCACGCCGAATCGCTGACCAACATGAGCCGGGCGCTGGCCGAGCGGACCGAGATCAAGCCCGGGATGCGGGTGCTCGACGCTGGCTGCGGCGTCGGGGGCCCGGCGCTGTGGCTGGCTGCCAGCTACGGGGTGAACGTCGTGGGCGTCACCCTGTCGGAGGTCCAGCTCGGCCGGGCGAGGAAGTATGCTGCAAAGCGGGGCCTGGAGCACCTGGTGCGCTTCGAGATCGCCGACTTCACCAAGCTTCCCTACGACGACGCCAGCTTCGACATCGTCTGGGCGCAGGAGAGTGTGTGCCACGTGCCGGCCCGCGGGAAGCAGGCGTTCCTGAGCGAGGCGAGCCGGGTGCTGAGGCCGGGCGGCACGATGCTGATGGAGGACTGGTTCCGGGTCAGCCGGCCCTATCCGGGCGACGGCGAGGAGCTGATGCACGAGTGGCTGGCCGGCTGGGCGATCGAGGACCTGGCCACCCGGGACGAGATCACGGCCTGGTCGCTCGAGGCGGGCTTCGCCGAGGTCGACCTGAAGGACGTCACCCCGTTCGCCTACCGGTCCATCCGCCGGCTGCGCCGGCTGGCGGTATGGTCGACGCCCGGCGCCGCCCTGCTGCACGGGTTGCACCTCCGGAGCGACATCGAGCAGGCGAACCTGCGCAGCGCCCGCCTGCAGTGGGAGACCAATCTCCGCCACTACTGGCTGATCGGGCTGGTGCGGGCGGTCAAGCCGTAGCCGGGGAGCTCGGGGCGCCGACGTACCCGTGCTCCCGGTACCAGGCGACGGTGCGGCGGAAGGTCTCCTCGACCGGGGTGTAGGTCAACCCCAGCTCCCGGGTCGCCCGGCTCCCGTCGTAGCGATGGCCGTGGGCCACTGCCCGGGCCTGCTCGCGGCACACCGGCGGGGTGCGGTGGAGCAACCAGCAGCCGGCCTCGATCGCCGCCGCACCAGCCTTCGCCACGGCTGGGGGCAGGGTCCGCACCGGGTGGTTGACGCCGCCCACCCGGGAGAGCAGGTCCAGCGCCTGCTGCGAGCTGAGGCACGCCCCGTTCAAGATGTAGCGCTCGCCCGGCTGCCCCATCGTTTCGGCCAGGACATGGCCACGGGCGGCGTCGGCGATGTCGACCAGGCTGAGCCGGGTGTCGACGAAGAACTTGAGCCGACCGTTCAGGTAATCGATCAGCAGCCGGCCGGTGCCACTGGTCCGGCCCGGCCCCTGGACCGAGGACGGGTTCACCGACACCACCTCAATCCCCTGTTTCTGGCCGGTGGCGAACGCCGCCCGCTCGGCAGCCGCTTTCGACCGCTCGTAGTCCGAGGTGAAGTCCCCGCGGTGCGGCGAGTCCTCCCGGCCGACCGTGCCCGGCGCCTCACCGATCGTCGAGGCCGACGAGGTGTAGACGACCCGCCGCGCCCCGGCCCGGGCGGCTGCCCGGATGACCGACAGCGAACCCTCGACATTGACCTTGTACAGCGGGGCGGGGTTCCGCAGGCAGAAAGCGTTCAGTCCGGCGACGTGGTAGACGACCTCGCAGCCGGCCATCGCGGCGACCAGTCGCTCCTCGTCGAGGACGTCGCCGGTGACCGGCCTGGCCCCCGCCGCCTCAAGCCGCCCGGCGGCCTCAGCGGTGCGGGCCAGCGCCACCACCTCCCGGTTCCCGGCAATCAACTGGTCGAGGACGCCGCGGCCGACGAAGCCGGTCGCCCCGGTGATGAACACCTTCGCCGCCGGTGCCCCCTCCGCCCGGGTCACCCGCTGGACCGGCCGTTGAGCTGCGGGGCAAAGCGGACGACGTACTCGGCCGCCGATGCCACCGTGATGGCCGCGACAACCAGCATCACCCATTGGTCCGGGTACAGCGTCCCGGCGTGGTGGGAGTAGCGGATGATCGCCAGCGTGATGCCGACGAACTGGGCGTTGGCCTTCAACTTGCCCCAGATCGAGGGCGGGAACGGTGTCCCGGCGGCGGCGACGACACCCCGGAGCCCGAGGATCAGCAGCTCCCGGCCGATGATGATCACCGCGATCCAGACCGACATCCGCCCGACCGACACCAGGCTGAGCAGTACCCCCGAGACCAGCAGCTTGTCGGCGGTGGTGTCGAGGAAGGCCCCCAGCGTCGTGGTCAACGCCCAGCGGCGGGCCAGGTAGCCGTCGACGAAGTCCGTGAAGGCGGCGAACACGAACAGCGCGGCGGCGATGACATAGGCGTAGCGATGGTCCGGCCCGGCGACGATCAGCGCCATGATGATGGGCACGAGCACCACCCGGAGGGCGGTGATGTTCGTCAACAAGGCGGTGCCACGGAACGGATGGCGACTCACGGGATCCCTCGACCGGCGTTCGGGGGCGGACCGGCTGAGCGTACACCGAGCAATTCGAAGCCGGACGACAACCATTCCGCCTCGGGCGGGTGTCTATTGGTACATGCGAGCAACGAGCGCAGCATCATGAGCCGTCCCGACGAGGAGTTCCGGAGCTTCGTAGCGGTCCGGGCCGCCGCCCTCCACCGCAGCGCCTACCTGCTGTGCGGCGACTGGTACCTGGCCCAGGACCTGGTCCAGGAGGCGCTGGCCAAGGCCTATAGCCACTGGGGGCGGGTCGCCCGGGCGGACAGCCCGGAGGCCTACGTCCGCCGCATCGTCGTCAACGAGGCCAACCGCCACTGGCGCCGGCACCGCCACCGGGCGGGCGTTGTCGATATCCGGCACGACCGACCGGTCCCCGACGGCGTAGCGCCGGACGCCAGCGACGACGTCGTCGTCCGGGCGGGCATCTTCCAGGCCCTGCTGGCGCTGCCCGCACGCCAGCGGGCGACGGTGGTCCTGCGCTACCTCGACGGCCTGACCGAACGGGAGACGGCGGCGGTCCTCAACTGCAGTGAGGGCACCGTCAAGAGCCAGACCTCCCGCGCCCTCGCCACCCTGAAGACCTACCTCGCGAGAGAGGAAGCCATCCGATGAGCACCGAAACCGAGACCTTGCTGTCCGAATCGCTCGAGGCGCTGGTCGCTGGCCAGCCCTTTATGCCCTTCACCCCCGACCTCGACGCCATCGAGCGCCGGGGCCGCCATTTCCGCCTCCGGGCGAACGCCCTGCGGGCGGTAACGGGCGCCGGCGTCGCCGCTGCCGTTGTCGCGGTGGCGGTCTTCGCCCCCGGTGGTGCCCCGACGACGGTCAACCGGACGCCGGCGACCTCCGCCGCCGGGTCGTCCGTGCTGTACCAGCTGGCGTCGGCCTCGGCTAGCGTCCCGGCGCTGCAGGGGCGCTACGTCGTGTTCTCCGAGGCGGACACCGACTCCCGGATCCCCGGTGTAGCCATGCGCACGACGGTCATCGACACCCAGACCGGCGCCTCGACCAGCTACATGCAGCCACACCCGGCCGGTCAGGGCGCCGGGACCGTGCACACCTGCTGCACCAGCCAACCCCCGGTGGTGACCCAGGGCCCGGACCCGACCTCGACCGAAGCCTGGTTCGCCGCTCTCCCGACCGACCCGGCCGCGCTGCGTGCCGAGCTCCTGTCGATCGCCAAGCAGCAGGCTGCCGCGGTCGCCGCGGGCACCGCCGTTGGCAAAGCGGAGCCGACGGCACCGGCGGTGAGCGATGACGACTACGTCTACGCCGAGGCCAACAGCCTGCTCTGGAGCCCGCTGGTGCCCCCCACCCTGCGCTCGGCGCTGTACCAGGTGCTTGCCGAGACGCCCGGAGTCATCGTCAACGCGAACGCCACCGACCCGTCCGGTCGCCCGGCGATCGCCATGACCCGCACCGACGCCAGCGCGGGGACGCAGGACGGGTCGGTGGTGCAGAACCCCTCCACGTCGTCCAGCGCGACCGAGGTCACCTACGAGGACCCTTCCACCGGTGCCGTGCTGGCCCAGGTCTGGACGGTGAACCACCACACCCTGACGGCGGTCTACCAGCCGGCGACCGGCTCGGCGACGATCCCGCCCGACCCCTACTCAACGGCCGGGTAGCAGCGCCAAACCAGTTCTGTGCGGGTTTGGGGACACTATTTGTCCCTGGGCCCGCACAGAACTGTCGTTGGCCCGGTCGTTACGGGTCGGGCCGCAGTTGCGCCCGCAGCCGGCGGGCCTCGGTGAGACCCAGCGCCCGCAACCCCGGGTCGATCTTCCGGTCGGCGGGGCGCAAGGGGATCCGGGCCGCGAGGCGGGCCTCAAAGGCCCGCCGCTGCTCGGTCATCAACGGGATCACCGCGCCCCTCGGCTCGGCGACCGCGAACCGGTCCGCCGGCAGCTCCCGCAGCCGGGGCCCTGCAGGGGCAGGCGCTGATACGACCGGGTCCCGTCCGTAACGGCGGGCGAGTGGCTCCAGGCACAGCGCCGAGGGCTGCCCGTCGGGGCGCCGGGCTGAAACGCTGAGCAACCCGGCCTCCAGCAGCGCCTGCAGGCAGTCGAGCGCCTGCGCCGGCGGCTGGCCGAGCGACGCCGCCAGCGACGCCAGGGTGAGGTCGCCGCCCGGCACGGCGGCCAGCCGCACGACCAGCGCATAGGTAAGGCGGGCGGCGGGGTCGATCCGGGCATCCTCCAGCACCGCGTTCGGGATGGCCGTCGAGCCGAGGCGGTCCCCCGCTTCCCGGAAGCCGATGGCAATGCGCTCCTCCCCCGCCCTCGCCGGCGGGCGTCCGGTGGTCCCCCGGAGCGGCTGACTCGCCATGCTCACCTCCCTGTACTTACACGGTTGTGGTTCAGAGCATACCCCCCTGGGCAGTCGCTGTGCACGGGTAGCCAGCCATTCTAAAAGTGGTATATGCTTGCGATAGAAATACCACCGAGGAGGGCACCCGTGCAGACCATGAGCGTTGGAGCCGCCCGGATCACTGGTCTTCCTGCCCGCTCGCGACGCTACCGGCAGGGTCGGACCTGCTCGCACCCGGACTGCCAGACCGTCCTTTCGATCTACAACAAGGCCGGCACCTGCTGGGTGCATTCCCCGGCGAAGGTCCCGCGCACCCGCGGCCGCCCCGGCCTGCTGGGCGACGGCCCCGCAACCGGCTGATATCGGTCAAGATTCCGGGCCTCCAGCACCTCGCGCCCTTGGGCGGATTGAGAGAACTTTAATCTTCTAGCGCGCGGCGAAACTGGCCGTTAGGATGGGTTCTGGGAAGGCCGTGGGGCCGCTCGATGGCCGGCGGCGACAGACCTGGGGGGAGGTCCAATGTCTGGCAGTCTTCGCCGCCGCGCGCTGCCGCTCGCTGGTCGCGTCTTTTTCAACGGGCGGCTCCCCGGGGCCTGGCACAAGCCCACGGCGATGGTTTCCGCCTTCGGTCTCATCGGCACTCAGGTCGCTCTCTTCGTCGTTCTCTCCACTGCCGCGCTGCCGACCGCGCCCGCTCTGGCCGCGCCCGCTCTGGCCGCGCCCGCCAGCGATCCCATCGTCGCCACCGCGGGCGACATCGGGTGCGACCCGGGGACCTCCTGTGGCGACGCGGGCACCGCCCAGGTGATCGAGGGCCTGGGTGCCAGCTACCTGCTGCCGCTCGGTGACATCCAGTACAACGCCAACGACGCCAGCGGCTCAAGCGGGTACGGGGTCCCGTCGACGCTCCAGCAGTACCAGCAGAATTACGGGGCGGCCTGGGGCCAGATCCCGGCGGTTGTGCCCGGAATCAAGGTCGATCCGGTGTCCGGCAACCACGACTGGGGCGACGGCAACGACCTCAACGGACCGAACACCGGCGGCTACACCGACGCCAACTACCTGGCCTACTTCTACGGCACCGGCGAAGGCAGCGACATGCCGGCGAACCTGAGCCCGACTGCCGACTGGTACAGCTACAACATCCCGGTGGTCGGCGGTCACTGGCACGTGATCGCTCTGGACAGCGAGTGCGGCAGCGTCGGCGGCTGCGGGGCGGGATCGCCGGAGGACACGTTCCTCAAGCAGGATCTCGCCAACAACCAGAACGTCTGCACCCTCGTCTACATGCACCGCCCGCGGTTCGCCTCGGGGGGCCTCGGGGATCAGAGCGAGTACGGGCAGTTCTGGGACGACATGGCCGCCGCCGGCGTGACCCTGGTCCTGGGGGGCTCCGACCACCACTACGAGCGCTTTGCCCCGCAGACTCCCTCACAGGTCCCGTCGGCGACGGGGATCCGGCAGTTCGTGGTGGGCACCGGCGGCGCCGACGAGGAGAGCCCGACCAACACCCTGGACCCGAACTCGCAGTTCTATTACACGAGCGATTACGGTGCCCTGGCCCTGACCCTGCACGCCACCTCGTACGACTTCGCCTTCCACACCGTCAGCAACGGGGTCAAGGACCAGGGCAGCGCCCAGTCCTGCGCCAACGCTTCCAGCATCACGCCGAGCCCCAGCCCGTCGCCCTCGCTTTCGCCGTCGCCGTCGCCGAGCCCCAGCCCGTCACCTTCGCCCAGCCCGAGCCCCAGCCCGTCGCCTTCGCCCAGCCCGAGCCCCAGCCCGTCGCCTTCGCCGAGCCCCAGCCCGTCGCCCAGCCCCTCCCCTTCGGGGACCGGTGGCACGGTGATGGCCCAGGACACCTTCGCCGGACGAACGGTCACGAGTGGGTGGGGCATCGCCTCCGACGGCAACAGCTGGACCGAGCAGACAGCCGGCCAGGGCTCGAGCCTGTCGGTCTCGGGCAACGAGGGCATCCTCACCGGCTCGAACTCGTCGAACTCGGTCTACATGACCCTGGGCAACGCCACCGCCAGCAACGTCGACCTGGTCGTGCGCTACAGGTCCAAGGACTACGCCTACGACGAGGGTCACGTGATGTTCGACTGGGCGAACTCCTCGACCTACTACACCGCCGGCATCGACGGCCCTGTCGACGGGTCGATGCTCGACATCTACAAGGCCAAGGGAAGTAGTGAGGTCGAGCAGACCCAGGTCCCCTTCCCGGCCACCAACGGCACCGCCTACTGGGAGGAGATCCAGGTCACCACCGCCGGTCCTGCGGTGACCATCTCGATCCGTGCCTGGCAGGACGGTACCGCCAAACCCTCCAGCTGGGGTCTGGTCTGGACCGACTCCTCGGGCCTCGCCGCCGGCAAGGTGGGCATCAATGGCTGGGACGACGGCCTGGGCTGGCAGATGGACCACTTCACGGCAACGAACCTGTCGAGCGGATCCCCCGCCGCCTTCATCCAGTCACTCCCCCGCCCAGCGCGGGATGCGCTGGCCCTGCTCGTGCTCGGCTGGCTGATCGCCGCGGCCTACTTCCTGATCCCCCGGTTCCGGCCCGCCTCCTCCAGCGCCGAGGCCCGCCCGCGGCACCGCTCGTGGTTTCCGAGAGCCGGCCGCCGGGGACGGCTGAGGAGTCTCCACCGCGGTCGCCGGAGTATGTGACCGCCAGCGGCCGGAGTCGCGGAAATTTACTGTCAGTGGCGTGTGGCCGCGCGGCTGTCCTGTTTTCCGTGCAGAATCCGCCTGGAATCAGGACAGTTGCCCGCGCCGCGGCC
>OEPS010000468.1_pt1 | contig 14329 bp, 12 predicted proteins | sample 1539411 | NCBI WGS metagenome assembly OEPS01 (sample SAMN02671747, study PRJEB22543) | soil metagenome | biome: bacteria | place: China:Hunan Province, Lengshuijiang City | collected 2012-10-15 | depth 0.08m m | reverse complement strand
CGACTCGGGTCGCGTCTTCCTGGACAGCTTCGCGATCTCGCCGGCGGTCCCGACCGCTTCCTGCCACACCCTCAGTTCCCGGATGCTGGATGGCATGGCAGGAATCTCGCGGCAGCGCTCCAGCTTCCATCACCGCCCGTTGGCGAATGGGGGCATTAACCCGCTCCTGCCAGATCGCCGGGGGGCGCGGCTTGCACGTCGGGCTGGCTTGTGATAATTTTCACAAGCTATAGGCCAGCCTCGGCCGAATGCAGTTCGTCGCACGTTCTTCCCCGACACACGTTATGGCTTCCGACACGTCACTCCGCCCCGGCGAGATCAAGGACATCCTGCTCCGCGAGATCGAAGCCGCTGATCTCCGCTCGCTGGACGCCGAAGAAGTCGGCACCGTCCTCGAGGTCAAGGATGGCATCGCCCGCATCTATGGCCTGAGCAAGGCGATGGCCGGCGAGATGCTCGAGGTCACCTCGAGCGAGACCGGAGCCGCGATCACCGCGCTCTGCCTCAACCTCGAAGAAGACAACATCGGCGCCGTCATCCTCGGCGATTACCTCCAGCTCCGCGAGGGCGACGAGGTGCGTCGCACCAAGCGCGTGCTCGAGGTCCCGGTCGGTCAGGCGATGGTCGGCCGCGTCGTCGACGCGCTCGGCCGGCCCATCGACGGCAAGGGTGACATCCGGACGTCGACGACCCGCAAGGTCGAGAGCGAGGCCCCCGGCATCATCGTCCGACAGCCGGTGAAGGAGCCGCTGCAGACCGGCATCAAGAGCATCGACGCGATGATCCCGATCGGCCGCGGGCAGCGCGAGCTGATCATCGGCGACCGCGGCACCGGCAAGACGGCGATCGCGATCGACACGATCATCAACCAGAAGGGGCAGGGCGTCGTCTGCGTCTACGTCGCCATCGGCCAGAAGGCATCGACCGTCGCATCGGTCGTCGAGCGGCTGACGCAGGCGGGCGCGATGGAGTACACCATCGTTGTAGTGGCTTCCGCGTCCGATCCCGCCCCGATGCAGTACATCGCGCCCTACTCGGGCTGCGCGATGGCCGAGTTCTTCATGTACAACGAAGGGAAGCCGACACTCTGCGTCTACGACGACCTGTCGAAGCAGGCCGCGGCGTACCGCCAGATCTCGCTCGTGCTTCGCCGCCCGCCGGGGCGCGAGGCATATCCGGGCGACGTCTTCTACCTGCACTCGCGCCTCCTCGAGCGGGCGGCGAAGCTGCGTGAAGACGCGGGCGTCGTCGACGGCAGGACGATCCTCAAGCCGGGCGGCTCGCTGACCGCGCTGCCGATCATCGAGACGCAGGCCGGCGACGTGTCGGCCTACATCCCGACGAACGTCATCTCGATCACCGACGGACAGATCTTCCTCGAAGCCGACCTGTTCTACGCCGGCGTTCGTCCGGCGGTGAACGTCGGCATCTCGGTGTCGCGCGTCGGCGGGTCGGCGCAGATCAAGGCGATGAAGGGCGTCGCCGGCCGCCTCCGCCTCGACCTCGCGCAGTACCGCGAGCTCGAAGCGTTCGCGTCGTTCGCGTCGGATCTCGACGCGGCGACGAAGAAGCAGCTCGAGCGCGGTGCCCGCACCGTCGAGATGCTGAAGCAGGGCCAGTACCAGCCGATGTCGGTCGAGCAGCAGGTCATGATCATCTTCGCCGTGACCAACGGCTTCCTCGACGAGGTGCCGGTGCCGCAGGTGCGTGACTGGGAGCGCGGCTTCCACGAGTTCATGCACGCGCAGTATCCGCAGGTCGGCGACGCGATCCGCAAGGAGAAGGCGATCTCGAAGGATACCGAGGCCAAGCTGCGCCAGGCGATCGAGGCCTACGCCAAGGTCGCCGCGGCGACGAAGTAGTTCGGCGTCAGGCACACACTCACCGGGACGCACTCCGCATGGCCAAGGGACGCGAACTCAAGGGACGCATCAAGTCCGTCGAGAACACGCGGAAGATCACGCGCACCATGGAAATGGTCGCGACGTCGAAGTTGAAGCGCGCGACCGATCGCGTCGCGGCGGCGCGCCCGTACGCGACGGCGATCGCCGACACGATCGCCAGCCTGTATTCGGCCGATCTTGCCGAACGCTTTCCACTGCTCCGCCAGCCGGCGTCGGTGAAGCGTGCAGCGGTGCTCCTGCTCACCTCGAACCGGGGGCTGGCTGGTGCGTTCAACGCCAACCTGCTCAAGGAGGCGCGCGGCACCATCGCGCGGCTCGAGCGCGAAGGGACCGAGGTCGAGCTTCACGTCGTCGGCAAGAAGGGGATAGGCTTCTTCCGCTATCTCGGGCGCACGCTCGCGACCAGCCGCACCGACATCACCGACCGTCCGTCAGCGCAGGACGCGACGTCGCTCGTCGACGGGCTGATGGAAGGGTTCGTCAATGGCTCGCTCGACGCGGTCTACGTCATCAGCTCGCGCTTCAACTCCGTGCTGTCGACGCCCCCGCACACCGAGCGGGTGCTGCCGGTGACGCCGCCGGCGCAGACGGGCGCACGCCGCGACTATCTGCTCTTTCCGTCGGCGGAGCGGCTGCTCACGGAGCTGCTCCCGCTCTACGTTCGCAACACCGTCTACCGCGCGCTGGTCGAGAACGAGGCGAGCTTCCAGAGCGCCCAGCGCACCGCGATGAAGAACGCGACGGACAACGCCGGCGACATCCTGACGAACCTCCGGCGCACGTACAACCGCGCACGCCAGGCGCAGATCACGCAGGAAATCGCCGAGATCGTCGGCGGCGCCGCCGCGCTCGAATAGACTGACCGCAACAGACTCTCACCGAGTTATCGATATGGCTACCCTCGCTGCACCAGGCACACAGGTCGGAAAGATCATCCAGGTCATCGGGCCGGTTCTCGACGTCGAGTTCGAGTCCGAGCACCTTCCCGAGATCTACAATGCGCTGGAGATCCGCGCGAAGTCGGCGAGCGGCGAGCAGCTCCGCGTCGTGGTCGAGGTGCAGCAGCACATCGGCCGCAACCAGGTTCGCGCGGTCGCCATGTCGTCGACCGACGGCGTCGAGCGCGGGATGGAAGTCATCGACACCGGCGCGCCGATCACGGTGCCTGTCGGTGAGGCGGCGCTCGGCCGCATCCTCAACGTGCTGGGCGACCCGATCGACAACGGCACGCCGATCCCGGCGAGCGCCGAGCGGTGGCCGATCCACCGGAAGCGCCCGGACTTCGTCAACCTCGAGCCGAAGACCGAGATCTTCGAGACCGGCATCAAGGTCGTCGACCTGATCGCCCCGTTCGTGAAGGGCGGAAAGATCGGTCTCTTCGGCGGCGCCGGCGTCGGCAAGACCGTCGTCATCCAGGAGCTGATCAACAACGTCGCGACGGGCCACGGCGGACGCTCGGTGTTCTGTGGCGTCGGCGAGCGGACGCGCGAAGGAAACGACCTCTACCTCGAGTTCAAGGAAGCGAACATCCTGGACAAGGTCGCGCTGATCTATGGCCAGATGAACGAGCCGCCCGGCGCGCGTCTCCGCGTCGGCCTCTCGGGGCTGACGGTCGCCGAGTACTTCCGCGACCAGGAGAACGCCGACGTCCTCGTCTTCATCGACAACATCTTCCGCTTCACGCAGGCGGGTTCGGAAGTGTCGGCGCTGCTCGGCCGCATGCCGAGCGCGGTCGGCTACCAGCCGACACTGGCGACGGAGATGGGCGACCTGCAGGAGCGCATCACCTCGACGAAGAACGGCTCGATCACCTCGGTGCAGGCGATCTACGTGCCCGCCGACGACATCACCGATCCTGCGCCGGCCACCGCGTTCGCGCACCTCGACGCGACCGTCGTTCTTTCGCGCGCGATCACCGAGCTCGGGATCTATCCCGCCGTCGATCCGCTCGCGTCGAGCAGCCGCATCCTCGATCCGCAGTTCGTCGGCGACCGCCACTACAAGGCGGCGACGAGCGTACAGCGCATCCTGCAGCGCTACAAGGAGCTCCAGGACATCATCGCGATCCTTGGCATGGACGAGCTCTCGGAGGACGACAAGAAGATCGTCGGCCGCGCGCGCCGTCTGCAGCGCTTCATGTCGCAGCCGTTCAAGGTCGCCGAGCAGTTCACGGGCATCCCGGGCAAGTACGTCAAGCTCGAGGAGACGATCTCCTCGTTCGAGCGCCTGGTCGCCGGAGAGTTCGACGCGCTGCCCGAGCAGGCGTTCTTCATGGCGGGCGGCATCGAGGACGTCGTGGCCAACGCCGAGCGCATGGCGAAGGCGTAGCCGATGCTGACCGTGTCGGTTGTCTCGCCCGAGCGCACTCTCTTCGAAGGCGAGGCCGAGTCGCTCGTCGCGCCGGCGTATGACGGTGAGGTCGGCATCATGTCGATGCATGCTCCGATGCTGACGCTTCTCGGCTCGGGCGAGCTCAGATTGAACGCCGCGGGTGGTGAGCGCCGGTTCGCGGTGTTCGGCGGGTTCCTGGAGGTTGCCGATGACCGCGTCCGCATCGTTACGGAGCGCGCCGAGTCGAAGTAGTCGCCAGAAACAGGAGTTGCGGGCGGGCCGGAGCGTTTGCTCCGGCCCGTTTCCGCTTTGATTCGCGGCGGAGGGCCCTGTTTCGGTGCGCCGGTTGCAATAGGGCTACGCGACGGATCACCTTCTCGCACGATACGATCTCATGAGCCGAAATCGACTGACTTCCCGCGCCGCGTTCGTCACGGCGTTCCTCACGGCGACGCTCGGAACCGCCGGAAGCTGCCTGGCGCAGATGCCGGCGACGCCCGTCCTCCAGAACGCGTGGGCCAATGCGGGCATCACGCTCGCCGCCGACTACGGGAACGGGCAGCGTGCGTCCGCAATCGCTGGCGCGCTTGCGTGGGCGCCGACCCAGTCCCGTTTCCAGCTCAGCGCGGGCGCGGGGGTGGTGAGAGCCGACTCGGGCGGTTCCCAGGGTGCGTATGGCGCCCGTCTTTCGATCCCGGTGAAGAGCTTCGCATCAGGTAGCCTGGGGACCGCCATCTTCGGTGGGGTCGGCGTGACCTCGAAGAGAGGCGTTACGATGTCGTCGTTTCCGGTTGGCGTTGCGCTGGGCTATCGGCATGCGCTCGGAGCGACTCGAGGCATCAGCGTGTATGTCGCCCCGTTCTATACGATCGCGCGGATCAAGGGAGACTCGCTGAGCGAGCCGAAAGGGGGGGCGTTACGCGCATCAGCAGGTCTCGACGTCACGGTCGCCCCGCAGGTCGGGGTGACAGTGGGGTACGAGATGGGCGCCGATGCGAAGAATGGAACACCCGGGCCGCGAGGCGGAGTTTTCGGGGTGGGTATCTCCTACGCGCTGCACCGCCAGTAAACGGTGCGTGGCGACGCGAGCCTACCGTCCCACGGGGCAAGCTTCTTGCCCCTCTTGTCTTGTCTCCCTGCCGATTGGATGTGCTGATGGATACGCTTCCTCCCATCCTCGTGGTTGACGACAACCACGACAACGCCGAAATCATCCGCCAGTATCTCGAGGTGCGCGGCTATCCCATCACCGTGGCGTACAGCGGCGATGAGGCCCTGGCCGTGTTCGAGCAGGTGAAGCCGGCGCTGGTGCTCCTCGACGTCATGATGCCGGGCCGCGATGGTTGGGAGACCTGCCGGCTCATGAAGCAACATCCGACCCTCGGCCGGAAGGTGCGAATCGTGATGGTGACGGCGCTCGACGAGTGGTCGGACAAGCGCGAAGCCCTTCAGACCGGCGCGGACGATTACGTGGAAAAGCCCTTTGACCTGCCGAAGCTCGCGACGACCGTGCAAAGGAACCTCGCAATGCTGTCGGCGGCGTCCTAGCGGCCCGCCGCGCTCGTGAACCAGAGCACGCTCCTCACCGACAGCGGCGATCCACAGATCACCGACGCCCTCGCGCAACTCGATGCGTGGCGGGCAGTCGTGGTCCCCTCGCAGGACGTGGCGCGGGCGATCGGCCACGAGCGCGGGCTGCGAGCCGTCTACGTCACGGCGGAAAGCCCGCCGACGCTGCGCGAGATCGTGGAGTGCGCGCACGCGAAGGGACTCCCGGTGATCGTCGGCTGCAAGGACGATGCGGCCAGGCGGCGGGCGATCGAGCTGCGTGCCGAGGAGTGGCTGCGCCTGCCGACCGACGCGGAGGAGATCGCGGGACGGGTGCGGTCGGCGATCATGCGCCAGCTGCCTGGCGACGCGCCTAACGGCGACCGCGCCGAGCGCGCGGAGCAGGCGCAGATGCTCTACGACTTCATGACCGGGCTGCCGACGCTCCCGGTGATGATCGAACGGATGCGCCCGCAGATCAAGGAGCGGGGCGAGCTCGTCGTCGTCTACTTCAACTTCGTGCGGTATTCGAAGATCGAGGAGATCTACGGGTGGGAGAAGCTTGACGCCGTGCTCGAGACCACGGCGGCCGGGGTGAAGGAATTCCTCGACGGCCATTCGATGCAGGCGTCGCGCGTGATGGTCAGCTACACCAACGACGACGACTTCATCTTCTTCCACGTACCGCCGGCCGGCGAGGCACGGGCGTCGGAGCAGCAGATCACGACGCTGGTGGGCCGGCTCCAGGAGCACGTGGCCCAGCGCATCGAGGTCGCCCACGGCGAGGACATCGCGGCGCTCTTCGAGATCTACGTCGGGCTGGCGCGGGTCTACTACAATCCGAAGCTCCGCCTCGAGCGCCTGATCTATCGCGGGATTCGTGAAGCGGCGACCGCAGCGAAGAGCGTCGAGGAACGGGAGCGTGCGCGACGGGTCGACGACCTCCGGACGAGCCTCCGCGACCGGGCCGTCTACGTGGACTATCACCCGATCGTTGTCGCGACGACGCGGCAGATCTTCGGTTATGAAGCGCTCGCGCGCGGGGTGATGCGCAGCCTGCGAAGCCCGGAGGTCATGTTCGACGTCGCTGCCGAAGCCGACATGATCTGGGAGCTCAGTCGGCTCTGCCGCAGCCGGGCGATCGAGGGAATCGAAACCCGGCTCGGGCCAGGGGAGCTGCTGTTCATCAACGTCGACCCGCACGACTTCGCCGATCCCGCGTTCACCGAGGCGGAGGTGAAGGATCCGTCGCGCGTCGTCATCGAGATCACCGAGCGCACGGCGATCAAGGACTATCCGAAGTTCCGCGAGCGGCTGAAGGCATTCCGCGAGCAGGGCTATCGCTTCGCCGTCGATGACGCTGGGAGCGGCTATGCGGGGCTCGGATCGATCGCCAACCTCGAGCCGGATTTCATCAAGCTGGACATCTCACTGATCAACGCCATCGACTCGAACTTCATCAAGCAGAACCTCGTCGAGTCGATGGTGAAGTTCGCGAACGACCACGGCGCGCAGGTCATCGCCGAAGGCGTGGAGCGGTCGGAGGAGTTCGAGACCGTCAAGTCGCTCGGCGTCCACCTCGTCCAGGGATTCTTCCTCCACCGCCCGATCACCGCACCGGCGAGCGGGGTGATCGCCGTGTCGCCGAAGGCCTGACGCTCAGCGCGCCGCCGCGCCCCTCGACAGCAGCTCCTCGACGAGCCTGACGCTCCGCGCCGTCGCACCCGCGTTCTCCTCGACGACGCGCCGAGCCGCCTCGCCTGCCGCCTGACGCGCGCCGGGCTCCTCGATCCATCGGCGCACGGCATCGGCGATCGCGCGCTGGTCGTTCGCCGACCGAGCAGCGCCGGCCGCGAGCAGCAGCCCGGCATCCCGGCTGCCCTGATGCTGCGGTCCGAAGATGACGGGGACTCCGTACGCCGCCGGCTCGAGAACCGAGTGCAGGCCGGCGGCGTGGAATCCGCCCCCGACGAAGGCGATGTCAGCGAGCGCGTACAGCTCGCCGAGGACACCGAGCCGGTCGACGAGGACGACGTCCGCCGACGCGGCTTCGGCCATGCCTAACGTTGCGCTGCGCAGTCCTTCGGAGGCGGCCCATCGCCGGATCGGCGCGAGATGGTTCGCCGTCGGCTCGTGCGGCGCGACGATCGCGCGGAGCCCCGGTGTCGACCGGTGAAGCCCGGCGATCGCCGGCAGCAGCTCGCGCTCATCGGCCGGCCAGCTCGAGCCGGCGACGAGGGTCGGCCGGCCGGACCGCAGGGGTGCCAGCAGGTGGCCGGCGCGGTCGGCGCGGCCCGCGCGGGCAATCACCTGGTCGAAGCGCGTATCGCCGGTCACGCGAACCGCGTCGCGGCGGCAGCCGAGCGCGATGAGGCGTGTCGCGTCGTCCCCGCTGATCGCCCCGACGGCGTCGAGCGCCGCGTAGGCGTCGTGAAGCAGGAGCTTCGCGACCCAGTGAGTGCGCGACGAGCCGGGGGCGAGCGTGGCGCTCAGCAGGGCGATCGAGATGTCGCGCTGACGGGCTTCCTCGACCAGCGTTGGCCAGACATCGAGCTTGCTGAACACGAGCGCGGACGGCCGGAGCGCGTCGAGGACGGCGCGAGCGGCTCTGGTGGTGTCGAAGGGGAGGACGTCGTGAAAGTCGGCATCGAGCGACTCCGCGAACGCTTCCGCGCTCGGGGAAAACCAGGTGTAGGCGAGCTGGATCTGCGGGTGGCTCGCGCGCAGCGCCTCGAGTACGGGCCTGGCCTGGAGCCCCTCCCCGACGGACGGTGCATGGAACCAGAGCAGGGGGCGCGCGGGGTCGCGGAAACGACGCCCCCACTCGCTGAAGCGCTGGACGACCCCACGCCTCGACTCGAAGGACCTGCGAACCTTGCCGCCCCCTGGCGACGCGACCGCCGCGGCGGCCTCGGCGAGGGAACCGGCCGCGGCGTAGGCAACGCGGACGATCGGGTTCACGCGTTAGGCGCCGCGCGGCGTGTCGCTCGCGTGGATCTCAGCGTGAACCAGCGAGCGCCCTGTCGAGCGCGGCGCGGAACTCGGGGAGCGGCACCGCACCCTCGATCTGGGCGTTCCCGAGGAAGAATGTGGGAGTCGCCTTCACACCAGCGGTTGTCGCGCGCGCCTGGTCGGCGAGGATCATGGGCCGCGTCGCATCCGACTCGATGCAGCTGCGATATGGACCGGGGGCGACGCCGATGCTGGCGGCGAGCGAGTCGAACATCGCCTTCGGGTTCGCGAGCTCCGCCCACTGGTCCTGAGTGCGGAAGATCGCGTCGTGCATCTCCCAGAACTTGCCTTGCACCGACGCACACATCGCCGCTTCGGCCGCGGGCATCGCGTTCTTGTGTCCGGACAGCGGGTAGTTGAGGTACGCGATGCGCACCTTGCCGGTGGCCACGTAGTCGCGTATTACTGTCGCGAAGACTTCGTCATGCCACTGGCGGCAGTAGGGGCACTGGAAATCGCTGACCATGATGAGCCAGAGCTTGGCCGAGCTGTCGCCACGGATCCGGCCCTGATCGGCCTTGGCGAGGACGGTCGAGGAGTCGCTGCGGGTCGTGGCGACGCCCGGGGTGGCGGTCGTGGTCGGTCCGGCTGCAGTGGGCGTCGGGGAGTGTGCCGAGGAGGGCTCGGGGGCGGAGCAGGCGGCGAGGGCTGCCGCGACCAGGAGGGTTCGCGAGGAGATCAAGTTGTCGGGAGCTGCAACGTGGGTGAGGTGGGGCCCGTGCTGGGCTGGAAGCTAGGCGTGGCTGGGTCAGCGCGCGAGTGGGTGGGGTTCCGGCGCGATTGGTGCACAGCGTTTTCGCCCGAGGGCGTCGGGGTGAGTAGCAGCTGGAGGGGCGGAGGTGCAAGGGGGCATGTCTCTTGCACCTATGCCTTCGTTCATGAGCGCCGGCGAGACTGCCGCACGCGCCCTCGGCACTCGACCGGTCGCCTCTCCAATTTCGGAGGGGCAGAAACGGCGATGGCCGCGACCGCACATTAATCCGGAGTGGAGGTTTCATGCGCATCATGCGACGCGGGATCGCGACGCTCACGTGCGCGCTGGCCGCGACGGCTGTCGCCGCCGCGCGGGTAGACGCGCAGCAGTCGGATCCTTACCACGCGACACTGTACCAGGGAACCGGGTTGGTGACGATCCCGGTAGCGTGGGTTTCGCCGACTTCTTTCGATGCGTGGTTCGCCATCAGCGGGAAGAATCTGCCCTCGTATGACGTCGCGACGGGGCAGTCGAAGCAGGGCTTCGCCAGCCTCTGGAACACGAACGTCGCGCTCGACGTGCACATGTTCGGGCGGGCGTCTGTTGGCGTTTCGGCGTACGACCAGAACATCGACTACGGCTTCTTCGGCCAGGTGCTGCTGCTGCAGGACAAGATGGGAACGCCGCTCCCGGGCGTCGCGATCGGGGTGCGGAACCTGGGGCCGGGAAAGCATCAGGACCGGTTCTATGTAGCGCATGACATCGAACTTCAGAATGGCAAGTACGTGAAGTTCTTCGATTCGCGCTATGCAGGTTTCAGCACCGCTCCATCGGTCTACGGGGTTCTGACCAAGCAGTTCAGCATCGGGGCGATGCAGAGCACGGGGGGATCCCAGCTGGGCCTGACGCTTGGCTACGGAAACGGCGTCTTCTCGCAGGACGGTGGACTCGGGAAGGCGTACAACGATCGCGGAACGATCGCGAAAGGGCTCTTTCTCGGCGGCCGCTATTCGATGCACCCGTCGCTGAACACGTCGCTCGACTTCATGGTCGAGAACGACGGCTTCGACTACAATACGGGCGTGGTGTACGACTGGCGCGGACTGTCCGCCGGACTCTACGCCACCGAGGTCGAAGAGGGTGGCCGCAAGAACACCGGATTCGGGTTGTACAACTACACGAAGTTCAACATCTCGCTCGGCTACAGCGGGAACATCATCGACATCTCGCGCGGCGTGCTGCTCCGCACACGGATCACCGACCTGACGCGCGAGCAGCAGCGCCTCAACGCGGAGATCGAGGCGCGCGGGCGCCGCATCAAGGGGCTCGAAGTCGCGCTGAGAAAGGCGCAGGCCGGCGAGCTCGCGGGGATGGCCGCGCGGCGGGCAGAGCTGGAGAAGTCGGTACAGGAAGAGCGAGAGGCGATCCAACGCGCTGAGGAACGGCTGAGAAGCATCCAGCAGAATCCATCCGCGCCGCCGACGCCCCCGGCGAGTAATCCGCCACAGAACTGACGAGGCGATCGAGAACCGATGAGAATGACACGTTTTTCCGCCGCGGTCGCCGGCGCGGCGCTTCTGACGATCGTCGCCCAACGCGCGGACGCTCAGCAGACATTTCCGCAGACCATCTACTGGGGCTCCGGCCTCATCGACATTCCTGCCGCATGGGTCGGCCCGATCCCGGGTGACTTCGCGATCAACTATTCGGCGAAGCGTTTCGATGCGGATCCGAATTCCGAGAAGATCAACTACAACAACCGGCTCAACTCGCAGCTCTCGTTCTCGATTTCCGGGTGGGGGGTTGTTGAAGCGGGATGGGCGGCCTACTCGTCGAATCCGGAGTGGGGGTTCTTTGGCCAGGGTCTGCTGATCAACCAGCAGAATCTGCGCGCCAAGGGGGGCGCCGTCGGGTGGATGCCGAGCGTCGCTGTTGGCGTCCGAAACGTCGGGCCCTACAAGCACATCGACCGATTCGGGGTGGGCTACGACCTCCTTCCCCCTAGCGGCGCCGATCCGAACCAGGAGCATTTGGCGGACAGTCTCCACCAGTCCTTCAACACCGCCAACACGGTGTACGGTGTGGCGACCGAGTCTTTCTCGCTGACCGACATCCGGCCGACCTGGGCCGACGTCGACCTGTCGTTCACGGCAGGGTACGGCAATGGCTTGTTCAGCGACCACGGCAACCTGCCCGTCCAACAGTACGCGAAGCACTCCACCGGCGGACTGTTCTACGGTGGGAAGGTCGACTTCAACGCGACCCCGAATCTCGGTGTCACGCTGATGGCGGAAAACAACGCCTGGGACTACAACGTCGGCGGGGTGCTCAACTATCGCGGGATCCGCGGCGGGGTCTACCTCACGGAGCTCGGTGCCGGCTCCGCGGCAAGCGACACGTCGAGCAACCCGACCAACGCGCAGCGGGCGACGCGCATCTACAACTACAGCAAGGTCGTCTTCAGCCTCGGCTGGCAGAGCAACATCTTCGCGCTCCTGAAGGGCAACTTCCTCCAGAACCGCGCAGCGGAACTGGAACGTGCCCGCCAGGCCCTGCTCGCCGAGATCCAGGCGCGGCAGCAGCGCATCGCCGCACTGGAGCTCGAGATCAATCGTTATGAGGCACAAAATCTGCTTGAGCTCGAACAACGGCGAGCACAGGCGGAAGCAGAGCTGAGCGCGGAGCGTGAGGCACTGAGAAGGCTCGAAGATCGCCTCCGTCGCGTCGAATCGCAGACCGGTAACCCGACCCCGACGCCCCCGACGAACCCGCCGCAGCGCTGATCGCGGCGAACCCTGATCTCAGAGAAGTGGCGATGAAGCGAATTGTGGTGGCCATGATGGCCCTGGTTGCGGTTGGTGCATCGACGCCCGCGAGCGCCCAGGATGCCAACCAGCAGGCGTACAAGCAGAAGCGCGAGGAGCTGGTGAAGGAGCTGCAGCAGGCGCAGGCGCAGCTCGCCGACATCCGCTCGCAGCGTGTCCAGCTGCAGGCGCGCATCGAGAACGTCATCGCGCAGATGATGCAGCAGCGCGCGCAGGCGCTCCTGATGAGCAATGAGATGAACGCTCTGCAGCAGCTCGACGCGATGCTCACGTCGTCCCAGGACAATCTGGTCGAGCAGCGAGATCGGTTCACGACCATCGCCAATGCGGTCCGTCGCCGGTCCGGAGCGGTGCTCGTCGTGCTGCTCCGCGCCGATTCGTCGTCGGGGCCGGGGCAGCTGCTCGGTGCGACGACGCTGCAGGTGGACAACGCACCGGTCGAGACTCGGACCTACACGGTGACGGCGAATGGCGCCCTCCGGATGGGGGCGGTCGATCAGCTCTATCGGGCCGACGTTCTTCCGATCGCGCATACGGTATCGCTCAACGTGACGGTGAATGGCCAGCCGATGACGCAGACGGTGAACGTCTCGGCGGCCGGCGAAACAGTGACGTACGTGCAGTTCGCGGTGCGGAATGGCCAGGTCGTCCCGACGACATGGACGAGCCGCGGTACAACACCGTTCTGACGCGGGCATCCTAAGGTGTCTATGTTTCGCACAGCAGGTCTCGTTGCGCTCCTCGCGGGAGCCGCGCCGCTCGCGGCCCAGGTAACTCCCGCGCCGGCGCGCCCGGACAGTGCCCGCCCCGCCGCGACGGCTCCGGCGGGCGACAGCACCGCGACCGCCGCGACAGCGAAGCGGGACACCGCCGTTGTGCCGGTTGCCGACCAGGCGCGCGGCGTCGATGCAGAAATCCGCGTGGCGCTCTATGAGCTGATGGACGACCGGTACATCCCGGCGCTGACCCGGCTGCAATGGCTCTCGACTTCGCCGGTCGCGTTGACGGACGGTTCGGCGAACACTGCGCTGCGCGGGCGCGAAGATCTCGCCTTCCTGCTGTCGCAGTCGTACTACCGCCTGGGGATGGACAGTGCCTTCCGCGCGACGGCGACGCCGCTCCTCGGTTCCAGCTCGAGCGCACGGTTCGGACGTCTCCTCCGCAGCCAGCTGCTTCTGGATGCTTACCGGCACGGCGACTTCGCCGCCGCGATCCGCATGGCGAGCACGATCGGCCCTGAGGATCAGGGTCTCGCGACGCTCGTTGCCGGGCTCGCCGCCTATCAATCCGGCGACATTGCCGGGGCGAAGCAGCGCTTCGCCACGGCACGCGCCAGCGCCGCGCCCTACGGCCAGTACGCCCAGTACATGGAGGCGCTGACCACTCTCCGATCGGACACGACGCAGCGCGCCGCAGCGGTTACGGCGCTCGAGACGCTGGCGTCGACGGCGACCGGGGAGCTGCAGGACCAGGTCCGCCTGACGGCGGCCGAGGTTGCTTACGAAGGCGAGCGATACGATGACGCCGCCCGCCTGGCAGGCGAGGTTTCTCCCAGCAGCGGCCTTGCGGCGCAGGCGCTGCTGACACGGGCATGGGCTCTCTACAAGGGCAACAACATCGCGGCCGCCGGGCAGGCCTTCGACGAATTCGCGACCCGGTACCCCCAGCTTCCGGAGCGCGACGAATCGCGACTGATGGCGGGTCAGGCGCTCCTCCAGCTCGGCCGGACCAGCGACGCGGCAACCGTCTTCCGTACCGTCGCCGACTCGGCGGCGAGCGAGTCGCGCAGCCTGCAGGCGCGGGCGCAGGGCAGCATGAGCCAGGCGGCGCGCGCGCTCGTCCAGGCACGGGCGGCGGGGTTCCTGTTCGTGAACGACCCGGCCAACGGCAAGACGATCGCGCTCGACGACGCCGCAGGGTCGGAACGGCAGGTGCTCGCCGCTGCTTTCGGCGATTCGGCGACGAACATCGTCCCGGCGGTTTCAGCCGCCGAGATCATCTCGCTCGACGACGTC
>OEPS010000467.1_pt1 | contig 14358 bp, 16 predicted proteins | sample 1539411 | NCBI WGS metagenome assembly OEPS01 (sample SAMN02671747, study PRJEB22543) | soil metagenome | biome: bacteria | place: China:Hunan Province, Lengshuijiang City | collected 2012-10-15 | depth 0.08m m | reverse complement strand
CTTCGCGGACGTACGCGACGTAGAACATTTGCGCGTCAACGGCTCCGTCGGCTCGATGGAGGGGCTGTTCCAGGCGCTGCCGATGCTCGAATCCCGCCACCTGGTGGTGATCGGATCGGTCGCTGACCCGGCGGTGGCCGACGAGGCGCAGCTGGTCCCGGCCAGCAGCGAGGACGCCTTCCGCAAGGCGGCGGCGGCTGGGGCGCTGGCTGCCCGGGCGGCGACTGCCGCACGGCTGTCGGCGATGGGGGTGACCGTGGTGGACCGGCCGCCGGCCGACCTCGCCGGAGCGCTGGCCGATCAGTACCTGACGATCAAAGCCCGGGGGAAGCTCTGACCAGGTCGCCCTGCTTTTGTTCAGCCGGCTCGGGCCCGAGCGCAGCGTCCCGGCGGCGGCGCAACGCCGGCAGCCCGAAGATCAGCATGAGGTAGGTCAGCCAGACGACCGCGCCCAGACCCACCGCCAGCACCGAGTTGTAACCCTTGGGCGTGATGAAGCCCTCGATGAGCGCGGCGATGGCGAAGGCCGGGATGACACCGAGCATGGCGAAGACCGCGTCGCCCGCCTCCTCGGCGAGGGCGGTGGAGCGGGGCCGGTCGCCAGGGGCAATGATCGACCAGCCGATCCGCATCCCGGCCCCCGCGCCGATGCAGATCGCGGTCAGCTCCAGGAAGCCGTGGGGCAGGATCAGCGCCCAGAAGATCCCGGCCTTCCCGGCCGCCTGGTAGGCACCACCGATCTCGCCCAGCAGGATGGCGTTGTAGACCACGGCGGCCAGGCTCCCGACGCCGAGCAGCATCCCACCGACGAACGCCTCGATAGTGACGTACACGTTGTTGACAAAGATCCCGGCCGAGAGCGCCGGTGACGGGATCCCGAGGTTCCGTTTCGTACCGTGGATGTGGGTGAGCACCGACCGGAACTGGGCCGGGACCAGGCCGGCCTGGGCCGACCGGGAGCCGGCGACCCACACGTCGACGGCGACGGTGACCGCGGCAAAGATCGCGGCGGCGATCAGGATGTAGGGCAGCGTCCGGCGGGCCGCCGCCTGGTAGCGGGACCCGAACAGGCGCAGCGCCGAGCGCCAGCTGGCGTTGTTGCCGCCGTACAGCGCCCGGTTGGCGGAGGAGACCACCCGGTTCAGGTAGGCCTCGAGGCGGGGGTCGGCGTAGCGGGTACGAGCCTCGGCGAGGTGGGTAGAGGCTCGGAGGTAGAGCCGGACCAGGTCGTCGATCTGCGGCCCGCTCAGCCGGGCGAGCCCTGGGCTCCCATGGGCGCAAGCCTGCTCAAGGCGCTCCCATTCGGGCCGATACTGTTGGATGAAGGTGTCGATGTCCACGGATGAGCCTTGTCTTCGTCGTGGCCGGGGCGGGAGCGGAAGACGGTGGATCCTCCAATGAGCTCTATTGTCACCCCGGAAGCGGTGTCCCTGGACGTCGACATCGCCGGCATCGGGTCCCGGGCCGGCGCCTTCGCCATCGACGTGGCCGTCCAGCTGGGGATCTTCGCCGCCCTGGGGATCCTGTTCGGGGTCACGGGGGCGTCCGGCCTGATCTCGGGCAACTCCGGCGGGGAGGTGTTCTTCATCGCCATCCTGGCGGTCTACCTGGGCTACTTCCCGTTCCTGGAGGGGATCTGGGACGGGCGGACCGTCGGCAAGCGGGCGATGCACCTGCGGGTGGTCAAGCGGGACGGCCAGCCGATGCGGCTGGGGTCGAACCTGCTGCGCAACGCCGTCCGGCTGATCGACAACATCGTCTTCATTGGTCCCGTCCTGATCCTGGTGACGCCGCGCCACCAGCGGCTCGGCGACATGGCCGGGGGCACGATCGTCGTCCACGAGGCCCGGGCCGTACCGCCCGCCCCGGTGGTGCTGCAGTACGCGGCGAACCCGGCGGCCCCGCCGCTGGACACGACCGGGCTGACCAACCAGGAGTACGGGCTGATCCGCTCGTTCCTGGAGCGGCGGCTCCAGCTCGACGGGGAGGCCCGGAGCCGCCTGGCCGCCCGGCTGGCGGCAATGGTGCGGGCAAAGGTGGCGGGCTCGGACGCCTACGGGCCGGCCTGGGCCCAGGGGCCGTCCGGACCGTACCTGGTCAACGGCGACGAGGCGCTGCTGGAGGCGGCACTGACCTCGGTGCGGATGCGCTACCAGGATCCGCAGCCGGAGTCTGAGGCGCCGGTCATGCCGCAATCGTTAAGCGAGTACCCAGACCTGTAAACCGGCCAAATTTCGTGGTGTGAAATTTGCCCGGATACCGGGTAAAAACAGGCATGCAGGTTTCACCTGCGCGGCGGGTGGATCAGCGCCCGCAGGCGCAACCCCCGGCGCCGCCGCAGCAGCCGCCAGCGGGACCTGACGCGTAGCCGGAGTCGAGCGCCCCGCTGCTCCGGCCCCCGACGCCGGCGATCACCGAGATCAGCCTGCGGGTCTGTACGCCGCGGCACATCGGGCAGGCGACCTGGTCGGCCCGTGCGGCCGAGGTGATCGCCTCGAACCGGGCCTGGCAGTCCTGGCACAGGTACTCGTGCAGCGGCATAGCTCGATTGTATCCGCCCTTACGAGCCTCAGGGCCCGGCGCGGCGGTCCGGGCAAGCTCGCTACGAGGTAACGGTGACCGTGACCGAGTAGGCAAGTGCCGGCGGGGCCGAGCCGATCACCTCGTTGAGGGCAAAACCGGTGGTGCCGGCAGACTCGGCTTTGAAGGTCACCCGGAACTCCTCGGTCACCCCAGGCGGGACGGGGCTGGGCAGGAAGCTCTGCTGGTTCACGATCGACAGCACGCCGCTGTTGGGCAGCGTGACGAAGTTCCAGGCCGACCCAGGGTCCTGGCCCAGCGTCAGGCTGAGGATCTGGCCGACCTTGGCGGTCATCGTCGAGCCGCTCGCGGCGTTGATCTGCACGGTGGCAGTGACCGGGGGCACGGCGGTGTTGGTCACCGGGCTCGGCGACGGCTTTGCGGACGGCGACGGCGACACCAGCGTGCCCACTGGGTGGAACGGGCTCGGCGAGGTCACCGGGAGGCTTGGTAGCGGAGTGGTCGGGGCGGCGATCGGCGACGGGGAACGCGACGGGTTGGTCGACGGCTTCTTGCTCCCGCACGCCACGGCTACCATCGGCAGCAGGAACGCGATCAGCCCGACCCGGGCAAGGCCCTGCACCCAGTCTTCCCAATCGTTGCGCACCGGCACGTGGCGCATTGTCACGCCTCCTTGTACCCCGCTTCGCCCGCCGAGAGCAACGTCTCGTCGGGGCCCTCCGCGATTCGGAAGTTTGGGGCACGGAGGGGGCAATCCGCAACGTGGGCGCGCCCGGAGCGCGCCCGGTCGCCCCCCGGATCGGTTACGCGGAGGTGCGCAACGTCAGGTTGTTGCACTCCTCGCAGTACCGCGTCGGGATGAGGCCGATCTTCATCCCGTAAGCGAAGATCTTGCAGCCGAGGCAGTAGGCGAACACCGATTCAAGGGTGGCCGCTCCGATCAGCATGCCGAGCACGATCTCGGCGGCGCCCCACTGCTTGAAGCCGAGGGCGAGCACAGCGGCGGTGGTCGAGAAGGCGAACCCCATGCCCTGGGCGAAGCGCTTGGGCGGGCCCGGCACGAACTTCGCCTTGACCGGCAGGTTGGGCGTGATCACCCGGGTGACCAGCTGGCCCAGCGGGCTCAGCTTCGGGCCGGTCAGCACCCGGGCCAGGAAGCCGTAGGCAATGACGAGCGTGATCCAGCGCTGGCCGGACACGATCGCCGCCGCCGCCATCAGGACGACCCCGCCGGCGACCAGCCGGGCCGAGACCTCGTTCACGGGGTTGGGAAAGCTGAACAGGTTCCGCCACTGAGATGCCCGCGCCTGGGTGGCCATGGTCGCCGCCTTTCGAAACCCCGTTTGCCCTATTTTCCAAGGTTGGAACCGTTCGAATTAGTATAAGGTGCGGCCAAGCCGAGCGGCAACCAGGGGACACTCAGGCTGGGCGTTCATCGTGTATTGCACCGTGAAGCCGTTCACCCCCGGTTCAGTCCAGCGCCGAACCCACCGGCGCCAGATCGTTCTGCTGGTCGTCGTGGCGGCGGCGGTCGCTGCCCTGATCGCGGTGCTGCTCCGGCCGGGGGCGGCGACCAGCCCGCTCGGCGTGGGGTCGGGCTCCATCACGGTGGCAACCGCCGGGGGGAAACGGACCGGTCAGCCGGTCGACGCCAGCCGGTTCGCGTACGGGTCGTGCGTCGTGTTCAGCCCCACCTCAGGGAACCGCAATCTCACCGTCTTCCTGGACGCCGGCCATGGCGGCATCGACCCTGGAGCGCTCGGGACGACCCAGTCGGAGGCGGCGCTGCACGAGGCCGACGCCACCCTGCCGCTCGAGCTCGACACCATGGCCGACCTGACCGCCCAGGGCTACCGGGTCGCCGTCTCGAGGACGGGGGACAACACGGTCGCCCGGCTGACTCCCGCAGACGCCCGCGGCAACCTGCTGAGCGTGCAGGGCGTGATCGACGACCTGGCCGCCCGGGACGTGTGCGCCAACCAGGCCGGGGCTGCCCTCCTCATCGGGATCTACCTGGACGCCGGTGGGCCATCGTCGATGGGGAGCCTGGCCGCCTACGACGCCGCCCGGCCGTTCTCCCAACGCAACAAGCAGCTGGCGACCCTGGTGCAGACCGACGTCCTGGCGGCGATGAACCACCAGGGCTGGGCGATCCCTGACGACGGTGTGGTGTCCGACGCAGGTCTCGGCGGCCCGGCGATGACCGCCTCGAGCGCCGCCTACGGACACCTCCAGCTTCTGGGTCCGGCGGACCCGCCGATCTTCACGACGCCGAGTGCCATGCCCGGGACGGTGGTCGAGCCGCTCTACATCACCGACCCGTTCGAGGGGTCGATCGCGGCGACGCCGGCGGACCGGGCGGTCCTGGCCGGGGGCCTGGCTGAGGCAGTCGGGCAGTACTTCAGCGAGGCCGGGGCGTCGCCATCCGATTGACGCCCGGCGGGCCGGGTAGGCAAACATACGGCCCGGGTCCCCCCCGGACGCGTCAGAGCCGCCTTTTCAGGGCGGCTCTGGTTTTGTTGCCTGCGTCAGGCGTTGCGACTACTTGACCAGCTCCGGGGCGTACGTTGCGGTGGTGGTGGTACCAGAGGTGATCTGGTTGGTCCCCCCGCAGGTCGCCTGGATGCCCTGGTAGGCGGCATTGCCGATGTTGATCCCGTCATTGGCCAGGACACCGGTGCCGCTCATCAGCCCGGACAGGATCGAGGCGTAGGGGATGTCGCTCAGCACGGTGCTGGCGGTGATCTGCGCCGCTCCCAACAGCTGGACGCTGATGTTGTTGACGACCGATCCCTGGGAGCCAGAAACGGTGGCGACTCCGGAGTTGGGCACGAAGTCTGCGGTGTTGGGGACCGAGATCGGGTTCGAGCCTGCCCCCGGCGTGAGCGGGACGGTGATGTACCCGGAGATGTTCGCCACCAACGGGACAGACCCGGAGACGTAGATCGTGGCGGCGTTGAAGCTGGTGCTCACGTGGATGCCGCTCGGGGTCGTCCCGCACCCGTCGATCGAGCTCAGCGTGCCCGTTGCCGCGCCGACGTTCACCGTGAGGGTCAACGGGACCAGTGACAGCAGCGAGTCGCTCATGGTGGCCGTGACCTGCGTGTTGGTCGCCTGCACCCCAGGTTGCCCGTACGGGCTCACGGTCGGGGGCTCGATTGCCGAGACCGAGGCAGTCCCTATCCCGGTGATCCCGAGGCTCGCCGAGATCCCGGCCTTGCCGTTGGCGACCTGAAGCGCGCCGTTGAACATCTGCAGGAAGCTCACCGTGGTGCCCAGGGTCATGCCGTTGCCCGAGGTGATGCCCAGGAACTGGCCCAGGGTGAACGAGCCGTTGAAGGTCGAGAGGGCGTTGGCCTGCAGGTAGGTGCGCAGCGCCGAGAGCGAGGCGCCGGCGGCGGTGTCCCCGTTGTTGTTGAGGATGCTCGAGTACTCGTTCAACAAGCTTCCGACGGTCACGGTCTGGTTCAGGATCCCCGTGGGGGTCAGGCCCGACCAGCCGAAATCGGTCTCCAGCACGCCGAGGGCGATCGACCCGCTGGTCAATCCCTGGTAGCCGATCAGCGACAGGTTCGCCTGGCCAAAGCGGCCCAGCCCGGCGTTGACTTCCGCCAGCGTGGAACCGATCGAGAACTGCGCCTCAGAGACGGTGGACGAGTAGCAGATCGAGACCGTGCACGGCGTTGTTGTCTGCAAGTAGCCGATCTGCGCCACCGCCGACCGGGACAGCGTCGACTGGCTCCGGCCGAACCAGTCGTGGTAGACGGTGCTGACGGTTGCCGTGACGGTGGTCGGATTGGTACAGGCGGAGGTGCAGAGCCCGCTGGCGTTGCCCCAGGCGATCGTCACATTGGAGCAGCTGATGCCGTTGGCCAGGCCGTTGGGGCAGGCCAGGGTCTGGGCGCCGGCAAGGGTCGGGGTGGGTTGGTTCAGTTCCCACGCCGCGTCCAGTACTGCCATGTCGGCCGTCGCCTGATCGGTCCGGAGGGTCGAAACCCGGCCCATGATGTCGACCGAAAGCGCGGTCGCGAACACCATAACCGTGAGCACGAGGGCGGCGAGGATAGCGAAGATCCCGCGGTCACCCTCGGGGCCACCGAAGAGCCGTTGGAACCGCCGGGCAACGAACCTGCTGGGTCGGGAGATCAGGGACATTACGGAGTCACCTCCACCGTGTAGGTGGCGTTGAGCGTGGAGGGAAGGATCAGCCCAAACCCGGGCAGGTTGGGAAGGGCGGGGTGCGACGAGTAGGGATAGTTGATGGTGACGGTGATGCACTGGGCGGTGAGCGAGGGACCGCACGTCCCGTCACCGGCAGTGGAGAGCGTTGCGTTGACCGAGCCGTAGGTCTTGTAGGCGGTGCCCTCGTTGTTGAGCACCTGCGTCGCCTCGCTCTCGGCGACAGTGATTGCCGCTGAGGTCCCGACACCGATGGCCGCCCGGGCGCCGTCGGCGGCGGCCTCGGTGACGATGCTCTTGGCGGACATCGCCATGCCGAACGAAAGGCCCCCGTACACGAGGACGAGAAACACCGGAACAATCAAGGCGAACTCGACGGCCACAGAGCCGCGCTCACCCCTGAGCCTTTGCCTGAGACGCTGCATTCCCCGCCTCCTCAAGTCCTGTAAGACGTGAAAATGAACATGCGGACGGTCCCCACCCCGCGTGGCGCAGTCGACCCCCGGACATGGTTCATCCGCAGTTCTGATGATCGGCATCCGGCGTGAGACACCACATGACCTGGACGGGCCATTTCCCAGGTCGACATGTGGCGGATGCACCAGCGCGGGGTACTCCCTTTGGGGTAACCCGGCGGGCTTTAGAGCAGGGATTTAGCGAATTAAGACGAACTGTCGCCGCCGCGCTGGGCGACAATTCGTTTTGCTTGGCTCTGGGCCTTTGCCCAAGCAGCCTGAAAGGCGTCTACTCCGATCCGGTACCAGCTAGCTTCCACGCCCTCGACCTCGATTTTGCCCGGCTCGTCGCCAGCGACCGCCTCGGTGGTGCCGTCGATATGGGCAGTCAGCTCGACCAGGTCGCTCTGGAACACGTAGACCCAGTCGCCGTCCCGCTGGGCGGCCAGGTACCACTCCTGGTCGAAGTCCTCCCACCGCTCGCCCGGCTTATCCGGTAGTGGGAGCCAGCCGTCGGGGAAGCGGGCGAGGTCGCACTCGGCGCGGTACCAGCCGGGGAACGAGGCCACGATGACCTCGCCCGGCCCCCAGAAGCCGATCCGGCCACCCTCGGGGTCGTCGAAATCCCAGAAGCAGCGGAGCTCGCTGACCTCCTCGGCGAGCTCGCGGGCGGCGGTGACGACCTGCTGGCCGCGGGGACCGGCGACGTCGTAGACGACGAGTGGCTGGGCAGGGGCCATCAGCGACCCAGCTCCACCGTCCCGCAGCAGACCTTGTACTTGCGCCCCGACCCGCACCAGCACACATCGTTGCGCTCCGGCGGCCAGGCCCGGCCGTGGCCTTGGGCGAGCAGCGATGCGGCATAGTCGCCCCGGGCGCGGCCGCTCCCAGGGTCCAGCGGGCCGTTCGCTTCACAGAAGCTGAGCAGCCCGCCGACCGACAGCGGCACCATGACGATCCGGGTGCCCGTTGCCTGAGCGACCTGGAGCACCCGGGACTGCAGCTCCCGGACGTAAGCGAGATGGTCGGCGGGCATCTCGGTGAGCAGGTCCGGCCAGCGGGCGACGGCGCGCGGCCATTCGTCGGCGGTGAACCAGGCGACGCCCATCGTGCCGGCGTTCCCGGCTGGAGGAGCGGCGCGGTGGGCCGGGACCTGGTCCTCGTCTCCCGCTTCGACGGGCGGGGTCCAGCCGCAGTTGCCGCACGGCTCCGGCTCGGGCGGCGTGACGCCGTCGTCCGGCCACAGCGGTGGCGCCCATGACCCGGGAGGCGCCGGCGACCAGCCGGTGAGGAAGGCGACGGTCCGGATGGAAAGCTCGTCGGGAGGCCGGTGCAGATCGCCCAAGGTAGCGGCGCGACCCTCCTGCAGTTCCCGCACCACACCCTCCGGGTCGCCGATGGCGAGGCCCTTTTCGATACCGGCGTCGAACCAGCCGAGCGCCGTCGACGGGTCGCCGGCCTCCCGGTACCCGGTGCCGGCCGCCAGGTAGAGCCACAGGTCGTCCGGGGTCCGCTGCCGGAGCGAGGCGAACACGGTGTCGGCCTCGTCCCGCCGGCCGGCGAGCAGGTGGAGCCGGGCGATGTCGGCGTCGGGGTGCGGCCAGGCCCGGTGCCCGTTGGCGACGGCGGAGCGGAGGGCGTCGATGGCGTCGTCGTAGCGGCCCTGGATGACGTAGGCCTCGGCGAGGCCGGTCCACAGGTCGGCCACGTAGAAGGCGTGGGGGGCGCACGGGTGGGCCAGGGCATCGCGGCAGGCGGACACCACCCCGGGCCAGTCCTGCCGCCGGGCCGCCTCGTCGATGCGGTCCATCAGGAAATGCGCCTCGCGGGCGGACTGCTGGATCGAGATGGCCGGGCTCACCGGCTCAGTATGCGCAGAACCGGGCCGCTCTTCTACCCTCCGGCTCCGCTCTCGCTGCGGGCCGCCCGGTTGTCGGTCTCGAACGCCCGTTTGATCAGGTGCTGGTCCTCCACTCCAGTGCCGTGCCTGTTTTCAGTCGCTCGGTAGCGATCCAGGTTCTCTGAGCCCCCCACGACGAATAATGGCTGCCATGGGCAAGCAAGGCGCGCCGCCGCATGTGCTGGCCCACCTGCGGGCGGCCCGGGACCTGATGGACCGGGGTTACGCCGAGCCGCTCGACCTGGACGCCCTCGCCGAGGCGGCGGGTTACTCGCGCTACCACTTCCTCCGGGCCTTCCGGGACGCCTATGGCGAGACCCCCGGCGCCTACCTGAGCCGACGCCGCATCGAGCGGGCCAAGGACCTCCTGCGGGCGGCCAACCTGACGGTGACCGAGATCTGCTTCGTGGTCGGCTTCTCCAGCCTCGGCTCGTTCAGCAGCCGGTTCTCCGAGCTGGTCGGCTGCTCGCCGTCGGCCTACCGGGCGGCCGCCGTGAGCAAGGGCGGCCCGCCGCCGATCCCGGGCTGCTTCGTGATGATGTGGTCCCGACCCCCCGGAGCAGCGCCACAGGAGCGCAATCGGGGAGAAGCCCGGCACGGCCCTCGGGCCCTACCCTCGCTTCCGGGAAACGACGAGACAAGGAGCGAGCGATGATCAAGCGGCTGTCGCACGCCGGCGTGCTGGTGCTGGACCAGGAGTCGGCCAAGAAGTTCTACACCGAGAAACTCGGCTTCGAGGTGCGCTACGACGTCACAATGGACGACGACGCCATGGGCGGCTTCCGCTGGCTGACCGTCGGCCCGCCCACGCAGCCGGACCTCGAGTTCACCCTGCTGGAGCCACGTCCCCCGATGATCGATGCGGAGACGGCGGGCCAACTGCGGTCGTTGATCGCCAAGGGCACCTTCGGCGGCGGCGTCTGGGCCACCGACGACTGCAAGGGCACCTACGACGAGCTGTCGGCCAAGGGCGTGGTCTTCGCCCAGGAACCCTCAGAGCGGCCCTACGGCATCGAGGCGGTGTTCCGGGACGACTCCGGGAACTGGTTCAGCCTGACCCAGCCGAGGCAGGGTGCTTGAGCCATGAGCCCGAACGCCCGCAGCTGGGATGGCATGCGGCTCCACATCGAGGGGCTGCTCGAGCGCCGCACCGGTGAGGGCGTCGATGCTTGGAACCGGCGCATTGCCGAGACCGGCCTGTCCGGCGAGGCGTCGGTGCGGGAGTGGCTGACCGCCCAGGGCGTCGACGGGTACCCAAGGATGCTGCTGCTGATGGAGCGGTTCGGCTACCCGGATTACCTGCTGGCCGGGGCGGACCAGTTGATCGGCGGCCAGTACGCCGACCGGCCCCACCTCCGCCCGATCCTGGACGCCATCCTCGCCGCTGCCCCGGGCCTGGGCGACGATGTAGACATCCAGGCCCGGAAGACCTACGTCACGCTGCTCACCTCCCGGCGGACGTTTGGCGTCGTCCAGGCAACGACCAAGTCCCGGGTCGACCTCGGACTCCGCCTCGACGGCGTGGCCCCGCAGGGGAGGTTGGTCCCGGCCGGGAATGTCGGCAACGACGCCATCACGCTGCGGATCGGCCTGACCGCGGTCGACGAGGTCGATGACGAGGTGCTCGGATGGCTGGCGAGGGCCTACGCCGCCAGCGCATAGCCGGTGGACCGAGAGCTTGGCGGACCCTCTGGGGAAGGTCTTGACGGGGTGCAGCCGCTTTCATTTCGATAGCCAACAACGCTGGCTCGTTGGGTGGAAGAAATGAGCAGCGCAATCGTCGCCACGTTCGGGCGCAAATGGGCGAATCACCCGACAATGGGCACCTCTCGGGGCTAGAACATCGGTGACCACTCACCTACCCCCATCCGGCGCCAGGATTTCGCGCGGCGCTGCCCATGGGATGGGCGAGATGCAAATTGTGACGCTGACCAAGTGTTCCGGGGAGTGTTGGCGGCCACGATGTTTGAGGATCTTCCGGCAACGGTCCTTGCGGCTCCAGCGGCAGGGCTGAGTGAGCTTGGTTGCCTGGTCGACAGGCACATCAACCGATGACACGAGTGGGGCGGGGGAGCCGGCAGGTGAACTCAGCGAGCCCACCAAAGGATGTCCCTGAGGCGGGAGGGAAGGTAGTGCTCGGCCAGGTAGTGGCGATCTTGGTGCGGTCATCGCAGCTTTGAGCAATCCGGGCCGAGCTTCGACCCGGCGTACCGTAACCGCGATGGCAGTAATGGCGCGGCCGGGTCTGGTCGGCTTCGCCCTGTCGCGGTCGCTCCTGGTGGGAATGGTCGCGCTCGGCGCTGCCGGCTTCGGGTACGTCGCCAGCCAGATCTCCGCCACCACACGGCTTCAACTCTCGGTGGGCGACCGCGAACGGGGTTGGGTGATGGCCCTCTGGAGCCTGTACTGGCTTGGCCTCCGCCCGTTCGCCAGCCTGAACGATGGGCGCTGGGCCGGCTTGTGGGGCTCCGGCTCACCGCGCTGCTGTTTGCGATACCCGTAGCGATGGGAGGGCTCTTGGCGGCCCGTCGCCTCGACCGCGCCGGAGATCGGATCCCCTCGCCCGGCACGGCTTCGAGCCGGTCTGCCGGGAGGCCCGCTGTCGATAACCCCTGACCAGGGTTGGTGCGCCGGGGGCCTGTCCCGGGGGGAGCCACGCGGCCCGCAGAGGTCAGGCGATTCGGCAGATGGCAGAGGCTCGAGGCCTGCCGAAAATCTTAGAGAGCCCGACCAACAGAGGAGGCGGCTATGAAGACCCATAACGAGGCTGGCTCGACCCTCGACAGGCGGGCGGTCGCGCCTGAGGAGGTCTCCCTCTGGGAACCCGGTAGCGCCCAAGCCGATCCCCGCCTCGGCCCCAGGGCGCTCGCCCTGACCGCGATAGCGGTGATCGTCGCCGGCTGCGTCGCCCTCTCGGCGCTGTTCGTGGCCGTCGGTCGGGACTGGACCCCCGGCGCCCTTGCCGCCGGCGGCGTGGCCCCGTCGCGCACGGTCACGATCACGCTCAGCGAATTCAAGATCGCCCTGTCGGAGTACGTCCTGCCTGCTGGCAAGATCACCCTGAAGATCAGCAACAAAGGCACAATCCAGCACGAGCTGGTCATTTTCAAGACCGACCTGTCCGTCTCCCAGCTACCCATGATGAGCGGCGACCTGAATGAGGACAGCTCCTTCCTCCAGGACGTCAGCGACGGCGACAACCTGAACCCCGGACAGAGCGTCACCCGGGCCGCCAACCTCAAGCCGGGCAACTACATCCTCGTCTGCAACCTACCTGGCCACATGATGGCGGGAATGATCCAGACGGTGACCGTCCGGTAGCCCTCCCTGTTCCCAGGCCGCCATCGCTCTCCCCTTCCATCGCGCCGAGCCATTCACCTCACCCACCTACTGGCTTTGCTTCCGCGTCGCTTGCGCCTCCCCACATGGCGCAACTCCGACTGTTGTGATCCAGCTGTGCGCCTAAGGCCCACCGCCAAAGTACATGAGCGTCGTTCCCGAACCGGGCCCCCCAGGGGTGGCTGACATGGGGAGACGATGACCTCATCATGGAGTTTCACTACCGGTTGACGGGCACCGGCTGGGCTGAGACGAGGCTGATTGGCGACGGGCAAGACGTAGTGCTGCCTGGCTCCTACTTGACCGACACTCTTGGGGAGTTACTTACGTGCGCTGGACCCATTCTAAAAGAGGCAATCACATGCATTGCTCCTGGTGGGAGGAACCGGATGAGATTCGGTGGCTCTTTCGACGGGCAGGCGAGATTGTGCAGCTCCGGGTCATGGGGTTCCCCGATTACCCACCCAACGAGGAGCCTTTCTGCACGTGAGGTCACCATAGTAAGGACCATTACCATCGCCAGCTACCTATCGCGGGCTATCGCGGGCGCGACCACAGCGCCCCGGCACCGTGAATGGGGCGTGAACGGATACCGACCAGATCTGGAAGGTTCGGTGAATGCTCACCCAACTTTCCACAGGTGTGCACAACGCTGTCCCCATCCTGGCTGAGCCTTCCCCGGATTGGTTCGATAAACGAACTACCTCGGGTACGCTGGGGGAATGGACCTCCCGGAGAGCCCCGCACCCTCGCCCGCGCTGCCGCCTCAGCCTGCGAGCGCTCACCCGGCCACCACCGCCGTCCGAGCGCTCATCCGCGCGGCGCGGGTGCTCGAGGCCGCCTGCGCCGGGCTGAGCCTCCCCCACTACCGGGTGCTGGCGGCTGTCGCCGAGGGTGATGAGCGGGCCTCGCGGCTGGCCGCCCGTCTTGTCCTGGGCAAGCCGGCGATCAGTGCCGCCGTCGAGTCGCTCTGCGCCCGGGACCTGCTCTCCCGCTCCGAGGTCCCCGGTGACCAGCGGGCGATCTCGCTCCGGCTGACCCCCAGCGGGGCCCGGGTGCTGGCCGACGTGGAGGCGGCAATGGGCGCCCGGCTTGAGGCGGTCGCCGGTCAGGCCGCCGACCGGGCGTCGCTGCTCCGTGCCCTGGCCGAGCTCGGCCCGGCGGTCGACAGCTGGCGGGCTGGGCAGCGGTGAGACCGGCCCTCACGCCGGTCAACCCAGGGTGGCTCCGCAGGCTGTCCGGCTACGTGCTGGCCCACAAAAAGGACCTGATCCCGGCACTGGGGGGCGCGATCGTGGCCAGCCTGGCGCAGGTCGCCGCACCACTGGTGGAGCGCCAGATCGTCGACGCCGTGATCGTTGCCGGCACCGCCCCGCTGGCACCGTGGCTGGTGCTGCTGGCCGGCCTGGGGGTCATCGGGTTCGCCGGTGGCTATGTGCGCCGCTACCTCGGTGGGCGGGTGGCCCTGGCCGTCCAGTACGACCTGCGCAACGCCATGCACGACCACCTGCAGCGACTCGACTTCGCCAACCTCGACCGGATGCCGACCGGCCAGGTCGTCGCCCGGGCGAACTCGGACACGACCCTGGTCCAAGGGTTGCTGAGCTTCCTCCCGCTGATGAGCGGCAACGTCCTGCTGCTGGGGCTGTCGCTGGTGGTGATGTTCTTCCTGTCGCCGCTGCTGGCGATTATCAGCGTGCTCGTGGCGCCGGCCCTGCTCGTTCTGTCCTACCGGATGCGCTGGCGGGTGTTCCCGGCGACCTGGGACGGCCAGCAGAAGGAAGGCGAGGTCGCCCAGATCGTCGACGAGGACGTTGGCGGGGTGCGGGTGGTCAAGGCGTTCGGCCAGGAGCGGCGGGAGGTCGAGCGGGTGGCCGCGGCGGCGCAGCAGGTCTACGGCTCGCAGATGCGGGCGGTGCGGCTGCAGTCCCGCTACCAGCCGTT
>OEPS010000466.1_pt1 | contig 14395 bp, 10 predicted proteins | sample 1539411 | NCBI WGS metagenome assembly OEPS01 (sample SAMN02671747, study PRJEB22543) | soil metagenome | biome: bacteria | place: China:Hunan Province, Lengshuijiang City | collected 2012-10-15 | depth 0.08m m | reverse complement strand
GCGCAAGTAATTCATGAAGCCCGCTTGCGGATGACTGGAGACGACAAACAGGAGAAACAGAAGTATTTGCGCAATCCACATGTGCTTCGCGTACTGCGCAAGGGTATTACCCAGTCTACCGTTGTAGACCAGCGCAAGTATGCAACCAGACAGTATTTCATCTATGCGGTAATAGGTATTGATGGCGACATGGACCTCGTTCATGACGCGATAGGTAGTGACGGCGATGCACAGCACAGGGATCAGCACCACCCACCTGTTTCTCATCAGCACCACCAGCAAGGCGATGGCAAGATAAAACTGGACCTCCATGCACAAACTCCAGAGGTGTCCGTTTGCACTGCCAAGCCACATAGGTGGCCAGTTGGCAACGAACAGAAAGTTTGCGATATAGACGTCCGTAGAACTGTTCATGTAAAACAACGCAATCGCCATGTACAACCAGGCGAGCGGCACGATCCGAAAGATCCTGCGGATTAAAAAATCAACCACGCTGCTGTTCTTGAGCAGAAAACTTGTTATCAGAAAACCCGACAAGGTAAAGAATATAGCCATGCCCATCACGCCTGCGGCGGAGTTCATTTGCCAGGGTTTTGGGCCAAGTGGCAGCAGGTGGCACGCCAGGACCAGCAAGATGCTGATGCCACGCCATCCATCAAGTACGCTTAATCGAGAAACCGCTGCGGAACTATCATTCATGATGGTATTCGCTCGTTGAGTCGTCACAGCGGTGAAAATTCATGAAACCAGCGCATTTAAGCCTGAAGTCTAGGACACCTTTGCACATTGCAATTCACGCCCTGAAAAAATTTCAGTCGCTTCGTCGCACGCTTGTCCTTCCCCTCCAATAGACGCTACTCCCCTGACCCGCGCAAAGGATTGCCCCTACCAACAAGGGAGGCGAGCACGATGGCGCCTGGACGCCACCATGGCTGCATCCGCGAGTTGCACCTGGCGGCCAGCCTGTTGCCACGATCATGCCATTGGAGGAAGCAAGCCATGAAACAACTGACCCCGCTGGACGCCCAGTTCTTCTATTCCGACGCCCCCCATCAACCCATGGTCGGCGCCAGCCTGTGGATTTGCGACCAGCGCACCGCCCCCAACGGGTTGGTCCGGCACAAGGACATCATCCGCTACTTCAGTAACCGCCTGAGCAGCACCTCGCTGTTTCGCCGACGACTCGAGCACGCGCCCTTCTGGCTGGACGATCCCTACTGGGTGGAGGACAAGAGCTTCGATCTGGAATACCACATCCGCCACGTCGGCCTGCCACAACCGGGCGATTGGCGGCAGCTGTGCATCTTCGCGGCGCGCTCGATGTCGCGCACCCTGGACATGGAACGCGCGCCCTGGGAACTCACAATCATCGAGGGGCTGGACAACGTCGAAGGCGTTGCGCCCGGCAGTTTCGCCCTGCTGCTACGTTTCCATCACGCCTACATCGATGGCAAGGCCGGTATCGAGATCAACAACCTGCTGATGAGTGATCAGCCCGAAATCGACGACAACCCTTACCAGCAACCGTGTAACCAGCGCCTGCCAAGCCGTGCGCGGATGTGGGGCAAGACTTTTCCGCGGCTGTTGACCCAGCCTTTGCGCAGCCTGCGCGCCAGTGTCAGTGCGACCAAGGCCGGCCTGCAGTTGCTGAACAGGATGCACGGCGAGAACCGCCCGGCGCAGAAAAGCATCCCCACCACACTGTTCAATGCGCAGGTCTCCCCGCATCGGACATTTGGCGGACTGACCTGGAAGATCAGCGATATCAAACCTGTGCGCCGCTGTGCAGAAGGCGCCACGCTCAATGACGTGATTCTGGCCATCATCGCCGGGGGACTGCGCCGCTACCTGCTACGCCGCGAGGCGCTGCCCGCCGAGCAGTCTCTGGTCGCAATGTGCCCGGTGGCAATTCTCTCGGAAGAGGCCCAGCGCACCGGGAACCTGGTCTCGGGCATGTTGATCGGCATCGGCACCGACATCGAGGATCCTGTCGAGCGGCTGCGCTCCATTCTCGAGCGCACGCAGTCAGGCGCCGAGCTGGCCCGAGATGTGGTGTATGACCTGATCGTTTCGATGGGCGACCTGGTGCCGGCACCGATGCGCATGCTCGGTGGCTGGATGAGCAGCCAATGGCGTTATGTCGGCAAGTACCACCTGTGCAACACCCTGATCACCAACTTCCCGGGACCAATGGGCAAAGCCCGCAAATACTTCGCCGGGGCCGAGGTGCAAGCGCTCTACCCGGTGCCGCCGATCGCCGACGGTATGGCCCTCAGCCATGCCATCACCAGTCTCTACGATCAGATCATTCTCGGCATCGGCAGCGACCGCCACGTGTTGCCGGACATGGACGTTTACATCGAGTGCCTGCAGCAATCCACCGAGGAGTATCTGGCCCTGGGCCGTCAGGCGCAGCAAACGCCGGCCAAGGAGACACGCCCGACGCCGCCACGCAAACGCGCCGCCGCGACAGCTGACGGCGAACAGCCCGGCGCATGAGCCATTGGAGAGCATGACGATGCTGAGGCACAAGACAGCGACCACTCAGTTGCAGGAAAAAATGCAGTATTCGCGCACCTATGAAGAGTGGAGCAAACACGCCTGCGCCCTGGATCAACAGCGCGGCATGGACGACTGGCGCAGAAATGAAGTGTCCAGAGACTATGACTACCGCACCGTGCGCCAGCGCCTGGAACGCCTGAGCGTCATGCGCAATTCAGGCGCCTACAGCAATCTGATGTTTGCCCTCAACGAGGGCATCCATGGCAACCTTGCCGGGATGGGCAAGGCATCGCTCTACAGCCGTGCGCACATGGGCACCAAGCATTTGATCCACCAGTACATCGAGGAAGTCTGTCTGTCACTGCACGCCATCGATGACGTGGACGAACAGGTGATCAGCCTGGAGGAACGCCGCGACTTCTTCCTGCGTGCCAGCCAATGCTTCGGGCGTTCGGCGCTGATGCTCAGCGGTGGTGCGATGCTCGGCTTTTTCCATGTGGGCGTACTCAAAGCCCTGCTCAAGGAGGGCTTGCTGCCCAGGATCATCTCCGGATCCAGTGCAGGGTCGCTGATAGCCGCCATCGTCTGCAGCCACAGTGATGATGAGTTGCTCGACCACCTGCAGCCCGAACGGCTGACCGTGACCTATGCCAATGACGACGGTAAACGCCGCTCGCGCTTGCGTTCGATTCTGCAGGCCGAGGATGTCACGCGCCATGTGCATGGGCTGATCCCCGACCTGACGTTCGCCGAAGCCTACCAGGTCAGTGGACGCCACCTGAACATCACCATCACCGGGCTGGAGCTACAGCAGGCACCGCGGCTGTTGAATGCGATCACCGCACCCAATGTATTGATCCGTTCGGCGATCCTGGCCTCTACCGCCGTCATGGGCATTATCCCGCCCGTGACACTGCAAGCGAAAAATGCCGCCGGCGAGCACGTACCCTATCTGCCCGAACAGCGATGGATAGACGGCTCCTTTGTCGATGACCTGCCGGCCAAGCGCCTGGGGCGGCTGTATGGCGTCAACCACTTCATTTCCAGCATGGCCAATCCGGCTGCGCTGCTGTTTACACCCAATCCCAATGCCCCTGACGGGCTGATGAAAAGCGCCATGGAGCAACCCATCCGGCTGAGCAAAACAATCGCGACCCGCCTGTTGCGCCTGGGCAGAAATCATTTGCGCATCGGTCACCCAACCCTGGCCCGCTGGCAGCATCTGGGTTACAGCATGCTGGTGCAGGACTACACCGCCGATATCAACATTTTTCTCGGCAAACGTTGGCACAACCCGCTGAAAATCCTGGCGCCGTTACCGCTGCCTCAGGTGAAACAGCTGGTGCGTGACGGCGAGCAGGCTACCTGGGAACGCATGGAGATGGTGCGCAATTGCACGGCGATCAGCAGAACCCTCGATCACATCCTCAGCCGCCGCGGGTGGCAGACCTGATACTGGCGCCAGGTCATTGCCTGCCAAGGTGCCGGTCTGTCAGTTGCAGGGACAGCCAGTACAACAGGGCTACGGCACTGATTGCCGCACCCAGCGCGCAGACCGCCACCCAGCCCCAGTGTGCATAGGTGTAGGTCGCGGCCACCGCACCGAGACCACTGCCCAGCGAGTAGAAACACATGTACGCGCCCACCAGGCGGCTCTGGGCATCGGGCCGGGAGGCGAAGATCAGGCTCTGATTGGTCACATGCACGGCCTGCACGGCAAAATCCAGCAGCGCCACCCCCACCAGCATGGCCAGCAGCGAGCTTTCGACAAACGCCGTCGGCAGCCAGGACAAGGTCAGCAGCGCCAGGGCAATGCCCGTCGTGCGCTGACCGTGCCCCAGGTCGGCCAGGCGTCCGGCTCGCGCTGCAGCCAGGGCGCCGGCAATACCGGCAAGACCGAACAGGCCGATCTGGGTATGCGACAGCGACAATGGCGGCGCACTCAGTGGCAGCACCATGGATGTCCACAACACACTGAAGGCGGCGAAAATGAGTGAAGCGAAAATACCCCTTTCGCGCAGCACAGGTTCACGTCGGAGCAACTGCACCATCGAACCCAGCAACTGCCAGTACCCGACCCTGGCCGGTGGTGCTGCCGAGACGGGCATGGCGTTGTGCAGTATCAGGGCCATAACCAGCATCAACGCCGCCGAGACGAAGTACACGCCGCGCCAACCCGCCAGGTCGGCCACTGCGCCAGAAACGAAGCGCGCCAGCAGTATGCCCAGCACCACACCACTGGTCACGGTGCCAACCACCTGGCCGCGCTGCTCGGCGCTGGCCAGGGTGGCAACATAAGCCACCACCACCTGGACCACGACCGCCATCAGCCCGACCAGCACCATCGCGCCGAGCAGCACGCTCCAGCCTGGCGCGAAGCCCACTGCGCACAAGGCCATGGCCGACAGCAGCAGCTGCGTAAGGATGAGTTTCTTGCGATCAAACAGGTCACCCAACGGCACCACCAACAGCAACCCCACGGCGTAACCGGCCTGAGTCGCGGTGACTACCACGCCTATGGTACTGGCTGGAACCGCCAGGCTGAGCGCTATGGACTGCAGTAGCGGTTGGGCGAAATAGACATTCGCCACCGCCAGGGCGCAGGTCACGGCAAACAGCAGAATCAGCTGGCGGCTCAGGGTCGGCGCCGCGCCTGCCGGGGCGGCCAGGAGGGCGCCATCGTTGCCTGGGTTTTCAACTTCAAGGTCCATTTTCATTGCACCGCTGGCGCCAAGAGGTTTCAAAATGAAACCAGGTGTTTGCTTTCTAACAAAACCGGTTTTAATCTGCAACCACATCTCACCCTCGATCACGTGAACCGGCCACACAGCGCAGGAGAATCATGACCACACCAACAGCACAGACGCAGAGCGAATGCCCTGTGGCGCGGGCGCTCGAAGTCATCGGCGATCGCTGGGTATTGATGATCATCCGCGAGGCATTCGACGATGTTCGCCGCTTCAGTGATTTCCAGAAACGCCTGGGCCTTGCCAAGAACATCCTGGCAACCCGGCTCAAGCTGTTGGTCGAGGCAGGCGTGTTTGCCGTACAGCCCGCATCCGACGGCAGCGCCTACAAGGAATATGTGCTGACCGAAATGGGCCGCTCGGTGTTCCCCATCGTGGTGGGCATGCGCCAATGGGGCGAACGTTTTCTCTTCAGCCAGGGCGAGAGCCATTCGGTGTTGGTGGACAACGCCCTGTCGCAACCGGTCGAAGTCCTCGTGGTGCGTTCGCAGTCCGGCAAGACGCTGAACCCGCAGGATTGCCATCGGCGCCTGGTCAAACGCGCGTCTTGATAGGCCGCCCCACCCTTCCCTGCGGCTGGCATGAGAAAAACGCCAGTGGTATGCTTTGCAGGTAACACTTCGCACAAGCCTGGCTGAGGACGACCTCAGATCAAGGATTTCTTCAACGGGGACGGCCCTGAACTTCCAAGGAAGTATGCAATGGCCGACCTTCGTGCTATTTCGCGCTTTTCCGCACTCATCACCTTGAATTCTCGATCATCTACGGCACGCCACTTCTCGTGGTGCGATGTCGAACGCCTGCACTTAACACTCAAGGCCGCGCCGCGCGATATCACCTGCTCGCCTCGCGCAACACGCCACTAGCGTTGCTGTTTTCAACAGAGACGAAAACCTTGAGTTGATCCAGGAGTTCTTGCATGTCCGCTACAACCACTACCCTTTCCCATAACTGGGCGTTTGGCGCATTCTTGCTTGGCGTCGTATTTCTCTGTGTGTTCATGCTGGGGGTGTCGAAGTTTCTCGGTGGCAGAGCATGGGGGCGCAGTAAAAACGAGCCCTTCGAATCCGGAATGCTGCCTGTCGGAAGTGCCCGACTGCGGTTCTCCGCCAACTTTTACCTGGTGGCGATCCTTTTCGTTATTTTCGAAATAGAAGCGCTGTTCCTTTTTTCCTATGCCGTTTCCGTTCGTGAAACCGGATGGGCCGGTTTTATCGGTGCTGCGTTTTTCATCGCAATCCTCCTCGTTGGCCTGATCTACGAAGCCTCGATGGGCGCACTTAATGGGGGTGCATCGGCAAAAAGGCGCAGTAAATATGCAAGCTCTACCGTTCGGGTACACACTCCTGCCGTGGAAAAAAAGGCTCACGTAGAATGAAAAACTATCCTGCAGACTGCGCCATGCCTGCGCTCGGTCAGAACACACCGCTGGTTCCCCTGTCGACCTGGCTCAGGCTGGCCGGGTCCTGGAGCGTGGTCGCCATCTTCATGCTGTTCGGCAATGACCTGCTCGGCGGCATGCTCAATCCGATGACGGCGACCTGGGTATTCTTGCTGCTGTTCATCACCATTCTGGCGGCCTCGTTTGGCGTGGTGCATGAAGCAGACCACCTCGCCGATCAGCTGGGCGAGCCGTATGGGACGCTGATCCTGACGCTGTCGATTGTGTCGATCGAAGTGATCCTGATCGCTTCGGTATTCCTTGGCCCGGGCGAGTTCCCGACGATTGGCCGCGACTCGATTTTCGCCGTGATGATGATCATCATGAACCTGGTGGTGGGCATCTGCCTTATCGCCGGTGCGAACCGCCATGGCGACCAGGAATTCAATGCCCAAGGGGCAACGTCCTACCTGTCGATGATTGCCCTGCTCACCGCGGTGGCATTGATCCTGCCGAATTACACCTCGACCTCCGGCGTGTTCACGGTAACCCAGGCGTGGGGCATTGCCGTGCTGATCATGGCGCTGTATTCCGCCTTCCTGTGGATGCAGATGCGCAGTCACCGGCGCTTGTTCATCCAACCGCCGGCCGGTTCAATGAGCGTTCCTCCGTCGGAGAAAGCAAGTGACGGCCAGGCGCGTAATGAATCGCAGGAAAGCACAATAGATGTGCGGGCCATGGTGATCCGTTCCTGTGTGCTGCTCGGCTTGATTCTGCCAATCGTGTTGCTGGCCCATTACCTGGCCGTGGTCACCGACTATGGTATCGCCGCCGCCGGCGCCCCGGCGGCCGTGGGCGGTGTGTTGATTGCGATCATCGTGTTCACGCCGGAGTCGATCACGGCTGTCAAAGCGGCCATGAACAACGAAATGCAGCGCGCTATCAACCTGTGCCTCGGTGCCTTCGTCTCCACCGTCGGCCTCACGGTGCCGGCGGTATTGATCATCGGCCTGACCACCGGCAAGCAAGTGATCATGGGTATCTCGAATGCCGAGATCGTACTGTTCGTCATTACCCTGGTGCTGAGCATGCTGTCGTTCAACGGCCAGCGAACGTCGCCGATCCAGGGCTACATGCACCTGGCCGTTTTCGTGGTGTTCGGGCTTATTCTGTTCTTCCCATAGTGCGCTGGCGTGGCCAGGTGCGTTGGTCTAGTGACCAACGCCAACCTGGTCTACGCTTTCGTAACATCAACGCCAGCGGTCATTGAGGGCCATGCGATGACCGGCCAATCAACCTTCAGCTATGCGTCGCTGGTAATGCCTGCCCTGCTCGCCCTCGGCCTGGTCCTGTCGGCCGGATGTTCCAGCAAATCAACGCAACCTCGTTATTCGTCATCGCAGGCGGGCTCCAGTTGTTATGCCAAAGCGCTGCCCACTGCCGGTGAAGGTGGCCTGGCCTGGGGCGCGACCCTGCAAATGGCGAAGCAAAAGTCCTTGAGCAACTGCATACGCTACGCTGGCCGCTCCGGTGGTACGCCGGGTACCTGCAAAGTGGTATTGGCCGAGTGTAAAAACTAGGACTGCGGCCTGTGGGGCATCCTACATATCATTCCCAGTGATAGTTACCTTCGCCCCATTCGATTCGTCGTTAATAGTTACAAATCGCAGAATCCGCCCATTCTCAATAAATTGGCGGACACACCATGGAACAGTCACTCAAACCTTTGCGTTACCCCCTGGCTCTACTTGCAGTACTGGTGATGAGTGCCTGCGGTCGTACCCCGGAAGCCGTTCAGGCGCCGGCGGCGACCAAGGTCAGCGTGGCCAAGGTACTGGAACAACCGATCAATGAATGGGACGAATTCACCGGTCGCCTTGAAGCCCCCGAAACCGTAGAAGTCCGGCCGCGGGTCTCCGGCCAGATCGATCAGGTCGCATTCACCGAAGGCGCCCAGGTCAAGAAAGGCGATCTGCTGTTCCAGATCGACCCGCGCCCATTCCAGGCTGAGGTGCGCCGCCTTGAAGCGCAACTGCAGCAAGCCCGAGCCACCGCCGTACGCAGCGACAACGAAGCCCGCCGCGGTGAGCGTCTGCGCAGCAGCAACGCGATCTCGGCAGAACTGGCCGAATCGCGTACCAGCGCCGCTGCCGAAGCCCGCGCCGGTGTCGCCGCCATCCAGGCCCAGCTGGACCTGGCCCGTCTGAATCTGAGCTTTACCCGCGTCACCGCACCGATCAGCGGTCAGGTCAGCCGCGCCCTGTTCACTGCCGGCAACATCGTCACTGCCGACGTCACGCCGCTGACCAGTGTGGTTTCCACCGACAAGGTGTATGCCTACTTCGATGCCGACGAGCGCGTCTACCTCAAGTACACCCAACTGGCCCGCGACGGCCAGCGCGGCCAGAGCACCCCGGTGTACCTGGGCCTGTCCAACGAGCAAGGCAACCCGCACCTGGGCCAGATGAACTTCGTCGACAACCAGGTCAACCCCAAGACCGGCACCATCCGTGGTCGCGCGGTGTTCGACAACAGTGACGGCCAGTTCACCCCGGGCCTGTATGCCCGCCTGAAACTGGTCGGCAGTGCCACCTACTCGGCGGTGCTGATCAACGACGAAGCGGTCGGCACCGACCTGGGCAAGAAGTTCGTGCTGGTCATGGACAAGGACAACAAGGCCGCTTATCGCGCCGTGGAGCTGGGGCCAAAACTCGAAGGCCTGCGCATCGTGCGCAGTGGCTTGAGCAAGGATGACCGCATTGTGGTCAAGGGCCTCCAGCGCGTGCGTCCTGGCTCGCCGGTCGACCCACAGGACACGCCGATGGCCAGCGACGCGACCATCGCCGCCCTCGCCCAACAACGCCAAGCGCTGGAAGCCAGCACCCAGGGCAAGGCTGCCGCCACTGCCACCGTCAAGCTCGCCAGTGCCTCGGCACCGCGCGGTTAAGGAATCGGTCCGATGAATTTTTCCAAGTTCTTTATCACCCGGCCGATTTTCGCCGCCGTGCTATCGCTGCTGATCCTGATTGCCGGCAGCATCTCGCTGTTCCAGCTGCCGATCAGTGAATACCCTGAAGTCGTGCCGCCCACCGTGGTGGTGCGCGCCAACTTCCCCGGGGCCAACCCGAAAGTGATCGGCGAAACCGTGGCCGCGCCGCTGGAGCAGGCCATCACCGGTGTCGAGAACATGCTGTACATGTCCTCGCAGTCCACCGCCGACGGCAAGCTGACCCTGACCATCACCTTCGCCTTGGGCACCGACCTGGACAATGCCCAGGTACAGGTGCAGAACCGGGTAACCCGGACCCAGCCCAAGCTGCCTGAAGAAGTGACCCGTATCGGTATCACCGTCGACAAGGCGTCGCCCGACCTGACCATGGTCGTGCACCTGACCTCGCCGGACAATCGCTACGACATGCTCTACCTGTCCAACTACGCCATCCTCAATATCAAGGATGAGCTGGCACGTCTCGGCGGCGTTGGCGATGTGCAACTGTTCGGCATGGGCGACTACTCCCTGCGGGTGTGGCTGGACCCGAACAAGACCGCTTCGCGTAACCTCACCGCCAGTGATGTGGTGTCCGCCATTCGCGAGCAGAACCGTCAGGTTGCCGCCGGCCAGCTGGGTGCGCCACCCGCACCGGGCAGCACCAGCTTCCAGCTGTCGGTCAACACCCAGGGCCGCCTGGTCAGTGAGGAAGAGTTCGAGAACATCATCATTCGCTCCGGCGCCGATGGTGAAATCACTCGCCTCAAGGACATCGCCCGGGTCGAGCTGGGTTCCAGCCAGTACGCCCTGCGCTCGCTGCTGAACAACCAGCCGGCCGTGGCCATCCCGATCTTCCAGCGCCCTGGCTCCAACGCCATCGAGATCTCCGATGAAGTGCGCTCGAAAATGGCCGAGCTGAAGAAAGACTTCCCCGAAGGCATGGACTACAGCATCGTCTACGACCCTACCGTATTCGTGCGCGGTTCCATCGAAGCGGTGGTTCACACCCTGTTCGAAGCACTGGTGCTGGTGGTCCTGGTGGTCATCCTGTTCCTGCAGACCTGGCGTGCCTCGATCATTCCGCTGGTCGCTGTGCCGGTATCGCTGATCGGTACTTTTGCGGTGATGCATCTGTTCGGCTTTTCGCTCAACGCCCTGTCGCTGTTCGGCCTGGTATTGGCGATCGGTATCGTGGTGGACGACGCCATCGTGGTGGTGGAGAACGTCGAGCGTAATATCGGCCTGGGCCTGAAACCCCTGGAAGCCACGCAGAAAGCCATGGGCGAAGTGACCGGTCCGATCATTGCGACGGCCCTGGTGCTGTGCGCCGTGTTCGTTCCCGCTGCATTCATCTCCGGCCTTACCGGGCAGTTCTACAAGCAGTTCGCCCTGACCATCGCCATCTCGACCGTCATCTCGGCGTTCAACTCGCTGACCCTGTCGCCAGCGCTGGCGGCGGTACTGCTCAAAGAACACCATGCGCCCAAGGACCGTTTCTCCCGCGTGCTTGAGCGCCTGTTCGGTGGCTGGCTGTTCGGCCCGTTCAACCGTTTCTTCGACCGCGCCAGCCACAGCTATGTCGGCGCTGTCGGGCGGGTCATCCGCAGCAGCGGTATCGCCCTGTTCGTCTATGGTGGCCTGATCGTCATGACCTGGCTGGGCTTCTCTTCGACCCCGACCGGTTTCGTCCCGGCTCAGGACAAGCAGTACCTGGTGGCGTTCGCCCAACTGCCGGATGCGGCCAGCCTTGACCGCACCGAAGCGGTGATCAAGAAGATGAGCGAGATCGCCCTCAAGCAGCCGGGCGTGGCGGACTCGGTGGCCTTCCCGGGCCTGTCGATCAACGGTTTCACCAACAGCCCGAACAGCGGCATCGTCTTCACCCCGCTCAAGCCGTTTGATGAGCGTAAAGACCCGAGCCAGTCGGCTGCCGCCATTGCTGCGGCACTGAATGCGCAGTTCGCCGACATCGAAGACGCCTACATCGCGATCTTCCCACCGCCGCCGGTACAGGGGCTGGGCACCATCGGCGGTTTCCGCCTGCAGATCGAAGACCGTGGCAACCTGGGTTACGAGGCGCTGTACAAGGAAACCCAGAACATTATCGCCAAGAGCCATAACGTGCCGGAACTGGCCGGACTGTTCACCAGCTACCAGGTCAACGTGCCTCAGGTCGATGCAGCTATCGACCGGGAAAAGGCCAAGACCCACGGTGTGGCGATCAGCGACATCTTCGACACCCTGCAGATCTACCTGGGCTCGCTGTATGCCAACGACTTCAACCGTTTTGGCCGCACCTATCAGGTCAACGTCCAGGCTGAACAGCAGTTCCGTCTTGAAGCCGAGCAGATCGGTCAGCTCAAGGTGCGCAACAACCAGGGCGAGATGATCCCGCTGGCGACCTTTATCAAGGTCAGCGATACCTCCGGGCCGGACCGCGTCATGCATTACAACGGTTTTATCACTGCCGAAATCAACGGTGCCGCAGCCCCTGGCTACAGCTCCGGCCAAGCGGAAAAAGCCATCGAGAAACTGCTCAAGGAAGAACTGCCCAACGGCATGACCTTCGAATGGACCGATCTGACCTTCCAGCAGATTCTTTCCGGCAACACCGCGCTGTTCGTCTTCCCGCTCTGCGTCCTGCTGGCCTTCCTGGTGCTGGCTGCCCAGTACGAAAGCTGGAGCCTGCCATTGGCGGTGATCCTGATCGTGCCGATGACCCTGCTGTCGGCGATCACCGGGGTGATCCTGTCCGGGGGTGACAACAACATCTTCACCCAGATCGGTTTGATCGTACTGGTGGGACTGGCGTGCAAGAACGCCATCCTGATCGTCGAGTTCGCCAAGGACAAACAGGCTGAAGGCCTCGACCCGCTGGCCGCGGTACTGGAAGCCTGCCGCCTGCGTCTGCGGCCGATCCTGATGACCTCGATCGCCTTCATCATGGGTGTGGTGCCGCTGGTGTTCTCCTCCGGTGCCGGTGCGGAAATGCGTCATGCCATGGGCGTGGCCGTGTTCTCCGGGATGATCGGGGTGACCTTCTTTGGCCTGTTGCTGACGCCCGTGTTCTTTGTCCTGATCCGCCGTTACGTCGAACGCAAACAGGCCCGCAAAGCGGACCATGCGCTGAAGCTGGAGACTCATGCATGAACAGCAGTCTGAAACTTTTTATGCCGAGCCTGCTGGTCCTGGCCCTCGCCGCCTGTGCGGTGGGCCCGGACTACAAGGCCCCGGACACTGCGGCGGCGCAACTGAGCGCCGCCAACGACCCGGCAGCCAAGGCCGAGTTCGACCGCAGCCGCTTCGAAAGCATCTGGTGGAAGCAGTTCGACGACCCGGTGCTCAACCAGCTGGTCAGCCAGTCGCTGCAAGGCAACCGTGAATTGCGCGTGGCCTTCGCCCGGCTCAAGGCGGCCCGGGCGATTCGCGACGATGTCAGCAATGACGCCCTGCCGACTGTCACCAGCCGTGTCAGCAGCGACCTGGGCAAGGGGCAGATTCCGGGGCAGACCGACGACCGGGTCAACAGTGAACGCTACGACCTGGGCCTGGACATGGCCTGGGAGCTGGACCTGTTCGGCCGCATCCAGCGCCAGCTGGAAGCCAGCGAAGCGCAGCAGGACGCGGCCCAGGCCGACCTGCAACAGCTGCAGGTCAGCCTGATCGCCGAGCTGGTCGATGCCTATGGCCAACTGCGCGGTGCGCAATTGCGCGAGAAGATTGCCGTGGCCAACCTCAAGACCCAGCAAGACTCGCGCGGCATCACCGAAAGCCTGCGTGATGCCGGGGTCGGCAATGACCTCGATGTGGTCCGTGCCGATGCCCGCCTGGCGCAAGTAGAGGCTACCGTTCCACAGCTACAGGCTGAACAGGTGCGCGCCCGCAATCGCATCGCCACCTTGCTCGGCCAGCGCCCGGATGCGTTGAGCATCGACCTCTCGCCAGCGCAGCTGCCGGCCATTGCCAAAGCACTGCCGGTGGGTGACCCGGGTGAACTGCTCAAGCGCCGGCCGGATGTGCGCAGTGCCGAACGGCAGCTGGCAGCGGCGACCGCCAATATTGGCGTGGCCACCGCCGACCTGTTCCCACGGGTCAGCCTCAGCGGCTTTCTGGGCTTTACCGCAGGTCGCGGCTCACAGCTTGGCTCATCGGCTGCACAAGCTTGGGCCCTGGGCCCGAGCATCACCTGGGCCGCGTTCGACCTGGGTAGCGTGCGGGCGCGTCTGCGCGGCGCCAATGCCGATGCCGAAGGCGCCTTGGCCAACTACGAACAGCAGGTCTTGCTGGCACTGGAAGAGTCGGAAAACGCCTTCAGTGACTACAGCAAACGCCAGCAACGCCTGCTCGCCCTGCTGCGCCAGAGCGAAGCCAGCCGCAAGGCCGCCGACCTCGCCTCGATCCGCTATCGCGAAGGGACGGTGGACTACCTGATCCTGCTCGACGCTGAACGTGAACGTCTGAGCGCCGAAGACGCCCAGGCCCAGGGCGAAGTTGATCTGTACCGCGGCATCGTAGCCATTTACAAGGCCCTGGGTGGTGGCTGGCAAACCGAGAGCGTCGCCAGCGTGAACTGATTCAACGACTCCTTTGGTTGGTTTCTGACCGGCCCTTTGCCCCGCCTGCTCACGCTCGCGGGGCTTTTTTGTGGTTCACCACGGAAACCTGGGGACTAGGATCCTTGGGTTGGGTTGGGTTGGGTTGGGTTGGGTTGGGTTGGCTGCGAGCTTATCCATTTGGTGTGGCGACGCTGCCGGCCCCTTCCGCCCTTACGGCGGG
>OEPS010000465.1_pt1 | contig 14412 bp, 14 predicted proteins | sample 1539411 | NCBI WGS metagenome assembly OEPS01 (sample SAMN02671747, study PRJEB22543) | soil metagenome | biome: bacteria | place: China:Hunan Province, Lengshuijiang City | collected 2012-10-15 | depth 0.08m m | reverse complement strand
GGGTTCGCTGACGCCGCTGCTCAAGCGTCTGGAAGCTGAAGGCCTGCTCAGCCGTAGCCGCAGCCGTGAAGACGAACGCGTGGTGCTGGTGCAACTGAGTGAAAAAGGTCGGGCCCTGCAAGCCCGGGCCAAAGAGATTCCCGCCTGCATCCTCGCCGCCAGCGGCGAGAACATTGAACGCCTGCAACAGCTTCAGAACGACTTGCTGGAACTGCGCGCGAACCTGCAAAAAAGCCTCTGACAGCTATGCTGTGAATGACCGCTGGTAAGCGGGACGAAAAATTATCTTGCGCACTAATTAATTGCGCGCTAATTTAATTTCCACACCCACTCAGCGCCACGGCGCACTTCACAAGCGAGGCTCAACATGCAAAAGGTCACTCCGCTGTACATTGCCGAAGCCAAGTCCACTGGCGGTCGCGACGGTACCTCGCGCTCCAGCGACGGCAAACTCGAAGTCAAGCTGAGCACCCCCAAGGAATTGGGTGGCGCGGGTGGTGAAGGCACCAACCCTGAGCAAATGTTCGCCGCCGGCTACTCGGCCTGCTTCATCGGCGCCCTGAAGTTCGTTGCCGGCCAGCAGAAAAAAGCGCTGCCTGCCGACAGCTCGATCACCGCCAAAGTCGGCATCGGCCAGATCCCGGGTGGTTTTGGTCTGGATATCGACCTGAACATCGACCTGCCAGGCTTGCAACAAGCCGAGGCCCAGGCACTGGTAGACGCCGCTCACCAGGTTTGCCCGTACTCCAATGCCACCCGCGGCAATGTCGATGTGCGTCTGCACGTCAGCGTCTGAGGGTAAATCCCAGGCATAAAAAAACCCGGCCTAGGCCGGGTTTTTCATGTTCGCACAGAACGCCAGGCTTAAGCCTTGGCGCGGCCCTTGTAGGAGCCACCGTCGCGGGTATCGATTTCGATCATGTCGTCGATTTCGATGAAGTCGGCAACGCTCAGCTCGGTGCCGTTGCTCAGTTTGGCAGGCTTCATGACCTTGCCAGAAGTGTCGCCGCGAGCGGAACCTTCGGTGTAGGCAACTTTACGCACGATGGTGGTCGGCAGTTCAACCGAAACCAGACGCTCTTCGAAGAACACGGCTTCACAGACGTCGGTCATGCCTTCTTCGATGAACGGCAGAACGGCCTCGATGTCTTCGGCGTTCAGCTCGTACATGGTGTAGTCGGTGGTGTCCATGAAGGTGTAGGTGTCACCGTTGATGAACGACAGGGTCGCTTCTTTGCGATCCAGGATCACGTCGTCCAGCTTGTCGTCTGCACCGTAGACGGTTTCGGTCTTGTAGCCGGTCAGCAGGTTCTTCAGCTTGGTCTTCATGATCGCGCTGTTACGGCCCGACTTGGTGAATTCAGCTTTCTGAACCAGCCACGGGTCGTTGTCGATCCGCAGTACGGTACCAGGTTTCAGTTCTTTACCAGTTTTCATTGCGAGATATCCGAATTTGGATGGATTTACAAAAATCGAGGCCGCATATCATAGCCAATTTCGGTAAAACTGTACCAGCGTCGTGGCAAGGTCCGGCCGAGCGGCCTGAACGGCACTCCAGCGGCGGGCATGCTGATCGAGCTCGTCCCAGTGTTCGAGCACCTGTTGCCAGGCCTGCCCCATATCCCGATCCATGTTCCAGCCGCGCCACAAATCGACGATGGCGACCTTGGCCGGCAGCGAAAGCCCCTCAACATAGTGATCGAGGAACGCCTCGAGTTTTTCCCAGTGGGCGTACTCTTCTTGCACATAGATATGCCAGAGCAATGGACGCCCCGCCCATTGCGCACGGACAAACGAGTCTTCGCCGCGTACGGCATTGAAGTCGCAGCACCAGAGCAGGTGATCGTAGTCATCCTGGCTGACGAAGGGCAGAATCTGCACAGTCAGGGCGCCACGCGTTGCCACATTGCCCACCGCCAAGGCCTCAACACCCAGCCAGGCCTGTACGTCGCCCAGCACGCGCCCCTCGGGCACCAGCAAATGGTTGGCACGAGTGTCGCCAGCCAATACATCGAGCCAGCTGGAAAGGCTGGGGTTTTCATAGGCGAACAGCGAGATCAGGCGAGCGTCGACTGCCGGCTCCACCCCCAGCCGCTGAAGAAATGCCTGGCGCGCCAGCGGGTCCTGCTCGAACGCCTCGCGCCGTGCCAGCAAGCTGGCCTCGCGCAGCAAGCCACCGGTTTTGGCGGTAAAGCCCGGAAAGAAAAACACCTTGCGCAGGCCATTGGGTTGCGGGGAAGGCAAGCCATGGCAACCTTCGACCCAGCTTTCAGCGCTGAGATAATCCAGGTTCAGCCACAGAGGCGGACGCGGGCACTCGAGCATCGCCTGCACATAGGCAGCCGGCAACTGACAGGCAAACGCGCCAATGACGACATCCGCTACTGTCGTTTGCTGCCATTCGGGCAGCCAATGGCACACCTCCACCCCCTGATGCCATTGGCTTGGAACCTGGGCATCCGCGTCGGGACAGAGGCGTGCAAAGGCGCTCAGGTCATCCACCCACAGGCGCACCGCCACACCCTGCTCGGCCACCAGTTGCCGGGCCAGACGCCAGGTCACGCCGATATCGCCGTAGTTGTCGACGACACAACAAAAGATGTCCCAGTGCGCTTTCATCGCTGGCCCCTTGGTAAAATGGCCGATTGTCCGGGTAAATCATCGCAGACAAAAGCGTGCGGCGAAAAAAACCCGTTGCTCCATGCCACAATGGAAAGATCTGATCCGGCCAGGAGGCCATCATGCCCCGCCCTCGCGACCTGAACATCACCCTCAAGCCAGGGCAGTTGATCCTGTGCATCGCCCTTGGTTTGTGGCTCGGCGCCGTAGCCATTGCCTTGAGCCTATGGCTGGCCTGGCGCCTGCTTCCCGAAACCGTACAGCCTTTGAGCCAGGTACTGATTCCGCCAGCAGTCACGGCAAACCCTGGCAACCCGTCGGACCCGCAAAGCCAGATGTTCGAGCAGTACAAACAGATCTTGCGCAACCAGGACATACAGCAGGCCGAGGACCAGGCCGAAAATAGCATGCGTAATCTGTCCAACCCCAAGTGCCAGTTCTGGCTGCAACAGAACCGCAACCTGCCCACCGAAAAAAGTCGCGCCCATGTCCTGGAATTTTGCAACTGACACCATGAACAAAGCCGAACTGCTGCAACGCATCATCGACACCCTGAGCCTGGACCTGGATGTAGTCCAACGGGCGGCCCAGACCGCTTATGAAGCGGCCACCGCAGAAGAGAACATCGCCGAAAACAAGTACGATACCCTGGGATTGGAGGCTTCCTACCTTGCAACTGGCCAGGCCCGACGCATGGAAGAGATTCGTCAGGCGCGGGCGGCCTACCAGCAATTGGTAGTGCGCGATTACGACCCGGCGCGCGGTATTCAGATCAGCAACCTGGTCACCCTGGAGGCCGAGAATGGCAGCTGTCAGCGCCTGTTTCTCGGCCCTGAAGGCGCGGGATTGAAGATTGGCCAGGGCGAACAGCTGATCACCGTGATTACCCCGCGTTCTCCGCTCGGGCAGAGCTTGATGGGTAAGGCTGAAGATGACGAGATCAGCTTGACTCTGGGCGCCAAGCAGCAGCGCTTTGTGGTGGTTGAAGTCTGCTAACAGCATCGCGGGGCAAGTCGAAGCTTTCCATCAAATCAAAGCAGCGCACTGAAGCGCTGCGCCAACCCCTGAGCGGCGAACTGTTCGATGATGAACTCGACAAACGCCCGGGTCTTGCCCGGCAACAGCTTGTGCTCGGCGTAGTACAGACTGATGTTGCCATCATCCACGTACCAATCCGGCAACACCCGTAACAAGCTGCCAGCCTGCAAGTAAGGCACGGCAAACGGCATGCTCACCAGGGCCACGCCCAGGCCCTGTTGCGCCGCCGCACACGCCGCTTCCGAATCGCTCATGGTCATGCGCAGGCGAATGTTCAGCGGCGTCTGCTCTTGCTGGCGATTGGTCAACGGCCAGGAGCGCACCCGCCCGGTTTGCGGGGAGCGGATCAGGATGCCGTCCAGCGTTTGCAGATCGGCCGGATGACGTATGACAGGGTGACGCTCAAGGTAGGCCGGGGCTGCCACCAGGATTCGGTGAGCCGGGGTCAACTTGCGCGCTACCACCCCCTGCGGCAGGTCGAAGCCTCCACCGATGGCCGCGTCAAATCCCTGGCCGATCAGGTCGACCTGGCGATTGTCAAAATGCCAGTCCGGACTGATGTCCGGATAACGCTGCAGAAACTCACCCAGCAGCGGCACGATGTACAAACGCCCGAAGACCGTACCCATGCTCACCTTCAAGGTACCGGCCGGTTGCCCTTCGGCACTGGCGAGATTGGCCACGGCATACTGAATGGTCTGGAAACTGCTGGCCACCTCACCGAGAAAGCGTTGTCCGGCTTCGGTCAGGGTCAGTCGCCGGGTGCTGCGCTGGAACAGGCGCACGCCCATCCGCGCCTCCAGCCGGGCAACGTTTTTGCCGACTGCCGCCGGGGTCAGGCTCAAGCGCCGGGCGGCTTCGGCGAAGCTCCCCACTTCAGCGCTACGCACGAAGCATTCGATACTGCTGAAGGTTTCCATCGCGGCGATTCCATACTTCTGGTTTACACAGACTATAGCGATTACCGGCTACTCAGAGGGTAATCAGCGGCCGATACTGAGCCCCATCCAAGGCATCCGGCCTTGTTCTTTCGGGAGCACAGCATGTCGACTGAAACTCGCCTCAACGGCAAAGTAGCCCTGGTCCAGGGTGGATCACGCGGCATTGGCGCCGCCATCGTCAAACGCCTGGCCGCCGAAGGCGCCAGTGTCGCCTTCACTTACGCCAACGCCACCGCACAGGCCCAAGCCCTGCAGGACAGCATTGTTGCTGCCGGTGGCAAGGCCCTGGCCATCCAGGCCGACAGCGCCGATGCCAGCGCCGTGCAGGCTGCAGTGGAAAATACCGTCGCGACCTTTGGCCGGCTGGACATCCTGGTCAACAACGCCGGTGTCCTGGCCGTCGCTCCGCTGCTGGAGTTCGACCTTGACGACTTCGACCGTACCCTGGCGGTCAACGTGCGCAGTGTCTTCGTCGCCAGCCAGGCCGCCGCCCGGCACATGGGCCAGGGTGGCCGCATCATCAACATCGGCAGCACCAATGCCGAGCGTATGCCCTTTGCCGGTGGTGGCCCCTATGCCATGAGCAAGTCAGCCCTGGTCGGCCTGACCCGCGGCCTGGCCCGCGACCTCGGTCCCTTGGGCATTACCATCAACAATGTCCAGCCAGGCCCGGTAGACACCGAAATGAACCCGGCCCATGGCGAGTTTGCCGAGAGCCTGATGGGCTACATGGCGGTAGGTCGTTACGGTGAAGTCGAGGAAATCGCCAGCTTCGTCGCCTACCTGGCCAGCCCGGAGGCGGCCTACATCACCGGCGCCAGCCTGACCATCGATGGTGGCTTCGCCGCCTGAGCTGCTCAGGCGCCGGCCCGGCTCGCCAGGCTATGTTCGATCATATCGACAAACGCCCGGGCAGCCGGCGTCGGGTTATTCGACCAGATCGCGTAAAGATGACGCCGGGGGGCATCTTGCACAGCCACCGTGACCACCTCCTTGAAGCTACTGGCAATGCGCTCCGGCACCAGCCCGATCGCCAGCTCGCGCTGGACGAACTTCTCCACCAGGCGGATGTTGGTCACCTCGAATTGCACACGGTGGCGCAATCGTGCAGCAGCGAAGGCTTCATCAGTCTGCCTGCGGGCGCAACTGCCGGCAGGGAAGTCCACCAGCGGCAGGTCCTCCAGCTGGCTCAACGACAAGCGTTCGAAAGCGGCCAATGGATGGGCGACGGGCAATACCGCTACCAGTTCTTCTTCAGCCAGCAGACGGTACTCAACACCCTGCGGCGGCTCTCCCGGCCAGATCCCGATAAAACCCACATCCAGGCGCCGCTCACGCACATCGGTAATCAGCAATTCGCTCTTGGCCATCAGCCAGCGGATGTCCACTTGCGGATAGCGGCGATGGAACCCGGCCAGCAGATCGACCAGATCAAGCTCGGTCAGCGAGGTGATTTCACCGATGGACAACTGCCCACGCACTTCACCACACGCGGCCGCGACATCCTCGGCAATCCGCCGGGTCGCCTCCAGCGCAGGCCTGGCACTGTGCACAAAGGCTTCGCCAGCAGGCGTCAGGCGCACCCGCCGCGAGCTACGCTCGAACAGGCTGACACCCAGGGTTTCCTCCAGCCGGGCAATCTGATGACTCAAGGCCGACTGCACCACATGGCACTGCTCGGCGGCACGGGTGAAGCTGCCGGTGTCGACCACCGCCAAGGCGTACTCGATCTGCTTCAGGTTCATAGAACGATCTATTTTCAAGATGGATAGAATGAAAACGATACATTGGCGTCATGCTAGCGCATTTCCGATAATGTCACTTCCTACCTGCCACTGATCGAGACGGTCCATGACCTCCTCCACTGCTACCTTGAGTCGCGGCCTGATTTTGCTGATGGCTACCGCCACCGGCCTCGCCGTGGCCAGCAACTACTACGCGCAACCCCTGCTGCACAGCATCGCCGAGCATTTCGGCCTGACCACTGCCAGCGCCGGGGCTATCGTCATCGCCGCGCAGTTGAGCTATGGCGCCGGTCTGCTGCTGTTGGCGCCGCTGGGCGACCTGTTCGAACAGCGTCGGCTGATCGTCAGCATGATCGCCATCAGCACCCTGGGCCTGTTGATAAGTGCCTTCTCGCCGAACCTGGTCTGGCTATTGCTGGGCACCACGCTGACCGGATTGTTCTCGGTCGTGGCCCAGATACTGGTGCCGATGGCCGCCGGCTTGAGCGACCCGGGCCAGCGCGGGCGGGTGGTGGGTACGCTGATGAGCGGGTTGCTGCTGGGCATCCTGCTGGCCCGCACCGCCGCTGGCTTCATGGCCGAACTGGGCGGCTGGCGCAGCATCTATCTGCTGGCGGCAGCGTTGATGGCGGTGTGTGCCATTGCCCTCGCGCGTGCCCTGCCGGAACGCCAGCAACATGCGGGGCTCAGCTATCCGGCGCTGATCGGTTCGGTGTTTCGCTTGTTCGTCGATGAGCCGGTACTGCGCCTGCGCTCTTTGCTCGGGCTGCTGAGTTTCAGCCTGTTCGCGCTGTTCTGGACGCCGCTGGCGTTCCTGCTGTCGGCTGAACCCTACCAGTACTCGGATGCGGTCATCGGCCTGTTCGGTCTGGCCGGTGCCGCGGGCGCACTATCAGCCAACTGGGCCGGGCGCCTGGCTGATCGCGGCAAAGGCCCGCTAGGCACCACCGTCGGCTTGCTGGCCCTGCTGCTGTCGTGGATTCCGCTGGGGTTCGCCCAATCGTCGCTGGTGGCGCTGTTAGTCGGCGTGCTGCTGCTCGACCTGGCCGTGCAACTGGTGCATGTCAGCAACCAGAACGCCGTGATTGCCCTGCGCCCGGAAGCGCGCAACCGCCTGAACGCTGGCTACATCACCTGCTACTTCATCGGTGGCGCGCTCGGTTCGCTGCTTGGCACCCAACTGTTCCAGGCCTATGGCTGGAACGGCATCGTCCTCGCCGGCCTGGCCATCGGCAGCCTGGCCCTGCTGGTCTGGGGCCTTGCCGAACGTCAGCGCAGCCTGCGCGCGCGGACGGCCTAACGGCGAACGAAAGCTTCATCGACCTTGGCCAGGTGTTCTTCGCGCAAGGTGCCAGCGTAGTAATGCAGCTTGATCCAGGCCAGCAAGTAGTCGTAGCGGGCCTGGGCCAGGTCGCGCCGGGTAGTCGCCAGCTGCTGCTCGGCATTGAGCACATCCAGATTGACCCGCTCCCCACCCAGCACGCTCTGGCGGGTCGACAGCACCAGGGCCTGGGCCGAGGTCAGCGCCCGTTCATAGGCACGCAGGCGGCTGGCACCGGACTGGCAGGCGTTGTACTGACGACGCAGCTCGATCAGGGTGCTGCGGGTATTGCCGTCGAGTTCGTACTCGGCCTGCTCCAGGTTGCGGCTGGCCTGGCGGGTCGAGGCCGACACACCACCACCGGCAAACAACGGCACGCTGACCTCCAGGCCGATGGTGTTGGTGGTGTATCGCTGGTTGTAGGTGTTGCCACTGTCCGACTCCATGCGCCGCGAGGTGGCATAGGCGGTGACCTTGGGGAAATGCCCGGCACGATTGCGCTGCACTTCATACTGAGCCACTTCCAGGGCCTGACGCTGAGAGGCCAGCTGCGGGTTGTTGGCCAGCGCTAACTGATGCCAGGCTTCAAAGTTTCCCGGCTGCAAGGTCAGCAAGGAAAAACCGTCATTGAGCGGCGCCAGCTCATCGATCAGCGCCGACGTTTCGCCCATCAGCGCCCCCAATTCGCGCAGAGCCGCATCCTGATCGTTGCGTGCCTGGATCTCCTCGGCATCAGCCAGTTCGTAACGGGCCTGGGCTTCGAGGATGTCGGTGCGGGTGCCCTCACCTTGCTGGAACAGCTGCTGGTTCTGCTGGAACTGTTGTTGGTAGGCCTGTTTGCTGGCCACGCTGATGCCGATCTGATCCTCGGCGAACAATGCCTGTGTATAACTGGTCATCACCCGCACCAGCAGTTCCTGACTCTTGTCGCGAAACGCCTCGTCGGCAAACAGCGCCTGGGCCACGCCCTTGCGATAACTGGCGTAGGCCTCGTAATCAAACAGCGGTTGCTGAAGGATGAAACTGGAACCATAGCTGTCGTAATGCCGGTCCTCGCTTTCCCGCCGCGAGTCGCCCAGATAGCTGGCCTCGGAATCGTTGCGACCCTTGTTGTAGTTGTACGACAGGCTGGGTAACAGCCCGGCACGGCCGATGGCGCGGTATTCCTGTCCCGAGTCGCGAGCCTTGAGCGCACCGAGGAACACCGGATCCTTGCGCAAGGCCTGCTCGTAGACCTGAAATGGTCCCATGACCTGTGCTGCAGTGGCCTGTACAGCGCCGGTCATTGTCAGGGCGAGCGCCGCCAACAGCCCGGTCATCAAGCTTTTCATTGAGCGGCTTCCTATTGTTCGGTCAAGGCAGTACCTGCCCGGTCGAGCAGGGGTTTGAACAGGTAGTTGAGCAACGAGCGCTCACCGGTGCGCACAAACAGTTCCGCCGGCATGCCCGGCCTGATCACCAGGCCGTTGAGACGGGCCAGGGCCTGTTCACTGACGGTGCTGCGCAACACGTAGTAAGGCTGGCCGGTCTTGTCGTCGAGCAACTGGTCGGCGGAAATCAGCGCCACTTCACCCGAGACCCGCGGCGTACTGTTCTGGTTGAAGGCGGTGAAAAGGATATCCACAGGCAACTGCACCGCGACTTTATCCACAAGGTTGACCGGCAACCGACCTTCCACCTCAAGCGCCGTGCCCTGGGGCACCACTTCAAGCAGGGTTTCACCGGCACGCACTACCGCGCCTTCGGTATGCACCCCGAGGTTGACGGCGATACCGTCGGCAGGCGCGAGGATTTCACTGTGCTGCAGGTCGAAGCCGGCGGAGGTCAATTGCTGCTCCAGGGTCACGCTCTTGAGCCGGGCTTCGGCCAGCTGGCTGCGTACTTCTTTCTGGTACTCCTCGCGGCGCTGCTGCAGGTTCAGCCGCGACTCGACAATACCCTGCTCCAGGCGCGCGCTGTCGCCGCTGTTCTGCGCCAGGTCACGCTGCACCTGAGACAACTGGCGTTGGTATTCCAGCAGACGATTGCGCGGAATGTAGCCCTGACTGGCCAAGGGCTTGAGGTTCTCCAGCTGTTCACGCAGGGAATCGGCCTGCGCCTGCAAGTCCCCCCTGGCCCTGCGCATACCCGCCAGTTGCGCCACGGCGCCGTCGATACTCGCCGTCAGCCCGGCCTGTTCGCGGGACTGGGCCTCACGGCGGCTGCTGAACAGTTGCCGCTGGCTTTCCAGCACCAGGCTCAATTGCGGGTCAGAGTCACTGCTCAGGTGCGCAGGAAACACCACCTGGCTCAGGTTATCGCGCTCACTCTGCCAACGTGCCAGGCTCGCCCAGGCCAGCTGGTACTGGGCTTGCAACGACTGCACATCGGCCTGCACCTGGGTCCGGTCGAGGCGGAACAACGGCTGCCCCTGTTTGACGCTCTGCCCTTCACTGACCAGGATGCGGCTGACCACACCACCGGCCAGCGATTGCACCGCCTTGCGCTTGCCCGAAACCACTACCGTACCCGGCACCGAAATCCCCTGGTCCAGTGGCGCCAGTGCTGCCCAGGCAATAAAGCCACCAAATCCGACCAGCGTCAGCAACCATCCCAGCCGCACGTAAAAGCGTGCGTCACGGCCTTTGCTGGCCGTCCCGAGCGCGACCTGACTCATACGCCACCTCCTGCGCCGATCACCGCATTCGCCGCCGGGGCCTGGCGCTGCGCCTGCTCCTGGGCCCGGCTCAGCGCCTGCATGACCTCTTGGGCCGGGCCAAAGGCCTGCAGCCGTCCTTCACTGAGTACCAGCAGCTTGTCGGCCTGGGCCAAGGCTGCGGAGCGATGGGTTACCAGGATCACCGTGCGCCCCTGGGCTTTCATCTGGGCAATAGCGGTGGCCAGCGCAGCTTCGCCACTGGTGTCGAGGTTGGAGTTCGGCTCATCGAGGATGATCAGGCTTGGACCGCCATAAAGCGCACGTGCCAGGGCAATACGTTGTTTCTGCCCGCCAGACAGGTCGCCGCCATCCTCGCCAAGACGCGTGTCATAGCCGTGCGGCAAGCGCAGGATCAGCTCATGCACACCCGCCTGGCGAGCGGCCTCGACCACCTTGAGGCCATCGAGCTCGGCAAAGCGGGCGATGTTCTCGGCAATGCTGCCACGCAGCAATTCGATGTTCTGCGGCAGGTAGCCGATATGTGGCCCCAGCGCCTCGCGGTCCCACCGGTGCAGGTCGGCGCCGTCCAGGCGCACGGTACCGGCCAGGGTCGGCCAGACGCCGACCAGCACCTTGGCCAGGGTCGACTTGCCGGAACCGGAGGTGCCCAGAACCCCCAGCACTTCACCGGCCGCCAGATTGAAACTGACCTGTTGCAAGGTCGCCACACGTTTGCCGGGTGGGCCGACGCTGACCTGTTCGACGCTCAGTCGCCCTGTCGGAGTGGGCAGAGCCATGGGCACCGGGGGTTCGGGGAATTCACGCAGCAAGCCATCCAGTCGCTGGTACGCCAGGTGCGCCCCGCTCCATTGCTTCCACACCGCAATCAACTGGTCGATGGGGCTCAGTACCCGGCCCATCAGGATGGAGCCTGCGATCATCATGCCCGGGGTCATTTGCCCTTCAATCACCAGCAACGCCCCCAGGCCCAGCACCAGTGATTGCAGGCACAGGCGCAAGGTCTTGCTGATCGCGGTGATCACCGCCGAGGTGTCACTGGCCTGGTTCTGCAGGTCGAGAAAACGTTCGTGCAGGGCGAACCAGCGGTGGCGCAACGTGCCGAGCATGCCCATCGCCTGAATGCTCTCGGCATTATGCAAATGGCTGCCGGCAAGATGGCTGGACTGCTGCTGAAAGCCACTGGCTTGCACCAGGGGCTTGTGCGTCAGCCGCTCGTTGAGAACCGCCAGAACGATCAGCAACAGCGCTCCCGCGCAGGCCATGACCCCGAGCCAGACGTTGAAGAGAAAAATCACCGCCAGGTAGATGGGAAACCAGGGCGCATCAAAAAAGGCGAACAATGCCGGCCCAGTGACAAATTGCCTCAGTTGAGTCAGGTCATTAAGGGATTGCGCAGCCTGGCCATCACCTTGGCGCAAGTTACGCTCAAAGGCTGCACGGTACACATTCAGGTTGAAGCCTTGTTCCAATTGGTTGCCGACGCGGATAACAATAAAACTTCGGATCGCTTCCAATACACCGATAAAGATGAAGAAGCCGACGACCATCAACGTCAACATCCACAGCGTCGTTTCGTTTTGCGACGACAGCACCCGATCATAGACTTGCAACATATAGATCGAGGGTACCAGCATGAGGATATTGATCAGTGCTGTAAAACAACCAACGCTGATCAATATCGGCTTGTAGCGGGCCAGTGCCATCCATAACGGGGCACTGGCCTTATTATTCGACCTGTTCATTGTCCGCCTTTCTATCCCTGAAAAATCGGCACTTACTTACACGGATTTATTCTTTACTCTTACGCTCCAGCAAGAGTGTGGTTCCAGCCGGCGTTGTCCATTTGTACACGTTGGGCCGATAACGATTGAAGTGCACCACCGCACTATCGTCACTGCCCATCAGCGCCAGCGTATCGGGCGTCACCAGCCAGCCACTGGCGGGTTTGCCGATTAATTGCTGCAAGCATTGGAGGTCGCCCTCCAGAATGGTTTCCGGCGCACGCAACTGCAGCTGACACGCCGTGGCCTTTTGGTTTTCAGCATAAAGCTCCCAGTCACCGGCCAATTGCGCGGGATTGGGCAGTAGCAGGCTGCTCGCCATACCAACCTCTGTGATCAACATCATTGAGACCGCGCCGAGCGCGACCCTGGGTTTGCGTACCATCATCCACCTGCCTTGCTCAGCAACAAAGAGCAGCGCCGAAGCGCTGCTCCCCGGGGGTTGACAATCAGACCACGATATCCGTGGCGACGGCCTGGCCGACGGTGGTCACGAGGAAATCAGACAGGCTGTTTCCACTGAAGTCGATGGACAAGCTACCGAGGTTGCTTGCCTGGTCGAAGTTCAGCACTGCTTCGCCCGCCTGCCCGGTGAAGGCATCGACGAACTGCAGCGGCAGCTTGTTGACCGCAAAGGCGGCGATCGCCGACAGATCGATCTTGTCCTGGCCACTGACAAAATCCATGATCCGGTCAGGCGCACTCGGGGCCGAATCGCTGCTGGCAGCGAAGACGAAGGTGTCGGAACCGGCACCGCCCCAGAGTTGGTCACCGCCACCGGCGCCGTAGATGATGTCGTTGCCGGCACCGCCCTTGAGCACGTTGGCCACCGCATTGCCGATCAACAGGTCGTTGCCCGAACCGCCGATGGCATTCTCCACGGTGACACCCTTGGCAATGGAAATATTGCCAAGCATGCCGCCGACGTCGGAGAACGAGGCTTCATTGAGGTTGATCTTCTGGTTCTGGGTAAAACCGGAGAAGTCCAGGGTGTCGTTGCCACCACCGTCCCACACGGCGAACACCACCTTCGACGACGCCGAAGTGGCCGAGTAGAAATCACGCTCGGCGGTGGAGTTGAAACCGTACACGGTGTCGGTGGAGCGGGTGGCGTAGTTGGCGCCGTAGAGTTTCTGGATGGCGGCGATGTCGTCCACCAGCGGAGCCGAGGCGTAAACCTGCACACCGCCCTTGGTGAAGTTCTGGCTGGTGTTGCTCTCGCTCCAGTAACTCATGACGCTGTAGCCACGGGTGTCCTGACCGTAGGAGGCATCGGCGTAGGTTGGGTAGCCTTCCCCGGCGTTGTAGTCGCCCGGGTGTGACAGGCCCAGCACATGACCGATCTCATGGGTCAGGGTCTGACGGCCGTAGTTGCCGTTCTGCGGATTGATGTTGGCCTGGTACTGGTTGTTGATCAGGTACCAGGACTCGCCCATGTTCGAGCCGGGACCGTAGAACGGCAGGTAGGCAAACGCCGCACCACCGGTACTGCCGTCGCTGTAGTTGCCGAAGGTCATGTGACCGTCGCCGCCTGATGCCGCTTCCCTGAAGGTCACTTTGGCCACATCGGCCCAGGACTCCATGGACAGCTTGGCCTGTGCCTTCTGCTGACCCGAAAAGGCACTGAACGCGCCCAGGCCCTGGCCGTAGAAATCGGACGGGGCCTTGGTCAGAAAGGTGTAGGTCAGACTGATGGTGCCGTCCTTGTTCTGGTCTTTCCAGGCCGCGCCGTCGCGCAGCAGTTGGGTAGCCGCCTGATCGACCGAGAACGAAGGTTTGCCATTGACTGTCGCATTGCCGCCGCGATCATACTGATGGCCGAAGCTATTGATCAGACCGAACGCGGTACTTGCACCCTGAGGTTGCAATACTGAGCCGGCAGAAAAAATAGCACTTTCTTTTGCTTTCGACATACAGACACTTCCTTGTTTACAAAAAAGCAGTTGTTGTCCGACAGGACGCTCCCGCGGCGAGATCGTCCTATCACTCGCCTAATTGAGGCGCAAGAAAACTGACACAATCACAAATGAACTGTCCAGCTTTTTTTGACGCCATTTTTTCAATGCTGTTAATTAGCCAATAATTAACGGGGTCATACTAATTTGCGCAAATTGCGATATATCTATCGCAACAAAAAACCTTGCCATAAACGAAAGATGACTGATCGGTTTTAGTTGCAAACTCGAACTTTTCTTATATCAAAGCGACAACCGCTTAATTCCTTCCGATCTGATCCGCAAGGAAATTACTTATCTGCCATAACGCGACCCTCCGTCGCCTGTCGATTGACTTGTGGCGATCTCGGGTC
>OEPS010000463.1_pt1 | contig 14448 bp, 21 predicted proteins | sample 1539411 | NCBI WGS metagenome assembly OEPS01 (sample SAMN02671747, study PRJEB22543) | soil metagenome | biome: bacteria | place: China:Hunan Province, Lengshuijiang City | collected 2012-10-15 | depth 0.08m m | reverse complement strand
GTTCAGCGGCCTGCACTGCCGTGTTTCCCTCTGCAAGCAGTTGTGCCGCCTCCAGTTGCTTCGTGGTGAGCGTTTTTTCTTCACTATCCGTATCACTCTGTTGCATCGCTCGCCCCCCAGCGTCTGCGCAGTGCTTCAATCCTTTGAATCAGTCGGCGACCGTGACGGCGCTGCTGCTCCGTTGCCTTCCCATCACAGCCAATTTCTGCACAGACAGTACGTAGTTCCGCAAGCATGGCAAGTTCACGCTGCCGGACCGCTTCACGGTCATTCATCCCGCTCGGCAAAGTAGTGCTCTTTCCAGGCCTGGTGCTGCGCAGGCGTCAAGCGCATGCCTCGCCCGGTGAAGGCATAGGGGCTATCCGCCCGCTGTTGCTGATGCGTGCGTAGTTCGGCTTTTTCTTCTGTCCGTCTTTCGGCAAAGTACCCAGCAAGCCGGGTCGAGTGCAGATTCACCGGCGGCTGCTCGCCACGGGCAATGGCGTCGCGTCGTGCTTGTGCGGCGGCCACCATCTCAGCATGGCGATCGCGTGCGCTTTTGGTCGGTGGTGCGGCAGGATCGCGCACACCATTGACGATCTTCCACTTCTCCAGTTGCGCGGCAGACGCCGGGGTAAATGGGCGCATGTGCTACCTCCCTCGTTTCGCTGCACCTGGCAGGCGTGGGCCTGGTTTCTTTCGCATCGGGGGCGCGGCGATCTGCGCGGTGTCCTTGGTCACGCCTGCTGTCTCCCAGGCGCGCAGCTTCGCATAGGCGGCCTGGTCTGCAGTCGTATTGGGATTGTAGGCGGCAGCGTTAGGTTGCAGCGTCTTGTTCAGTCCTGTTTGATCCATGGGTCTCATGTCCTTTCTTAAAAGCGGGGTGGGCGTGCTCACGGTGGGCGCAGCACGCTTGGATACTTGATATGGCAATTACCTGAGCACAGTATAACATGTGTATGTCAATTTGTACTCATGACTTCCTGTAGCCAGTGGATAGTCGTGGGCTATACGAACTTAACACTTGTGTAATTTTCGGGCATTCTTGTGCAATAGACGAGTGTAGATGTAATATGGTATGCTTGCTCGTACGCCACACTGACGATAGCGCAGCGAGCGAGGCCGATAAGGAGGGGATAGTCGAAAGGAGCAAACAGCGTGCAACGCGCAGCGTACGGACCCGCCAGGGGTAGTGCAAGATAAAGGGCACTCAGATCTTACACATTTTGTATGTATCGGATCTGCGCAGCCGCCCGAGATGCGCCCCGGCGATACAGAAATCTTACACATGGCAGATGGCAGAATCTAGAAGATTACACATCCTCGAAACCAAACATGCTGGACAGCTTTCCAGCGTAGCCATAGGTGTTTTTCCGCTTGCGCTTCAAGTAGTTGGCCGTGGTCTGGTAGTTAGAGTGTCCCAGCTGGTCCCCGATTTCAGAGAGGGACGCCCCGGCTATCTCGCTATTGACGGCGAAACTGTGACGCGTGGTATGCACTTTGGAGAATCCCAGCCGGTCCTTGTAGATCTGTGATATCGTCTGAGCACTGAGCCGCCCGCCTGAGTTATTCTTGCTATGGCTCTGGAAGATATAGGATGCTGGCTTGATGCGCTGCAGGTTGTCGCCGTACTCAGTCTTGAGGAAACTAAGCAGGATCTTCGTCGTGTTGGCATCCAGGACGTTATAGAATACCTTCGCCCCTTTACAGTGCGCCCACTTCACGCGCATGGTTCTTCCCTGCATGCTGATGTGCTGCCACTGGAGGCCGGTTAGTTCGCTGAGCCTGCGCCCCGTGAGACACGCAAGATTCAGCAAGGCAAAGTCGCGCCGGCCTTCTCTGGTACTGCGATCAATGCTTTGAATGCAGTCCTTGATGTAATCCGCATCCAGGGCCTGGGCCTCGTCTTCGATCACGCGATCGGGCCGCTCGCAGTAGTCAATGGGGTTATGCTCACATGCACCGTACTTGATCGCGAACTTATAGAAGCTGGAGAGGATCGCATACCGCTGATTGATGGTGGAGGTGGAGACCTGGCGGCCGACTCTCGAATGTTGTACCCATGCTTGCGCAGCCAGGGCGACCTCTCGCGGTTCGCTCTCCAGATCTAGGCCGATGGAAAGCAGATGATCACGAAAGCTCTTAAGCGCGTCTCTATAGGCCGTCTGCGTCTTCTGACTTTGGGACTTCATCTCATATTTGGTTTTGAGCCATTCAACCGCGGCGCGCAGCATGGGCATACTGTAATCTACAGGCGTCGCATAGAGCGCGATCGTGAGGGGTTGATCCTCACTGTTGCTTAGCGACAGTGGAGGGGAATCCGACATGTTAACTAATCCTCTGCAAAGCTGTTAGCTGTAGCATTAACTAATGTATCTTAGTTCAAGTATACCCCATGGGCCGGGGAGACACAAGCCGCCGCTGCCGGTGAAACAGTTCATGGCAGGACCGACATAAACAGATGATGTCTGCCGGCAGCTCGCAGCCCAGCCGCTCATAGGTCCGGTGGTGGGCATTGAGCTGTCCACGCGCATTACAGAGTTGGCACCTCCAGCCTGCTCGCCGATAAGCTAGCTCGCGCCGTCGCAGCCATTCAGGCGTCTGGAGATACTGCTCGTAGGGCATGTCTCGTAACTGCTGTAATCTCAACGCGTCGATCATGGGTGTGCGCTGCAGCGGCGTTGTTTTCTTCCTGGTCGCCATTAACACACTCTCTTCTCTACCCAGCGCGCCAGGCGCTCACAATCCCCACAGATGTAGAGGCCTTGCCCTTTATAGTAAAAACTGGCCCGATGTAATCCTGGTGCTGGGCATGTGCGCACATCCGAAACCGCCAGTAGGGCAGCGAGCCTGACGCGGTGCTGTCGCAATGCTTGTGTAACTTTTCGCTCTAATCCGTGCGTAGTCCAGATGGCTATGTGAAGCGGTGGGCGGGCATGACGCAGGATGACCGAACGGGCGCGCAGGGTGCGCCGCAGTTCATCCATGCTCATGCACTCTTCCATGCTCGTCCCTCAATCGCTACTCTGATCGTCCCTTCTCCGTAGGTTTCGCCGGATCTGGCCTTGCGGTCCCACTTTGGACGATACAGCTTTGACTGCCTGAAGAGAGAGTCTATCACCGCGGCGTCATCCGTCCAGTGCGCCAGCAATCCACAAAGGGCCAGATCCGCATTGGACGGCGAACTATAGCCGCTCATATCTCCATCCCAGAGCGCGCGAAACTTCGCACCATTGGCAGCATTGCTGACTCTCTCCAGCACGACGCCTGCAGATTCCTCTATCTCTTCTGGTGTTCGGTCACTCTCACAGGCTACGAGCACACAGGTGGGTGATGCCCCGGTCTGGTCTATGGTCCTTTGCGACGTCGGTGTAATCTCCTCGTAGAGCGCGGTGATCTGCTCCTGCTGGTCCTCAATCGCGGCCGGGGTGCCAACGATATGCTGGCCAGTCCATGTCAAGAATCTGCCCTTACCTTCTCCCCCGCTATACATCTCGATATTGCCACACTTGCGCCCAGCTGGCACCGTCCCCCAGGCAATGCAGTGTATCCCGTCCCCTCCTGGCGAGAGTTCCATCCAGGAGTTGACCCGCTGCGCCTGGTCCCAGATCTGCTGATTACACTTTCCGTCGGCGATGCAATGGTCCCAGTCCGTGAAGGTAAAGGATCCGTCACACATCAGGCCGATGCCATCCCAGCGTACAGCCATATTGAAGGCGATCGCATCCTCATACATCTTGCTGGCCTGCTCGTAGGTTCCCCAGGTCGCCGGGTCATTCACTTTTGCCTGTTGTGGTGCGCGTGCGTGCTTCACCTGGTAGGGAACCTTTGCGGGTTTTTCCCGACCTTCCACCGGCTCATATCTCCAGACCACCCAGATCTTCTTCTGCTGCAGCGCCATTGGTGGAGGCAAAAGTTCCACCTCTATACCCCCTGTGTATACACGTCTAGGCGGAAGTTTTGGGATTTCAAGGCCGCGGTCACTCTGACCGTCGGTCGGAAGATCACAAACGAGATGACTCTCCACGATTTCGGGCGTCTCGTTTGACTCAGAATACCCGGTGTCACTCTGACTGTCGCTTCCATTTGGGAAACGGGTGTCACTCTGACTGTCGGTGTCGCGATTGATAGGCGTGATGGTTTTCTCACTCTGAACGGTGCCACAATCGGCGCAGATGACCTGCGAAACTTTCACCAGGTTCGTGCTACCGCAGCCGATATTTTTGCAGCGCTTCACGCGTTTGCCATCTTCCCAGGTGCTCCCCCCGCCGCGGCGATTGTCGTCAACCATGAGGGTATCTGGAGCTTGCACTGGTGGGAGCGGCCGGAGGTAGGCGCGGGTGAATTGGGTGTCCGGGTCGGTTTCTGTCCGGTAGGAGAAGGCGCCAATGCTGGCCAGGCTGCGCACCTTTTTACTGACCGTCTTCTCTGAGGCATGGACCTTTTCCGCAATAGCGGGCAGGTAGATTTTCTTCTCTGGGCATTCAGCGACGAGCCCCATACGCATCTCGGGAGGTGTGGTCTCGACCAGGATACGCATGTGGGTTTCATTGAAGCCAGGGTGAAAGATCACGTTATGATACCATTGGTTTTCTGTCTGGACTGCGTTAATGACGCGTTTCTGGGTCTCGATGACTTCGAGGAGCTGGGACCGGCTCATTTGTTCGTAGCAAGTAGGGGGTTGTGCAGGGTTGCTATTATTTGTTACCATGATAGTAATTCCTCTGTAAAAGGCCTCGCTCGGCTCACACAAGAAGGATATGGAGAGCGTCACTGCGCTAACAGTGGCGTTTTCTTTTTGGGGCAGATAACAGGCGTTTGACTCTTCGTGGGCGATCCTCTATAATGGGGACGTTGCCGTTGGTAGTTCAATTGTTGCCTGCAAAACCGTTCCTATTCCTGCCAAGAAATAAGGGGGACGGTTTTTTGCTGCTCAAAATCCTTTGGACACACTACAAATATCAATAAAAGAAGCCACGAACGATCCTGGTAGAAACTACCAGGGGCGGCTCATGGCTCTCTAGGAACTCTGGTTGTATTTAGTTGCAGCATCAAGCTATCTCCTTTGAGACTACTTGACGCCGTGATCGTGTTATCGTGCTGTCGCGTCGGTTTGAACCAATATACCAAGTTTTCGATGCCCACACAACATTTCATCAAATCTTCATCAAATCTTAATGTGTGCTCCGTGGGCATCAATGTAAAAACACGCGTATGGTTGAGCATGCTATAATCCAATCAAGTGGTTTGCCCATGCACGCTGAAAGATGTTGCAGTCCTGGCAGCGTGCATGGGGGCTATGCTGCTGACTCATCTGGTCCTGCGAGCCACGGCTGTTCACGTATCTGCTTCAACCGCTTCACATCCTCTATCGCTACATAGCGCTTCTTATCCAACTTGAACTTGTGTGATTCAATCCCCAGCTCAGTCAGAATGTTATACAGCGAGCTGCGCCGTATGCCGAGGTATGCAGCCGTCTCTTCATAGGTGAGATATGCCTTATCCTCATACTGGCTAGCATCTGCCTTTTCTCTCTTCGGTACGTTTGCCATGTGTTTTCTCCTTCGGGTGAACCGTCTAATAATTGATGTTTATCCTCACATGAATATTATCATAAACCTGTCAATATGTCAATACTCATAGCTAAAATGCTTGACAACTATCCAATAATATGTTAATATTAATACATAGAAGAGAAACAAAAAAACCGCCCCGTAAGGGACGGCCATTCGGAGAGAGGCCCATCGATTGGAACCCGGTTAGCCTCTCTCACAAGGAGAAGTATATCATGGCGATCAACATTGAAACCCTCGAAGCAGCAGCCCGCGAAGTCTCCCCCGAGTACATCGGCAAGGCTCACAAGATCATCGCTGCTACCGGCGACTTCTGGATCGTCGAAAATGAAGCTGGCGACTATAACGAGCACGGCGAATTGATCGAGTACAAGGTCGATCTTGTTCACCACACCTGCACCTGCAAAGCTGGCAAACTCAACTTTACCCGCTGCCGCAACGGCTATTGCAAGCACCTCGTCTGGGCGACCGCAGCCGAGCTGGAAGAGACACAGGCCATGGCAGAGCAAGCAATTGCGGCCGCAACGGCGATCCTCCAGGCCTCTGCCACGAACAAGCGCGCACACCACCTGGTTATCGATGGCAAGGTGGCTACAGCTGCAGAGTACGATCGCATCATGAATGCGAAACCACGCCCCACGAAGCATGTTCCCCTTAATCGTCAAGCGGGTTTCAGCCTGCTCCGTTAGTCAGTCATGCGGAGGGCTGGGCAAGTGCTCAACCCTCCCATGCTCAGAAAGGAACCGACCATGCAGATTACAGGATTGATGATCCACGAAGCATTTATGGCTGTAGACGAGCATGCGCGCCCCTGGGACATGCTCACGGAGGAGTCACAGACCCGCTATCAGCAGGTAGCCGATAAGCTCAATGAGGCAGTAGGGCAAGGGCAACCTGCACCAGTGCTGATGCTTGACCCGATTATCCACACGGATGTAAACACGACTTGTAGTGACCCGACATGCCCATGTCAGGCCAGCTGAAGGAGACGCACATGACCAGAACAGAACGTGACGCGCGGATCCTCCAGTTGCTCGAAGAAGTTTCCCCGATGTTACACAACCTTGCCCGTTGGGTAGGTTCTGACTTTGATGATTTGTACCAGGAAGCCAGTATCGCTATTCTCACTCTGGTTGAGCGCATACCCGATGCTCCAGTCTCTTTTGCTGTCCAAAAAGTGCGGTTCGATACTATTGGTAGGCTCCAGTACTGGCGACGTCGCCAACACGCGAGCCTGGACGCCCCGCTTGATAGCGAAACCGGCGTGACCCTGGCAGACCTGCTGCCGGATCCGCACCGCGTTGACCCGCTGGTGATGGTACTGGCGCAAGAGCGACTACAAGAGCTAGCTGAGCAGTTTACCACCAGGCCAGTGCGCCCACTCACGAAAGGCCAGATAGGCCGCTGTCAGGAGTGGCATGAGACAGCACTAGCGGAGGTGTCTTATGTCTAAAATCCCTGCACATCTGGACACGCAGCCCCAGTATGTCTTGATCGTTCGTGATGGGCGCGGCGACAAGATCAATAGTGCGATCTCTCCTCACGATCTGGAGGGATCACAAAAGATGGCCCAGCAAGTCATGAGGCTTATGGCTGAAGCTGCTTTCATTGACATCTACCTGTTTGTTGAGCCGTTTGACCTGGCGGCTGCGCAACCATTGGAAGTTGTATATCAGGATGGAATGATCAGGCATTTTGACAGTCTCAAAGTGTGATTCGCAAATAATAAGCGCCTGGCCGGGGACTACCTGACCAGGCGCTTTCTTTTTGTCGTTTACCGTCGGCGAGCTGCGCGCCAGTCCTTGAACTTTTGCTGCTGTTCTGGCGTGAAGTAGCGATCACTCTCATTCGGTCGGTTAGCCTTTGGTATGGCGATGTGCTCAATGTTGTAATCCCTGACTTGCCCGAGCAGGGTGGTACGACTGATGCCCAGCTGGGTCGCAAAGTCGTTAATGTGTAATGTGCCTTCAGGGAGATCCGGGGGCAAAGATGCCATTTCTTGCATGCGTATAGGCGATTCTGGGCGTTTTTTCGTAGGTGGTGGGTGCGTAGGTGCTGCAGGTGCAGCGACCATCTCAGGGACGCGTGTTGCTTTCCATTCAGCGAGGCCTCGCTTATAGTCGCGCATGATCCTTGCGTTTGAGCGGTCCACATCCAGGACGAAGAAGCAGCGTTTCCCTTTGGGTGCTACCCAAGACTCCATCCCCAACCGTGTACACAGGGCAATGCCTTCTGTCGTCTCTGACCATGCGTAGAGTTGCGGAATAATAATCCCTTCTTTTCCCAGCATGCCCATATCCTGCTTGACGCCCCGAAGGAGCATTGCCACATAGTTGGAGCGTAGATCATCTGGCTTCACATCGGGATCGCTCTGAATCGCATTGATAATACACGCTTCGACGGGTATTCCAGGCTCAAAGCGATTAATATGATCAGGCGTAATCTTCCTGCCTGGGAGATCACCGACCATGTAATCATTCAAGTATTCAGGTTTGAGCGCCAGAAAGTACGTGTAAGCAACGACTGCACCATCACTGACACGCTTCATGAGGTAATGCCCTCTTGGTTCCTTGCGCATCCACCCGCGGCGAACTTCCGCACTAGCAGGGTTAGGAAAGAACTTCTTAGCGCAGGTGTAGAGCGCATCCATATCGCCCAACGTCGCATACGTAAACACAGCGTCTTGATTATGCAATGGTCCTCCTCTTTGCCCGTCGCTAAATGCCTTCTCAGCGGCAACAATAGCCAGCACATCCTCAGTGCAGTAAAAGCCATGCTTATGCCCATCTGGTGCAACCTTGCGGATTCGCCCCTCTTCCACATGCCTATAGAAAGTCTTGCCCAGGAGCTTAATTACCTCAGTGGCACTCATATAACCAGGTGGAGGACCATAGCGACGCTGACCTTTTACCATAAATTTTCCTCTTTCTCTCATGTTGCCTATCTTTTTCCAATTATACCCATTGAAATGGAAAATTGTAATCAGTACACTGTAAATATCGATATTTTCTGAAATTGCTAGAAAAACCTCTTGACATTGTAATGCCTCATTGTGTACACTTGTGGAAGTTTGAGTAAACTTGTGGTTCTTGCAGAAGTATCTGCAGATCAAACGAAGAGAGGTGTACATGCTACTTATGACTGACAAGTTGACGAAGCCCCTGTATAGCATCAATGAAGCAAAGGACTTGCTAGGCGTCTCAGACGAAACCGTGAGGCGCATGATCAATGCGAAGGAGCTAGATGCGGTCAAGGTGCGCGGTCAGTGGCGTATTCGTAGAGAGTCCCTAGAGAAGTATCTCGGAGGTCATTGATGGAACTGATTGGCTATGTGACCACACAGGGCAACTTTCATCCTGACTGTTTGCCAGAAGACCTTGAACCTGTAGAGAGTGATGATGTGACACCCGTCCTTGATGCAGAGACCGCACCGCATGTCTTGCTTGTGTGCGATGAGTGTGACACACCCATCCTCGATAATCGATCGTAGCGCGTTTTTTTAGCGCCCTGGGCGAGGCCTCGAAACGTCACCCAGAAGCGCACCCCGTAGCTAGAAAGCAGACTAGGGCGGCTCCTATGATAAAGCCTCTGCCCGCTGTCTGCAAGAGAACAAGGTTTCTAGACAGAAAGGACCAGACACTATCATGGAACTCAAACGGCAGTTCAACCGATTACATCATCGACTTGGCTCCTCACCGCTCATTCTCTTCTTTTTGGGCGGACTCGTCCTACTCATGTGGGCGGCGGCCAGCGTCGTGCAGATCCAGACCTCAGAATACCTTGCAATGGGCGCAACTTCTCGCGTTGCTGGCGTTGCCTGGGGTATCCTGCTACAACCCTGGCTCATGTTAAGCGGGCAAGCCCCTGTCACCTACGTGACCGCCTGGGTATACGCCTGGGTCGTGGAGGTCATCACCCTGGTATTCGCCCTTGCGCTCTCTGTCGCCGTGGTCAAGATCAGCGCTGCTAATCCTCACCTCGGACGCGGATTTGTTGCAGTTGGCGCATTGCTTATTCTGCTCAATAGCTACGCTGATTATTCTTCATCACCTGGCACAAGCCCACTTGTTCAATTTCTTGTCGCTTTAGCGGTTGGTGGCATCGTGACCGTAGGTCTTCCGCTGGGCGTGGGACTCATTGAGCATGGCATTTCTGAGGTAGGAGAGTAAGCATGGCAAATAAAGGTCAGAAGCTGCTCATGGCAGCCCCCACACTCGTTCTGGCAGAGGCTGCGTCTGCAATGGCTCACGGTGGCGGATTAGGTGCTATTGCTGCATTTGGCGTTGCTGGCCTGGCGTATGCGTATGCTGACGAAATAAAAGCCGCATTCCAGCGGGGGGATGATTCCCCCGCTGGTCCTGGTGTTCGATCAGAGTCAGGCAGCAAGCTCAAAAAGGCCGGGTATCGGCTACTTGTCGGTAAGAGTGTACGAGGTGAGGATCAGGCGGGTGATGATGCCAGCTGGGACGACGACGAGGAAATCATTCCGCTCGCAGTCGGCCGACAAAAAGACATGTTCCTGTTCTCGCACGTCCTGGAGAGTGGTTTCGTCCCAACACTTTCCGCACTCTACCTCGGCCGTGATGAATCAGGTAAACCCATCACGGTAGCGGCGCGCGATCTCTGCCATGTGGCTCTACCGGGCTTAACCGGTGGTGGAAAGTCGAGTATCATGCGGCTGATCATGGCCCAACTGTGTTTTCTGGGTGTGCCGACGCTGCTGCTCAATCCTCACTACATGCGCTTCAATAGTGAGTCTGACGAGGATAATACGCCCTTTGAAGCACATTTACAGCGTTCCCCGCTTGACTGTGCAGGGTTTGATGCTATCAAGGTACTGCTTCAGTGGATGGCAGAAACCCTGCTCAAGAAGCGCATCGAACAGCGTGCGAACGGTGGGAAACCTGGCAAGCCCTATATCATCTTCATCGACGAATGGCCCTCGATTGTGGGCGATCTTGGCAAAGACGCTTCAAAGTACCTGGGCAAGATTTTACGTGAGGGGCGCAAATACGGGATTTTCGTTGTGCTGGCCAGCACTGATTTCCAGGTCAAGACGTTGGGACTCGAAGGGGATGGCTCGCTGCGCAAGTGTTTCCTGACCACGTTCTATGTGGGCGGCGATCCGGTTGGCGCGAAAGAACTGCTTAACCTGGCGGCAAACGAACTACCTGAAAACCAGCTTGGCAGGGGAACGGTGATGCTCAGATATCGCGCTGACATGGAAATCCGAACGGTGATCGCACGTGTGCCCTTCACGGACAACGAAGCACTCTATCGGCTGCTTGGTCCGTCAACCTTTACCAGTTCACAGGATGATGACCCCCTGGCTGACAACAACGACGATCCTGCTGATGATGACGTTGAGACGAGCGACCCACAAATGGAAGGGCTTGTGGAAGATCCGGTACTTGTTCGGGCGAGACTTGCCTATGAGAATGGCGCAACGTCAGTGATCAAGCTAGCGGCGGCTCTCGACATTTCAGAATGGGATGCTCGGAAAATCATGGCTAAAATTCGCGTAGAAAAGCATGCGTGAGTTGCGTGCGTGCGTGCGTGAGACTTGCGTGTGAGCTTGAAAATAGCAAACACCTACCACGCACGCAAATTTTAGAGGAGGTATCGTATGGTCACGACAACGACAACAATACACTGGAGGGATCGCGCAATCAGCGCATCTGAAGCGATCACGGACGGCTGGGAAGTCGCCAAATCATACGCGGCCCGGATCGCTGAGCCGGTGCTCTTTCTGTGTATGGTCGCCAACATTATTGAAATGTTACCAGGCGCCCATGTATGGCCCTGGTTCAGCGCCGCGGTACTGGGCATCCAGGCAGTCAGTCTGGATGTTGCGGGTTTCGGACTCAACACCATGGCGGATCATGCCCGTAGACAGGGTAACGAGAAGGCTGCTGTGAAGGCAGAGCGCACCGGCTGGCTACTGATCACCATCATGATTTTAACCCTGCTGGCCGTCGCCACAGGAATGTTATTCCCACAACTTTTGTGGATATTGGTCTATATCGAGAAAGGGTTGATCCTGGTCCGGGTTGCGTTAACCGTCTGGTATGGGCATGTGATCCACGGCTTGCGCTCGTCCAATAAGCAACCAGATCCAGCCCCAACTATCACCGTTGCACCGTCGGTAGATTTACAGCCAATGGTTGATAAGATTGCGCAACTGGAGACACAGTTAGCAACATTGTTGGCAGCCAAAACCGACGAGACAGCGAACGCACAACCGACACCTGAGCCAACAGAAGCGAAGCAAGCGAACGGTGGGCAAGATGACGGTAAGCATGACGATAAAAGTGCGACGTTACTGACGCCTGAAGCAACGAAAACACAGGGGCGCGGTGAAGGTCTGAAGCGTGCTCGTGCCATTCTGAAGCGTCAACCAACCATCAGCCCAACCGACCTTGCGAAACGTGCCAAAATCAGCCGTTCCTATGCCAGTCAACTGATACAATCTCAGAGTAAACCAACGCTCCGATTAGTGAACGAGTAAAGTAGAAAGGGACACACATCATGGAACAGAAATCGACACTACCAACGCGTTTAACATTGGCAGAAGAAGGGCAATGGGAAACACCCAGCTGGGCACAAACATCGGATAATGATGAGTGGATCTCGTATGGGTGGAAGGCCTGGACGTATGATGGGATCCCCTTCTTCCGCCACCAGGAAAAGTCAGTCGTGCAGCAGTGGCTCGCCGACAATGGCTATACCGACACTGGCGACGGAGCACATTACCAGCGACAGGAAGTGACAGAAGGCATCTTCAAGTCAGCAGGGCACAAAACCCGTTTTGTTGGAGCCATGCTCCAGATAGGGAAAGTCGACAGTGGGAAGTTTGACCCTGAGTATGCGGCAGCCCTCTATGTCCTGACTGCTGACCTTAGCACATGGAACAAGGCACAAGAGTATATGAGCCATAATGGAATTGACTTTGAAGCCCTACTCAAAGAGGTCGATTGGTCTGGAGGTTACCGGGTACTTATCCAGTGGGCGGCCAATCTGTTTAACGAGTATGCGGCCCACTGCGACCCGGTAGAGTTGATGAGACTTGATGAAAGCAACTTTCAAGTTGCAATCACAGCGCTACACATACGACGGTATAGCTTGCACGTGGACGACTTCAAGGAGTAGTGCGATGAAACGAGAGGTCCATATCATCATGGAATGCGCCCAACCGCTCAAACGCTACACCGTCGATCGGGTTGATGGTGAGGTGCTCATCGCTGGCCAGCCACTCTTCATCCACCTGGCGGGGCAGTGGATCCGTGGCACGGTGCGAAGCGACGAATATGGGTACTACTTCACCGATACCATTGCAGGCGGTCGGTGCGGATTTCATCCAGGCATGAAGATCGTCCTGCTCTGAAGTTGACCAACCAGGCATATGATGTAAGTTAGTTTTTAGTTATCGAAGGGAGATCACAGCCATGGATAATCTTTTAGTGTTGGTACACTACCTGGCAAACAATCATGCTAGCAATATGCTACGCAAGGATGAGGACAACCCGTATAGCGTCGCCTATCGTGCGCTTGACTCCTACATTGAGATCTCGCGCGAACTGGACACCTATGGCGAGCGTATACGTTCTACTGGCGGGCTTGATTGGAATGAGGCCAAGAAGATGACAGAGTATCTGGTAACAGGCTTTGAAACCGGACTCAACAACCATCATGACACGACACTACAAGCCGCTACCAGCTTCGTGCAGAAGTACCTGAACATCGAGGACATCGACAAGCTGATTGATGCTTGTCATCAGGAAAAGAAGCGTATGGAACGTGAAGAGGACGAAGAGGACGCGGCCAGAGCAGAAGATGAGCGACAAGCATTTCTTGCGAGCGGCGAGGCGATCGAGGACCAGTAACCCCAGCTGCTCACACACACAAAAAACCGGAGGGATCAGCGACCTCCGGTTTTTTGCTGAAAGGAACCACAGACACACTGGACACGAAGACGAAGTAGTTTACTCTATGTCCATCAGTGCTTCCGCAAGGTCAATACGTGCATCCATAAAGAGATCCAGCGCGTGAACCAACTGGTAGTGAACATCTTCACGACGCATTGGCGCGGCAAAGCAGGCGATCACCGCCTCTGTCGCCTGCAGCGCATCAGGATACGCCACAAGCACAGAACGTATCACCTGGAGGATCCTGCGCCAGTCCTCACTCTTCAGGTAGTCCGGCTCGGGTGGTGGAACCTTCATGCGAATGAGTGAGAGCTGCCGGGCTACTCCTTCTAGCGTTGCCATACCTTGCTTACCTCCGTGATCCTGCTTGCTGTCTGACTGGCGTCCATTCTCCAGTGTCCATAGAGACGATATAATTCCCTCGGCTCGTCATCACGGTGCAGCTGCCTGATGCATCATCCCCAAACATTCCGTAGAAGTACTCGGTCCTCATCGACTCAATAAACACCGTGTCATGTTCCCCCATGTGCTGCTTCACGACGGCCGGGATCTCTGTCCCTTCTGCCATAACCAGAATCCAGTGCTTTGGATCACCCGGGCGGCCAACTCTTGTGCGGATCGCGTCCACCTGGCGGCGCAGACTCTCAACGGTGGTCACTGTCCATCTCTTTCACCTGCAGCAGTTGCTTCAGCTCGGCGACCTCGGCCTCCAGCTGGGCGATCTTATGCACTTGAATGGATAAATCCAACAGCTTCGAGGAGGCCTGCACCTGCACATAGGGCGAGACCTTCTCACCCATGTTGCGGATCAGACAGGAAATCGCCCCGCGCGCCGTCTTCTTGAGTAGCCGTAGGGACTCATCATAGACGGTATCTTCGATCTCGCGAATAGTGGCGCGAAACTGTGGAATATGCTTCCAGCGTTCCATCGTCGCACGTGAGACGCCCACCCGTTCAGCGGCCTGCACTGC
>OEPS010000462.1_pt1 | contig 14459 bp, 10 predicted proteins | sample 1539411 | NCBI WGS metagenome assembly OEPS01 (sample SAMN02671747, study PRJEB22543) | soil metagenome | biome: bacteria | place: China:Hunan Province, Lengshuijiang City | collected 2012-10-15 | depth 0.08m m | reverse complement strand
GATCCCCGGTTGCCGCGGCGGCGGCCAGCCACGCGGCGAGAAGCGCCGTGCCCCCGATCGCCATCTGCCCCCATCCCGACACGGCGGTGAACGACCCCGCCCGCTCCATCGTCTCGCGGATGAAGCGGATGTTGTCTTCGGCCTTGGCGTGGAGCTCGAGCGGCATGGGGGGAAGGCGATGAGTGACGAGTGAGCAGGGACGAGTGAGCAGGGACGTGTGAGCAGGGACGTGTGACCTGCATCGAAAGCGGCGGCGCCTCACGGGGCGCCGTCCGCTCTCAGCCTGCTGCTTACGGCTTACAGCTTACACCACGTGGCAGTTATCGTCAAGTACTTTATTGTACAAACCACGTCACGCCCCCGCCGAGATCGGCCCCGGAGGCGGATCGCTCGCCGGGAAGCTCTGCTCCACCGTCTCGTCCACCGCGCGCTCCGAGATCCCACGCCCGAACGTCTGCACCATCTTCGCGTTGAACTGCGGCAGGTCCTCCGGCTTCCGGCTCGTCACCAGCTTCTGGTCCGCCTGCACCGCGCTGTCCACCCAGCTCCCGCCCGCGTTCTCGATGTCGGTCTTCAGGCTCGGCCACGAAGTCACCGTCCGACCCTCCAGCACTCCCGCCTCGACCAGCATCCACGGACCATGACAGATCGCCGCCACCGGCTTGTCGCGCTCGAAGAAATCGCGCACGAAATTCACCGCCCGCCGGTCCGTCCGCAGCCGGTCCGGATTCGCCACTCCCCCGGGGAGCAGCAGCGCGTCGTAATCCGCCGGGCTCACGTCGGCGAGCACTCGATCCACCGGGATCCGGTCCCCCTTTTCGTCGTGATTCATCCCCTGGATCGTTCCCGCCTTCAGCGAGATCACCTCGGTCTTCGCTCCCGCCTTCTCCAGCGCTGCCTTCGGCTCGAGCAGCTCCACCTGCTCGACGCCATCGGTCGCGAGAATGGCTACCTTCTTTCCGTTGAGACCCTGCTCCATCGTTGCCTCCGGTTCTGGTGCAGTCGCGTCATCGTGCGCACTCGGCTTGCCATAACGTCACGAACCATGCCCCTGCTGCTCGCGAGATGAACGAACCCGGATTCCTGCACGACCTGCTCATCCTCTTCGGCCTCGGCGTCACGGTGGTGCTCCTCTTCCACCGCGCGAAGGTCCCCCCCATCGTCGGGTTCCTCATCACCGGCGTGCTCTGCGGACCGTACGGCTTCGGGCTCATCAGCGACCCGCAGGAAGTCGAGTCGATCGCCGAAATCGGCGTCGTCCTGCTGCTCTTCACGGTCGGCATCGAGTTCTCGCTCAAGCAGCTCGCCCGCATCCGCAACTTCCTCCTCGTCGGCGGGGGGCTGCAGGTCCTGCTCACCACCCTCACGATCTACGCGGTGTCGCGCGTCGTCGGCGAGGGCACCAGGGTCGCGCTCTTCATCGGGATGCTGGTCGCCCTCAGCAGCACGGCCATCGTCCTCCGCCTTCTCGCTGATCGCGGTGAGCTCGACGGGCCGGCCGGCCAGGCGGTGCTCGGCATCCTCATCTTCCAGGATCTCTGCGTCGTCCCGATGGTGCTGTTCACCCCCTTCCTGACCGGGGTCGGTGCCGGCGCCGGCAACGCGGTCGCCGTCGTCATCAAGGCGCTGCTCTTCATCGGCGGCGCGGTCGTCGCGGCGCGATGGGTCGTGCCGCGGCTGCTGCACCACGTGGTCGCGACGCGGCGGCGCGAGGTCTTCCTCCTCGCCATCATCCTGCTCTGCCTCGGCACCGCCTGGGCATCCGCCCGCGTCGGGTTGTCGCTCGCGCTGGGCGCGTTCATCGCCGGCCTCGTGATCTCCGAGTCGGAGTACAGCCACCAGGCGCTCGGCGAGATCCTCCCCCTCCGCGAGGTCTTCAACTCCCTCTTCTTCATCTCGATCGGGATGCTCTTCGACGTCCGGACGGTGATCGGCGCCCCGTTCACCGTCTTCGGTGCGATCCTCGTCGTCATCGTCGTCAAGACGCTGATCACCACCGGCGCGAGCATCGCTCTCGGACAGTCGCTGCGCATCGCCCTCATCGCCGGCCTCGCGCTCGCCCAGATCGGGGAATTCTCCTTCGTCCTCAGCAAGGTCGGCCTGTCCGCCGGCCTGCTCGACGTCGCGCACTACCAGCTCTTCCTCGCCGTCGCCGTCGGCACGATGACGATCACCCCGGTCCTTCTCGCCGTCGCCCCGCGCATCGCCGCGGCGCTCGAAGCCGTCGCACCCGCGAGGTTCGCGTCCGGGCGCGCCGCCCCGCTCGCCGTCCACGCCGGCGCCCCCCTCACCGATCACGTCATCATCGTCGGCTACGGGGTGAACGGCCGCAACCTCGCCCGCGTCCTCGGCCGATGCGGCATCCCGTTCATCGTCATCGAGTTGAACCCGCAGGTCGTGCGCACCGAGCGCGAGCGCGGTCGGTCGATCATCTACGGCGACGCCTCGCGACCGGAAGTCCTCGAGCACGCGGGGGTGCGGAGCGCGCGCGTCGTCGTCATCGCGATCTCGGATGCCGCCGGGACCCGCGGCACCGTCGACGTCGCGCGGCGGCTCAACCCGCACGTCCATCTCATCGTGCGCAGCCGGTACGTGCACGAGATGGATCCGCTCTTCGCCCTCGGCACCGACGAGGTCATCCCCGAGGAGTTCGAGACGTCGATCGAGATTTTCTCGCGCGTCCTGCACCGCTACCTGGTGCCTCGCGACGAGATCGAGCGGCAGATCCGCGACATCCGTCGCAGCGGATACGAGATGTTCCGAACGATCTCCGCGGCGCATGGTCCGGCGCTCGGGCTCCAGCGCTTCCTGACCGGCCTCGCCTTCGAGGTCTACCGCGTCGAGGAGGGCAGCAGCGTCCTCGGCCACGAAGTCGCGACGTCGGGGGTCCGCGACACCAGCGGCGCGTCGATTCTTGCGATTCATCGCGCTGACGGGACGATGGTCTTCAACCCGTCCCCGGACACCCGCATCGAACCCGAGGACCTCTGCCTCCTCCTCGGCACGCACGAACAGATCAGCGCCGCCTCGCGGCTCTTCCGCGCCAGTGGCGCAACCCCGACGAATGCCTGACGACGACCGGATCAACGAGGACAAGTGGGCGCAGTATCCGTGCACCATCCTCGAGTTCGCGCCCCCCGCGCGCCTGCGGATCGACCTCCGCAAGCCGTTAGGCCCCGCCGAGCGTGCCACGCTCGCCGCGCTGGGCCTCGACCGCCCCTTCGCCGTCCTCACCGCGGAGAACCCGATGGGGGAGAACGCCGAGGACAAGCCGACCGCGGCGCAGCAGGCCGCGACCGAGCGCCGCAACTTGACCCGCCGCAAGGAGCTCGAGGCGGAGTTGCGCCGTTCCGGCGTCGAGTACCAGCCCTGCGATGGCGTCGCTCCGGATGGCGAGTACCGCGAGCAGGGCGTCGCGGTCGTCCTGCCGCGCGAGCAGGCCGTGATGCTCGCCCGGCGCTTCGGCCAGCTCGCGATCTTCTGGTTCGACGGCCGCAACTTCTCCCTCGTCGGTGCCGTCGCGAGGAATCCCTCCGAGAAGCTGCCCCGGCGCTGACCCGGGAGTCCGGGGACGAGGCTTCGCAAGACTCCCCCGCCCGCGACGGACGCGGCATATTCCGGGGTGCCCATCGTCCCCATCTACGGCCATGCCCATCTCCGCGAGCGGCTCCTCGGCGCCTTCGGTTCCGGACGATTGCCGGCGAGCCTTCTCCTGCACGGACCGGCGGGCGTCGGCAAGCAGCGACTTGCCCTGTGGCTCGGCAGCATGCTCCTCTGCGAGGCCAATGGGCGACCCTGCGGGGCGTGCCAGGCGTGTCGCTACAGCGGGGAGCTTGCGCACCCTGACCTCCACTGGATCTTTCCGCGCCCGCGGCTCAAGGACGCCGACGCCTCTCACGCGGATGTCCGGCAGGACTACGCCGACGCGATCGCCGACCGTCTCGCGGCGAACGGCTTGTATCCGCGGCCATCGGGTTCGGAGGGAATCTTCGTCGCCGCGGTCCGGTCGATCGTCCATCGGGCCGGGATCTCCCCGGCGCTCGCGCGCCGCAAGGTCTTCGTGGTTGGGGACGCCGAGCGGATGGTGCCGCAGGAAGGATCGGACATGGCGGCCAATGCCTTTCTGAAGCTTCTCGAGGAGCCGCCGGCCGACACGACGATCATCGTGACGTCGAGCGAGCCCGGCGCCCTCCTTCCCACGATCCGCTCGCGGGTCGTCTCCGTCCGCGTTGCGCCGCTCGCTGAAGGAGACATGCGCGCCTTCCTCGCCGATCCTGTGGTCGCGAAGGCGCTCGACGGGGAGTCACTGCCGAAGGATGTCGCAGCTCGCCTCGCGATCGCCGCTGGTGCCCCTGGGGAGCTCCTGGGGGGTTCCGAGCGCGACGCGGCGCGAACCAGCGCGAGGAGGATTCTCGACGCCGCGGAGTCGGGCGACCGTGCCGCGGCGCTGCGCGTCGCCTTCGCACAGGGAGCGTCCGGCGCTCGGGGGCGCTTCACCGACACCCTCGACGCCCTCGCCATTCTCCTCCACGATCGGACTCGCGTTCGTATCGAACGAGGCGATGAGCCGGCCGCCGAGCGCAGCGCGCGTGCGATCGACGCGGTGGAGCGGGCGCGCGAACTGGCGAGCGGGAACGTCAGCCCCAACCTCGTCACCGCGGATCTCTTCCGCGCCCTCGCCGAGCGCTGATGCCGCCGGACGATCGTTCTCTCAGCCACGTCGGCGCGGATGGCGCCGCCAGGATGGTGGACGTCACCGCCAAGCCGGAGACCGCGCGCGTCGCCCGCGCCGCCGGCTCGATCCGGATGGCGCCGGCCACTCTCGCCGCGATCCGGGCGAATACCCTCAAGAAGGGCGACGTCATCGCTGTCGCCCGCGTCGCCGGGGTGATGGCGGCGAAGCGCACCGCTGACCTGATCCCGCTCTGCCATCCGATCGCTCTCACCGACGTCCAGGTCGAGATCACTCCCGATGACGCACTCCCGGGGCTCCGCGCCGAGGCGACGGTGAGCTGTTTCGGGCGGACCGGGGTAGAAATGGAAGCGATCTCAGCGGTATGTGTGACCCTCATCACCGTCTTCGACATGGTCAAGGCAGTAGATAGAGAGCTGATTGTCTCCGATATCCGCGTGCTCGAGAAGAGCGGCGGGCGAAGCGGGAGCTGGAAACTGGGCTGAGCTGGCACAGCCGTTGCCCTTCATGACGATGCGAGACTGATCACACTCCCCCGAGTGGATCGTAAGTCCCTATATAGGAATTACTTATGAAACAGACCCGTCGAACCTACGTGCACCGTGGCGACGCTGCGAGACGCCGCACGCGCATCAAGAACGCCCTGCTCGGCGCGGCTTTTCTCGCCGCGGTCGGGCTTCTCGTGCGCAATCACAGGGGCGTCGATGAGGCCCGTGCGGCTTCCGCGTTCAGCTTCGCGCTGACGGGAGATGCCCGCCGCCTGAACGATGCGCTCGGCGAGGCACAGGGCGAGCTGGAGCTCACACGCAACCAGCTCGATCGCGCGAACAAGATCATCGCCTACTCCAGCAAGTACCGGATCGCCGCCGACCTTGCGAGCTCGATCTATGACGTGGCGATGGCCGAAGGCATCGAGCCCGACCTGGGGTTCCGCCTCGTCAAGCTGGAAAGCGAGTTCAACGAGCGGGCGACCAGCCGGGTGGGCGCGATCGGCCTGACCCAGGTCATGCCGGCGACGGCGCAGTACTTCGTGAAGGGTGCGACACGCGAGAAGCTTTACGACCGCGAGACGAACCTGCGCGTCGGCTTCCGCTACCTCCGGACACTCATCCGCGAGTACAAGGGCAACCTGAAGATCGCACTCCTCGTCTACAACCGGGGGCCGGCGGCGGTCGACGCGGCGCTCGGGATGGGTCTCGACCCGGCCAATGGCTACGACCGGATCGTCATGAAGGGGTACCACGGACGCGGCACTGTGGACTGAGCTGGTGGGGGGGGAAGTGCGGAAAGGGCGGCGAGATGATCTCGCCGCCCTTTTCGTCCCCCCTGCTCGCCGGCGACTAGTGCCGGGCGCTCTTCCTGGTGCCGCTCTTTCGCGCCGGCCGGGCGTGGCCCTTCGACGCGCGCGCCGCGCCGGCCTTCACCACCAGCCGCTGGCCGGGAATGATGATGCTCTTCCGCAGCCGGTTGAGGCGCATCACGGTCGCGGTCGTTGTCCTGTAGCGCTTCGCGATCCCGCCTAACGTTTCGCCGCGCTTGACCGTGTGGTACACGGCCGCCCGGGACGAGCCGTAGATCTCGATCGACGGATCGGGAACCTCGCGCGCGGCCTGGACCACGGCGGCGCTCGGGACGAGCACGACCTGCCCTGCCACGACGCGGCCGCTCTTCTTCGCGACCTGGAGCTTCGGGTTGTACCAGGAGAGCTGCTTCGAGGTGAGGTGCGCGCGCCGCGCGAGGCCGGCGCGCGTCTCGCCCTTCTTCGAGATGATCTTCGTGAAGGCGGTCCGCGCCCCGACGGGCAGCGCGGCGAACGCCGAATCGAACGTCGATGCGACCCCGACGGGGACGCGGACCGTGAAGCTGGTCTTCGGCGGCGTCACCCCGCGCAGCACCTGCGGGTTCAGCTCCACGATGTGCGACACCGGAACGCCGGCGGCGCGGGCGATCGCCGCGAGCGGTGTCGATGCCGGGACGGTCACGGAATCGTAGACGAACGGCGGCAGGGTGCGCAGCGTCATTCCGTAGCGCGCGGGCTCCTTCGCGATCAGCGCCGCCGCGATCAGCTGCGGCACGTAGTTGCGGGTCTCGGCGCGGAGGTAGTCCTTCTCGGCGAGCGCGAAGAACCGGTCCTCGCCGGTCGTGCCCTGCAGGTCGTCGGCATAGCGCTCGAGACCGCGGGCGACACGACCCGGCCCGCCGTTGTACGCGGCGGCCGCGAGGTACAGCGACCCGAACTGATCGTTGAGGTAGCGAAGGAACTTGATCGCCGCGTCGGTCGAACGCACCGGATCGCGGCGCTCATCCACCCACCAGTCGACCCGGAGGCCCGAGCCCTGTGCGGTACCGGTCATCAGCTGCCACATCCCGACCGCCGCCGCCTTCGAGTACGCATCGGGGTTGTAGCCGCTCTCGATCAGCGCGAGGTACACCAGGTCTTCGGGAAGCCCGGCCGCGTGCAGCTTCGCCCGCATCATCGGCTCGTAGCGGCTTCCCTGCTCGAGCCGCGCCTCGATGCGATCGCGGGCGGGACCGCTGAACATGCGGACGTAGAACGCGACGCGCTCCTGCGTCTCATAGGGCTCGACATCGAGGCCGGGCGCATCCTCGATGACGGAGTCCATCGCGGCGGCAGGGGGCGTCGTGCTGTCGCCGAACACCTGCAGCGCGGTCTTGCTCACCTCCGCGCTCGAGACGTTCGCCGTGTCGGCGGCCGGAGGCTTCGCGGCTGGTGCCCGGATCGTGTCGGCACCGGCGGGCGCGTGCGGCGCCGCCGTATCGGGGCCGATCGTCGCGACGCTGGACGGTGCGGGCGCCGTCGCCGGCGCGGGGTGTTGGCAAGCGGCTGCAGCGACGGACGCCGCCAATGCCGCGCAGATGCTCAGGCGCGTCACGTAGACTCCCTTCCTGGATGATTGCAATCTATCGGCGGGAGCGCATGATCCAGTCGCCCCCGCGTCACCACGACCGTCAGCGCATCGCGATGAAATTGCCGAGCACGCGGTTGGTCGCGTTCAGCACGGCGAGCACGATCCCGCGGATTGCGTCATGCTCGGCGAGATAGCAGCCGAGAAGCCGCGGCGGCCCTTCACCCCGCTTCACGTTCACGGAAACGATCACGACGTTCGCGTCGAACGCGCGGAGCAGCTTCACGCCGACCAGCTCGAACTGCAGCGCGCCGCCGGAGAACATCTCGAGCGCGCGCAGCACGGCATCGGCCGCGATCCGCAGGTCGCCCATCGGGCTCGACTGGCCATTCGCCTTCCCGACGACTCGGACACCGTCGACCCACTCGAGTTCCACCTCGCATGCACACTGGCCCGACGGGGTGCGCGTGAACCGGAAGTCCGAGAAGCGCAGCCGTTCGCGCTTCAGTTGCGCCGACGTGATCGTCGGCACAATCGGGTCTCGGCTCTCCGGCACGGTCTGGGACATGGACAGCAGTGGCGATGGGCGGAATTTCGAGGAGCGCCGCGTTGCGCTCTGTCTTCGTAGTACGACTCACCACGGCGAAGGCAACGAAGGCCGTCCCGCCTGACGGTGCCGTTCATTGCGCCCCCCGACCTCCGGTCTATATTCGGGCCATGATCACTCTCCTGCTTTCCCTCGCCGCGCTCTCCGGCGACAGCGTTCGCCCGGCGCCCCCCTCCCCCGAGGACTCGCTGCGCGCCAGGATCGAGGCCCGCATCGCGATGGTTCCCGGTGCCCGTGTCGGGATCGTCGTCCACGATCTCCGCGACCGGTTCCACGTCGGCATCGCTGCCGATTCCAGCTTTCACGCTGCGAGCACGATGAAGGTTCCGGTCATGATCGAGCTTTTCCGGCTGGCTGACGCCGGGCGGCTCTCGCTCGACCAGGGGTTGCTCGTCGTGAACAGCTTCGGCTCGATCGTCGATGGATCCAACTACGCGCTCGATCCCGGTGACGACTCGGACAGCTCGCTCTACGCGATGGTCGGCAAGCGCGTCGCGATCCGCGACCTCATCGAGCACATGATCACGCGCTCCAGCAACCTCGCGACGAACATGCTCATCGCCGTGGCCGGGCCCGGCAACGTGAATGCCACCGCGCACGCGCTCGGCGCGACCGGGATGCGCGTGCTGCGCGGGGTGGAAGATGGCAAGGCGTACGCACGCGGGATGAACAACACGACGACCGCGAACGACCTCGCCGCGCTGCTGCTTGCGATCGAACGCGGAACCGCGGCATCACCGGCGAGCTGCACGCAGATGCGCGACATCCTCCTCCGGGAGATCTACAGCGGCGACATCCCGGCCGGGCTCCCCGCGGGCACCCCGGTCGCGCAGAAGACGGGATGGATCACGGGCGTCCTCCACGACGCGGCGATCGTCTATCCGCCGGGGCGGACCCCCTACGTCCTGGTCGTGCTGACGGCGAACATCCCGGACGAGGCGGTCGCCAAGGCGCTGACCGTCGACGTCTCGCGCATGGTCTGGGAGTTCACCTCGACGCGCTGACCCGGGCCCGCCGCGCCGCCCGACGTCAGGCGGTGCGCCACTCCGCGGTCGGCGCGTTGACGAGCGCGTCCCCATCGAGCGGAAGCTCGAGGGTGAAGGTGCTGCCGCGACCGGGCGCGCTGTCGACGGTCAGCTCGCCGCCGATCATCTGCGCCAGGCGCCGCGACACCGTCAGGCCGAGCCCCGTGCCGGCGATCTTTCGCGACGCGCGCGAGTTCACCTGCCAGAAGGGTTCGAAGATGCGGTGCTGGTGCTCCTCGGCGATCCCTATCCCGGTGTCGCGCACGTAGAACAGGAGCTGGCGACCCTCCTGGCGCGCCCCGAGCGAGATCAGCCCGCGCTCGGTGAACTTCGTCGCGTTCGAAAGCAGGTTGAGGAGGATCTGCCGCACCTTCTGCGCATCGGTCTGCACGTGGGCGCCCTTGGCGCTCGGCTCGAGCGCCAGCTCGAGAACGAGGCCGCGATCGGTCACCAGCGGCTCGACGATCGACGCCGCTTCCTCGAGCGCGGTCTGGACGCAGAGCGACTCGAAGTGCGGCCGCTCGCTCCCCGCCTCGACGCGCGAATAGGTGAGGATCTCGTCGATGAGCCCGAGCAGGTGTGTCGCGCTCGCCTTGATCCGGCCCAGCTGGTGCCGCTGCGGATCGGTGACCGGGCCGGTGATCCCGTCGGCGAGCAGCTCCTCGTAGCCGATGATCGCGGTCAGCGGCGTCCTCAGCTCGTGCGACATCGAGGCGAGAAAATTCGATTTCGCCTCGCTCGCCGCGACTGCCGCCCGGTACAGCTGCGCGTTCTCGATTGCCGTCGCCGTGCGCCGCGCCAGCTCTTCGCCGATGAACTGCTCGGCGACGTCGTAGCCGGGGCGCGTCGTCGTTCGGAGGAAGCTGATCGCACCGAGGACGCGTCCCCGGGCGACGAGCGGCGCGACGATCACGGCGGATAGCCCGATCTCGTGCAGCAGCACGCGATGCTCGTCGGTCCGCGCCATCTCGTCGCGCTCGGCGGGGGTGACGGTCTCGAGCCGGATGGTCTGCTGTTCGCGGAGGGCACGAGCGACCGGATGCTTGTCCGACCAGGTTGACCCGTCAGGCGTCACGTTGCGGACGCGCTCGAGGAGTCGCGGACGGCCTCCATCGCACTCGACCGCCGCCGCGCGGGAGAGCGTCCCCGTCTCGTCCTCGAGGTCGATCACGACCGCGTCGGCGAACCGCTGGCAGGCGAGCCTCCCGATCCCGGCGAGCATGACCTCGAGGTCCAGCGACGAGGCGAGGAGGGTGCTCGCCTCGGCGAGCAGGCGCGAGTAGTCCTCGGACCGGCGGCGCTCGGTGATGTCGACGATGATGCCGATCAGTCGCGTCGCGACGCGCGCCCCGCCCTGCCTCGCGAACAGCGCGCGGCCCTTGCACCCCACCCAGCGCTGCGAGCCGTCCGTGCGCCTGATGCGGAACTCCGCCTCAAAGCTGCCGTCGCCGGCGGGATCAAGCGCCGCGGCGATCTTCCGCTCGACGGCCGCCCGGTCGTCGGAGTGGATGTTCCCGAAAAACAGTTCCCGCGTCGGCTGCGCTCCGGGTGCGACGCCGAAGAGCTGCTTGCAGCGCTCCGACCACTCGAGCTCACCGGTGAGCGGATTGAAGTCCCAGGTGCCGATGCTGCCTGCCTCGACGGCGAGCCGGAGTCGCTCGTCGGCGTCGCGCCAGGCGGGAATCTCCTCGCTGCCGGCTGCCGGATCCTCTGTCGCCGAGCCGCTGCTCCGCGGCTGATGAGGTGCGTTCGCCCTCGGCGCTTCGTCGTGCAAGTGGTGATCGACCGTCGTCACGAAAGCGTTGATACCGAGATCAGAAGGAACCGATGCGTAACGATGATGCGCGTGCGCTCAGTGCGGAAGAGCGAGCGCCATGTTCCTCGCCGCCTCGCGCCGCCCGCCGGCGGCAGTGACCCGGGTGGGGCACGATCCCACAACCTATGGCTTAAAAGGCCATTGCTCTACCAATTGAGCTACCGGGTCGAACGGGGGGAAATCTACACGGGTCGGAGCCGGTTCGCTTCTCCCCCGCCTCCCGATCGGCCCGTGCCGCTCATCACGCCGGTCGCACCACGGTCGCCGTCCGCTCGAGCTTTCCCCACCCGACCACATGGCCGCGGATCGCCGCGACAAAGGACCGCAGCACCACCCAGTACATCACCTGGCGGTAGGCGAAGCGCTGCAGGAAGACCAGCCATGTGAGCCGCCTGTCCTCGTCCGGCTCGGCGAGAAATGCCATCGCCGCCGCGAGCCAGTCGACGAGCAGGAAGATCGCATACAGCGTCAGCACCTGCTCGAGGCTCGTCAGCGCGTAGGTCGCCCCATGCTCCGCGCGCACCAGCCAGACGGAGAACAGGCTCCAGAGGAACATCAGGTCGGCGAGCGGCGAGAGCGCCGCGAACAGCAGCTGGAAGACCCAGACGTTAGGCATGGCGACCCACCCGAGCGTTCCATAGCGCGCGTCGAAGAGCGCGTCGCGATGCTTCCACATGCACTGCAGCGTCCCGAAGCTCCAGCGGAACCGCTGTTTGGCCAGTCCGCGCATCGTCTCCGGCGCCTCCGTCCAGGCGACGGCGTCGGCGGCGTAGGCGACCGAGTAGCCCTGGCGGCGGATCGCCAGCGTCAGGTCCTGGTCCTCGGCGAGCGTGTCCTCGCTGAATCCCCCGGCGGCGACGGCGAGCTCGCGCCGCCAGGCACCGACCGCGCCGGGTACCACGGTGATGCAGTCGAGCAGCGCGAAGGCGCGCCGGTCGAGGTTCTGGCTCGTGACGTACTCCACCGCCTGCCAGCGAGTGACGAGGTTCACCCGGTTCCCCACCTTGGCGTTCCCGGCGACGGCGCCGACCCGCCGATCCGCCAGCGGGGCGACCAGCCGGGTGATGGTGTCCGTCTCGAACAGCGTGTCGGCGTCGAGGGCAACGATGATCGGGGCGCTCGTCAGCGAGATGCCATGGTTGAGGGCACTCGCCTTCCCACCGTTAGGCTTCGTGTGGATCGCGACCCGCGGGTCGCTGCCGTAGATCGCCCGCAGCACCGCCGCCGTTCCGTCGGGAGAGCCGTCGTCGACGACGACGATGCTCAGCGCGCCGGGGTAGTCCTGGTCGAGGAGGCTCGCGACTGTCCGGGCGATCACCTTCTCCTCGTTGTACGCCGGCACGATCACCGCTACCGGCTCGACCTCGACGTCCACCTCGCGCGCCCGCCGGGCGCGGACGTTCTGGATGAGCGCCAGCGTGGTCATCACCACGAGCCGGCCGACGCCGAGAATCACCGCGAGCAGGAACAGCCAGTGCAGCAGCCATTCGACGACTCCGATCGCGCCGAACGTCGTCAACTCGGCGACGCGGATGGCCGCGCCCGACGGCGGAAGCGGTGGCATTGCCTGCGTACGCGTGAGTCCGGCCAGGTCCGACACGAGGACGAGGGTGTCCCCGCGGGCCCGCAACGAGTCGATCAGCGGGCCGAGGGCCGCCACCGTCTGGCTCCGATCTCCGCCACCGTCGTGCAGCAGCACGATCGACCCGCTGCAGCCGCTCTCGAGCGGCGACGTCGCCGGCCGCTGCCGGTGGAGGGAGTCGAGACAGCTCTGTGCACGCGCGCGCCCATCGAGCACGTTACGCACGATCGCCCCGGCCCCGGGGCGCAGCCAGTCCTCCGAATCGACGTGCAGCCCGACCGTCACGTAGCCAAGCCCGCTGGCGACGCGAACGGGGTCGAGCTCGTCGGCGGTGGTCGGCTCGGCGTCGCCGAAGTACGGGGGGCGAAAGAGCGCCGACCGCCGAGCGAGCACCGCCTCGAACAGGCGCTCCGTCGCGTCGAGCTCCAGCCTCGTGACGAACGGGGAAGTCAGGGCGAGGTTCGGGTGCGTGAACGTGTGGTTCCCGAACTCGTGCCCCTCGCGAACAATCCGGCGGAGCAGCGGAATGTGCGCCTCGGCGTTCTGCCCGATGGAGAAGAAGGTCGCCGGCGCGTGGTACTTCCTGAGGGTGTCGAGTACGAGCGGAGTCCACTCCGCGTCGGGCCCGTCGTCGAAGGTCAGCGCGACGTGGTGCGGCAGGTCGCCCGTGCGCGCGATGACGTACGGAGTCGGGAACGACGTGTAGCGCTCGCCGGTCACCATGTCGTCCGCGCTGTCGACGCTGACCGTGCGGCTCCCGGGCGCCGGCGCCGCGGTCATGCGCAGGATCTCCCCCGACCCGTCGAACTCGACGTCGTATGCCGGAGGGATCGTCGCCAGCGCCGAAGCGCCTTGCCGGCGCCTGCCGACAGCGCCCCAGAGCGACGGATCCTCGGCGCCGAGCCGCCAGAGCGCCACGCCGCCCGCGCCTAACGCTCGGCCGATCGCCGCCTGGTTGTGCGCCGTCGCGCCGTCCAGGAACCAGACGACGTGATCGGTGGAATCCGGGTCGGTGAACCCGATCCACGGGTTCAGCGACGCGGAGTCGAAGTGCACCGTCGCCCCATGGCTGCGCGCGTCCCGCATCACGTCCTGGAACGTCCTCTCTTCGCCGGCGACGGCGGGGGCAGCGTCGCTCCAGTCGTATCCGTAGGCGCCGATCGCCAGGATCGCCTTCTGCGGGGGGATCGCGGCGAGAGCCCGCTCTCCTTCGCGCTGGTACCACCCCTGGCTGGCGATCGGGCCCGGATCGCCGGTGCCGTAGTGCTCGTCGTAGAGCATCAGGAAAACCCGGTCGTTGACCGCCGCGTAGCCGCGTAGCTCACCGGCGCTCGCGCCGGCCGCGAGCGCCTGCGTCACGATCGCTCCGCGGCGGTGCAGCGCGAGGCCGAGGTCGTGCACGAACCGGATCACCCCGCGCTCGAGCCCCGCCGGCACCTCCTCGAAGTCGACCGTCACCCCGGCGAGCCCGTAGGTCGCGACCATCGTATCGAGCTGCGCGATCACGCGGGCCCGGTGCGCCGGGGACTCGACGAGGCGCCGCAGCCGTGCCGCATCGAAATCGCGCCCGGCCGAGTCGTAGTTCGTCACCAGGGCGAGGACGGCCGGCCGCGATTCCACCGGCTGGCGCGACGCCAGGTACAGCACCTTCCGATCGACGCGCAGCCGGAGCGAGTCCCCTCCGGAGGCGAGGAACGCCCATTCGCAGACGACCCAGTCGAGATCGGCGACGTGCGCCCGCAGCGAGGCGAACGAGTTGTCGTCCCAGTTGACGTAGAAGCCGGCGACGATCGGCGCGGCATCGCGCGCGCGGGCCGGCGGCTGCCCCCTGCCTAACGGCAGCGCCCCCGCGCGTACCGCTGCCGGGCC
>OEPS010000460.1_pt1 | contig 14546 bp, 16 predicted proteins | sample 1539411 | NCBI WGS metagenome assembly OEPS01 (sample SAMN02671747, study PRJEB22543) | soil metagenome | biome: bacteria | place: China:Hunan Province, Lengshuijiang City | collected 2012-10-15 | depth 0.08m m | reverse complement strand
TTTGGTTATATTTTATACAGTTATTTCATCTTCATCATGTCATTCATCTTTTCCAATTCATCTATTTCAAAGTCAATTCATCTATGACCAACGAACCGCCTAAAGCGCCCCCGCTTTATCCGAAGAGCCATCTGTTGGCCGCCAGCGGCATCGCCGCCTTACTCAGCCTGGCCTTGCTGGTGTTTCCATCCAGCGAGGTAGAGGCCAAAAAAACCACCTTGAACCTTGAGCTGGAGAGCCCTGCCGAGCAGCTCAAGCAAGAACCGGACGCGCCACTGGAGCAGACTGCCGAAGCATCCACCGGCTCCCCATTCGCACAGATTGACAACAGTGCCGCACAGCCTGAGGAGACCGCCAAGGTCGAACCTGCGCCAGCGCCGGCACCCGCTGCACCCGTCGCCACAGCCAAGGATCCTAGCCACCGCGAAGTCACCGTGGGCCGCGGCGACACCCTGTCGACCCTGTTCGCCAAGGTCGGCTTGCCGGCCGCTGCCGTCCATGAAGTACTGGCCAGTAACAAGCAAGCCAAGCAGTTCAGCCAGCTTAAAAGCGGCCAGGTACTGCAGATCGAGCTGGACAAGGATGGTCAACTAGCCAGCCTGCACAGCAAGGTCAGCAGCCTGGAAACCATTCGCCTGACCAAAAGCGCAAACGGTTACGCCTTCAATCGCGAAGTCAGCAAACCGGTCATGCGCTCGGCCTACGCCCATGGTGTGATCAAGAGTTCGCTGTCGGCATCCGGCCAGCGCGCCGGGCTGCCCCACAGCATGACCATGGACCTGGCGCGGATCTTCGGCTACGACATCGACTTCGCCCAGGATATCCGCCAGGGCGACGAGTTCGACGTGATCTACGAACAGAAGGTCATGGACGGCAAGGTGGTTGGCAACGGCAACATTCTATCTGCCCGCTTCACCAACCGCGGCAAGACGTTCACGGCGGTCCGCTATACCAACAAGCAGGGCAATACCAACTACTACACTGCTGACGGCAACAGCATGCGCAAGGCCTTCATCCGGACTCCGGTTGATTTCGCCCGCATCAGCTCGCGCTTCTCGGCCGGCCGCAAGCACCCGATCCTGAACAAGATCCGCGCCCACAAAGGTGTCGACTACGCTGCGCCGCGCGGTACGCCGATCAAGGCTGCTGGTGACGGCAAAGTGTTGCTCGCCGGACGTCGCGGTGGCTACGGCAACACGGTCATCATTCAGCATGGCAACCGCTACCAGACCCTGTACGGGCACATGCAGGGCTTCGCCAAGGGCGTGAAGACCGGCGGCTCCGTCAAACAGGGCCAAGTCATCGGTTATATCGGCACCACCGGCCTGTCCACTGGCCCGCACCTGCACTATGAGTTCCAGGTCAACGGCGTACACGTCGACCCGCTCGGGCAGAAGCTGCCCATGGCCGACCCGATCGCCAAGGCCGAACGCCAGCGCTTCCTGCAGCAGAGCCAGCCGCTGGTAGCTCGCATGAACCAGGAAAAAGCCACCATGCTCGCTTCCAACAAGCGCTAAGCAATGGCTCTTTATCTGGGTGTGATGTCCGGGACCAGCCTCGATGGCCTGGACATCGCCTTGATCGAGCAGGAACAGCACACCCGCCTGCTCGCGACGCACTACATTCCCATGCCCGCCACCTTGCGCCAGGACCTGCTGGAGTTGTGCGCCAGCGGCCCGGACGAAATCGCCCGCGCCGCCCTGGCCGAAGCACAATGGGTGCGACTGGCTGCTCAGGGCATCGAAGACCTACTGGCCGCCCAGAACCTCAAACCAGGCGATATTCGAGCTATTGGCAGCCATGGCCAGACCATTCGCCATGAACCGGCCCGCGGGTTCACCGTCCAGATCGGCAACCCGGCCTTGCTCGCCGAGCTCACCGGCATCTGTGTAGTCGGCGACTTCCGTCGCCGCGACGTCGCGGCTGGTGGTCAGGGCGCACCGCTGGTCCCGGCCTTTCATGAAGCGCTGTTCGAGCACCAGGGCCAGCGCCTGGCAGTCCTTAACGTAGGCGGGTTCAGCAACCTCAGCCTGATCGAGCAGGACAAGCCGGTCTGTGGTTTCGACTGCGGCCCGGGCAACGTGCTGCTCGATGTCTGGATTCACCAGAAGCAAGGCCACAGCTACGACAGCAACGGCACCTGGGCCGCCAGCGGCAGGGTAAATCCCGGCCTGCTCGGCAGCCTGCTCAGCGACCCGTTCTTTGCCGGCACCGGCCCGAAAAGCACAGGTCGTGAAGTCTTCAACCTGCCCTGGCTGTTGCACCACCTGGCCACACAGCCGGCGATTGCCGATGCCGATGTCCAGGCCACCCTGCTCGAGCTCACGGCCCACAGCATCGTCAGCTCCCTGCAGACAGCCCAGCAAGACACCCAGGCACTGCTGGTCTGTGGCGGTGGCGCCCACAACGGCACACTGATGAGCCGCCTGGCCGCCTTACTGCCTCGCGCCCGTGTCAGCAGCACTGCAGCCCATGGCATTGATCCGGACTGGGTCGAGGCCATGGCCTTTGCCTGGCTCGCCCATTGCTGCCTGCAAGGCATCCCCGGCAATCGCCCCAGTGTCACCGGCGCCCGCGGTCTGCGGGTACTTGGCGCGATTTACCCCGCCTGATCAGCACACAGCAAAACGCCGCGCATTAGCGCGGCGTTTTGCTGTGCAACCTACCCAGCGATCAGATCGAGAACGACGAACCGCAACCACAGGTGGTGCTGGCGTTCGGGTTCTTGATGACAAAACGCGAGCCTTCCAGACCTTCCTGGTAATCCACTTCGGCTCCTGCCAGGTACTGGAAACTCATCGGATCGACCACCAGGGCCACGCCTTCGCGTTCTACGATGGTGTCGTCTTCAGCGACATCTTCATCGAAAGTAAAACCATACTGAAAACCCGAGCAACCGCCGCCGGTCACGAACACTCGCAACTTCAGGCGATCATTGCCTTCTTCATCGACCAGGGTCTTCACCTTGTGCGCTGCACCCTCAGTGAACTGCAAAGCCACAGGGGTGAAGGATTCGACGCTCATGCTGACTATCTCCCGGCGCTATGCCGCCATAATGCGTGATGGTGCGCATTATCCGCTTCTCCGAGAAAATCGGTCAACAATTGTGCGGCTTTCGTCTCGGTGCATCGGCCAGAAACAACAAGGCCCGCACAAGCGGGCCCGTTTCAGCAGCTTTGCTTAGGGCAACAAGCCGGCATGCGAAAGACCCATACGCTCATCCAGCCCGAAAAGGATGTTGAGGTTCTGTACCGCCTGGCCCGACGCGCCTTTGACCAGGTTGTCGATGACCGACAGCACGACGACCAGGTCGCCATCCTGCGGCCGATGCACGGCAATACGGCAGACGTTGGCACCGCGCACGCTGCGGGTTTCCGGGTGGCTGCCGGCAGGCATTACGTCGACGAACGGTTCATCGGCATAGCGCTTTTCGAACAGTGCCTGCAGGTCAACCGATCTATCAGCAACGGTTGCGTACAGGGTGGAATGAATACCGCGAATCATCGGCGTCAGGTGCGGAACAAAGGTCAGCCCGACGTCGCCGCCTGCGGCCCGGCGCAGCCCCTGGGTAATCTCCGGCAGGTGACGGTGTCCCTTGACCGCATAGGCTTTCATGCTTTCGCCGGCCTCACAGAACAGCGAGCCCACGGCCGCACCACGCCCGGCACCACTGACGCCCGACTTGCAGTCGGCAATCAGGCGCGAGGCATCGGCGATACCCGCCTCAAGCAGCGGCAGGAAACCCAGCTGGGTCGCAGTGGGGTAGCAACCCGGTACAGCAATCAGGCGTGCCTGGCGAATCTGCTCGCGATTTACCTCGGGCAGGCCGTAGACCGCATCCTTGAGCAGCTCCGGCGCACCGTGCGGCTGACCGTACCATGTAGCCCACTCATCGGCATCCTGCAGACGGAAGTCCGCAGACAGGTCGATCACCTTGGTGCCTGCCGCCAGCAGCTCACCCGCCAGCGCATGGGCGACACCGTGAGGCGTAGCAAAGAAGACCACATCGCAGGCAGCCAGAGTTTTCACGTCCGGCACGCTGAACGTCAGGCCGTCGTAATGACCACGCAGGTTCGGGTACATATCGGCAACCGCCAGGCCGGCTTCGGAGCGCGAAGTAATGACCGCCACCTCAGCCTGTGGATGCTGTGCCAACAGACGCAGCAGCTCTACCCCGGTGTAACCCGTGCCGCCAACGATACCGACCTTGACCATAACGCGTGCCCCTTATCAACGAACCTACAGGAAAGCCCACGATAATAGGGGGCCTGAAACACCCCCACAACTGTTGAGATGGCCCACCAGGCGCCTAGCCACTACTATCTGACGACCGTGAACCCTGAAGGAACTCAACTCCATGCTTTTTCTCTGGATCAAAGCGCTGCATATCGTCAGCGTGGTCTGCTGGTTTGCCGGGCTGTTCTACCTGCCCCGCCTGTTTGTCTATCACGCACAAAGCCAGGACAGCATCAGCCAGGAGCGCTTCGTCACCATGGAGCGCAAGCTCTACCGCGGCATCATGCTCCCGTCGATGATCGCCACCCTGATCTTCGGTGTCTGGCTGATGAGCCTGACCCCGGGCTTCCTCAGCCAAGGCTGGATGCACGCCAAGCTCACGCTGGTCATCTTGCTGATCGGCTACCACCACATGTGCGGCGCCCAGCTCAAGCGCTTCGCTCGCGGCGAAAATACCCGCAGCCATGTGTTCTACCGCTGGTTCAACGAAGTGCCGGTGCTGATCCTGCTGGCCATCGTAATTCTGGTGGTGGTCAAACCGTTCTAACCTAAACCTTCACTCAGCCTCGGGAAACCTGCCATGTCTTTGCCTGCCCTGCTCGACCAACGTTTGCGTTTGCCGGTGGTTGCGGCACCGATGTTTCTGATCTCCAACCCGCAACTGGTACTGGCCTGTTGCGCTAACGGAATCGTCGGTAGTTTCCCTGCGCTGAACCAGCGTGACAGTAATGGTTTCAAGGCTTGGCTCGAAGAAATCGAAGCTGGCCTGGCCGTTTTGGACAATCCGGCGCCCTACGCCGTCAATCTGATCGTGCATCAGAGCAATCCGCGCCTGCAGGCAGACCTGGCGTTGTGCGTCGAACACAAGGTGCCCATCGTCATCACCAGCCTGGGAGCGGTAAAGGAACTCGTCGATGCCGTACACAGCTATGGCGGTCTGGTGTTCCATGACGTGACCACCCGTCGACATGCCGAGAAAGCAGCCGAAGCCGGGGTCGATGGTCTGATTGCCGTCGCTGCGGGCGCTGGCGGTCATGCCGGCACCTGGAGCCCTTTCGCGCTGATTGCCGAGATTCGCCAGTTCTTCGACAAAACCCTACTGCTGGCCGGTTGTATCAACCGCGGCCATGAAATCCTCGCCGCGCAGCTGCTCGGCGCTGACCTGGCCTATCTGGGTACGCGCTTTATCGCCACTCACGAAAGCCACGCTCCAGGCCCCTACAAAGAAATGATGCTCCAGGCCAAGGCAGCCGATATCATCCACACCGCTGCGGTTTCCGGGGTGCCTGCCAGTTTCATGCGCCAGAGCCTGGAGAACGCCGGTTTCGACATGGCCGCGCTACGCAGCCACACCGAAACCAAGCTCAAACCCATTGATGACGAGGCCAAGGCCTGGAAGACCGTCTGGTCTGCGGGACAAGGTGTCGGCGCCATCGATGCACTTAGCTCTGTTGAGCAACTGGTTGCCCGCCTTGATGCCGAGTATCGTCAGGCGCAAGGCTCGGCAACAATCCTGAGCCAGCGCTGGCCGGGGTGACTGCTGTAAACTGATCGCTTTGGCTACTTCCCGACTGGAGAACTGCATGACCCGTTACGCCATGATCACCGGTGCCTCCAGCGGTCTGGGCCTGGCACTGGCCGAGGCACTGGCACGTCGGGGACGCAATCTGATCCTGGTGGCCCGCCAACGTGATCCCCTGGAAAGTATCGCCATCGAGTTGACGCAGCGCTTCGGTGTCGAAGTGCTGTTTCGCGCCTGCGATCTTGGTGAGCCGCTGCGTCTGTCCGGGTTCCTGCTGGAGCTGGAAGAAAGCGAGCGACACATCGATCTGCTGGTCAATTGCGCAGGCATTCGCACCTACGGGCCGTTCCTGGCCCAGGAGTGGGGTGACGAGCAGGACCTGATCGAGGTGAACATCCTCGCCCTCACCCGTCTCTGCCACGCCCTGGGTAACGCCATGGCCGTCCAGGGTGGCGGGCAGATTCTCAATGTCGCGTCCCTCGCAGCCTTCGCTCCCGGCCCCTGGATGAGCAGTTATGCAGCGAGCAAGGCCTATGTCCTGCACTTCTCCGAAGGGCTGCGCGAAGAGCTCAAACGCACCGGTATCAAAGTCTCGGTTCTATGCCCGGGCCCGGTCCGCTCGCCGCTGCGCAACATCCCCCGCCTGGAAAAGGGCCAGCGCTGCCTGAGCCCAGAAGAGGTGGCGCTGCACACCGTTCGCGCACTGGACAAGAACCGTGCTCTGATCATTCCAGGCCGGCGCAATCGCTGGCTGGCATTCAGCCCGCGAATCTTGTCGCGCTGGATCACACGCAAGCTGGCAGGCGCCATCAACCAGGCCTATTGCCCGCGCTGACTTCGCGGCACTGGGCGCCAACACCCAGCCTGAGTACACTCAGGCCCGATCCCTCACATGGAGCAACCGTAGTGGAAACTCTGTTCACCAAGATCATCAACCGGGAAATCCCGGCCAAGATCATCTACGAGGACGACCAGGTTCTGGCCTTCCACGATATCGCCCCACAAGCGCCGGTGCATTTTCTGGTCATTCCGAAAAAGCCCATCCGTACACTCAATGACCTGACCGAAGAAGACAAGGGCCTGGCAGGACACATCCTGTTCACTGCCCAGCGTCTGGCCAAGGAACTGGGCTGCGAAGACGGTTTCCGCGTAGTCATGAACTGCAATGAACTGGGTGGCCAGACGGTCTACCACATCCATATGCACGTCCTTGGCCAGCGTCAGATGCACTGGCCTCCGGGCTGATCCAGGGCAAGCCCGAAGATCTCGATTGCGGTAAACTGTCGGGCACATTCTTGCGGAGGTGCCCGATGGCTACCGAACGTCACTATTCGCCGCTCGACCGCTTGTTGCTGCAGGCCGATACCGCCATGCGTACCTTGCTGCCCTTCAGCGGCCAACCCGCCCGCCCGTCGCCGGCCATCATCCAGCCGGATGTCACCCTGGACGATACCCAGACCCGCCACGTGGCCGGACTGATGCGTATCAACCATACCGGTGAGGTCTGCGCCCAAGCGCTCTATCAGGGTCAGGCCCTGACCGCCAAGCTGCCACAAGTGCGCAAGGCCATGGAGCACGCTGCCGAAGAAGAAATCGATCATCTGGCCTGGTGCGAGCAGCGTATCCGTCAGCTTGGCAGCCACCCGAGCGTACTCAACCCGCTGTTCTACGGCATGTCGTTTGGCATTGGTGCGCTGGCCGGCCTGGTAAGCGACAAGGTCAGCCTGGGTTTCGTCGCCGCCACCGAACATCAGGTGTGCAAACATCTGGACGAACACCTGGAGCAGATTCCTGCCGAGGATGAAAAATCCCGGGCTATTCTCGAACAGATGCGCGTCGACGAAGAACAGCACGCCGAATCGGCCCTGGAGGCTGGCGGCTTCCGCTTCCCTGCCCCCGTGCGCTTTGGCATGAGCCTGATGGCCAAGGTCATGACCAAGAGCACTTATCGAATCTAGGATCTGCCATGACAGAACGCTTCGATGCCAAGGACCTGGCCCGCGCAGTCAGCGCAGGCGTTCTGAATCCGGGCCAGGATCAGGCTCTGCTTGAGTTCCTCAAGCACCAGCCAGTTACCCGGGCCAGCTTCCAGCTGGCCCACGTCGCCTTCTATTTCGGCGCCTTGCTGATCATGGCCGCCATGGGCTGGTTGCTCAGCGAAGCATGGATGCGCATTGGCGATAGCGCGCTGCTGCTCATTGCCCTCGCCTATATCGGCGGCCTTACCCTGGTCGGCCTGCTCATGCAGCGCCGCGGCCATATCATTCCCGCCGGCGTGCTGGGCGCGGTTGCGGTGAGCATTGTGCCGCTGGCGGTATTCGCGGTAGAACGCCTTACCGGTTTCTGGCCGCTGGACGACGATCAAAGCAAGTACCACAACTACTACACCTACGTGCAGGGCGGCTGGTTGCTGATGGAAGCGGCAACCGTGGTTGCTGGCCTGCTGATGCTGCGTCTGATCCCCTTCCCGTTCATCGTCATGCCGATCGCCGGAGCGCTGTGGTTCATGTCCATGGACCTGAGCGAATGGTTCTACGGCGACACTTTCAACTGGGACCAGCGCCTCACTGTGTCGCTGTGGTTCGGCCTGGCGTTGCTTCTGGTGTTTCTGCTGGTTGATGGTCGCACCGAGCAGGACTATGCCTTCTGGGGTTACCTGGCCGGGCTGTTGGCGTTCTGGCTAGGTTTGAGCCTGATGGAGAGCGACAGCGAGCTGAACAAAGCGCTCTATTGCCTGATCAATCTGGGCCTGATGGGGCTCGCAGTACTGTTGCGCAGGCCGCTGTTCATGGTCTTCGGGGCCATGGGCGTGGCAGCGTACCTGGGTTACCTGTCGTACGAAGTGTTCGCCGAGTCCCTGTTGTTCCCTGTGGTGCTGACCTTGATCGGTCTGGGCGTGATCGGCCTGGGCGTGCTGTACCAGAAGCACCGTGAAGAACTGAGTACACGGTTTCGCGCGCAGATACCTGATCGCCTGGTGCAGATGCTGCCTGGATTGCGTCGTTGAGGGTTCGCCTGTTTACCCTGCGGTTGCTGCAAAGTCTGGGCTTGCCACTGATTGCTTATCTGTTCGTCTGCTTGATGACCGCCGAGATCACCCAAACTTCGTTCAGCCTGGAACTGCCCAGCCTGATTGATCCCGGCCGCGACAGCACGATTGAGCTACTGCTGTTCTCAGCACCAGGACAGTTGCTGTTCTTGTTGCTCGGCTGCTTTATCCACAAGCGTCGATTGCTCGGCAGCGCCTTTGGGCTGTTTGCCACAATGACCGCGCTGCTGCAGTGCCTGCTTTTCGCTGAAATCTTCGGCAATACCTGGAGCAGCACGGAGATTCTCGGGTTACTGGGCTTTAACCTGCCATCGTTGCTGCTGGCGCTGGTTCCCGGGTTTGCTCTGCTCATGACACTGGAGCGTTGGCCAGGATCGCGCAAGGCGGCATGAAAAGGGGCCCTTACAGGCCCCTTTTTATTTCAACCGAGTTCGACGATCTCGTAGCTGTGGGTGATTTCAACACCCGCCCGGCCGAGCATGATCGACGCCGAGCAGTACTTCTCAGCCGACAGCTCTACGGCGCGCTTGACCTGAGCGTCCTTGAGCCCGCGGCCCTTGACCACGAAGTTCAGGTGGATCTTGGTAAACACCTTGGGATCCTCGCTGGCACGTTCGGCCTCAAGGAAGGCTTCGCAGCTTTCCACCGCCTGGCGGGATTTTTTCAGGATGCTGACCACATCGAAGTTGCTGCAGCCGCCCAGACCCAGCAAGAGCATTTCCATGGGCCGCACACCCAGGTTACGCCCTCCGGCCTCGGGAGGACCGTCCATGACCACGACATGGCCACTACCCGATTCGCCGAGAAACATGGCTTCACCTGCCCACTGGATACGCGCCTTCATCATCCGGACTCCCTTGCTTGAAAAAAGGCTGCCAGCTTAGACCCTGAAGGGCTGGCGGAAAAGCTCAAGCGTGCGGCTAATTCTGCCGATACAAGAACAAGTGTCTGATAAGCTGACGCCAAATCACTGGCACCTTTCGCCAGACTATCTATAAAAGTGTACAAGCGTTGCCTCTTACCGGGATTCAGCCATGGTTGCCTCAGCCCTTCCAGCCAAGATCAAGAACATCGACAAGCTACTCGCGCATTGCCAGCGGCGCCGCTTTGCGGCCAAGAGCAACATCATCAGTGCCGGCGACAAGGCCGACACACTGTCGTTCATCGTCAAAGGTTCGGTGACGATTCTGATCGAGGACGACGATGGTCATGAGATGATCATTGCCTACCTCAACAGCGGGGATTTTTTTGGTGAGCTAGGGCTGTTCGAGCCTGCCGGGCAGGAGCAAACACGTAGCGCCTGGGTGCGGGCAAAGAGCGAATGTGAAGTGGCGGAAATCAGCTACGAGAAGTTCCGCGAACTGGCACGCCAGGACCCGGACATTCTCTATGCCCTGGGCAGCCAGATGGCCCAGCGATTGCGCAACACTACCCGCAAGGTCGGTGACCTGGCCTTTTTCGATGTCACTGGACGCGTTGCCCGCTGCTTGCTGGAACTGTGCAAGCAACCGGATGCCATGACCCACCCCGACGGTATGCAGATCAAGATCACCCGTCAGGAGATTGGTCGTATCGTTGGCTGTTCGCGGGAGATGGTCGGCCGCGTCCTCAAGGATCTTGAGGAGCGCAGCCTGGTTCACGTCAAGGGCAAGACCATGGTGGTTTTCGGCACCCGCTAGTCGCGAGCGATGCCTTTGATCACCTCGGCATAAGCCTGACCGAGGCGTTCGAGCAGTGGCGCCTCGGGCACCACTTCATGCAGGGCGATATGGCTGTCGGCCAGGCAGCGCTGCTCCAGCTCGCAGCATTCGTTGAAACGGTTGACCGCTGCGACCATCGACTCGCGTTCGTTGTCCACCAACAGGGCGCCGTGCACCAGCACCACCGGGCGCTTGCCGCCCAAGCCCTGACGCCAGCGCTGAGCGGTACCCACCAGTTTGCGGCCATTCAGGTTGACGTTGTAGCGCCCATCACAGAACGCTCCTTCGATTTCACCCACCGAGGCCAGCCCGCCCCATTCGCGCAGTACATCGCACAAAGGCAGACACAAACGCTCGTAGGCGTTTTCGATGCGTCCATGGTCGCCTTCGCTGCGCGGTGCCACATAGACGAGGGCGATATTGATCACCGCTGGCGATTGCGGCACCGGCTCTCCCCCTGTCTCGCGCAACAAAACCGGCCACCCGGCAATCGCCAGCTCCGCACAGGCGGCTTCGAAACCTTCCAGGCGGCTCATACGCCGCGGCATGACCAGCGCGTGGTCGGTTGGGCGCCAGAACAGCAGGCCAAATTCCTTCTCACCCTTGCACACCGCAGCCAGTAGATCCTGCTCGGCATGCAAGCCGGCCTCGACAGTCACATCCACTAATTGATCAGTCATCGCAATAACCTTGTAGATACAAAAAAGCCGGCAATGCCGGCTTCAGAGTCGAATCAGTCCAGTCCTGGCACCAGATTCTGCACCGCTCGCTCGGGGAAAAACAGGCGCTGCAGCTCCAGCCCCGGGTGCTCGGCGCGCATGAACGCTTCACCGACCAGGAACGAGTACACCTCGTTGATTTCCATCAGCTCGACATCCGCGCGGTTGAGGATACCGCTCTCGGTAATGGCCAGACGGTCGCGAGGAATACGCGGCAACAGATCGAGCGTTGTTTCCAGGCTGACTTCGAAGGTGTGCAGGTTGCGGTTGTTAACGCCGACCAGCGGGGTATCGAGGGTTTTCAGCGCCCGCTCCAGCTCATCGCCGTCGTGCACTTCGACCAATACATCAAGGCCTACGCTTTTCGCTGTGGCAGCCAGCTCGGCCATCTTCACATCGTCCAGCGCCGAGACAATCAACAATACGCAGTCTGCGCCCAAAGCGCGGGCTTCAACGATCTGATAAGGATCGATCATGAAGTCCTTGCGGATCACCGGCAGCTGGCACGCCGCACGGGCTTGCTGCAGGTAGACATCGGCACCCTGAAAGTAGTCGACGTCGGTCAATACCGACAGGCAGGTTGCCCCACCCTTCTCGTAGCTGACGGCAATTTCAGCCGGTACGAAGTGCTCGCGGATCACGCCCTTGCTCGGCGAAGCTTTCTTTATCTCGGCAATCACTGCTGGCTGCTTGCGCTTGGCCTGTTCGATCAGCGCATTGGCAAAACCGCGTGGCGCATCGGCAGTGGCAGCCAGGCGCTCAAGCTCGGCAAGACTGACCCGGGCGCTACGCTCGGCGACTTCCTGGACCTTACGCGCCAGAATGTTTTCCAGAACTGTCGGTACACTCATCCTTCATTCTCCAGCTTGAATACCGCGGTGAAAGCGCCCAGCTCTTCGAGTTTTTCTCGGGCAAGGCCAGTGTGCAGTGCGTCGTGGGCAAGCTCGACACCTTGCTTGAGGGTCATGGCGTGGTCGGCAGCATAAAGTGCGGCACCGGCGTTGAGCACGATCATTTCCGCAGCCTTCTGGCCATTTTCAGTCTTGCGCCGCCCCAAGGCATCGCGAATCAGTTCCAGGGACTTGGCCGGACTCTCGACCGCCAGGCCATGCAGGCTCTGGCTCTTCATGCCGAGGTCTTCGGGTTCGACCCAGTACTCGGTGATCTGATCATTCTTGAGTTCGGCGACAAAGGTCGGTGCGGCCAGGCTGAACTCGTCCAGGCCATCCTTGGAGTGCACTACCAGCACATGTTTGCTGCCCAGGCGTTGCAACACTTCGGCCAACGGCCGGCACAAGGCCTGGGTAAACACACCGACCACCTGGTGCTTCACACCGGCCGGATTCGTAAGCGGGCCAAGCATGTTGAACAAGGTGCGCAGGCCCAGGTCACGACGCGGGCCAGCGGCGAACTTCATCGCCTTGTGATGAGTCTGGGCAAACATGAAGCCGATACCGACACTGTCGATACAGCGTGCAACCTGAACGGGGGTCAGGTTCAGATAGATGCCGGCAGCTTCCAGCAGGTCAGCACTGCCGCTCTTGCCGGAGACGGCACGGTTGCCATGTTTGGCCACGGTGCAGCCGGCCGCAGCAACGACAAAGGCCGAAGCGGTGGAAACGTTGAAGATGTTGGCGCCATCACCACCGGTACCAACGACATCGACCACTTGATCGAGGGTGTTGAGTTCAACCTTGTCGGCGAGCTCGCGCATCACCGACACCGCACCGACGATTTCATCGATGCTCTCGCTTTTCATGCGCATGCCCATCATGAAGGCGCCGATCTGCGCTTCAGTGCACTGGCCGGTCATGATTTCGCGCATCACATCGCGCATTTCTTCGGTGCTCAAATCCAGGTGGCCGACGATGCGGCTGAGCGCGCTCTTGATATCCATGATCGATCCTTAGCGGCGGCCGCCGGTCTGTTTGAGGAAGTTGGCGAACAGCTCGTGGCCCTGCTCGGTAAGGATCGACTCAGGGTGGAACTGCACCCCTTCAATGTTCAGCGTTTTATGGCGCAAGCCCATAATCTCGTCGACCGAGCCGTCTTCCAGCGCAGTCCAGGCGGTCAGCTCCAGGCACTCGGGCAAGGTTTCACGCTTGACCACCAGCGAGTGGTAGCGGGTAACGGTCAGCGGGTTGTTCAGACCGGCGAACACGCCCAGGTCTTTGTGGAACACCGGGCTGGTCTTGCCGTGCATGACCTGGCGGGCGCGCACTACGTCGCCACCGAAGGCCTGACCAATGGACTGGTGGCCCAGGCAGACGCCGAGAATCGGCAGCTTGCCGGCAAAATGCAGGATGGCCTCGATGGAAACACCGGCCTCGGTCGGGGTGCACGGGCCAGGGGAAACCACGATGCGCTCGGGGTTCAGGGCTTCGATCTGGGCGATGGTCAGCTCGTCGTTGCGAATGACCTTGACCTCTGCACCCAATTCGCCGAGGTATTGCACGACGTTGTAGGTGAAGGAGTCATAGTTGTCGATCATCAGTAGCATCTGGGTTCAACCTCTAAAATCAATGTCGCCGGGTGGACAGGCGTGGAGTTCGATCAGCTGCGCGGCGTTTGTTCAGCCAGCGCCACCGCCCGGAACATCGCCCGGCGTTTGTTGATGGTTTCTTCCCATTCCAGTGCAGGTACCGAGTCGGCGACGATGCCGCCACCGGCCTGTACGTGCAGTTCGCCATCCTTGATGACCGCAGTGCGAATCGCGATGGCCGTGTCCATGTTGCCGTTCCAGGCAAAGTAACCGACCGCGCCACCGTAGACACCGCGCTTGACCGGCTCAAGCTCGTCGATGATTTCCATCGCACGAATCTTTGGTGCCCCGGACAAGGTGCCGGCGGGCAGAATGGCGCGCAGTGCATCCATGGCGCTGAGGCCTTCTTTCAGTTCACCGGTAACGTTGGACACGATGTGCATGACGTTGGAATAACGTTCGATCACCATTTTCTCGGTGACCTTGACCGTACCGGTTGCCGACACACGGCCGGCATCGTTACGACCCAGATCGATGAGCATCAGGTGCTCGGCAATTTCCTTGTCGTCCGACAGCAGGTCTTCTTCCAGCGCCCGGTCCGCTTCTTCGGTCGCCCCACGCGGACGGGTGCCGGCGATCGGACGCACGGTGACCAGATTATCTTCGACCCGCACCAGCACTTCTGGCGAACTGCCCACCACGTGGAAGTCACCGAAATTGAAGAAGTACATATACGGCGTCGGGTTAAAGCAACGCAGCGCCCGGTACAGGTCGATCGGCGCGGCCTTGAAGTCGATCGACATGCGCTGCGACGGCACCACCTGCATGCAGTCACCGG
>OEPS010000456.1_pt1 | contig 14597 bp, 14 predicted proteins | sample 1539411 | NCBI WGS metagenome assembly OEPS01 (sample SAMN02671747, study PRJEB22543) | soil metagenome | biome: bacteria | place: China:Hunan Province, Lengshuijiang City | collected 2012-10-15 | depth 0.08m m | reverse complement strand
CTGTCGGTGTCGCTGGAAGATGCCGACGCCGGGACAGTCGACGAAACACCGTTGTTCGGCGAGCCGGATTACCCCACCGCCGAGTTATGGCCGCACAGCATCGCGCTGGTCTTGTTGGACGAACGCGCCGACGTCGCGAAAACACTCGCAGATGCTGCCAACGCGGCGGGGACTGCCGTTCCCACCGAATACACCGTCGAGACCGTAGCGGAACAGGACTGGGTGCGGCTCACCCAGTCCCAGTTCGATCCCATACCGATTTCCCCGCGGCTGTGGATCGTACCGACCTGGCATACCGCGCCCGACAGCGCCGCCATCAATCTCAAGCTCGACCCCGGCCTTGCCTTCGGCACCGGCAGCCACCCCACCACGCGCCTGTGCCTTCGCTGGCTCGACGACCATCTCAACGGCGGCGAGAGGCTTCTGGATTACGGCTGCGGTTCGGGCATCCTCGCCATAGCCGCCGCCAAGCTCGGCGCAGCGTGCGTCGAGGGCGTCGATATCGACGCCCAAGCGGTCACTGCCTCGCGCGACAACGCCGCGCTCAACGACGTGCACGCACGCTTCTGTCTGCCCGGCGAACTCATGCCTGGCCAGTACGACGTTGTTGTCGCCAACATCCTCACCAATCCGCTCAAGGGCATGGCCCCGCTGCTGGCCGGCCGGGTGCGCACCGGCGGGCAGCTGGTGCTGTCGGGCATCCTGGCCGAGCAGGCCGACGAAGTGATGGCGGTCTACCGCGATTGGTTCGTATTCGGCTCACCGGCCGTCGACGAGGGCTGGGTGCGCCTGGCCGGCGTTAAAAAGTGAATTACCGCACCACCTGCCCGCGATGCACCAGCGTGTTCCGCCTCGGAGCGGACCAACTCGATGCGGCGCAGGGCTGGGTGCAATGCAGCGTGTGCGGCACCGCGTTCGATGCCCGCCCGAGCCTGTTGTTGGAGGATGGTTCGCCTCTCCCCGTGGCGGCCGCGCCTGAGCCCGCTGAGCCCGTTCCCCCGACTGAAGTCACGCTTCCGGATACGCCGTCTGCGGATGCAGAAGCGCCCGACACAGCGCCGTCCGAGGAGCCACCGGTCGCCGAGACGCCCAGGGGAATCGCCGAGCGCGCCATGTCGCTCGATCTGCCGTCGATCATCATCATGGATCCCGATATTCCGGAGTCGGACGATCCCGGCCCGATGCCGCACTTTTACCCTGCGCCGGCGCGTCCGCGCGAGCCGAATGCGGTCGCGCCTTCTGCAGCCGTCGCCCCCACCAAGCCGTCCGCGCCGGCGGCGCGCATCGAATACCCCACTTCTCCGTCCGCGCCGAGACGCGCGCCTCGGCCCCGCGGCAAGCCTTGGGCTTGGACCTTCAGCGCCGTGCTCCTGCTGCTGCTACTGTTTGCGCAGACCGCCTATTTTTTGCGCGACACATTGGTAAGCCGATTCCCGCAGACCCGTCCGGCACTCGAGCAGGCCTGCGCGTTGCTCGGTTGCACGCTCTCTCTGCCAAAAAACCTGGCGTCGCTGCAGGTTGTCGGCTCCGATCTGCAGCGCGAGGCGAACGGCAGACTCAATCTCGTCCTCACGCTTGGCAACCGGTCTAACGAAGCCCAGGCTTGGCCGGTCCTGGTGCTCACCCTGAATGACCAGCGCAATCGCCCGCTGGCCCGCCGCAGCTTCACACCTGGCGAATATCTCGAGGATGCCCAACGCATCGCCGCCGGGGTTCCACCGCGGAGCGAACAGGCCTTGAGCCTGCCGCTTAACGCGCGCGACCTCACCCCCATGGGCTTTGATCTGCAGCTGACTTATTGAATGGGCGGCTCTGGCTGGACGATCGCTTCTTCGGTATAGTGCGCGTTCCCGTTGCGGGAGAGCGCATGCGACACATGCCGCCGAAGGCGTAACCCACCCGGAACCGCTCAGGCAAAAGGACCGCAACGGCAGGGGCTGCGCAAGCAGGCCCGGGAAACACTCTGGAGAGTGCAGCCGCTGAGCATGAAACAGCGGAACTGCCGCCGAAGGGGCAGCGGCCGGAACGGACCGTAATCTCTCAGGCACCAAGGACAGAGGGGTGGAGCGAATTCGCGCTTCACCCTTTTTTATTTTTGGTGCCCCATGTCCGACCAAGCCCCGCTCAAACAAACACCCCTGAATGCCTTGCATCGCGAACTCGGCGCCAAGATGGTCGACTTCGGCGGCTGGGACATGCCGGTCAGCTACGGTTCGCAAATCGAGGAGCATCACGCTGTTCGTAATGGCTGCGGTCTCTTCGATGTCTCCCACATGCTGCCGGTCGACGTTCGCGGTACCGATGTGCGCGCCTTCCTGCGCCGGTTGCTGGCAAATAACGTCGACAAGCTGCAGGTCTCGGGAAAAGCCCTTTATTCGTGCATGCTGAACGAGACGGGCGGTGTGATCGACGACCTCATCGTCTACTTCATGGATGAGTCCTGGTTCCGCCTCGTGGTCAACGCCGGCACCGCCGAAAAAGATCTCGCCTGGATGGAAAAATGCAACGCGGACTGGGGCACCGGGCTCACGCTGACGCCCCGGCGCGACCTGGCGATGATCGCGATACAAGGTCCCAACGCCACACAAGCGCTCAATGAGGCGCTACCCGGCGTCGACAGCCTGACCGCCAGCCTCAAGCCTTTCAATGCTGCCGCGATGGGTGAAATGTTCATCGCCCGCACCGGCTATACCGGCGAGGACGGCTTTGAAGTGATGGTGCTGGCAAAGTCCGCGCCTTTCTTCTGGAGAGCGTTGATGGAAGCCGGCGGCAAGCCGATCGGTCTGGGCGCGCGGGACACGTTGCGTTTGGAGGCGGGAATGAACCTGTACGGCCAGGATATGGACGAATCAACCTCGCCGCTGGAGTCCGGCCTGGCTTGGACGGTGGATATGAAGACGGAACGCGACTTTGTCGGTCGCGCCGCGCTGGAAAAAAGTGAAGTAACGAAACAGCTTGTCGGCCTGCTGCTGCTCGACCGCGGCGTACTGCGCAGCCACCAGAAAATACAGACGAAAAACGGTGAGGGCGAAATCACCTCCGGCACCTTCTCGCCCACGCTACAGCATTCGATCGCGCTCGCCCGTATCCCGCTCGGCATTGCGCCGGGCGAAGAAATCGAGGTCGAAATCCGCGAAAAGAAGCTGCGCGCGAAGGTGGTGCACTACCCGTTCGTACGCAAGGGCAAGATTCTGATCGACATCTGAAGCCGGAAAGCACGAAAGACGCACAAACACCGTTCTGCGCCCGGCCTACCCGCACCACCACGTTTATATGGAGAAACCATGAGCATTCCTGCTGACCTCAAATACACCCCCAGCCACGAGTGGGTGCGCGTCGAAGCTGACGGCACGATCACCGTGGGCATCACCCACCACGCGCAGGACTTGCTCGGCGACATGGTTTTCATCGAAACCCCTGCTGCCGGCCGCACGCTGGCCAAGGGCGAGGAATGCGCGGTGGTCGAATCGGTGAAAGCCGCGTCCGACGTTTATGCCCCGGTCGCGGGCGAAGTCGTGGCCGCTAACGCCGACGTCGAGGCCAGCCCCGAATCGGTGAACCAGGACGCCTACAACGCGTGGATGTTCAAGATGAAGCCAGCCAATCCGGGCGACGTCGCTCGACTGCTCGACGCCGCGGCCTATCAGAAGCTCGTTGAATCCGAAGCCCACTGAGGATCTAGGATATAGGGGTTGGGATTTAGGGAATGTGCGGCCTGTCGCACCCCTTGATTCGGCTCCGTCTGCCCTAGCCCCTAACTCCTAATTCCTACCTCCTAAAGCAAAATGCCCTTCATCCCCCATACCGAAGAAGATGTCTCCGCCATGCTGGGCGTTATCGGCGCCGGCAGCATCGAGGACCTGTTCGACGAAATCCCGCCCGCGCTAAAAACGGGCAAGCTGAAGGACGTGCCCGACGGGCTGTCGGAGATGGCGGTTGCGCGGCTGATGCAGGAGCGGGCGAGCACAGACGGCTTCTGGTCCAGTTTTGTCGGCGCCGGCGTCTACGAGCACCACATCCCGGCGGCGATCTGGCAGATCACCACGCGCGGCGAGTTCTATTCCGCGTATACGCCCTATCAGGCCGAGGCGAGTCAGGGCACGCTGCAGCTGATTTACGAATATCAGACCATGATGACCCGTCTGACCGGGCTCGACGTCTCGAATGCATCGCTCTACGACGGCGCATCGGCACTCGCGGAAGCGGTGCTGATGGCCGTCCGGTCTCACAAGACGTCACGCCGCGTACTCGTGCCGAAGACCGTGCACCCGATCTACCGCCGCGTGGTCGACACTACGGTAAAGAACCAGGGCATCGAACTGGTCGAACTCGACTACGACGTTTCGACCGGCAAAACCATCCTTCCGGCCGACCCCGGCAGCTTCGCGGGACTGGTCATTCCCCAGCCCAACTTCTTCGGCGTGCTGGAAGACGTGCACGCGTTGACCGACTGGGCGCACGATTCCGGCGCGCTGGCGATTGCGCTGGTCAACCCCACGACGCTGGCGGTGCTGGAAGCACCGGGCAAATGGGGGACAAAAGGCGCGGATATAGCGGTCGGCGAAGGCCAGCCGCTCGGTGCGCCCATGGCGTCGGGCGGCCCCTACTTCGGCTTCATGTGCTGCCGCCAGGCGTTCGTCCGGCAAATGCCCGGACGCATCGTCGGCCGCACCGTCGACCTTGATGGCAAGCCTGGCTTTTCATTGACCCTGCAAGCGCGCGAACAGCATATCCGCCGCTCCAAGGCCACCTCGAACATATGCACCAACCAAGGGTTGGTCGTCACGGCGGCAACCCAGTACATGGCGATGCTCGGGCCGCAGGGACTGGCGCGCGTTGCATCGGTCAGCCATGCCAGCACCGCCGCGCTGACCGAAAAACTCACGGCGATCGCCGGCGTTACCCGCGCATTCGCCAGCCCGTTTTTCCACGAAGTGGTGCTCACGCTCAAGGACAACGCCAGGGACGTGCTGCGCGCACTGCGAGCGCAGGGCATTCTCGGCGGGCTGGATATCTCCGGCTGGTACCCGGAGCTGGGCCAGGCAATCCTCGTGTGCGTCACTGAAACCAAGACCGCTGCCGACCTTGACCATTACGTCCAACAGATGGAACGTATCCTGTCGAAACGGCGTGAAGCGCCGCCGTGTGCGTACAAGAGCTGACTGGAGAACAACATGAGCGATATACAACGGGACAAGCAGTTCTGGGAACTGGCCGACTCATTCATTCAACTGGCCAACAGCCACCTGAACGAGGTGAAGCCCAGCAAGGTGAGCGCAAGCGCGCTGTTTGCAGCCGCACGATTCAATGCTTTCATCATCACGGCGAGCACAAGCAGCAAGGAACAGCTGATCGCGGAAAAGGAAAGCGCGGTCTCCTATTTCATGGAGCAATACGAAAGAATGCTGCGCGAGAACATCGACGAGCACCTGGCTCGCTACGACAAGCCGGACGGGTGACCGGTACGGTAGCGCAGGGCCCTATACGAATCCGGCCTACATTAATTGAAACCACTCAAGGAGCAGATACATGGCAGTAACTTTAGGCGGCACCCCCATCGACATTGCAGGCATTTTCCCCAAGGTCGGCGATACCGCGCCCGATTTCATCCTGGTCAACAAGGATCTGGCTGACGTCTCGCTGGGCGATTTTGCCGGCAAAAAGAAAATCCTCAACATCGTGCCCAGCCTCGATACCCCGGTGTGCGCGATCTCGACCAAGAAGTTCAACGATGCCGCCGTCGGCGACACCGCGGTGCTGATCATCGCCGCCGACCTGCCGTTTGCGATGAGCCGCTTCTGCGGGGCCGAAAGCACCAACAACGTCACCACGCTGTCGACCATGCGCGGCTCGGAGTTCATGGAGCAATACGGCGTCGCCATCACCAGCGGCCCGCTCGCCGGGATCACCGCGCGCGCCGTGATCGTACTCGACGAGAACAACAAGGTGCTCCACGCCGAACTCGTGCCCGAGATCAAGCAGGAGCCGGATTACGAGGCTGCACTGGCAGTTTTGAAATAAGCAATTAGGCGCTAGAGGCTAGGATTTAGGGAATGTGCGGGCTTTGCCGCGCCTCTAAATTTAGCCCCGGCTCCCCTAGCCCCTAGATCCCAGATCCTAGCCCCTATCAAAATGCTGATATTCGATCATTCCCGTCCCGGCCGCACCGCCGCCGCCCAATTGCCGACCGCCGCGGGCAGCCTCGACGACCTCCCACCCGCATTGCGGCGCACGGAGACGCCGGCGCTGCCCGAAGTCTCCGAGCTCGATGTGGTGAGGCATTACACCCGCCTCTCGCAGAAAAATTTTTCCATCGACACGCAGTTCTATCCGCTCGGCTCCTGCACGATGAAGTACAACCCGCGCGCATGCAATTCGCTGGCGATGCTGCCGCAGTTCCTGGCACGCCATCCGGCCAGCCCGGACGAAACCGGCCAGGGCTTTCTGGTCAGCATGTTCGAACTGCAGGAAATGCTGAAAGACGTCACCGGCATGGCCGGAGTGTCGATGGCGCCGATGGCCGGCGCCCACGGCGAATTCGCCGGCGTGGCGATGATCCGCGCTTATCACGACGCCCGAGGCGACACCGCGCGGCGCGAGATCATCGTCCCCGACGCCGCGCACGGGACCAATCCCGCCACCGCGACGATGTGCGGTTACACGGTGAAGGAAATACCGACCGACGCGAGCGGCAGCGTCGACCTCGCCGCGCTGCGCGCCGCGGTCGGCCCCCAGACGGCGGGCTTGATGCTGACCAATCCGTCGACGCTCGGCGTGTTCGAGAAAACCATCGCCGACATCCAGAAGATCGTCCACGATGCCGGCGGCCTGTTGTATTACGACGGCGCCAACCTCAACGCCATTCTTGGCAAGGTACGTCCGGGCGACATGGGCTTCGACGTCATCCACATGAATCTGCACAAGACCTTCTCGACCCCGCACGGCGGCGGCGGGCCGGGGGCGGGCCCGGTGGGCGTTTCCAAGCGACTTCTGCCGTACATGCCGATTCCGCTGGTGCTGAACGAGAACGGCTTTTACCGGCTGGCAACCGAAGTCGACCTGCCGCAGTCGATCGGCCGCCTGTCCGCCAACATGGGCAACGCCGGCGTGCTGATGCGTGCCTACATCTACGCGCGTCTGCTGGGCCGCGAAGGCATGCACCGCGTCGCCGAGTATGCGACGCTGAATGCCAACTACCTGATGGTCAGGCTGCGCGACGCCGGATTTGAGCTCGCCTTCCCCGAGCGCCGCGCCAGCCACGAATTCATCGTCACGCTGAAAAAGCTGAAGGATGCTACCGGAGTCTCGGCGATGGATTTCGCCAAGCGTCTGCTCGATTACGGCTACCACGCGCCGACCACCTACTTCCCGATGCTGGTGCCCGAGTGCCTGTTGATCGAGCCAACCGAAACCGAGAGCCGCGAGACGCTCGACGGGTTTGTCGACGCGATGATCGCGATCAAGCATGAAGCCGAAACCAATCCCGAACTGGTCAAGGGTGCGCCCTACAGCCTTCCGGTACGGCGCCTGGACGACGTCAAGGCGGCGCGTGAACTCGATCTTGCCTACGCGCCCGCGACATGACTGAGCCCGTCTGCGCATTCAAAGGCAAGACCGGGTTGCGCCGCGTGTTGAATGCAGCGGGCTATTCCTGGGCCGGGCTCGCAGCCGCATACAAACACGAGAATGCATTTCGCCAGGAGCTGTTGCTGGCGCTGATACTCGTGCCCCTGGCATTTTTTCTGGGCGAGACCGGAATCGAACGCGCGCTGATGATCGCAGCGGTGCTGGGCGTGCTGGTGGTCGAGTTGCTGAACTCGGCGCTCGAAGCGGGGTTGGATCGCATCTCGCTGGAACATCACCCGCTAATCAAGCGCGCCAAGGACATGGGGAGCGCTGCCGTCACGATCGCGCTCGTCAACACGGTAGCTGTATGGGCGCTGGTTCTACTCGGCTAGCTTAAGGGCCCACCAAAATTCGTGCCAATTGACCGGCGCGCCCTAAAGTTGGGCCGTTCTTGGCCGGAATAGGAGGGGTCACTCCTTTTTTTGGCGCCCCCGTGAAGCTCAAGCCCGTCTCCTTCCTGCTCGCCCTGTTCCATGCCGTTCCCGCCGCGGCCCTCGGACTCGGTGAGATCAGCGTGCGATCCCATCTGGGCCAACCGCTGCACGCCACCGTCGCCATTCTCGGCGCCTCGGCGGAGACAACGGCCGCGTGCTTCAGCATCGATGCAAGCGAGGACGGGATCGTGCCGCCGCCGCGCGCCCAACTGAGCATCGAATCATCCGGCGAGAAGACGCTGCTGCACATCCGCACGCTCCAGTCGTTCAATGATCCGATCGCTCAATTCGTGCTGGTCTCCGACTGCGAAGCGCGCTTGCGGCGTGACTACGTGGTCCTGCTCGACCCGCCCGCCCTGATCTCGACGCCTATCCGCGAGGACGCGCCCGCAGTCCCTGAGGAAGTTGCCGCGCCGCCCGCGGCTCCCGTCAAGCCTGCCCGACGAAAGGCGAAGCCCGCGCCGGTTGCCGCGACGTCCCGAGCCACACCCGCGACCTCCCAAGCGACACCCGCCGCGTCCGGCGCGACACCGGCGACGCGGCCTGCAACTGCCCAGCCCCAATCCACTACGGTTGCGGCGCCCCGGCTGGTGCTCTCAGGAAAGCGCGGCACGCCTGAAGGCGACGCGCCTGTCGGACTGCGACTCGACACCAGCCTGCCGGATCTGGCGCGTCCCCGCGCAGCGCGCCTCACGCCCACCGAGTTATCCGACGAAAACACCGCGCTCAGCCGCAGGCTCGCGCACCTGGAGGCCCAGCTGGCCGCGTTGCAGGCGCGCAACGCGGCGCTTGAGGCCAAGCGTTCTGAAACGCTGGCACCGCCGCCTTCGGAACGCCCTGCGCAATGGCCGCTGTACCTTCTCGTGACCGTTCTGCTCGCCGCTGCCGTCGCGCTCGTCGCGTGGCTGCTGCGGCGAGGACGCACGCCCTCGTCCGGTCTTCGAAACGCTGCGCCTGTCCAGCCCGAGACGGGGAGGATGACGCTGTCGGCGATGACGGCCGGGGCAGCCACGGAACCGTCCCCGCGCCTCGATCGTATGCCGGAAGTCCTCGCGCCACTGCGCAGTGAAGACACCGAGGTCAAGGAGGACATCCTCGACCAGGCGGAAGTATTCATGGCGCACGGCCACGGCGATCTCGCCATCCACCTTCTGCAGGAGCACCTGCGCGCCGCCCCCGCCGAGTCCCCGGTGCCTTGGCTGCTGTTGCTCGACCTGCTGCACCGCGAAGGTGATACGGCGGGATATGCAGCCGCCAGCACCGAGTGCCGGCGTTATTTCAACGTCAATCTAACCGGTCACCCGATCTCTCAGGAAAACGAAACCGGTCAGGGACTGGAGGCCTACCCGCACCTGCTCGAAGAACTGGTGAAGGTGTGGAACACGCCGGACGTCAACGCGTTCTTCCACGATCTGGTGTACGACGACCGCGGCGGCACGCGCATGGGATTCGAGCCCGGCGCGTACCGCGACATTCTGCTGCTGCGAGAGATCGCCCAAGAGACGCTGCCGCTCGCGGCCTGACCGGGACGCCCCCGCGCGCTTCGATTGTCGCGAGGCCCGCATAGGCGCTTACCGAGCGCTGGGCGCGGGCGGTGTCGTAAACCCCGCGTTGCCGGGCTGCGTATAATGCCGCTGTCCTTTCCCGCTCTCCCCCATCATGCGCACACTTATCTGCGGTTCTCTCGCCTTCGATTCCATCATGGTGTTTCAGGACCACTTCAAGCATCACATCCTGCCGGACAAGATCCACATGCTGAATGTTTCGTTTCTGGTGCCGGAAATGCGCCGGGAATTCGGCGGGTGTGCGGGAAATATTGCGTACAACCTGAAACTGCTGGGCGGTGAGCCGCTGATCATGGCAACGGTCGGAGACGACTTCGCGGCCTATGCCGAACGTCTCAACGACCAGGCCATTGCACGCGACTACATCCGTCACGTCCCCGGCACCTATACCGCCCAAGCGTTCATCACCACCGATCTTGCCGACAACCAGATCACCGCCTTTCACCCCGGCGCGATGAACTATTCCCATGAGAACGACGTGCGCGCGGTACCCGACGTCAAGCTCGGCATCGTCTCTCCCGACGGCCGCGATGGAATGCTGCGTCACGTGCGGGGTTTTCACGAGGCGGGCGTGCCGTGCGTCTTCGATCCCGGCCAGGGCATGCCGCTGTTTACCGGCGACGAACTGCTGGAATGCGTCCACAAGTCGACCTACGTGATCCTTAACGACTACGAAGCGGAGTTGCTGCAGAGCCGCACTGGAGAAAACCTCGCCACCCTGGCACGCCATGTTCAAGCGCTGATCGTGACGCGCGGCCCCGAGGGCTCAGTGATTTATACAGCCGGCCAACAAATCGGTATCCCGGCGGCGCGCCCCGCTGCCATCCTCGACCCGACGGGCTGCGGCGACGCGTACCGCAGCGGCATTCTGTACGGCATCGTAAAGGGACTCGATTGGGAAACCTCCGGACGCCTCGGGAGTCTCATGGGTGCGATCAAGATCGCCTGCCGCGGGGGCCAAAACCACCGTCCGAGCCGGGACGATATCGCCGCGGAATTCCGCGCACAGTTTGACTATCATTACGAATAAACACCGGAGCGCATCATGACCAAGCCACTCGCCGTCGTCCTCATTGCCGCCAGCTCGCTGGTCCTAGCCGGGTGTCCGGCAGGGCTCGGCGGCAAGGACTACAGTCGCAGCCAGGCGCGCACGGTGCAGGAAGTGCAGATGGGGGTCGTGGAATCGGTCCGCGAAGTGAGGATCGAAGGCACGAAGACGCCGGTCGGCGCGGGCGCCGGCGCGGTAGTCGGAGGCGTCGCCGGAAGCACCGTCGGCGGCGGGCGCGGCAGTGTCGTGGGCACGGCCGTGGGTGCCGTGCTGGGCGGACTGGGCGGGGCCGCGGCAGAAGAATCCGTGACACGCCAGAAAGGCCTGGAAATCACGGTCAAGCTCGATTCCGGACGCCTGCTCGCCATCACCCAAGCCGCTGACGAGGAATTTCGCGTGGGTGACCGGGTGCGTGTGCTCTCGGGGGGCGGCGTGACCCGCGTCACACACTGATATCCAGGATATCCAGCGTTTTATCCGTGCCGCTTCCTAATCGGGCTTGTTCTCGCGCGCTTCCGGCTCGATGCTGCAGGGAGTGGCTGGGGCCGCAACTGCCTGTGCCGGCCTTCAGATGGACTCGTCCTACAATGCGGGCGTGATCTCCGCCCGTCCAATCGTGTTTTTCCGCCGCGTCGTCCGCATCGCCCTGCTGGTGCTGCATCTGGTGTGGGGCGTTGCCGTCGCCGGGCTGGCTTTCCCCCTGTTCACGCCTGCGCGACGCGATCGCTTCATCATGGCCTGGGCGCAACGCCTGCTTTGGGTGTTGGGGGTGCGGGCGCGGCCGACCCCTCCGCCCAGTCTGCCGGGCGGCGCGCTTTTAGTGTGCAACCACGTCTCGTGGGTGGATATCTACCTGATCTACGCCGCACGACGCGTGCACTTTGTCTCGAAGGCGGAGGTCCGCGACTGGCCGGTGGCGGGCTGGCTCGCACGCAAAACCGGCACGCTGTTCATCGAGCGGGGGCGTCGCGCCGACACTGCGCGCATCAATGCGGAGATGCAGGACTTAATGCAAAGCGGCGCCTGGGTCGCCGTATTTCCCGAGGGGACCACCAGCGATGGCCGCGGCCTGCGGCGCTTTATGCCTTCCCTGTTGCAGCCGGCAGTGCAGCTGAAATGCCCGATCGTGCCGGCGGCGCTACGCTACCGCACCCTGGAGGGCGAGTACACCGCAGCCCCAGCCTATATCGACCACATCAATATGTGGCAAAGCCTGCTCCAGATCGTCAGCGAACCGGGACTTGTCGCCGAGTTGCATTTCGGCGAGCCCATCATGCCGGAAGGCCATCGGCGGGAACTGGCCGTACGCGCTGAACAGGCGGTGGCCGGACTTTTGGGTATCGCGTCTGCGGAAGGAGCCACCTCCGGCGCCGGCGCTACTGGCGCCCGGGTCGCTGCGTCTGCGGACACTGAACCGAGAATACCCGACGGTCCTCCAGCCTGACCGCGGTCAACGTCCCCCCCCACAGGCATCCTGTGTCCAGCGCGATCAGATCCTGTCGATTGATCAGTCCCAGCGTCGACCAGTGGCCGATGACGATGGCCGCCCCAGCGCTTCGCCGCCCGGGCACCTCGAACCAGGGCAGCCAGCCCGCCGGCTGGGTTCCCGGCTCACCCTTGTGGTGGAACTCCATCTCGCCGGTGGCGCTGCAGTAGCGTAGCCGGGTGAACGCGTTGACGATGACCCGCAGGCGCTCGATGCCTTGCAACGCCGGATCCCAGGCGACCGGAGCGTTGCCGTACATTTGCGAAAAGAAATCCCTGTAATGCTCACCCTGCAGCGCATTCTCGGCTTCCGCCGCGTGCCGCATAACGTCCTCGACCGTCCAGGCAGGCAGCACGCCGGCATGCACCATCAGGAATCCGTTTTCACACCAGGCAAGCTTGCGGCAACGCAGCCAATTCAGCAGTTCGTCGCGGTCGGGCGCTGCCAAAATCGGCTCGAGGGTGTCCCCCTTGTGCGCGCGGCCGTAGCCTTCTGCAAGGGCGAGCAAATGCAAATCGTGATTGCCGAGCACGCAAACCGCGGCATTGCCCAGGCTTTTGACGAATCGCAGGACCTCCAGTGAATCGGGGCCGCGATTCACCAGATCGCCGACAAGCCACAGCCGGTCGGCCGTCGGGTCGAATCTCACTTGGTCCAAAAGGCGCAGCAGGGGCGCGTGGCACCCCTGAAGATCGCCAACGGCGTAGGTGGCCATATAAAATACCGGTCTTCGTGTGCTGTGTGCCTCGCATCATAGCGCTCCCGCCCGAACTCCACCTGATCCCTCGCATGAAACCGCTTATCCGTCTGTTCTTCAAATCGCTGCGTGTCGTTCTCGGCCCGTTCCTGTTGCTGGGCGACCGGCTTACCCGTCCCAAAGGCGTCGTGCGCCCGACCGTCGAGCAGCAAGCGGTCGACGCGCGGACGCGCAAATTGAGCCTCTACCATTTCCCGACCTGCCCGTTCTGCCTGAAGACCCGCCGCGCGATGCGACGGCTGTCCCTCGACATCGAGCTACGCGACGCGCGTAACGTCGACGCGCATCGCGCCGCGCTGCTTGCCGGCGGCGGCAAGCCGCAGGTGCCCTGCCTTCTGATCACCGACGACGACGGCCAGGCAACCTGGCTTTACGAGTCGGGCGCGATCATCGCCTACCTCGACCGCGAATTCGGCGACTCCGCAGCCGCATGAGTCTGGTTGCCACGCTCAACCCGCCGCAGCGTGAAGCGGCGAAGTACCTCGACGGGCCGTTGCTTGTGCTCGCCGGCGCCGGATCGGGCAAAACCCGCGTGATCACCCACAAGATCGCCTACCTGATCGGCGAGTGCGGCTACAAGCCGAGCTCGATCGCCGCCATTACCTTCACCAACAAGGCCGCGCGTGAAATGCAGGATCGCGCCGCCAAGCTCACCCAGGGGGTGAACACCAAAGGGCTGATCGTCACCACCTTCCACTCGATGGGGCTGCGCATGCTGCGCGAAGACGCCAAGTTTGCGGAACTCAAGCCGGCGTTCTCGATTCTCGACTCGGCCGATGCAATGGGGATCATTTCCGAAATCCTGAAGACGACGGACAAGCAGGAGATCCGCCGCGCGGTGTCGCGCATCTCGCTGTGGAAGAACGAGCTGAAGTCGCCGGCTGCCGCGCTCGCCGCCGCTGAGGACGACAACGCCCGTGCTTACGCGAAGATTTACGATCGCTACGACGCCACGCTGCGGGCCTACCAGGCGGTCGACTTCGACGACCTGATCCGCCTTCCTGCCCAATTGCTCGACACCCACGCCGAGCTGCGCGAAAAATGGCAGAACCGGCTGCGCCATGTCCTGGTCGACGAGTATCAGGACACCAACGTCGCCCAATACCGTTTGCTGCAAAAGCTCACCGGGGTGCGTGCAGCGTTCACCGCAGTCGGCGACGACGACCAGGCGATCTATGGCTGGCGCGGCGCGTCGGCCGACAATCTGCGGCAGCTGCGCGAGGACTATCCGCACCTGCACCTGGTCAAGCTGGAACAGAATTACCGCTCGAGCGTGCGCATCCTGAAAGCAGCCAACAGCCTGATTGCCAACAACACCAAACTGTTCGAGAAGCGCCTGTGGAGCGATCTCGGCCTGGGCGACGCGATTCAGGTCATGCCGACGCGGGACGATGAGCACGAAGCCGAATCGGTGGTGATGCGCCTGCTGTCGCACAAGTTCCAGCACCGCACCGAGTGGCGCGACTACGCCATCCTGTACCGCGGAAACTATCAGGCGCGCGTATTCGAAAAAGCGCTGCGCAACGAGAAGGTGCCCTACCAGCTGTCGGGCGGGCAGTCGTTCTTCGACCGCGCCGAAATCAAGGACGTGATCGCCTACCTGCGCCTGATCGCCAACAGCGACGACGACCCCGCCTTCATCCGCGCCGTCACCACGCCCAAGCGCGGCATCGGCGCGGCG
>OEPS010000453.1_pt1 | contig 14626 bp, 14 predicted proteins | sample 1539411 | NCBI WGS metagenome assembly OEPS01 (sample SAMN02671747, study PRJEB22543) | soil metagenome | biome: bacteria | place: China:Hunan Province, Lengshuijiang City | collected 2012-10-15 | depth 0.08m m | reverse complement strand
AATGGTGTCAGGCACCGCAAAAAGACAAATGTCCATGAGCGGTGCCTGACACCATTGAATGACCTATCATTATTTATCCCGGCAAAATTTACAAACTTTGATGGTTTGGTTTGTTTCAGTCTTATGCGGATATAGCAGTTTGATTCTTGTTCTTTCACAAAGCGGGCATGTCCCGCGGCCATTTGAAGGCAAGTAGCTGATTGTTTTCCCACGGTTTCTCTTTGCCATTTCCATCCATCCCTATCTTGATAAATTCTCGTTTCTTTATCTAATGATGGACTGGCACAAATATTGTTAGGCATATAATTGTTTTTCGAAAAAAGGTTGTTGTTCGAATATTCCCTTATTCAGAAGCTCAATATGGAAAATGTCTACATCACTGTCATGTCCCCCCACGGTGCCTGACACCACGCTGACGCCCCTCATGCATTTTTGCTCACTAATCTACATACATATCTATGAAGATCAAATACTTTCAATGGCTGCACGACAATAAATCACTTTCCATAAGATAGGAATAAGAGCCGAGACTAAGACTTTTTTAGTTGGAAAGGAAAGATGTGGTGCTTCAATATGAAAAAAAACGAGGCTTATCACGATTTGTTTCAAAATCTTCAAGAGGATGGGATGTCATTCGATCAGGTCTTTGACCGGATCGTAACATTCATGAAGTTAGACCCAAACGGAAACTACCGACTCATGGTCGGCACAGATTCTCAAGTCCATAAATCAACGACCGTTTTTATCACGGGGCTTGTCATCCAAAATAAAGGAAATGGAGTATGGGCATGCATTAAGAAGGTGGTCATTCCAAGAAAGATGACTCATTTACATGAGCGAATATCTCTTGAACTATCATTAACCGAGGAAGTCGTTTCGATGTTCACGGAGGAAAGAAAAAATGAGTTAATTAATCTTGTTCTTCCCAACATATATCAAGGAGCAACCTTTACGATGGAGGGCCACATTGATATCGGAGCGGGCAAACGAAATAAAACAAGTGAGTTTGTCAAAGAAATGGTCACCAGAATGGAATCTATGGGCGTCGAACCAAAAATCAAACCAAATGCCTTTGTTGCTTCAAGCTATGCCAATCGTTACACCAAATAAGAGTGTTAGGCACCACGAAAAGACAATCGTCCTTAAGTGGTACCTGACACTCTTTTTATATCTCTATGAAAGACATTCTAGTTCAACTTTTATCGTGGTGCCTTTGCCAATTTGGCTTTCGATTTTCATGGTACCGTTATGTTCCTGGATGATTTTGTTGCTGACCGTTAGGCCAAGTCCAATTCCTTTATCCTTGGTTGTATAGAACGGAGTTCCCAAATAGTGCATAAGTTCATCGTCAATGCCCATTCCTTCATCCGAAAAACAAACCTGCACTCGGTTTCCTTCTACTCTCTGAACATGTATATTGACATTTCCGCCAGAGGGCATAGATTCAATTGCATTTTTTAAAAAATTAACAAAAACCTGTTTCAACTGATTGGGATTACAAAGCAACTCAATATCATCATTTTGATATTGGCTGGTTATTTGCACATTATGTAATAATGCTTGTGGATGTAGAATATTAACCGTACTTTCAACAATTGAATTTAGATTTTCTTGATCAAATTGAATGGCTTGAGGTTTTGCCAAGGACATAAATTCATTCACTATCATATCGATACGGTCTAATTCATTCATAATGATAGATAAATAGTCATCCTGTTTTTCTTTGGTGGTTGTATCTTTTAATAACTTTGAAAATCCCTTTAAGGAAGTCAAAGGGTTTCGAATCTCATGAGCTACTCCAGCAGCTAATTGACCGATGATTGAAAGCCGATCTAAATTTCGGAGGACATCATCATTATTTACCCGGTCTGTAATATCTCTGCCGACTGTGACATAGGAATCAATCTCTCCTTGTTCATTAAAGATGGGAGAAATTGTGGTCTCAGAGTATATCACTCGATTATCACCTGTTTGTATCTTCGTTTGGAGCAATTGTGGCTCCTCTGTGTCTATTAACCTTTGACAAACTCTTTCAAAATGTTCCATTTCCTCTGGCAAGATAAGATCATGAGCGCTTTTACCAATTAACTGTTCAGAGGTATACCCAATTCCCTTTTCATGAGAGGGAGAAGCATAGACAATCTTTTTATCCTTCGTATAGACCTTAATCATATCTGTTGCATTTTCGGAAATAAGCCTGTACATCTCTCGAGTCTTTTTCAATTCTCTTTCAATATTTATATGCTCAGTTATATCACGAAAAATGGCAAGGACAGCAATGATTTCCCCACATGGACTTCTAAAAGGGGAATATGAAACAGCTATATCAAGGATGGTTCCGTCTTTATGGTACCTTTGGGTAACCATATCCGGAAATGCTTCACCGCATTTGACTGATTCAATAATATCATGCACATATTCAGGAGCAGAAATTTCTTCCACTCTTTTACCTATCACATCTTCCTCGGTATAGCCAAATATTTTGGTATACACATGGTTCACCCGAATAAATCGATTCTCCATATCAACGATACAAATCCCGTCCGCTGTACAGTCTAGAAATAAGTCAATTAAATCATCTGGATTATAAACCATAGATTCCTTCTCATTCGTAAAAATCGGGAAAAACTTTGACATAGAGATCTCTCCAAACGCATCATATATTCTCTTATTCTCCATTTTACAGAATTTTTCGGTAAAGAAAAGAAGTATTTTCAAAATGGTGTCAGGCACCACAGAAAGACAATTTCCTAATTTTGTCCACTCCACAAGTACAATCATGTGTAGGAACTAAAAAACGCTTGGACCACAGTTGTAGATTACATATTCAAAGGGAATACTCTGGCCATTCATAAAATATTATTCTTCCCGCTCATAATGGACTTCCTCCGCCTCATAAATTGGGCAATAGGAGGTGATACAAATGAAAAGAAGACTATTCGTCTTAATCATACCCCTTCTATTGATGTTGTCAGGATGCTCTGGTGATCCAGTTCAGGACGACTTACTTAATTATGTAAACAAAGAAATGAAGGATGTAGGAAAATTGGAGAGTACTGCCGTTTCTGCCTATGAAGGGGCCTCGGGTACAAATTATCAGGATGATCAAACAATGTACGATACGTTAATGAATGACGTTATACCGAATTACTCTGAATTTGTTAAAGAGCTAGAATCTGTAAAGATTGAAACAGATGAGGTACGAGAAATTCACGAAATATATATAGAAGGGGCAAATATTCAATTTAATGCCTTTGCAAAAATTAAACAGGCTTTAGAAAACCAGGACGCAGATTTAATCCAAGAAGCGAACGATATGCTGGCGGATGCCAGAACGCATATCCGGGATTATCAAACAAAACTAAATAAGCTTGCAAAGGAGCATGATGTAGAGATAAAAAACTAACAAGAAAAATACTACTAAACTAATAACGGAAACCACTGTTTTTCTAGTTTGCTGAAGCAAATGCATAAACTAACTAGCCAAAAAGTCAGCCCTCTTCTGTTAAAAAAACGGAAGGAGGACTGACCTTTTCATATATATTTGGGACGCAACTAGCGGTGTTAACGACATGAATCGCTAGCTTTACCGATCGGCATCCATTCGAAATAAGTCAGCATTCGCCATACCCATTCCAATGGGCCGTACCTAAAGTAGCGGAGCCAAATGGTACTGAAAGTCAGTTGGATGACAGAAATAGCCATACATAGAACCAGTGATTGGATATAGCTCAAATGATCGACTAAATTTAGCATCTGCCCCAAAACTAGGATGAAGATTGTTTGCGAAACATAGTTTGTTAGCGCCATTCGTCCATAGCTCTTTAGAGGTGACAGAACCTTCCGGACAATTGGAAGGTTAAGAAGCAATATTAGCAGTCCTGCATAAAAAGCAGAGACAATGGGACCTATTGTAATTCCAAGCTGTAAGAATCGCTGTGTTTCCAAGGAATCGGCACCCGATCCATTTCCAAACACAGACGGAACATGTTGATATTGATACACAAGCCCCGCGACACTTAATACGAACATTATGCCAGTAAAAATTACTATCCTTTTCCCATGTAGTGAAATTCGTTCAAAGAATCTATATTGCCCAGCAGCAACGCCCAACAACATTAGTGGAACAACCATGAAGATTTTTTCTGCAAAAAGGCCCAACACGAGCAACATTGCCGTTCCAAACAAAAGATTTACTAGCTTATTAGCTTTGTAAAAAGGCAAAATGATCAAACCGCAAATGGCGTAAATTGTTAGGGCTTCCCCCGGGTGAAATTGTACATGCACTAACCCAAAGAGAAACAGTACAAGTATCCGCCGCAAAAACATAACATAGCCATTTTTCCCCTTTGCATTGGCCCGTGAAATAAAAATATAGAACCCCACACCAAATAAAAAGGTAAAGATCGTATAAAAGCGACCTTCGACAAACAAATATAAAAATCTTAAATACGATGCATCCGTGGTTCCAGGAACGGGTAATTTAACCGACAATAACGGAATGATATTCACCAGAATAATGCCCAGGAGCGCAAATCCCCGCAAATAATCAAGTGTTTCAATTCGTGTGTCCAACTGATGTGTATCCATCCAAATCAACTCCACACTTAGTATAACGGTTTACGCAGATTTCACCTATATCATCAATACAAAAAGGCTGACACACTTCCTTGTTAGCCCTTTGTATCACTTTTCCAAATTCGATTATTTCTTCACAGTTAATTTTGCCAACTTACTGGTATTCCCTGCTGCATCCTTTGCATAAACATAAATTATTTGACATCACGCCGTTATCTGTACCGTAAGTATCAATTTGGGTAAAACCCAAAAATTGCAATGTATTATTAATATTGTTATAAAACTCAATTGTTACATAGGAATCCTTGTCATCTAATTGATCCGATTGATAATTCATCTGAACGTCCATTTTATTCGCATCAATTGAAGCAACTTTTTAAAATTGAATATAATAGGAACCTTTTGAGTCTTTTAAGGTACCCGCCACTTGCCCATTATTTTTCAGTGGATAGTCTCTCAAAAGTAAATTCCTTATTCGTTAACTTCAAGAGATACACGTCAGGATTGCTAAGCTGTCTCCATTCCTCATAGCCAAAGTCAGGTAGGTAATTTTTAATTAATAAGGACATTAAATTCCCATGAGTAACGATGAGATTATTTTCTGAATCACTTTTAAAAATCTCCTCGACAACACCAACAATGCGGTCCATTGCTTCCCGACTGGACTCCCCTCGGTCGAACCTTAAGTCCAAGTCATCAAATGTAGCTTTTAGTTTTTCAAGCCAATCAGGTAACATTTTCGCACTTAATATCCTCTCAGCTAACCTTTCGTCAACCTCAATATTTACTTTTGCACGCTTGGCAACCCGCTCAATCGATTGGATAGCCCGTAGAAATGGACTTGAAATGATTCGGTTAATCTTTACATCTACAAAAAATCCGGCTAAATCAACTGCTTGCTGGATACCATTTTCGGTAAGTGGAGCCTCTTTTGGCTGCCCTTCTGCCTCACAATGCCTTATCACATAAATCTTTTTCTCCAAGCCATCATCCCCATAAAATAAGTAGGAAACTGTCATTAAATTCAATATCTTTTATTGATATCCTTCTCCAAAAACATTTTTAATCCATGCATCCGTTGATTACCGCCCTCTATTTTGAGAAAAAGTATAAGCTTCACTAAGCCACTGATATACATCCTTATTCAAATCAGCTTCCATTTTAATAATCACATGGTGAATCCAGCGGCCAGGGTATGGCTCAACCGCTTCAACAATTTTTTCATCTTCAATATACCGGTCAACCACAAAGGTCAGGGCAAGGCAATCCTCAGGACGTGTACTTGACCAGGGCTGAGGCATCCATATCCAGGCAAATTTTGTTTTTGTTCCAATTGAGATAACGGATTTCTTCACTTCAATGGTTACTGGACCGATTGAATTTATCGTCTCTTCAACAGCTTGGAACAACGAAATGTGTTTTTCTTGGCCGGTAAAAAAACGTTCTACATCTTTTCGATAAGATGAATTCACCATTTATCCCACCTCGTTTTATATACTAGTGACAACGACAATCCAATTAGCTCTCTTCTCCCTTTAGTATAAAACCATAAATTGGATATAGAAAGTTAAATCGTTGTCCAAAGATGATTACAACATCTGCACAGTGGACCCATACCAAACACTTTCCTTTTTCATACCTTAATAAATAAATGCAACTGAGATGTTTGAAAAATGGAGGTAAATAGAGCTATGTTGGAGGTACGGCAATCTCAATACGGGAGAGGAATTTTTGCTACTCGGGATATAAAGAAAGATGAACTTCTGGAGGTTTCACCTGTCATCATTTTTCCAAAAGAAGAGTTTAAGTATTTGGAAAAAACAATCTTGATCGACTATGTGTTCTGGTGGGGAAAGGATTTCGATGAATGCGCGTTAGCCTTAGGAATTGGGTCGCTATTTAACCATTCCCGCACACCAAATGCCATCTTTAAAAGAAAATCAAAAAGGAGAACCATTAACTTTTATGCCTATTCCGACATAGAAGCCGGCGAGGAAATAAGGATTAATTACAATGGTGACCCTGATGACAAAACGCGATTATGGTTTGAGGAATAAGTGAACTACCCACCACTTAAATCTTTTGGATTTTGAAGTGGGGGCTTCTCAGGTAATGAAATCTAATGATTTCAAATCAGCTGAGCTAACCCCGTCGTTCCCACGGTTCAGACAGTCTATCAATCTAGGCTACTTTCATTTCTGAAAGTAGTCTTTTTCCTTCAACTTTTATGTTTAGTGCTGCATTTTCATCACGGTCCATTTTGTTTCCACATGCACATTCAAATACACGGTCAGAAAGCGTCAAATTTTCATTGATATGACCACATTTTGAGCATGTCTTCGAAGAGGGGAACCATTTATCTATCTTTAGAAGAAGACCCTCACGGTCTTCTAGCTTGTATTTCAAGAAAGTCGTAAACATACCCCAGCCATTATCAGCAACACTCTTACCGAAATGTAAGGTTTGAGACATTCCTCTCATGTTCAAATCTTCAATCACGACAACATCATATTTTTCTGCCAATAACCGAGATTTTTTATGTAAAAAATCCTTTCGTTGATTCGCGATATGTTGTTGTAATCGAGCCACTCTTTGTTTTTGCTTCTTCCAACGGGCAGAACCTATTTTTCTGTGCGATAAAATACGTTGTTCTTTCGCTAAGTTTTCAAGAGACTGACGATAAAATCGAGGGTAATTGGCTTTCTCACCATCATTTGTTACGTACAGTTCTTTCATTGAAAAATCTAGACCGGCAACGTTTTTGAGTTCTTTTATCTCACTTTTAACTTCATATTCTGTCAATACGGAAACATAGAACTGTCCAGAATAAGCCATCGAAACAGTCACGGACTTAATTTTATGGATTCCTGGTATTTCTCTATGTTGTTTGATTTTTACCCATTTCAGTTTCGGTAACTTGATATGACCATCCGAAATTTTAATATTTCCATTGACACAGTTCGTTGTGTAAGATGGTTTGTGTTTTTTGCTTTTGAATTTCGGGAACTGAGCATTTCCTTCAAAAAAAGCTTTGTACGCCTTATCTAAGTTCATTTGGGCATTCGCCAAAGCTAAACTGTCGACCTCTTTTAACCAGACGAAATCCTTTTTGTATTTGGCTGGGGTAGGTAATTTTTGTTTTTTTAATTCTTCCTTATTATCTTTGTATTGGTTGTATATATCTTTTCGTTCAGCTAGCATTTTATTATACACAAAACGGACACAACCGAATGTTTTTAACAACAACACTTTCTGCATCTTATTTGGATAGATTCTAAATTTGAATGCTTTGTTCTTTTTAGTCATATCAAGTCACCTCCATTTCTTATGTATATTTTACCAAACGGAACATTCGTTTGTCTTTGAATACCTCTTATTTTCTTTTACTAGACAAAAAAAGCGCCATTCATCTCCCACCTAAAATTCTACCGAATTTTTGAGGAAGGAGACTTCTGGCTAGGTCGCTAAAAATATACTAAAAGAGTTCATATCCCCTTAGAAAGAGGAAATGAACTCTTTTTTTAGACTATATCTCCCCTTTAGATTGACATTTATTTTGATGTATATTATTCTAGTAAAGTCATTTTATATAAAACCTATCAAAATACTAGGAGATGTCCAAATATGAAGAAATTCGCAGTTGTTTTTCTAGCTCTCCTTCTTACTGTCGCTTTAGGTGCTTGCAGCAGTAAAGAGGAAAAGGTAAGTTCTGCTAAGGCTAAAAGCCTATATGATCAAATCAAAGAAAAAGGTGAAATTACCATCGGTACAGAAGGTACATACGCTCCTTTTACTTATCATGATGATTCTCAAAAACTAACAGGTTTCGATATTGAAATTGCTAAAGAAGTATTTAAACGATTAGATATTAAGCCAGTTTTCGTTGAAACAAAATGGGATGGCATGATCGCAGGTCTTGATGCGAAGCGTTATGACATGGTAGCAAACGAAGTTGCTGTTCGTCCAGACCGTTTAGAGAAATATGATATGTCTGAACCGTACATCGTCTCAAAAGCTGTTCTTGTTGTTCATGAGAACAATAACGATATTAAAACTCTTGATGACTTAAAAGGTAAAAAAGTAGGACAATCATTAGATAGTAATTACCGCAAAATTGCTGAAGAACATGGAGCAACTAATACAGTTGTAGAAGGATTTAATCAATCGATCGACCTTATCACTTCAAAACGTATTGACGCAACAATTAATGATAGCCTTTCATACCTAGATTTAAAGAAACAACGTCCAGACCTTCCGATTAAAAAGGTATATGAAGAAGCAGACGCAACAAGTAATGCATTCCTCTTCCGTAAAGGAAATAAAGAGCTTGTAGACGCAATTAATGGTGCACTTGCAGAAATGAAAAAAGATGGTACGTACCTAACAATCTCTAAAAAATGGTTTAATGCGGACGTATCTAAGTAAAGGAATGGAACAAAATGGTTGCAGATCAAGAACGTATAGATCGAATTATAGGAATCCTTAGTGATTCCTTTTTTCCTATATTAAAAGCCGGAATGGAGTTTACAATTCCATTAACACTAATCACCTTTGTTTTAGGGTTAATCTTAGCCTTCCTAATTGCACTGGCACGTCTATCCAACATGAAAGCCATAAACGCCGTTGCCAAATTTTATGTTTGGATCTTCCGCGGCACTCCCTTACTCGTACAAATCTTTATTCTATTTTACGGATTACCAAGTATGGGAATAACACTAGATCCGTTTCCGGCTGCTGTCATTGCTTTTACATTAAACAAAGGTGCTTACAGTTCGGAAATTATCCGGGCAGCGATACTTTCAATTCCTAAGGGGCAGTGGGAAGCTGCATTTTCAATTGGCATGTCCAAATCACAGGCGATGAGACGAATAATCATTCCTCAATCCATTCGTGTGTCTTTACCGCCACTAGGAAACTCTTTTATCAGTCTAGTAAAAGATACTTCCTTGGCAGCAACAATTACGGTTACTGAACTCTTCCAAAAAGGTCAACAAATCGCTGCTGCTACCTATGAGCCATTGTGGATTTACATTGAAGTCGCCTTTATCTATTTAATCTTCAGTACTGTACTTTCTTATTTCCAGACAAAAATGGAGATTCGATTTGAGCGAAGCGTAGCTAAATAATGGAGATGATACAATGATTCACATCAATAATTTGCATAAACGATTTGGTCAGCTTGAAGTATTAAAAGGAATTGACCTGACCATTCCTAAAGGAAAGACAGCCGTAATTATCGGTCCATCCGGTTCAGGAAAGACAACACTCCTTCGTTGTCTTAACCTACTGGAATTACCGAACCAAGGCTCAATCGAACTTGGAAATCAAACCATCAATTTTGACCAAAATAATAAATTGAAGTCAAAAGAACTTGTTTCTTTTCGAAAAAATACGGGCATGGTCTTTCAAAGTTACAACCTATTTCCACATTTGACTGCACTTGAAAATGTAATGGAAGGACAGACAACTGTTCTTAAACGATCAAAAGCAGAAGCAGAACATAAAGCAAGAACCCTTCTAGATAAAGTTGGTTTGAAGGAGCGGGCCGAGATGTATCCTCATCAACTATCTGGAGGACAACAACAACGTGTTGGGATTGCCCGAGCAATGGCAATCGATCCAAAAGTACTGCTTTTTGATGAACCTACTTCTGCCTTAGACCCAGAGTTAGTCGGGGAAGTTCTAAAGGTCATGAAGGATTTATCTAAAGAGAACATGACGATGGTCATTGTTACCCACGAAATGAACTTTGCCAAAGATGTTGCTGACCAGGTCCTCTTCATGGACCAAGGAGTTATCGTGGAAAAAGGTACCCCGGAAGAGGTATTCGAGAACACCAAAAATCCACGGACCTTACAGTTTTTAAATAAGGTGGCTGCGAGATAATAATTTACACCAAAAGCTCTTCCTAATCATATTTAGGAAGAGCTTTTTTATTTACATATAATACTCAGAGACAGCTGCCTAAATATTCAATATTTCCCTAATCTCTTGTTCCGTTATTCTTGGAGTTATCTGGTCTCCCGGTTGCACGATGGTTTCGATGAGTTCTTTTTTGTTTTGTTGGAGCTCATATATTTTTTCTTCGATCGTTCCCTGTGTGATTAATCTAATGACTTGAACAACCTTCTTTTGCCCGATTCGGTGGGCCCTTCCCGCTGCCTGTTCCTCAACAGCCGGATTCCACCAAAGATCATACAAGATCACCGTATCTGCTCCTGTTAAGTTAAGTCCTGTATTTCCTGCTTTTAAAGAAATGAGGAATATATCAGCCCCTCCTTGATTAAACTGATCAACCATTCTGATCCGCTCCTTAGGTGCTGTTTGACCGTCCAAATAGAAGAAGTTTAAACCAGAACTCGATAACTGTTCACGTATAATCGCAAGCATACTTGTAAATTGTGAAAAGATTAGCAGGCGCCTACCGTTCTCTATGGCGTTACTGACAATCTCCTTTAGTTGTTGGAGCTTACCTGAATCCCCTTGATAATTTTCCAAAAACAAGGAAGGATGGCAGCATAATTGACGGAGTCTTGTCAAACCAGCCAAGATCTTCATACGGCTTTTTTGGAATCCTTCCCCTTGAAGCGATTCTTTTGTTTCCTTTTGGATTCTTTCAAGATAAGCCAAGTATAGCTCTTTTTGTTGCTTTGTCAGCTCAGAATAGTTGACCGTCTCAATTTTGTCCGGTAATTCTTTTAATACATCCTTCTTAACTCTTCGCAATAAAAACGGGCGAACCATTTTTGCTACCTTAGCTGGGTCAAGCTGGCGAAATGCCTTCTGATTCGGAAAGAAATCTGGCATAATCGTTTGAAAAATGGACCAAAGCTCATCAATCGAATTTTCAATCGGTGTCCCGCTAAGTGCAAAACATGTTTCTGCATGAATATCCCTTACCGCCTTCGCTGTTTTGGTTGCATAATTTTTAATCGATTGTGCTTCATCTAAGATTAACGTACTAAATTCATGCTGTGCATAAGAATCAATATCCTGCCTTAAGGTTGGATAAGTTGTTATCCAAACATCAGGCAACAAATCACTTTGCAGCCGTTCCATTCGCTCTTGTGGTGTTCCAATTAACACATCAATTGTTAATGATGGGGCGAATCTCTGAAATTCATTTTTCCAGTTATAGACGAGTGATGCTGGTGCTACAATCAACGCTGGTTTCGCATTTTTGTTCCCATTTCTTTCTGATAAAATAAAGGCAATACTTTGCACGGTCTTCCCAAGCCCCATATCGTCTGCAAGAATGCCGCCCAGACGGTAGTAGCTAAGCGTTTTAAACCATTGGAAGCCATAGTTCTGATAATCTCTCAATTTAGCCTGCAGCAAATCTGGCAACTCAAATTCCAACTCTTCAGGGTTTTTCAAACGGTTTAATAATCGACGAAATTGCTTTCCGAATTTGGCTTTGCCGCCGTTTTCCTTATCAACCAATTCATCCAGCTGCATTCCTCTGTATATGGGAAGTTGAATCGTGTCTTTTTCCCATTGTGATGGTTTAATCTTTACCTCTTGAAGCATGTTTTGAATCGTTTGAAATTCTTCTGATTCCAATGAGACAAACGCACCGCTTGGCAGTCGATAATATTTTTTCTTCTCCACAACAGATTGTAGAATATTTCTAATTTCCTTCTGCTCAATCCCTTCCATATCAAAGCTCACTTCCAGCCAATTACCTGAGGAATCGACATCGATAGTGGTAACGGGTGCATGCTTGTCCGGTAATACAAATGACCTGACGGCACTTGTTAAGAAAATTTCCGTTTTGTCTTCAAGCTGCGGTAAAATTTCAAATAAGAACTCGAATATCTCATCTTCCCCTTTAACATAAACGAGTTTTTCATTGAATCTTAGAGAAGTAGATTGAAACACTTCCATGATTGCCTGTTCCTTTTCTGCATCCCTCATTAAAATAGGACCGCTCTTTTCAGGAGTCGTTTGTTCAAACGGATTTATATTATTCTCACCGTAATAGAATTCCAGTGAGGTCTGGAGGAAATCGTCGATTCGGTCAACATAAATCCTTGCCTCTAGGGGGAATTTTGCGATTTTGCTTGAGACATTTTCCGTAATCTCCAATTGACCAATCTTGTCAATTATCGGAACCACCTGGGAGATGAATGGTTCAATTTGATCATTAGCAATTGGCAGGACAGGATTGTTTGACTGGTCCACCAGTTTTTTTAATTCCTTGATGAGCAGCTGCTGCTCAACCGAAATCTTATAAAAGCGATGATCTACGATGATATATCCATATAAATCTAAGTAGTCGAAAGTTGCTAGTGATGTCAAATCTAATTGAAACCCATCTGCTTTTCCTTTATCTAATTGAATCGTAAAAGGCAATTCCGATTGATCGATTTCAATCTGATTAAAAGATTTTCTATCAAGTTCAAAGTGAACCTCTCCGTTTTCAAGCTTTCGAAGGAGTTCATCCGCAATCATCGGGGGAATAGTAAGCGCCCGTTCATCTAACGAACCATAGGTTCTACTATAAGGAGATTGGAATTCCTGGTAGATCTCCTCATACTTAATTGCCTCCTGTAAAAGGTTAATAATCTCCAGATCATTCGGAGTAAACTCGTGTTCTATCGGATCATAGGTAAAGCTTTTTGTAAACGGGTACTGCACTTGTATATTTATAGCCTTAAGAAAGTCCTTAATATGCTTTACAATATAGGCTCTCTTTTGGCCTACCTTCATTTCTAAGATTAGAAATTGTTTTGTTGCGTAGTACGGCCTATATACTTTCATTATCCATTCTACAAGTAAAGGCTCCTTGATTCTCTCTATCTTCTGTTCCTTACTACCTTGTACTATGCTAGAGAAGTTTTGAATAAATTGATTAGTCAGCTGCTTGACATAAGCTGCTTGTCTTTCTTCCCTTTTCCTTTCTAGTTCCAATTGTTGATTTTGAAATTCCTTCTCTTGTATTCGTTTCCTATCAAGAAAACTTTGGTTTTCTTGATGAGGGTTACTAAAGACTATTTCCCCCTGGGTATTGTCGTGAATTTTCAGCATAACTGCAGCAATATGTTTACATGGCTCCCAGTATTTATCATAGGCAGGACAGTTGCAATCTGAGGAAATTCCGAACCCATCATCCTCAATTGTCACAAGATAGGTTTTTGACCCTCTTACTTTGGCACCCCAGATATTTTTAACGGGATCATGAGATAAATCTCTGACACGACCTTCTTGAAAGTAACCAAGTCCACGACGATAAACTGCATCTGTAAACATATCTTTTATATCAGCTTTTGTTAATTGCTCGAACATAAACTTCCCTCCACCTAAAGCATCCAAGGAAATAGACTATTACTTTCATACTTTCCAATTATCTAATATTCTAGACTATAATTATACAATTTTACTTATGCAGATTTTCTACAGTATCATGGAATATGAATATATTAGTTCCACTTATCTTTATTATCCTTAATATGCTACTAATATTTGTAGGATTTTTATTGGTGATTTTTGAAATGAGTAATATTTAAATCCTCGCAAAAACTAAAATGCCCAAATTTAAAAAGAGAGAGGGATTTGTGTGTACCACAGGATATGGACGGTTACCAATGTTTTACTTATTATAGGCTCCATCATTTATATTTGGTTTTTTCGCCCGCATGACTCCATTTTAATTGTAATTAGCCAATTTTCTGCTCAAATAGCTATGATCTTATTTATTTTTAACGTGAATATGTATTTTATTTTTTTACTCATTCGTAAAACCAAACAAAGAAAAATAAAGATTCGGCTTGCCACCTTTTCCAGATATTTTATGAAGTGGCATATTAAAATAGCTATTTCAGCTGCCATACTTATTATCGGGCATTCTTGGATTAATCTTTTTAAAATTGGACCTATCATTGGTTTTGGTCATATCAAACTGTTGATGGGCTATTCGTCCTTTATCTTTCTAATTATCACTTTGTTTGCCGGGTACTTACGCCATAAGAAAGCATCAGGATTTCGAAAAAGGTTCCACCGAATCATCGCAATGATCTTTACGGTTATATTTTTAATCCATATGCTC
>OEPS010000452.1_pt1 | contig 14627 bp, 14 predicted proteins | sample 1539411 | NCBI WGS metagenome assembly OEPS01 (sample SAMN02671747, study PRJEB22543) | soil metagenome | biome: bacteria | place: China:Hunan Province, Lengshuijiang City | collected 2012-10-15 | depth 0.08m m | reverse complement strand
ATCCGTTCGTCTCGAGGACGCCGCGGGGCTTCCCCCGCACCGGCTGGCCTCCCGCGCTGCGCGAAGTGTCCCCCTGACGCGAACGACGGGGCATGCCCGGCTCGAACGCCGTTCGCATGCCCCGCCGTCGTCCTGCAGACTGCCGCGGCTCGCGCCGCGCGTCAGGCTAGCGCCCGATCTTCTCGATCGACGACCCGATGTTGTAGCGGATCCCCGCTTCGAGGAAGTACGTCTCGTTGTTGTTCAACAGGAAGTCCGCCTGCGCCGGCATGTAGCTCCCCTGCCCGAACACCGAGAAGCGGACGAGCTGCAGCTGCGCGCCAAGCATGACGATCGGGGCGGATCGCGTCTTCTGCTCCTCGATCTGCTTCGCCGTCGCCGGGCTGATCGCTGTCCGCGGCTTCACGCTCTGGATGAAGTTGAAGGCGAATCCGAGGCCGCCGTAGGGACGGATCCATCCGAACGCCTTCGGGAAGATCATCGCCGCCGCGGTGACGCGCCGGTTGTCCTTGATCTCGAGGAGGTGCGACCCGACCTCGTCCGTCATTCGCGTCGTCGCCGTGAACATCGCCTGGTCGAGCGAGAGGTAGAGCCCTCCGCGGCTCCGCGTGATCAGCGTCTCACCACCCAGCAGCGGTGCCTGGCCGTGCGATGTCGTCGTGGTCCAGTATGTCATGTTCCCGGCCTTCGCGCCGAAGAACCACGAATCCTTGAACAGGCGCCCCTCCTGCGCCGCCCCGACGCGGGGCGCGAGGGCCAACAGGACGAGCCCGGGGAGCAGGCGGCGGATCGAGCGCATAACGGAGTGCCTCGCGATTGGGTTCAGGTCTGCACCCCCCGCCGGTGACGTGCGCCACCTGCCGGGGAATTTCAGCGCCGCATCGTCGAGTCTCCCTCGCCGAGCAACGCGTTGAACAACATCTTGAACGTTCCGTACGATTGGCCGCGATACTGTACGCGGAAGCCGAACATCACGACTCGGCCCTTTCCAACCGGCACCTCGACCGCCGCAGCCTTCCCCGCGATCGCGCTGCCGCCTTGCAGATATCCACTCAGCAGGATGTCCGACTCCCGCTCCGGATAGCGCGCGATCACGCGCGCCGCCGATCCGGCCGGTACGTCGAACGTCACCGAATTCGTGAAGTACACCGCGGCCGTGTCGCTCATCCCGCGCGCCACGTACCGCGTCCCGTCAACCAGCACCCGCAGGATCGATCCCGGCGCGTACAGCGCTGCTGCCGCCCCCGGTGCGCCTTGCTCGTCGTCGCCGCGTCGTGGCACCGTGATCCGCTCGACCGCGACTCCCAGCGCCGACGTTGCGAGCTCGCTCGCCCGGTCGAGCAGCACCAGGCTCCCGCCACCACGAGTGAACGCGTCGAGCTCCGCGACGCCACCATCGCCGAGGCCACCGGCATAACGCGGTGGCACCTCCGACGGTGACATGCCGTCGTGGATCTCACGGAAGCTCATGTCAGGGACGAGGATGACGTCATACAGGTCACGCAGCTTGCCAGCGCGCACCATCGAGTCCGTCAGCGAGACGAACGGGATGTGCTCCCGCTCCAGTACGAATCGCGTCCATCCCTCGTCGATGTTTCCCGTCCACGGCTTGTACAACCCGATCCGCGGCAGCCGCGAGATCGTCACGCCGCTCGGCAGCGCCGACACACGTGCCGGCGCGCACCCGCCGTTCTCGATCGGCGGCATCGCCTCGGTCACGAACCGCGCGCTCCCCCCACCTCCGGCCACACGCACCGGACGCCGCGCCGCCAGCGCCTCCGCGACGAGGCCGTAGCTGCGCGTGTCCGATGCGCTGAGCGACGCGTAGCGGCCGTTCGATCCCCTCGCTCCGCCACACGCCGCCGCGGGGAATCGCGGCGACATCGCGCCGATCGGGATCAGCGCCGACGTCAGTGCGGTGTCGACTCGGCTCACGCTCACTCCCATCTGGAGCGGCAGCGTCCACCCGGCCACATCGTACGGTTTTTCCACCGGTCCGCCGGGATACCGCTCCATCTTCGGAAAGCGCTGCACCTCGAAGAGGTCCATCACGTGCGCGCGATACGGCTGGGCGAGCGGGATGATGACATCGCTGCCTCCCGCGACCGTTCCCATCTCCACCCCACCGTAGCGCAGCGCCTCGAGCAGGCGTCGCGCGGCCTCGGGGTCCCGGCCCGCGCTCACGCGATATGCGTATGGCGCGCCCCCGATTCCGGCGGCCACCGCCTTGCGGCCGAGCGCGACGAAGTTCCGCACGTATTCGCCGCGCTGATCCGACGCGAGCTTCACCAGTGCCTCCGCGGCGATCAGCTCGTAATCCATGATGTCGCGCAGCCGCCACGTGCCCGCCGGCCACGGGTTCGGGAAGTTCACGCGCCGCTCGTACCTCGGGAGCCCGCGGTCGTGGCCGGCCAGCTCGTCAGGCGCGATCGTGATCGGTGAGGCGATCTTCACGCTCGCCGCTTCGGTGAGCAACCCGATCATGTTGTGTCGCGTCGGCGCCGAGCGCGCGCCCCCGTGCCACCAGAGGTCGTATGTCGCCGCGTCGCCCACCCCCGACTTCCCGCGCGACTCGAGCTCCCACGACATGGTCGCGCCGATCTGGTTGATCCCGCGCACGATAAGCGGGTCGACGAACGGGTCGATCGGGTCGACGTGCGGAGGAACCGTCATCCGCATCCCGTACGACCCCTGCTGGTGCACGTCGTAGAAGATCTCGGGAAACCACGACTGGTAGAGCATCCGTGACACGAGTCGCGTCTCCTGCTGCGTTATCATGTACCAGTCGCGGTTGTTGTCGTGCCCCACGTAGTGGTGATAGAGCCAGGGAAGCGGACCGCCCTCCCATTTCGTGCCGACGCTCCCCCGGTACCACTCGGTCACGAGCTGCTGGCCGTCCGGATTCATCGATGGGACGAGCAGCACCACTACGTTGCGCAGCGCCGCCTGCAGGCTGTCGTTCGTGGCGAGACGGTAGGCGAGCTCCATCGACATCTGCGACGACGCGATCTCGGTCGCGTGGATGTTGCACGAGATCACGATGACCGCCGGCTGTGTCGCGATCGCCCTCGCTTCGGCGTCGGCATCGAGCTTCCGAGGGTCGCCAAGGGTCGCCTGGACACGCCGGATCTCCCCGAGTCGCGCGATGTTCTCCGGTGTCGAGATCGTCGCGACGATGAACGGCCGGCCTTCCGTCGTCGGCCCCAGCGTGTCGACGCGTACCGCCGGCGACGCGGTCGCGAGCGCCGCGAAATACCCGGTGACCTGCCCCCAGTCCGCGAGCGTCCGGTCGGCGCCGATCTCGAGCTTCGTGACCGACCGTGGGGTCGGCGCCCTGGTCTGTCCCTGGAGTGACACGGTGGTGCCGGCCATCGCCAGCGCGATGGCGAGAGGAATGCGGGTCATCCGGACTGTGCGTGGCGGGTGGAGGAAAGGGCGCAGCGAACCGCGCGGTACCGCAGTATTTTGCAGTCCTGCGCACGCGCCAACCAGCGCGGCGGGAGGAGACGATGAGCACACGGCCGGCGCCGCGCGCCGAGCAGTTCAGCACCGCCGTCCGCGGCACGATCTTCGGAAAGCGCGGCGAGATCGCCCGCCGACTCCACCCCGGCGATCCCCTCCTGCTCATCCCCGATCCCCCGGGCGTCGACGAGCCATCCGTCTGGGTCCATGCCCGGGGCGGGGACGTCCTCGGTCATCTCGCCCCCGACGTCAATCTCTGGCTCGTGCCCTGGCTCCTCGCCGGAGGCCGCTGCCAGGCGACCGTCGCCAAGATCAATTCCGAAGACACAGAGAGCTGGAAGCGCATCATCATCGACGTGCGGCTGGTCGAGGGCCCGGTGGGGCGCTGATCCCTCGGCCCGCTAGCGAAGCACGCCGACCTTCTTCCCCGCCTTCACGAATGCCCGCACCGCAAGGTCGAGATCCTCGCGGCTGTGCGCCGCGCTCACCTGGCACCGTACTCTCGCCTGTCCCTGCGGTACCACCGGAAATCCGAACCCGGTCACGAACACTCCCTCCTCGAGCATCAGGTCGCTCATCCGGATCGCGTCCGCGGTCTCGCCGATGATGATCGGCACGATCGGGGTTTCCCCCGCCAGCGGCTTGAACCCCGCTTCGGTGATCGCGCCGCGGAAGTAGTCCGCGTTCTCCTTCAGCTTCTTCACGCGCTCCGGGTGCTTCTCGACGAACTCGACGGAAGCGAGCGCGCTCGCCGCCACCGTCGGCGGGAGCGCGTTGGAGAACAGCTGCGGCCGCGAGCGCTGCGTCAGCAGGTCGCACAGCGCCCCCGGCCCGGCGACGAAGCCGCCGGCCGCACCGCCTAACGCCTTGCCGAGTGTCGACGTGATGACGTCGACTTCTCCCACCACCCCGAAGTGCTCGGCGGTTCCCCGGCCGTGCTTCCCGAGCACTCCCGTCGCGTGCGAATCGTCCATGACGACGATCGCGTCGTGGTCACGCGCGATCTGCAGGATCTCGGGAAGCTTCGCGATCGAGCCCTCCATCGAGAAGACGCCGTCCGTCCAGATCATCCGCCGCTTCGCCGACTTGTTCGCCTTCAGCTTCTCGACCAGGTCGTCCAGGTCGCCGTGCTTGTAGACCCCGGTCGTGCACTTCGTGATCGCCTTCGCCAGGCGGATCGAGTCGATGATCGAAGCGTGGTTCAGCGCGTCGGAGACCACGAAGTCCCCCTCCTCGACCACCGTCGCCGTCAGCCCTTCGTTCGCATTCCACGCCGAGACGTACGACATCGAAGCGTCCGTCCCCACGAACCTGGCCAGCGCCTCCTCGAGCTCGCGATGCACCGTGAACGTCCCGCAGATGAAGCGCACGCTCCCTGTCCCGGCGCCGTACTTCTTCAGCCCCTCGACCCCCGCCTTCACCACGCCTGGCTCGTTGCTCAGCCCGAGGTAGTTGTTCGAGGACAGGATCAGCACCTTGCCGCGCCCCTCCATCTCCACCCATGCACCCTGCGGCGACGCGATGTAGTTGAGGCGCTTGTAGACGCGGTCAGCCTTGAGCTGGTCGATCTTCGCGATCAGGTCTGCGTTGAATGCGGCGTTGAGGCTCACGTGGTTCCGGACGTTGCGGGGAAGGGGAGGAAGTCAGGTCAACGCTCTGGCGTCGAGATAGTCCGCGATCTCGGGTTTCCCTTTCTCGCGTGCGAACGCCGCCGGCGTCACGCCGGCATCGTTCGCGAGTGCCGGCTTCGCGCCACGTGCGATCAGGAGGTCTATCGCCGCACGGTCGCCGCTCGCCGCCGCGGAGTGAAGGGGGGTCCAGCCGCCGTGCTGTCGCGCGTTGGCATCCGCGCCGGCATCGAGGAGGATCCTCGCGATATTGGTCTGTCGCCCGGCGAGCGCGGCGTGCAGAGCCGTGTTCGCCATCGCGTTGGTCGAACGGAGGTCCACCGGCGCGTTGTTGTGCAGGAGCAGTTCGACCGTGTCCGCGTGCCCGTAGTGCGCGGCGAGGTGAAGCGGGGTCCAGCCGTCCGCGTCGAAGGTTCGCGTCAGGCGATTGTCCATCGACAGCAGCGCCGCAACCTCGTCGGTGTCGCCGCTCTTCGCTGCCGCGTGCACGTCCTCGTGGTCAGGCTCGGGCTTCATCAGGCGATCTCGAAAATGACCTTGCCCGCTTCTCCACCCTTGATCGCCGCGATCGCGTCGTCGAATCGCTCGAGCGGGAAGCGATGTGTGATGACCGGCGTGGGATCGAACTGTCCCGACCGGAGGAACTGCGTCATCTGGATCCACGTATCGTACATCTTCCGGCCAACTACGCCATAGATCGTGATCCCCTTGAAGATGATCTCGGTCGCGAGGTTCACTTCCATCGGCTTCGCCGGGATCCCGAGCATCTGCACGCGCCCGCCGACGCGCACCAGCGCGAATGCCTGGTGCACCGCGCTCGGGACCCCTGACATCTCGAGCACCACGTCGACCCCGAGGCCGCCGGTCGCCGCCTTGACCACGCGCTCGGCGTCGCGTGGGTGCACCGCGTCGTTGGCGCCCATCGCCCGTGCCAGCTCGAGCCGCTTCTCGTTGACGTCGGTCGCGATGATGTGGGATGCCCCCGCCGCGCGGCAGATTCCCACCGCGAAGATGCCGATCGGGCCGCACCCAGTGACCATCACCGTGCTCCCCGGGATCGACGCCGTTAGGGCGGTATGGAAGGCGTTGCCCATGGGGTCGTGGATCCCGCCGATGTCGAACGACACGTTGTCGTCGAGGTGCCAGACGTTCGTCGCCGGCATCGCGATGTACTCGGCAAAGCATCCGTCGCGATCGACCCCGATGATCTTCGTGTACGGGCAGACGTGCGCGTTCCCGGTCCGGCACAACGGGCAGCGTCCGTCCACGATGTGCCCCTCCGCGGTCACGCGGTCACCCGGGCGCACGTCCGTGACCAGCTTTCCAACCCCGGTCACCTCGCCGGCGAACTCGTGTCCGACGACGAAGGGCGGCTTGCACCGCCCCTTCGCCCAGTCGTCCCACTCGTAGATGTGTACGTCGGTGCCGCAGACTCCCGCCCGCTTCACGCGGATCAGCACCTCGTCGTCGCGGATCGTCGGAATCGGAACGTCCTTCAGCACGAACCCGGGACCCGGGGCTTCCTTCACGAGGGCTTTCACTCTATGGCCGCGTTCAGATGGGATGGCGGAAGTGGTGCGCGCGATCGCGCGCTGATGTCGGCCTGAAAGGTGACATGGCACCCGGAACGATGGAAGCCTCGCGCCGTGATTCAGATCAGCCCGGCGGTCTGTCGTCCGTCCACCCGCAGTGCGACGCCGGTGATGAAGCTCGCTCGCCGGGAACCTCAGCGCACAAACGAATTCCTCCCGGGCGTCCGGCGCGGCCGATCGGAATCGGCGGCGCGCGCGCAGGATCCCTCGACCGGGGCGACGGCTTCGCGCGACTGACGCTCGAGCGGACCGGCACGAAGCGATTCCATCGCCGGCGCCCACCCCCTTCGTCGCCAGCGCGCGAGGTCGCGAGGCCGAGTCCACGCGATGCGCCGGTCACGAGTGCCACACGTTGGCTCGGCGGAATCCATCCTTCCTCCTCGCGATCACTTCCGTCGTTTCACACCGACTGCGACGAATGCGCCGAACGACGAAGACGTCTCACGATGGTCGGCATCGCTATTGCGTGCCGAATATGCGATTCCTATATTCGCGCGAAGTCGTGACCTGCTTGCGAATCACGCGTCACTTGCGTATCGATTTGCGTAACACTTTTGATGATCGATCGTCGAATACACGAATCGCACGCCACGACGGCGGTTTGCAGGCGGTTCGAAGTGGTGCCGACAACCGATGTTGACGACCTGTTCGCGCGGTGACGGGGAGGGAATGGCTCGCTCAGGCGAGCGTCGCTCCTGTGGGGATGCGCGAACGAAGAGCAGATCGCGAGGGCTGTGCTGCTTCGCGGCGGGATGCGCCGGTCTTGCCAGGACCGCGCGCAAGGTGGAGACGCCAACGCGTCGAAGCCGACCTCACCGGTCCACCGGGGGACGGTGAGAGCCAACACTCCAGAACTGGAGACAGCACCATGGCCATGAAGAAGGGTGGGCGCAAGAGCGCCAAGAAGGCGGGTCGCAAGTCGACTGCCAAGAAGGGCGGCGCGCGCAAGAGCGCGAAGCGTGGCGCGAAGAAGAGCGCGCGCAAGGGCGCGAAGAAGTCGAGCCGCAAGCGCACCTCGCGCTGACGCTCACCCGAGCGAAGCTACCACGAAGCAACAAAGAACCCGGCGCAAGCCGGGTTCTTTGTTGTCTGGTCCCACCGCGGTCGCCATCCGTGAGCCGGTTCCGGCGCAGTCCGGCTCTCGTCTCCCGGTCCTAACGCGAATAGCGCGCGCTCGCCAGCTCGACGATACGCTCCACCAGCGCCTGATACGCCAGCCCGCTCCGCTCCGCCGCCCGCGCGAACTCCCCCGACCGCTCGAGGTAGCAGTTGGGGTTCACTTCGATCACGAAGATCTCCCCCTCCGGCGTAACCCGCAGGTCGATGCGACCGTAATCGCGCAGTCGCAGCGCTTCGAATGCCTCCACTGCCACGCGCTGCATCCGCGTCTCGAGCTCGGGCTCCAGGTTCGTCGGAAACACCGATTCCGTCCCCGCGAACTCCGCCCCGCTCCCCTCGCCGTCATCCCCCCACTTGGCCGCGTAGCTTGCGATCCGTGGCTTGTCCGCTGGGAACTTCGAAAAATCCAGCTCGATCACCGGGAACGCCGTGACGTTCGCGTTCCCGAGCACGCCGACGTAGAACTCGCGCCCCTCCACGAACTGCTCCACGAGCACCGGCGAGTTGAATTCCTTCTGCAACCCGTTCATTGCTTCGAACAGTTCCTTGATGTCGTGCACGACCGACTTCGCGGTGATCCCCAGCGATGCGTCTTCCTGCGGCGGCTTCACGATCACCGGGAAGCTCAGGTTGCCGACCGAGTCCAGTGCGCCTCGATAGACCGTCGCGAACTGCGGAGTCCTGATCTGGTGGAAGCTGAGAATCTTCTTCGTCAGCGCCTTGTCCCCCGCCACCATCAGGCCCGATGGACTCGAACCCGTGTAACGCAGCCCGAGCAGGTTGAGGAGCGCCGCGACGTTCGACTCGAGGGCGCTCTTTCCCGCGAACGCCTCCGCCATGTTGAAGACGAGGTCCGGCGCCTCACGCCGCAACTGAGCGATCAGCGGCTCGATCTCGTCCGACACCACCGCGCGAAAAGTCTCGTCACCGTGCGCGTGGAGCGCTTCTTCGAGCTGCCCCAGCACGGGATCTTCCGGCGGACCAGCGGCGTCCGTCGTGTGCAGTAACCCGATCTTCACAGTCGCTCCTCACGTGAGACGCCGTCGAGCGCGTCGGTATACCGGAAGTTCATCATCACTGCGGTCCCGAAGGCGGTGAGCTCGATCAGCGTCGAGGCTTCCAGCCCGCGCACCCTCAGCTCCAGCTCCGCGCTCCGTTCGACGAGAAGGTCGACGAACTGCCTCACGGAAACAGTGCCCTCACCCGTCCAGTAGGCGATGCGCGAAACGATTTCGCGGCGATGCCGGCGCAGGAACGTCGCCGCCGCTTCGCCAGCGGGCGCATCTTCGCCGCTCGCGAAAATCGTCCGCAGGTCGCCATCGAAATGCCGATGATCCGTCGCCGGTATCGGCGCGTTTCCCCCGCGGTAGTGCTCCTCGACGGTGTAGTTCATCGCCTCGACCGGCAGGTCGTCAGGCGTTACCACAGGCACTTCGGGACGCTCCTCACCGACTTCGCGCATCACCCGGTCGACGTACTCGAGCTTGTCGAGTGCCTCCCACCCCGCATACTCACGGCGCCAGTCGAGCTCGGGAGTGAGCCAGACCGCGAAGGTCTCGGCAAAATCCTCGTCGGGATGCTTCTGGGCGTACCAGCCGAGAATGTGCCGCACGTAGGCGCGCGAGAACGGGTCTGCCCGGTACCGCTCGCGATACGGGCGCGAGTACGGACCGAACAGCTGTCGCCAGTCGGCACGGTCGTACAATCGATAGGCGTAATTGAATGCGTGCCCCGCCTCGTGCCGGAGATAACGCATGATGTCCGTCTCGCTCTCGACTTCGATCGCTTCCTCGGCTTCGATGCGCGCGAGTCGCGGATCGGCGAGATAGAAGGGAACGCCGATCAATGGTGTGTCGTCGGGACACCCCCATTGGTCGCTGAGGTAAACCGGCGGCATGAATCGCAGCCCTTTCGCCGACAGCTCGTCGTACAGTCGATCGACGAGCTGCTCGAGGCGCGTCCCCTTGAGAGACAAGCCAAGCTCGGAGATGCGCCGCCCCAGCAGTGCGCGCCGCTCACCCTCCCAGTTGCTCTCGACGATTTCGGACACGTCGCCTCAGTCGAGCAAGCGCCATACCCGGCTGGACAATGTCGTCGCCCCTTCCAGCACGATGGCCGCACAAACGCGAACGGGGCGGCATCACTCGCGTGACGCCGCCCCGCACCAGCTGCTGCCTCTGAGCCTACGCCGCGCGCGGCGTCGCTTCTGCTTCGGCGTCCGGCGCCGGTCCCCAGACGTATGCCGAGAACCGCGGCGCCTGCTCGGCGCGGCTTCCCTGGGAGATAACGATTCCGAGCGGCTCCATCGCCGTGCTCGACTCGACTTGCTTCTTCATATAGTAGCTCCTCACGCATTGGGTCCCCGGAACGGTCGGGGACGCCCACCTTATAGCACGCGCCGAGCCACAGGTGGTGCATTGCATAAGTGCTTGCTGTTGCATGACTTGTACAAATGAAAAAACCCGGCGATGGGCCGAGTGTGTCGTATTGAAACGTGCGGCAAACGCCGTTCGTGTCGATATGCTACGCGACTTCCTTCCACGCGACAAAGGTTCCCGATTCCGTACCACCCTCCATCGACACCCGCCAACCCGCATAGCTCGCCACCAGCTCGTCGAGCACCGTTCGGCTCCGGCCGCGCATCGGACCCTCGACCACGTGTACCCCTCCGGCGGCGGTCGCATCCTTCAGCAACGCGAGCGCTCGCGCCCGCTCGCTCTTCGTCAACGCGGCGAGCGCGGACAGCGAGCAGACCACCGCGCGCAATGGAACGTCCGTCGTGAACGAGCCGAGGTCCCCGACCAGCGCACGCACTCGCTCGGAGAGTCCCGCCGCCTCCGCTTCGCTGAGCACTCGCAGCAGCGCGTTCTCCTCTCTCCCGATCGTCAACACGTCGCGCCCGTGCGCGGCGAGGAGAAGCGCCGAGCCCTCCGTCCCGGCCCCCGTGACGAGCACCGGACCATCCGCGCTCGGCACCACCGTTCGCACGACCGGGGCATCCGCCGTCAGCCCCCACCGCTCGGGGCGGCGCAGCTCGGCGGCGGCCTTCAGCCGCCGCCGCTTCCAGGTCTCGTATGTCGGGAGCCGCAGTCGCCGGAAGATCAGGCGATCGACCTCTTCGCAGAGCAGCATCTCGGTGAGGGAGAGCTGCGAGCCGCCAGCGAGCACGGCGACAGCTTCGTCACCGATCGCAAGGAGCGCTTGCCGCGGAACCGACTCCTTGTAGTGCTCGATCTCCTCCTCGACGTAGAGCTCGTACTCGTGCTTGAGGGAGCGTGGTCGTCGTTGAGACATTGCGGGCGAAGAGAGGGACGGCGTGTGCTCGCTCTAACGTAGGCGGACTTCTCGTCCGCGCAAGAGCGCGGGACGAGTGGGTTTGGCTGCCTCACGGTCGCTCGTCACACCGGCTCGACGTGCACGGTCACCTCTGCCACTCCGTACGCGGCGGCAATCCTGCTCTCCACCGCGTCGGCGAGGCGGTGCGCATCGGCGACGGACATCGCCTCGTCCACCCCGATCGTCACCTCGGCAAACAGCGTTCCGCTTGTCGTCAGGCGCGACCGAACGGCGCGCACGATTCGCACACCGTCGACCGCGACGATCCGCCGGCGCAGGTCGTCAGGATCGGCGCCGCGCTGGTCGACGAGAATTGGTACCGTTTCGCGAAGAATTCGATATCCGGTCCAGGCGATGATCAGCGCGACGACGATCGCAAGCGCCGCGTCCAGCCGGGGGAAACCGAAGCGCGTCAGGACCAGCGACAGCACCGCCAGCCCCGTGACGTAGACGTCACTCACCGTGTGCGCCGCGTCCGCCATCAGGAACGCGCTCTGCAACGCGCGGCCGCGCCGACGCTCGTACCAGACGACGAACAGGTTCACCACCACCGTCGCGCCCAGCAGCCAGATCTCGGCCGTCGTCGCACCCCGCGGCGCGCCGTGGCGAAGCAGCTTGTGAACTCCTTCCCGCAGCAGCTCGAAGCACGAGATCGAGAGGAACCCGACGATCCCGATCGCGCCGAGGGTCTCGAACTTGTCGTGGCCATACGGGTGATCATCGTCAGGCGCCTGGGCGGCGAGACTGACGAGAAGGATGCCCATTACATTGTTGAGCATGTCGAGGCTCGACTCGAGCGCCGCCCCGAGCACCGCCAGCGTCCCGGTGCGAATCCCGATGACCAGCTTTACCGCGACGACGACCGCGTTGGCGACGAGGATCGCCAGCAGTGTCGCTCGGATCGCCGGTGCGCGTCCTGTCGGCTCGCCGGAATCAGGATCTGGTCTGTTGGTCAGCGACACGCGTGCAATATCCCCTCGCGTCATGCCGACGGTCAATCGCCTCTCCGCGATCCGCTTCCGGCGCTGCGATGCCTGAGCTCCCCGAAGTCGAGCGCGCCGCGCGGCGAATCCGTCGCGCCGTCGTCGGCAGGACCATTTCGCGCGTCCGGTTGCTTCATCCGGCGCTCGCCCGGCGCATCACCGCGCGCGCACTCGCGTCGCTCCGTGAGCACGTCGTCGTCGGCGTCGAGCAGCGTGCGAAGCACCAGTTGATCCGGCTTGACGATGGCCGGTCGCTCCACGTGCATTTCCGGATGGCCGGCGACTGGCAGCTCGGCCGTACCGGCGACGAGCTCCCGCGTTCGGCGCGTGCGTCGATCGATTTCACCGATGGAACGCGACTGCTGCTCGTCGATCCGCGCGCGCTGTCCTCGATGCTGCTGCTGGCGAAGGGGACGACCCCGTTCGACGAGCTGGGGCCGGATCCGTCGTCGGCGGACTTCGTCGATGCACTCGCCGCGGCACTCGCCCGCCGCCGCATCGCGATCAAGCCGGCGCTGCTCGACCAGCGAGTGGCGGCCGGAGTTGGTAACATCTACGCGGCCGAGGCGCTCTGGGAGGCGCGCATCGACCCGCGGGCAGAGGCCAGGTCGCTGACGCGGGCGCAGGTCGGAGCGATCGCCGCGGCGATCCGCGTGGTCCTCGATCGCGGCCGCTCGGGAGGACGGCGGTATCGCGACGGCGCGGCTTCGCTGCGCGTCTACGATCGCGAAGGCGCCCCCTGTCCGCGCTGCGGAACGCCGATCGAGCGCATCGTCCAGGCCGGCCGCTCCACCTGCTTCTGCCCCCGATGCCAGGCGCCGGCGCGTGCGAAGCGAACGCCGGCGCGGCAGAACCGTTAGGCGGCCCCTTGCCGGCGCGAGGCGCTCCGGGCCCCCCGGCGCCGCAGGCTAGTCGACCGCCTCGAGGAGAGCTCCCTTGAGGTAACCCGTCTCGGGAACGGTCAGCAGCTCGGGATGGTCGAGCGGCTGTCCGCGCAGCTCGCGGAGGACGATGCGGCGCCCGCTGTCCGCCGCTGCTGCCTCCAGCATCTCGTGAAAGCGCGCGCGCGACAGGTGGAAGCTGCAGCTCGCCGAGAAGAGCATTCCCCCCGGCGCGAGCAGCCTCATCGCGCGCAGGTTGATGTCCTTGTAGCCGCGGAGGGCGCCCTCGATCGCCGAGCGCGACTTCGCGAACGCCGGCGGGTCGACGACGATCGTGTCATAACGCTCGCCGCGCCGCTCCGCGCTTCGCAGGTAGTCGAAGGCATCGGCTTCGACGAAGTCGATGTTCGCAAGCCCGTTCCGCGCCGCGTTCGCGCGCCCGCGCTCGAGCGCGGGCGCGGAGATGTCGAGCGAGGTGACCGCGGTTGCGCGCCGGGCGAGGTGCAGCGCGAAGGATCCGTGGTAGCTGAAGCAGTCGAGTGCCCGTCCCCGCGCGACCTGGCCGACCAGCGCGCGATTGTCGCGCTGGTCGAGGAAGGCCCCGGTCTTCTGCCCGTCCCACGGCGCGGCGATGAAGCGGACGCCGTGCTCGACGACCTCTATCTCGCGCGGGACGTCGCCGGTGATCAGCGTCGTCTCCCTCGGGAGCTGCTCGCGCGTGCGGACGGCGACGTCGTTGCGGGCGAGGATGCCGTCAGGCGCGCAGTGCGCCTCGAGCGCCCTGACGACCGCGGCACGCTCGGCTTCGAGGCCGGCGCTGAGCAGCTGGACCACCAGCCACCGGTCATAGCGGTCGCAGACGAGCGAGGGCAGCCCGTCCCCTTCGCCGTGCACGAGGCGGTATGCGTTCGCATGCTCGGCGACGGGGCGGCGGCGCGCGACGGCGCGGCCGATTCTCGCCAGCCACCACTCGGCATCGATCGTCGCAGACGGCTCGCGGTCGAGGATGCGGAGCGAGATCTCCGATGCCGGGCTCCAGAGCGCCCAGCCGATGGGCTTGCCGCGAGGGTCTTCGACCGGTACGACCCCCGCGTCCCGGGCGGGGCGGCGCTCGATGTCGCTTCTGAAGATCCAGGGGTGGCCGCCGCTGACGCGGCGCAGTCCTTTTTGCGAGATGCGGGCGGCGCTCATCAACAACAATAGTAGCGCGGCAGCAGCGATGGTGTTTTCGGGGAGGAGCGGGCGGGTGGGACCGGGACGCGGGGGGTGAACACGTGCCGGATTCGCGCCTGCGGAGGGCTTGCGTCGGCGGGTTGTCCGGGATATCCTTCCCGCCCCTTTGGAGGGCGTCGTTGGGGGTCGCGGCAGTGGAGATGCAGCGGTTCAGCGACTTGATTTTGCCCTCCCGATCGGGTACAATTCAGACCTTCGCTTCGGCCGGGAAGACGCGGCGCGAAGCTGCTGTTTGACAAGTGATGGATTGAGGAATCGTGGGATGTGAATCCTCGTCGAGTCCGACGCGCAGGCCGTTAGGCGGCGTGTTGGAGTTGGCGAAAGATTGCATCGTTGATGCGCGTAGCTCTGTTTTTGACGGATCAGCTCATTATTGCTAATGAGAGTCAAGCG
>OEPS010000451.1_pt1 | contig 14628 bp, 12 predicted proteins | sample 1539411 | NCBI WGS metagenome assembly OEPS01 (sample SAMN02671747, study PRJEB22543) | soil metagenome | biome: bacteria | place: China:Hunan Province, Lengshuijiang City | collected 2012-10-15 | depth 0.08m m | reverse complement strand
TCACATATTGGTAAGGTGGAAGTTACCTTTAAGTAAATACCTAAAAGGATCTTTCCGTTATTAGGGAGGAAGGGCCTTGAAATTGCGTGAACCGGTAGGATTACGAACGAGGGAAAAGGGTGAAATTTTAAGGAGGTCCTTTATGGAAAAGAAGAAAAATGAAGTATCAAAAAAAACATGGGTGATCATCTTCTTGTTATTTTTATTAACGGTCATTAGTAATGCCGATAAGGCGATTATTGGATTTGCTTCAGTATCCATTATCAAGGAATTAGGCTTATCGCCCGAGCAATGGGGAGTTGTTGGGAGTGTTTTCTTCTTACTATATTCGCTTTCAGCTATTTTAGGCGGCAGTCTTGCGGATAAAATAGGAGCGAAAAAGGTCATTGCCGGTATGGTCGCAATATGGTCCATCGTTCAATTCTCAACAATCTTTGTCAGCAGTTTTACTTATTTATTGGTAACCCGAATCATTTTAGGGGCTGGGGAAGGCCCGTCTTACGCATTAGCGATGACAGCAGCTTCAAAGTATCTTCCTAAAGAAAAGTTGGGGATTGGGTTAACATTAGTCTCAGTTGGCGGACCGCTTGGTGTTGCCATTTCAGCCCCTGCCTTAATGCACCTCATCATAAATTATGGCTGGCGTTCGGCGTTTATTTCAACTGGGGTAGTAGGCTTTCTTTGGATTATCGTGTGGTTATGGATTGCAAAAGAGAAGGCAGTTACAGATACTGAACTTGTTGCCACAAAAGGCAGTGCACAGTTATCAACTATTCAAACTGAAACAAAATTCACCTCTGTCTTGTTTTCGAAAAATTTCATCTTAGTTGCCCTATGTGGTTTTGCTACGTATTGGTCCTTTACGATTGGGCTGAATTGGCTTCCCAATTATTTAGAAAATGTCCGCCATCTAAGCGAAGGTACTTTAAAAATTGTTGTAGCCTTGCCTTGGATTATGATTACCCTATCTCAAATAATCTTTTCAACCATTTCTGACCGACTTTATCATAAGACGAAAAGTATGGTAAAGGGACGAATTTTTGTCCTTGGACCAGTCATGTTAGCCGGAGCAGTCAGTTACTTTGTTGGAGCCATGGTCAGCTCTAATATTCTTGCTATTGTTTTATTATCACTTGGTTTGACGTTTGGATGTATTACCTTGGTTATGGGACCTGCAATTCTAGTAGATTTGGTTTCACCTAAACATCAAGGTAAAATTCAAGGATGGTTTATGGCGCTTACTTCGTTGGGAGGGATTGTCGGACCCTATGTAACAGGTTATTTCATTGAACACTCAGCAAATCCAGCCGTTGGGTTCCAGTACGCGTTCCAGTTATGCGGGCTGATTCTTCTTGCTTTCGGTGGATTAGTTTGGCTGGCCGTCCGTCCTAAGAAAACTGAAAGTTCCGCCTTATTAGATGTGAATTCAACCAATGTTATCTAGAAATAAAGTAAAAAGCGAGCAGTGACACTGTTCGCTTTTTAAATATATCGATTGCGACCTGCTAACATACCAAATACCATAACAACTGTAGAAATAAGGATGAGTACGCTAAGTGGTACGGTCCATACATGGGTCTTATCAAATAAAAACCCAATAAAAAAGGGACCCACGGCTGCAAGGATATAGCCGGAAGATTGTGCCATTCCAGATAACTCTGCTGCCTGACGGGCATTCTTCGTGCGAAGTCCGATATAGGTTAGCGATAATGGAAAGATTCCTCCCAAGGCAATTCCAATGAAAATAATACTCAGGATTAAGATCGGATAGGATGAGCCAAACAGTAATCCCCCGAAACCAATAAATGAGCACATGCTTAATATCATGGCTATCCATTTTTGTGATTGAAAACGTCCAGCAATGACAGGGATGAAGAAACTGAATGGTAATCCGACTAATTGGGAGATGGAAAGCATCCACCCGGCGGTCGCCATACTCATTCCATGACTATGAAGGATTTCTGGTAACCAGGAAATCGTTACATAAAATAAAAAAGACTGAAGCCCCATAAAAACGGCGATTTGCCAAGCGAGCGGGGAACGCCACATTTGAGTAGTGCTCGAACCCATCCTTTTTATTTCGGATTGACTTCCATGACTGTTTTTAAAAATAAAGGCCCACACCAAGATAGCTAAGAGGACCGGAATTCCCCAGACAATTAATGCCCCCTGCCACCCCAGGTCCATGTCGACTGCTAATGGAACACTAACACCTGACGCAAAGGATGCGAATAATCCCATTGAGGTGGAATAAACACTTGTCATAAGACCAAATTTCTGTGGGAATTTTTCCTTCGCAACGGCGGGCAAAAGAACATTTCCGACGGCTATACCCACTCCAACAAAAAGTGTCCCTGTAAATAGGAAAAATGTCATCGGAATGAATCTTAGACCTATTCCGATTAAAAGTAAGAATAAACCTGCAAGCAAAGTCAGCTCATTAGTTAACCGATTGGCGATCTTTGGAACGATGGGTGACATGATGGAAAAGACAAGTAAGGGTAAACTCATTAATAAACCCGCACTCCAATGGGCAAGTCCAACATCCTTCTGAATCATTCCAACTAACGGACCTAATGAAGTGATAGCTGGGCGTAAATTAAATGCTACGAGAATAATGCCAGCAACGAGCCAAAATGTATAGGTTGATTTCGTTTGTGTATATGATTTTGATTTAAGTAACTCCAATAATAAACCCCCACTCTTAAAACAAACTTTCTCCAGTATATCATAGTGGACGGAACGAGAGAAGAATGTGTCGTCCTCCAAAATTTTTACAATTTGAGGACATATGTCCTATCCAAACTACTTGGAATTATCCTTTAATATAAAGAGAAATCTAAATTAGGGGAGAAAATAATGAAGGGATTTATCTTTGCATTTATAGGCGGGGCCTTTATTACCCTGCAAGGGATTGCCAATACACGGATTAGCGAAGACATTGGCACCTGGCAAGCAGCGACCATTACACAGTTCACTGGTTTTATCATGGCCTTCATCATCTTAATGTTCGTTCGAGATAGTAATTGGAAGGACTTCAAACAAGTGAAGCCATTATATTTAATTGGGGGCGCCTTTGCGGCGATTGTTATTTTTAGCAATGTCACCTCTATTCAGAGGATTGGCGTGACCCTTAGTATATCGGCCATCCTGATTGCTCAGCTAACCTTAACATTTATTATAGACAGTAACGGTTGGTTCGGCCTGGAGAAGCAGAAGATGAAGTTGCCACAATTGATTGGTATCGGGATGATGATCGCTGGTGTGGTCATCCTAAGGTCATAATCGCAGGTGAAAGGCGGAGGTGAATCCGAGTGAAGGAACTAAACGATCAGGAGCAATTGCTCGCTTATATGAAAACCTATCAACTAGATTCGATATTTCATGAACCGTTGATTCCGCATTTATCGCTGGTCGGCTTTGACCAAGGGGAACTCATCTGTTCTCAAGGGGAGACTTCACAGAATTTGTATGTCCTTGTTAAAGGAAAAGTCAAAATCTATACCAGCTCGCCTGAGGGAAAAACACTAATTCTTTCTTTTAAAAAACCACTGGAAGTGATCGGGGATATTGAGTATGTCCGCGGCATTGATATTATTAACACGGTGGAGGCGGTATCTTCGGTCTGTATGATTGGTATTCACCATCGCTGGTTGAAGAAATATGGAAGCGACCATGCCCCGCTTCTGCAATTTTTATTGGATATTATTACGAAAAAATTCCATCTGAAGAACAATTCGATGAGCTTTAATATTATGTATCCCGTTGAAGTGCGCTTGGCTAGTTATCTCTTGTCTGTATCCTTTGACGAATTAGATACAGATGATAAAGACCAGCTGCGGATCAGTATCAAGGATGCAGCCAATTTAATTGGAACAAGTTATCGTCATTTAAATCGGGTTATCACCCAATTTTGCGAAGATGGTCTAATTGAGCGGAAGCGAGGTTCCATTCTGGTGAAGGATCGGAACGGATTAAGGGATCTCGCAGGAGACAATATTTATGAGTAATCTTGAAAAATAGCACACAGGGGAGAAAAATCAGATGATTCTAGGATTATTGTTTGCGATTATTGCCGGTTCACTGGTAGCTTTGCAAAATATCTTTAACAGTAAGGTCAATGAACGTGCGGGTTCATGGGCAACGACTACCTTGGTATTAGGAATGGGCTTCCTCGCTTCGCTATCATTCGGCCTCCTCTTTGAAGGCAGACAGTTATTTCACTTAGAAAATATGAAGCTGTGGTACTGGTTCAGTGGATTGCTTGGAGTCGGTGTGGTGGTTTGTCTCGTCCAAGGGATTAAGCGGCTGGGACCAACGTATGCCATCGCGATTGCGTTGACCTCTCAGCTCCTGTTTGCTCTATTGGGGGATACGTTAGGCTGGCTGGGGTTGACGAAAGTCCCGTTTACTTTCAATCAGTTGCTGGGTGTGCTGGTTATTGTGGGCGGAATTATCGTCTTTAAATTTGGCGGCAGCGGTGAGAAACAGAAGGTGTTTACCTTGCCATTTGTGAAAGGGAATAAAGTTTCCGAAATTCAAAAGTAGTCTTAAGTTTACTAGGGAATCGTTTCAGGAAATTGGAACGGTTCTTTTTTATGATAAGATACCCCTTAACGACTACATAATTGACATTCCGGATCTCGTCTTGTGATCGTTCCATAACAAAACAAAGCGAACTTGATTGAAATCAATTTTCTTTTTCTTATCGAGGAATATCATTCTGTTGAGGGATTAGGAATGTTAATCCCATTAGAGGTAGCAGGTGTGAGGTGTGTTAGAATGGCTGATGCTTTGTCGATCGATAATGTAGATCCTATCAACCAAAATGCCGGTAGGCTTATGGAGGAATTTATTGAATCAGGCTTCTATAAGCGTTTGAAAATCCTTTCACACGAAAAGGATCTCCTTAATAGGAATATTTATCAGCATCTCAAGGATCATGAAACCAAAAGGCATGAAATAGGTAATAATTTAGTAGCAAAATTTATACCCGTCAAGAAGTTCAATTATGATTATCTGGGTTTAAATGAGTACTTGTACGATCGAGGTCTCCTACAGAAACTAACGAAGCTGTCGAGCTCCAAGTTTCAAAAGAATCCAGATTTGCTTGAGCTGTTTAAACCGTATAGTCAGAAACCGAACTACTATATCAAGCCTTCTTTTAATAAGGCGGGTAGAGAATTTGTGAGAGTGGAAGAACCTCTGGAAATTGAATTAGATCTAGAAGAGGCATCCATAAGAAAAAGGGCAAATTGGCTGTGGTTAAGAGCCGCTGAAGGGGAGTATGAGGCGTTAAAGAAGCAAATGGAACGATGTCAGCAACTGTTTCTCATTGGAAAAATCAAACATAAATTTGGCTCGGTTGCAAGAATCCAAAAACCAATCGTCTATAATTGTCGCAAAATAACCGATGAGCAAGCGATAAATAAACTTATTGAATATGGGAAACCGGACATTGGCCGTCTCATGCATTATATGATGAAAGGATTTATTTCAAAAAGTGAATTGGAGTCATTTAGACAATTAACTGATATTAAACTAAACTTTGTCATCCTTGATATGGAAGAGGAAGCAAGAATGATGAAAAGTATTTACCATTAACCGTTAAATCTTGTTTCTTATCAATTTTTTATAAAAGGGTATGAAGTAAGATAAAGTCATACCCAATCAAGGAGGAATAAGAAAATGTCTAAAGCAGTTTATCAATTAGAATCATTAACTTGCCCATCATGTATTAAAAAAATTGAAACAACGCTCAATAAAACAAATGGAGTAGAATCTACTAAAGTGCTATTCAATACAAGCAAAGTGAAAATAGAATTTGATGAGGTTCAGGTGAAAGCAAGTAAATTAGAAGAAACTATTAAAAAATTAGGATATCCAGTGCTCTCATCAAAGGTTTCTTAAATTAACAATTCAATGGATACCTCCCTCCCCCGAGGATATAGATAAGACTTATTCCTGTTTTAGGAGCCATCCTAACTAGGAATAAGTCTTTTTTTATTAAATAAAAACGGTACTTGATGGCGGTCAATTACATTTCTACAGGTTCCATTTAAGATAAGAATAATAAGAGCTACAGGGGGAATAAATAATGGAGACCATTAACAAGCATAAAAACCATATTACCGCTATCTCATTTGCTTTACTCGTGATTGGTTTTTTAGCGAGTGTCATGGGAAGTGGTAAAATAAGCGATCTTGCGTTAATCACCGCTACTATTCTAGCAAGCATCCCCATATTCATGAAAGCCTATCAAGCATTACGAATGAAAGCTTTTAGTATTGATTTATTAGTGAGTATCGCCGTACTTGGCGCGGTTTACCTCCAAGACTATACCGAATCCTCTGTTGTCACATTTCTCTTCTTGTTTGGAGACTATTTGGAAGCACGTACATTAGAAAAAACACGATCCTCCTTAAAGGAACTAGTTGACATGGCCCCACAAGAAGCCACCGTTATCCGGGGCGGAACCACTACGATTATCCCGGTCGAAGCAGTAGTAGTAGGGGACCAAGTGATTGTTCGTTCAGGGGGGAAGGTCCCAGTTGATGGAAGGATTATTTCTGGACAAGCTGCTTTAAATGAAGCAGCGATAACGGGTGAATCGATTCCAGCAACCAAAAGAGCGGATGACCAAGTTTTTAGTGGTACAATGGTGGATAATGGATATATTGAGATTGTTGCTGAAAAAGTAGGGGATGACACTACTTTTGCAAAGATTATTGAACTGGTTGAAGAGGCACAGGAATCAAAAACAAAGACCGAAAAGTTCCTTGATAAGTTTTCAAGTATATATACCCCAACGATCGTTATCTTGTCTGTTTTGGTCTATGTGATCACAAGGGATTTAAGATTGGCGATCACCTTTCTAGTGATTGCATGTCCAGGTGCCTTAGTTATTGGTGCGCCCGTTTCAAGTGTCGCTGGTATCGGAAATGGCGCGAAGAATGGTGTCCTGGTGAAGGGAGGGGAAATCATCGATACCTTCTCCAAGGTGGATATGATCATTTTTGATAAAACGGGAACGCTAACAAAAGGAAAGCCCGAAGTAACAGCTATTAAGACGTTTAACAAAAGGCCAGAGAATGAACTTTTGCAGCTGGTAGCCCGAGCCGAGACCATTTCAGAACACCATTTAGGGCAAACGATTGTTAAAGAAGCCCTGGCAAGACAATTACACGTTTCTTGGAATAGCGATTCGGAAATGGGTGAGGTCATTAGGGGGCGTGGAATCCTCGCAACCATTAATGGCCATACCCTTGCTGCAGGGAACCGAAAATTGATGGATAGCAAACATATACACATTTCACAAGTGGCTGCTGAGTATGTGGAAAGTCAAGAAAAGGCAGGGAATACGGCTGTTTTTGCAGCAGTTGACGGTGAGTTAGAGGGGATTATCTCGATTGCCGATCAAATTCGAGAGGATGCCCATGCAGCCCTAAGAGCTATGAGAAACAGTGGTATAAAGAAGATGATCATGTTAACGGGTGATAACCAACATACAGCAGAATTGGTAGCTAAGAAATTAGGATTAGATGACTTTTTTGCCGAGTTATCCCCAGAAGACAAAGCCAATTATGTAATAAAACAAAAAGAAGCGGGTTATGTGGTTGCCATGGCTGGTGATGGAATAAATGATGCACCGGCTATTGCGATTGCAGATATTGGACTTGCCATGGGCGAAGGTGGAACGGATGTAGCAATGGAAACAGCGGATATTGTTCTAATGGCAGATAGGTTATTGCAATTGTCACATGCGTACTCCTTATCCAAAGCAACGATGCGGAATATGAAACAAAATACCACTTTTGCTGTATTGACCGTAGTTGTATTACTAATTGGTGTTTTGGTTGGATCTGTCCACTTGGCCGCTGGTATGTTCATCCATGAAGCAAGTGTATTACTAGTAATTTTGAATGCGATGAGATTAATTCGCTTTAATAATAGAAGAACAAAAGAGTCTAGAAAGGTACCTGTTATCCATCCATCCATATGAAATCTAAAAGCTAGGAGTGAAGGAAATGGTAGAAACGAATGCCTACTGCTGTAATCATACTGATTCCAAAGGAACACATAAAGTGTGTGTTTCTTTGGTGCCGATTTTTAATCACTTAGAAGAAAAACAAATGGACGAGATCATGAAGACGACAAACTCCGTTTCTTATAAAAGAGGAGAAATTATTTACCAAGCAGGAGACAAATCAGACGCTCTTTATATTGTAAATAAAGGGAAAATAAGAATTTACCGGTTAGCTGAATCGGGTAAAGAGCAGTTGGTACGTATCCTCAATCCGGGCGATTTTACGGGAGAACTGGCTTTATTTAATGAAGCCCTTCATGAATCTTTTGCTGAAGCAATGGAAGAGACCCAAGTTTGTATGATCAATCGTTCAGACTTACAGGAGTTTCTATTAAAATACCCTTCCATTTCATTAAAAATATTAGCAGAGTTTTCAAATCGATTGGAGCAGTCGGAAAAACAAACGACCCGATTTGCAACCGAGAAAGTGGACACAAGAATTGCCCTGTTCTTAGTAGAGTGCCTCCCAAATGGAGGCCAACCACAAGAGGTTAAACTACCGATGAGTAGAAAAGATTTAGCCTCCTATTTGGGGACGACGCCCGAAACGATCAGCCGCAGGTTAGCGGACTTAGAAGCAGCGGGTTTAATCAAACAAAAGCCACACAAAATCATTGAAATATTAGATCTAGATGGACTGCTCCTTGTGTAAAGGAGCTTTTTTTTGCCTATCGATCTTCCATTCAAATGGGGATCCCGCAAAGAGAGTATCGATCTCCGCTTCTATCTGCTTCTAAAGCTTCTTCTAAATACATTAGCCGGAAATTCTCCCACTATGAATTCTCATACCTGCACGATAATCAAGCATGAATAATAACAGAGACTTTTTATATATAAAAAATAAAAACTTGATGAAGGTCAATTAACAATGATAATCATTATCACTATAATGTAGGTACAGTAGAACGATTGATATCTAATGAGGTGAAAGAAAACTATGAATCAAATCACGCAAAGGCCCGCCATTGGCAGTGCACATAGTAAGTTGATATTACTGGGTGAGCACTCCGTTGTTTATGGAATGCCGGCAATTGCCCTGCCCTTCCCGCTATTAGAAGTGGTTTCTACCGTTGAGGAAATATCTGATCAAATAACGCTTATATGTGACTACTATCGTGGTCCTCTTGGGCAAGTCCCGCAAAAATTAAGAGGAATAGCCTCATGTATTAGTGAGACGCTGCACATTTTAAATCAGCCTGAGAAGGGACTGTTGATTCGACTGCATTCCTCGATTCCGATTGGCCGCGGATTAGGCTCAAGTGCGGCCATAGCGATTGCGATTGTCAAAAGCCTGTTTGCTTTCTATAGGCAAAATCTTGATCCGAAGGTGTTGATGTCCCTTGTCCACAAGGCAGAAACCTTTGCGCATGGAACTCCAAGCGGAATAGACATGGCTGCAGCGCTTAGTGATTCCCCGATTTGGTTTCAAAAAGGAAAACAGATAAGGAATTTGCAATTGGGAGGGCCGCTTTTTCTAATTGTCGCTGATACAGGTCATTTTGGCGATACACGTGCTGCGGTGTTAAGTGTAAGGGATAAGTTTAGAGCTTCCCCTGAAAGTACACAAAAATCAGTGAATCAACTTGGAGCTATTACGCTTGAGGCACGGGCAGCACTTTCAGCCGGCAATCTGACGTGGCTGGGAAGCTTATTTGATCAGGCTCAAGCTGAGTTAGTCGATCTTGGCGTCAGTGATGACAGTATTAATAGACTAGTAGATACGGCCAAAAAGGCAGGCTCACTCGGAGCAAAATTAACAGGTGGCGGCCGGGGCGGCTGTGTCCTGGCGCTTGCTAAGAATCTAGCACATGCAAAAAGGATAGCCAATACCTTAATAAAGGCTGGGGCATCAAACACCTGGTATTTTCGCTTAGATGGCAATGGATAATCTGGCATTTGTTTAGCGGAAACAAGGGATTGCTGATTCAAAATTGAGGAAAGTGGGGGTCTACTTGAAGGCGACAGCACGAGCACATACAAATATTGCATTAATTAAATACTGGGGGAAACGTGATGAGTCCCTATTCTTACCAATGAACAACAGCCTCTCGATTACATTGGATAAGTTCCATACCACAACAGCGGTTGAATTTTGTCCCTGTCTTCCGGTCGATCTGTTTATTATGAATAATCAATTAGCAAGTAGCGCGGAAATGGCCAAGATTACACATTTTCTAGATCGGGTCAGAGGTATGTCAGGGAAAAGCTGGCATGCAGTCGTGCATTCTACAAACAATTTTCCCACCGCTGCTGGTTTTGCCTCCTCTGCATCTGGTTATGCAGCATTAGCTGCGGCTGCGACAAAAGCTATTGGTCTAGATTTGGGTAATAAAGCCTTATCCCAATTGGCTCGGCTGGGATCTGGATCCGCATGCCGATCCATTTATGGAGGGTATGTTGAATGGCAAAAGGGTGAAAAGGATGATGGAACGGACTCCTTTGCCAAGCCAGTTCTAGAGGGGGGAGATTGGGATTTAAGTATCGTTTCTGTTCTAGTAACCGATACACCTAAGACGGTCTCTAGTCGAGAGGGAATGAAACGAACAGTTGAAACTTCTCCCTTTTATTCGGGCTGGCTGGACAGTGTTGAAGCAGATTTTCTACACGCAAAAGAAGCACTAATCCATCATGATTTTGAATTACTGGGCAGCATCATCGAGTCAAACGCATTAAAGATGCATGCAACAACCCTAGGAGCCAATCCTCCCTTTATGTATTGGAATAGTGCAACACTAGATGTGATTAAAGAGGTTCAATCGCTTCGCTCCGGCGGTATCCAAGCCTATTTTACGATTGATGCTGGGCCTAATGTCAAGGTTCTTTGTCAACCTAAAGATGAGCAGGCCGTAAGGGAATCCCTAGAAAAATTACCTAATGTTCAAAATACCTACCTGTGCCATCCGGGACCTGGTCTTACCTATTTGTAATCGTAACACTGGAATTGGAAGTAGACCTTAATCGAGTACTAACGAAGGGATGAGAAAATATGACTTATTCAAGCTATCGGGTTTCTGTACCCGGAAAACTAGTCATTGCTGGTGATTACGCTGTTCTTGAACCTAAGCAGCAAGCAATTGTGATGGCCGTCAATCGATATATAACAGCAACGATAGAACCATGCTGGCAGAACCAGCTGTCGCTTCCACTGTTTGGATTGGAGAATGTGATCTGGGATTTCAATCATAGCAAGGTTCACTTTAGTGTTTCTGATCGACGCTTACACTTTATTGAAAGTTCAATCGAAGTGGCCTGTCGATTTTTACAGGAAAATTCAATCCCACTAAGGCCATTTCATTTAACGATTAGAAGTGAGCTAAGTGATCCCGCAACGGGCTGTAAATATGGGCTTGGATCCAGTGCCGCTCTTGTAGTTGCCGTCATTTCAGCCATTTTACGGTTAAATAGTGGGGGGAATGTTCCTCCTACTCTTGATCAAATCTTTAAGCTTTCCGCAATCGCCCATTTAAAATCGCAAAAAAATGGTTCAGGAATTGATATTGCCGCTTCAACATATGGAGGATGGCTAGTCTATTCAGCCTTCAACGCTAAGTGGGTGTTGAAGCAATTATTGGAAGGGAACACCTTAAGAGCGCTTGTAAAAAAAACTTGGCCTAATCTATCGATTACCCCGATAAAACCAGCAGCACATTTCCATTTAAGTGTTGGTTGGACGAAGGAGTCGTCATCAACAGCCCCAATGATTAAGATGGTCCAAGAATTTCGCAGACGAAATCGAGAACCATACGACCAATTCTTAGTGGAAAGCTCAATGGCAGTTGACCGCTTAGTGCAGAGCTTTCAGAAGGACGATCGTCTCGAAGCTATTTCAAGCATAAGACAAAATCGGGAAGCGTTGTTGATGCTTAGTCAACAGGCCAATATCCGATTGGAAACATCAAAATTAAAGGATTTATGCGATGCCGCTGAAAAGTATGGCAGTGGTAAACCATCAGGGGCCGGGGGCGGGGATTGTGGTATTGCCTTCATGGAAGAAGAAAATCAGGCAGAGGAATTAAATAATGTTTGGCGAAATCACGGAATTACCCCGTTAAATTTAAGCGTTTCTTCAAACGGGGCACTTGTTACCGAATATACTTGTGAGATGTCTTTAAAAGAATATTTAGTTAGTGTTTAACATTGTTAAGATGCCCGTAAAATTGTTTGTGATTTATTTAACAAACTTATAACTTTTAAAGGGTGGAAAAACTACTTCGGAAAAAGGTGCTAGTTATGGAAATGAAAAAAATGGGTATAAACCAAGGGAAAAGGCAAGAGGGCCTGAGGAATAGTTTCTTGAAATCTATTTGTGTCGGTACGTTATTATTGGTTTTTACTGTTCTTTTAGTTGGTGGATTCTGGATCTTTAAATCAGAAGCACCAAGACCACTTGTGGTCACTGAAAATGGAGAAGTGCTTTTTACGAAAGACTCTATTAAAGGCGGACAAGCAGTTTTTCAAAAATATGCCCTGATGGATTATGGCAGTGTATTAGGTAATGGTTCGTACATGGGTCCAGATTATACCGCGGAAGCATTAAAAATCTATACAGAAGGTATGCATGAGTTCTATGCTCAAAAGAATGAAAATACTCCATTTAAGAATCTAACAGCAGCAGAGAAAATAGTCATCCGTGAAACGGTAAAGGAGGAAATGCGCCATAATCGTTATCATAAAAACAAGGATACACTTGTTTTAACAGAGGCGCAGGTTTACGGTTTACAACAAGTCAGAAGTTATTATCACGAAGTATTTACGAAAGGTGATGACTGGGGCCTACAGGGTAAGTTAATTAAAGAAAAGGATTTACCTAGTACAAACCGTGCATGGGTAGCAAAAGGTGATCAAATTACCCAAGTTGCCGATTTCTTCTTCTGGACTGCGTGGTTATCAAGTACCAACCGTCCAGGAGATAAAATTTCCTTTACTAATAACTGGCCTTATTATGAAGATGCGGGGAATGTAATGACCTACTCATCCATTCTTTGGAGTGGGGTCAGTATTACCGTTTTTTCACTCTTTATGGCGTTGATTTTGTACGTGTTCTACCGATATCATTTAGGAATGAAAGAAGCGTATACGCCTGGTAATTTTCCAAAAATTAACTTGAATACGATCCCTGTTACTTTATCACAAGTTAAAGCGGTTAAGTATTTCGTAATCGTTTCGTTGCTCTTCTTTATTCAAGTTATGTTCGGGGCGCTTTTAGCTCATTATTATACGGAACCTGAGAGCTTCTTTGGAATAAAGTGGATTGCAGAATTACTGCCGTTTAGCATCGCGAAAGGAATCCACCTCCAACTTGCTATCTTCTGGATTGCGACGTCCTGGTTGGGACTAGGTATTTATGTGGCCCCGCTTGTGGGCGGTCACGAACCAAAGCGCCAGGGGCTGCTTGTCGATATTTTATTCTGGGCATTAGTCGTATTGGTGTTTGGCAGTATGCTTGGGCAATGGTTAGGAGTAAAAGGATACCTAGGTAACAATTGGTTTATGTTTGGCCACCAAGGCTGGGAGTACTTAGAGTTAGGGCGCTTCTGGCAGTATATTTTAGCACTTGGAATGATTATTTGGTTATTCATTGTGTATAGAGGAATAAGGAGCGCACTAAAGCGTGAGTCCGATCGAGGCGGTCTTGTTCATCTGCTCTTTTATGCCTCAATTGCCGTGCCGTTATTCTATGGATTTGCCTTTTTAATTCAACCAGATACTAGCTATACGATGGCAGATTACTGGCGCTGGTGGATTGTTCATTTGTGGGTGGAGGGGATTTTTGAAGTCTTTGCCGTTGTTATTATTGGGTTCTTATTAGTTCAAATGAAGCTGGTAACAAAGAAATCCACGGTTAAGTCCTTATATTTCCAAATTACGATATTACTAGGCAGTGGTGTAATCGGAATTGGTCACCATTATTACTATAATGGTTCAGCAGAAGTTTGGATTGGATTAGGTTCTGTCTTCTCGGCGTTAGAGATTATTCCACTTACCTTACTGATTCTTGAAGCCTATGAACAATATAAAATGCTTCGTGATGGAGGAGTCGATTTCCCATATAAATCAACTTTTTGGTTCTTAATTTCAACCGCACTTTGGAATTTAGTGGGTGCAGGTGTCTTAGGATTCTTGATTAACCTTCCCGCTGTCAATTATTTTGAACATGGTCAGCAGTTAACCCCTGCTCATGGTCATGCTGCGATGATGGGCGTGTATGGAATGTTCGCCATTTCCTTACTTCTGTTTTCTTTACGAAATGTAGTCGATCCGAAGGCCTGGAATGACAAATTGCTCAAAATTGTTTGCTGGTTGTTAAACATTGGATTAGCAGGGATGGTCTTCATTACCTTGCTGCCAATCGGTTTGGTTCAGTTGAAGCTTGCTTATGAACAGGGCTATTGGGCTTCGCGTGATCCGAAAATCTTTTATGGTCAAGATTTGGTGCATAATTTGCTCTTAATACGTGCGGTTCCAGATACGATTTTCTTGCTAGGGGTAATTGGCTTAGTTTACTTCTGTAAAAAAGTGTTCTTTAATCTTCGCAAGCCGAC
>OEPS010000448.1_pt1 | contig 14772 bp, 13 predicted proteins | sample 1539411 | NCBI WGS metagenome assembly OEPS01 (sample SAMN02671747, study PRJEB22543) | soil metagenome | biome: bacteria | place: China:Hunan Province, Lengshuijiang City | collected 2012-10-15 | depth 0.08m m | reverse complement strand
CTGTCCGTTTTTTGTGTGCGTGATCGGGGGCTCTCAGTGACCGTCACTCTCGGTGAGGTTGAGGTGGTGGGGTCGACCGCGCCGCGGCTGTGGACGCCGCCGCTGGTGACCGGTCCGCCCGGGCCGTGCGGCTGCGGGTGCGCGTTGACGCCGGAGACGTCGTACGGGTTCCGGGAAGTCGATTTCGCCGAGCGGACGCTGGGCCGCCCGAAGTGGCCGTGGCAGCGGTGGCTGTCGATCCACGCCGGGGAGCTGCGGCCGGACGGGATCCCGCGGTTCCGGCGCCTGGTCGTGGTGGTGGGCCGGCAGTCGGGGAAGACCCGCGAGGTGGAGGATCTGACGCTGTTTTGGCTGTTCGACGAGCGGCAGCCCAGCATCCTGGGCACGTCGACGTTGGCGAAGTACGCGAAGCGGCCGTGGCAGTCCGCTTTCAAGATCGCGTTGCGGGTGCCGGAGCTGCGGTCGCGGCTGGACGAGGCGCCGGAGCGGAAGGCGATCCGGAAGACGACCGGTGAGGAGGAGTGGTGGACCGGCGACGACTGCCACTACGCGATCGCCGCGTCGAATGCCGAGGGTGGCCGGTCGATGTCGAACACTCGGGTGATCGCTGACGAGTTCGCGAAGCAGTACAACTACGACGCGTACGGTGCCGCGTACTACTCGATGGATGCGTTCGAGGACGCCCAGTACTGGGCGTTGACGACGCCGGATCTGAAGGGTGTGCCGTTCAACGACCTGCGGGCCGCTGCGCTGTCGTTCATCGAGTCGGGCGAGGGTGATCCGTCGCTGGGTTTGTTCGAGTGGTCGTCGCCGGAGGACGCGGACCCGACGGATGTGCGGGCCCTCGCCCAGTCGAATCCGACGCTGAACCTGGCTGGCGGCAAGTCGGCGGTGCGGCTGCTGAACGACGCCCGGGCGGCGGTGGCGTCGGCGGAGGCCGGGGACGGGGATCTGCTGCGCACGTTCAAGACCGAGGTGATGTGCATTTCGCAGGTCGATGCGCTGAATCTGGCGATCGACCCGTCGGCGTGGCGGGACTGTCGGGTGCCGGCGCCGGTGGACACCGAGCTGCGGCAGCGCCTGGCGGCGTGTGCCGACCTGTCGTGGGATGGCACGCACGCGACGTTGGCGGTGGCGGTGGTTCTCGAGGATGAGCGGGTGCGGGTGGAGACGGTGCACGAGTGGTCGGGGCCGGATGCGGCCAGCCAGATGGAGCGGGAGCTGCCGGCGTGGGTGGAGCGGGTGAAGCCGAAGGTGTTCGGGTGGTTCCCGAACGGGCCGGGGGCGGCGGTGGCGGCGAAGCTTGCCGATCGGCGGAAGGACGGGGTGCGGGGTTGGCCGCCGCGGGGTGTGCGGGTGGAAGCGATTCGGGGGGAGGCGCCGGCGGTGTGCATGGGTTTCGCGAAGGAGGTGACGGCGCGGACGCTGGTGCATTCGGGTCAGGACATGCCTGATGCGCAGGTGGCGAAGGCGGAGCCGTTGAAGCAGGGCGGCGGGTGGGTGTTCACCCGTGCCGGCGGGCCGGTGGATGCGGTGTACGCCGAGGCGGGTGCGGTGCATCTGGCGCGGACTCTGCCGAGGCCGCGGAAGGTGTCTCGGCGGACCCGGGCCGCGTGAGTGGGCGTTACGGTGTTCGTTGCGGCGGCCGGTGCCTTCTGGGGAGTTGTGCCCCGGTCGTCGCGCTACAACTCCCCGTACGACTCCCCAGCTTGGAGAGCATCATGACCATTCGACCTGAGGCGCAAGCCGCCGCTGACTGGTGGGCGGAGGCCCTGGCCAGTGGCACTGACGATCACGACCTGGGCGACCGCGACGCGTCCGAGCGGGACTTGACCGCGACCGCGCGTGCGGGTTCGGCGTGGCTGCGGCAGCGGTTCACCGCCGAGCAGGTGGAAGCGTTCCGCCGTGAGGTGGCGGAGGGCATCGAGCAGCACCTGGCAAAGAGCTCGTGGGATCCGGCGGCTCCGTTGGTCGCGTCGGCGCTTCGGGCGCTCCAGTGCGACTATGGCCCGGACGCGGTGCTCGCCGAGGCGGCGGAGCGGGTCGGGGTCAAGCTGAAGATGTTCGACCTGCCGATGAAAACCGTCATGTGGATCAACCCCGGCGAGGTGAAGGTGTCGGCTGGCTACGGGGCTGACGTGGTGGTGGTCTGGTCCGATCCGTCAGCGGCCAGCTCGGCAGAGTAGCGAAGCATCGAAGCGGCCCGTGACCTGCGGCAGAACCGGGGTCACGGGCCGCTCGCTGTGTCCCGATCACCCCGGCACGCCGGAGTGATCTACGAATCGAAGGTTCAACCCCACGCTAACTGACGATTCGTAGGCATGATCACGTACACTGCCGGTCGTGGGGTGGATCGCCGCGGCGGGGCAGCAGCTGCGAGAGTTGCTGTCCCTGCCGAAGCCGATCACCCTGGAGCTGCCGCCGGCGGCCGAGTTCGACAGCCCGCCGCGTCCAATCGACCGGGTCATCTCCGAGATGTACGCCGGTACGCCGGGCCGGGTGTCCCGTGAGCAAGCGCTGAGCGTCGCCGCCGTGCAGCGCGGCCGCAACGCCCTGTGTTCGATCGCCACGCTGCCGCTCGTGCAGTACAAGGGCCTGAACGTCGAGCGTTCGTCGTTTCTGGAGCAGATCGACCCGGATGTGCCCAACGTCGTCACGCTTTCGCAGACGATCGAGGACCTCGCTTTCGATGCGATCAGCTGGTGGCTGATCACCGCGCAGGACTCGTACGGCTATCCGCTGGCCGCCCGGCACCTGGACGTGGCCGCGGTCAGTCTCGACCCGCCGAAGGGGGCGGCGAACCCGTTCCCGTCGGGCCGGGACGGCCGGGGCGTGAAGATCGTCTGGGTGCACGGTGAGCCGGTCACGGCTGACCGGCTGATCCGCTTCGACAGCCCGAACCCCGGGCTGCTGAGGTCGAACGCCAGGGCGATCCGGCGGGCCATCCTGCTGGACCAGCTGGCGTCCACGTACGCCGACAACCCCCGCCCTCTCGACTACTTCACGGACAACCTGGACGACCCGTCGGTCGACCCGATGGACGACGAAGAGATCGAGGGCTTCCTGGCCGAGTGGCGGGAGAGCCGCAAGCGCTCCAGCACCGGGTGGATTCCGGGCACGGTGAAGCGGGTCGACGTGGCCACGCCGTCGCCGCAGGAACTCCAGCTGGCCGAGCTCCAGAAGCAGGTCACGCTGGAGATCGCGAACGGCCTCGGCGTCGACCCGGAGGACCTGGGCATCTCGACGACCAGCCGGACGTACTTCAACGCGGCTGACCGGCGCATGTCGAAGATCAACGAAACGTATGCGCCGTTCATGCAGGCGATCACGCAGCGGCTGTCGATGGGCGATGTGACTCGGCGCGGTCACCGGGTGGCGTGGGACCTGACGGACTACCTGAAGCCGGATCCGGTCGCGCAGACCACCTACTGGAAGGCGCTGAAGGACATGGGTGTGATGGACGCTGCGGAGATTCGGGCGGCGGCCGGGTTGTCGGGTCCGCCGCCGGCCGAGGCCAAGTCGGCGCCGAAGCAGCCGCCGGCTGAGGGTGGCGACGAAGAGCAGACCGACGACGCCGGCCAGGACGACCGCGGGGCCGTCGACGCGTCCCGGCTCGCCGGGATGAGGTTCGCCGCCAACGACGGCGACGGCCAGTGCCCGGCGATGACGTTCGCCGGTGGTGACTTCGCTGGCGGCACCGAGCCAGCCAAGGTCGACGTCGAGAAGCGCACGATCACCGGTCTGGCGGTGCCGTACAACAAGATCGCCCGCAAGTACGGGATGGCGTTCCGGTTCAAGCCGGGCAGCCTCCAGTACTCGGATGTGTCGCGGATCAAGCACCTGATGGATCACTGGAAGCCGGTGGGTGTGACCGCGTCGGTGGAAGAGACCCGCAAGGGCCCGGTCGTCAAGCTCCAGGTGCTCGACGGGCCGGAGGGCAGCCCGGCGAAGCTGGAGCGGGATCAGCTGCTGTACGACGCCCAGCACGGCCTGTATGACGGGCTGTCGATTGGCGTGGACTTCTCCCTCGACCCCCAGGCGGGCGACATCGAGTGGAACGAAAAGGACAGCGTCTACGACGTGCTGCGTGCTGACTGGCGCGAGACGTCGAGCACGCCCATGCCCGCCTTCGACGATGCTCGCGTGACCAAGGTGGCCGCGAGCAGGAGTGCACGAGCAAGTGGAGGAACGATGGAAGAGTGCGCCACCTGTGGCCAGCGGCACGCGCCCGGCGTGGCGTGCCCGACCACCCCACCCAACCACAACGACCAACCCAGCGGCGTCAACCTCAACCAGGACCAGCTCCAGGCGCTGCTGGCCCGCCCCGGTGCCCTTCAGGCGCTGGTCGCCGCGCAGCAGCAGCCGCAGCGTGGCGAGCCGGAGCGTCCGGCCGTCCCGGAGGGCGCGCTGGTTCTCAACGCGGAGCAGGTCGACGGCCTGATCCGCGCCGGGCAGCTCGGCGCCCTGCTGGGCATGCCGCAGCTCACCCAGACGCCGCAGACGCAGCCGGAGCAGCGGGCCACCGTCGACCCGACCCGCCGGACCGTCACCGCGTCCGTCCGGGAACCGGCGCCGTACGTGTTCGACCGCAAGGGCAACCTCACCAAGGGCGCCCACGACTTCTCCACCGACCTCGTGGCCGGATCGAAGGGCGACAAGGCGGCCCTGGAGCGGGCGCAGCAGTTCGTGCTGGAGCAGTTCGAGGCGCAGGCGTCGGCGATCTTCGACACCGACTCGGCGGACGTCACCGCCCTGAACCCGAACCGGCAGCGCCCGGACCTGTTCGTCGACCAGCGTGAGTACCGCTACCCGATGTGGGCGGCGATCAACAAGGGCACCATCGCCGACGCGACCCCGTTCGTCATCCCGAAGTTCAACTCGGCCTTGGGTCTGGTGGCGAACCATACGGAGGGCACCGAGCCAACCGCCGGCTCGTACGCCGCCACCTCGCAGACGATCACCCCGACTCCGGTGTCCGGCAAGGTGGAGATCACCCGCGTGGCGTGGGACCAGGGCGGCAACCCTCAGCTGTCCGGCCTGATCTGGCGGCAGATTCAGCGCGCCTGGTACGAGGCCCTCGAAGCGGCTGCCGTGGCAGTGCTCGACGCCGCGACGCCGACGGAGATCGCGCTGACCGCCGGCGGCGGCACCACCGGCCAAACCCTGGACTCGGAGATCACCGCCGCGTTCGCGGCGCTCCAGTTCGTGCGGGGCGGCTTCAGCATGGACACGATGTTCGCCCAGATCGACCTCTACCAGGCGCTGGTGGCGGCGAAGGACGACGCCGGTCGGCGGCTGTACCCGGCGCTGGGCCCGTCCAACGCGTCGGGTGAGGCCCGGTCGCGGTACAGCGCGATCGACGTGAATGGTGTGGTGGCGCTGCCGGCGTGGGCGCTCGCGGCGACCGGCTCGGTGGTGGCCTCCTCGTACCTGTTCGACCGGGAGTCGGTGCACGGGTGGGCGACGGCGCCGCAGCAGCTGCAGTTCGAGTACCGCGTCAGCCACGTCGACATCGCGATCTGGGGCTACAAGGCCACGGGGATCACGGACCTGTCGGGCGTGCGCGAGATCACCTACGACCCGGTGCCCTGAGTCGCCGGTCCCTGATCGAGTCGAGCAGTAGGAGGTTGCGCTGATGGCGCAGACGGAACCGAAGGGCAGCGGCGCGACGTCGGCCGCCGCGACGCAGACCACCCCGCCGGCCACCCCGGCGGACGCCGCCAGGGTGGCGGAGCTGGAGGCGGAGAACAAGCGGCTGCGGGAGCAGCTGGCCGCCGCCGGTGAGACGCCCGACGCGAAGGCCCGGCCGCACACCCCGTCGTTCACGTTCTCCGCGTCGATGGTGGCCGACCTGGAGACGACCGGCCGCACCGTCAGCCCGTTCGACGGCACCCTGTACGTCGGTACCGGCCGCGACGACGCCCGTGAGGCGACCGTCGACGAGTTCAACAAGGCGAAGCCGCCGACCCGGGACGCCGACAAGGCCGACGCCCGGCCGGCTGCCGGCCGGAAGCGCTGAGAGGCCGCGGCCGTGCCCTGGGCTCCCGACTACCTCACCCCCACTGACGCGGCGGACTTTGTCCGTGGCGGGGATGAGGCTGATCTGGCGACCTGGTGCACGGCCGCGTCCCGGGCGATCGACAAGAAGTGCAACCGCCAGTTTGGTCAGGTCGATGCGCTGACCGCGCGGACGTACCGGCGGCGGTCGGTGTGGTCGGGCGCGTTGTGTCTGTGGCTGGTGGAGGTCGACGACGTCCAGGACGTCACGGGGATGACGGTCGGCGGTGTGTCGCTGGCGGAGTCGGGGGCGGTGCTGCTGCCCGATGACGCGGCGGAGAAAGGCAAGCCGTACGAGCGGTTGGGGTTCGAGGATCGTCCGGATGCGCCGCTGGTTGCGTCGGCGTTGTGGGGCTGGGATGAGGTGCCGGCCGGGGTGGTCGGCGCGTGCAAGCTTCAGGTCAGCCGCTGGTCGGCCCGGCGGGACTCGCCGTACGGGGTGGCCGGGTCACCGACGGACGGCAGTGAGTTGCGGCTGCTGGCCCGGCTGGATCCGGACGTGGCCACCACCCTCGCCGGCCTGGCGCGGCGCCGGAGAGCCGCATGAACCTCGACGACGTTGCCGAAGAGCTACGGGCCGCGTTGGGCACGATCGCTGGCCTGTCGACTCCGGAGTGGGGCGTGCAGCGGCTGTCGGACCCGCCGGCTGCCGTGGTCGCCCTACCCGAAGAGGTCACCTACGACCTGACGTACGGGCGGGGCGGGGACCGGATCGGCGACTGGCAGGTGCTGGTGCTGGTGCCGCATCCGACGAAGCCGGAGGCCCGCACGGCGATCGCGGCGTACGCCGACGGGTCCGGCACCCAGTCGGTGAAGGCGGCGATCGAGGGCCACACGTACACCGCGTGCAGCTCGGTGACCGTGGTGCGGGCCGAGTTCGACGCCGTCACCTTCGCGGGGACCGAGTACCTCGCGGCCATGTTCCATCTGGATGTTGTAGGAGAGGGCGCGTAGCCATGGGCTGGCAGCACGGTAGGCACACGAAGATCAGCGTCGGTGGCGACGACATCAGCGCCTGGACGAACACCAGCGAGCTGACGCGGGGCGCGGCGAACCACAACGTCACCCACTACGGCAAGGACGACGAGGTCCACACCGGTGGGCTGCGGAACGGACAGTTCACCTGCGGTGGCATCTACGAGAACACGGCGGTGACCGGTCCGCACGCGGTGCTGAACCCGCTGGTCGGTGAGACGGTCGAGATCATCCGTCAGCCGGAGGGCCTCGGCACGGGGAAGCCCACCCAGACGTTCGGTGCGGTGTGCACGCAGTACGTGGAGACGAACCCGGTCGCGGACATGGTGACCTGGTCCGCGCAGTTCACGGTCTCCGATGAGGTCGTCGAGACGGCGCAGGGGGCCTGACGATGGCGATCGACAAGGCGAAACTGCTGACCCGGCGCTGCCCGGAGGCCGACGTGGAGCTGCCTGACGGGGTCGGCACGGTGCGCGTCCGAGGGCTGACCCGGGCGGAGGTCATGGAGATCTCCAAGGCTGGCCAGGACCGCGCGGAGGCCCTGGCCCTGTCGCTGGCCCTGGTTGACCCGCAGCTCACCGAAGACGAGGTGCGGGAGTGGACCGCGGCGGCCGGATTCGGCGAGATCGAGGCCGTCAACCGGCGGGTCAACGAGCTGTCCGGGATCGCCGGGCGGGCCGACAAGGAGGCGTACAAAAGCCTTCCTGACGAATCCGGATCTTGAGTTCGATTTCTTCCTCGCCGAAAAGCTGCACATGTCGGTGGCTCGGATGCGGGAGGAGCTGTCGAACGACGAGTACGTGCGCTGGTCGATCTACTACGCGCGGAAGGCGCAGCGCAGGCAGTTGCAGGAGCTGATGGCGTCGGGGAGGTGAGCGGGCGTGACGGAACCGATTCGGGTCGAAGGGCTCGCCCAGCTCGGCCGGGCACTGCGCAAGCTCGACGGAGAGGCAGCGAAGGGACTGCGGCTGGCCCACAACGAGGCCGCCACCATCGTCGTGGAGGGCGCCCGGCGGAAGATGCCGAGCATCTCGGGCCGGGCCCGTCGGGCGGTTACCGCGAAGTCGACGCGTACCGCGTCCCGGGTGTCGGCCGGTAACAAGCGGGCCGCCTACGTTCCATGGTTGGACTACGGCGGCGAAGGCCGCATCAAGGGCCGACCGGCGTACCGCAAGTTTGAGAAGGGCGGCCGGTACGTGTATCCGGCCTTCCACGACAACCGGGCCAAGTTCGAGCAGGTGCTGGAGCGGTCGTTGCTTGGTGCCGTGACGGCGGCCGGACTGGACGCCGACTGATGGCCGGCAAGAACGCCGTCACCCTGACGTTCGCCGGCGACGCCACCGCTCTGGAGAAGGCGGCGCAGCGGGCAGCGAAGGCGTCCGAGTCGGTTGGTGACGCGGCGGCCAAGGCCGGGGACCAGGCGACGCAGGCCGGTAAGGAAACCGCCGACTACGGGGAGCGGATGGGCCGGGCCGGCGCCGCCGCGGCGGGTATGTCCGCGGCGATCGGTGACGCCGGCGGCACGGTGTCGGCGCTAGCCGACTTGCAGCATGCGGGCGCGGATCGGGCGATGCGGCAGGCCCGCGCCCTGGCCGACGTTGAGCAGGCCGGCCTCGACGCCGAACAGGCCCTCGGTGACCTTCGGCAAGCCCAGATTGACCTGAACCAGGCCCAGATCGACTCCAAGCAGGCCGGCCTCGACGCCGAGCAGGCGCTGATCGACATCAAGCAGGCCGGTATCGACGCCGAGGAGGCGCAGACCGCCTACAACGAGGCGGTCAAGGAGCACGGCAAGAACAGCGTGGAGGCCCGGCAGGCGGCCGTGGACCTGTCGCAGGCCCAGCAGGATCTGAAGCAGGCCGGTGTCGACGCCGAGCAGGCTCAGGCTGATCTGGCGCAGGCTGAGGAGGATGCGGCGCAGGCGCACAGGGATTCGGCGCAGGCGACCCGCGATGCGAAGGACGCCCAGCTTGATCTGACGGAGGCGCAGCGGGAGGCGGACCCGGGGACGTTGGCGCGGCTCGGGTCGCAGATCGAGACGGTGACGTTGGCGGCGGCGGGCCTGGCGGGTACGGCGAATCTGCTGGTGATGGCCAACCAGGCGGTCAGCGTGTCGGCGTTGCGTGCGGCGGCGGCGACGACGGTGTCTCGGGCGGCGCAGCTCGCCGGTGCTGCGGCGACCGGGATCGCGACGGCAGCGCAGTGGGCGTGGAATCTGGCGATGACCGCCAACCCGATCGGGATCGTGGTGGTGGCGATCGGCGCGCTGGTCGCGGCGATCGTGTGGGTGGCCACGCAGACGACCTGGTTTCAGGATCTGTGGTCGGCGATCTGGTCGAAGATCGGCGATCCGGTGAAGGCCACCTGGGAGTGGATCAAATCCGCGAGCACGGCGTTGTGGGAGTTCCTGACGGCCGGTTTCCGCCTGTGGTGGGACGTGTTCTCCGGCATGTGGCGGGCGGTGGGCCGGTTCTTCGTCGATGTGTGGGGTGGGATCCGGTCGACGGTGTCTCGGGCCTGGTCGGGGATCATTGAGCGGGGTTCGTCGGCGCTGGAGTGGATCCGGGGCTTGCCGGGCAAGATCCGGTCGGCGTTTTCCCGGATCGGCGGGTACGTGTCGGCGCCTTTCCGGGCCGGCTTCAACGCGGTCTCCCGGGCGTGGAACGCGACGGTGGGCCGGCTGCGGTGGACGGTACCCGGCTGGGTGCCGGGGATCGGCGGCAACTCGGTGGGCGCGCCGCGGCTGCCCACGTTCCACTCGGGTGGTCGGGTGCCGGGTGTGCCGGGCACTCCGGTGCCGATCATGGCGCTGGCCGGTGAGGAGATCTCGTCGCGTAGCGCGTCGGGTGGCGGCTACGGCGGTGTGATGGTGCTGCGGGTCGACGCCAACGACCGGCGTGTCGGTGCGCTGCTGGTGGAGCTGCTCCGCCCGGCGATCGGCGCGAAGGGCGGCAACGTTCAGGTCGTGCTCGGGGGCGGCCGTGCGTAACACGATCTTGATGGACCTCTACCTGGGCGAGGAGCTCGGCTGGGTCGACGGGAGCAGTGACGTGCGGCAGGCCATGGCCGACTCCGGCGGTGGGATCACGATCACCCGCACTGACCGGGACGCCGGCACCATGGACCTGGTCCTGGCCAACCCGGGCGGCATCTACTCGCCCCGCAACCCGCGGTCCGCGTACTACGGGCTGTTGGGTCGGAACACGCCGATCCGCTGCGGTGTGCTGGCGTTCGAGCAGCAGTTCCCGGATCCGGTGCCGGAGGGGTGGGGCGACGGCTGGGTGTGGGTCCTGGGTGGCGGTGGTACGGACACGCCGACCGACACCAGCGTGCCGGCGCCCGGCGGTGTCGCGCGGCATCAGGTGCCGGTCGCCTCGGCGTTTCGGGCCACGATCTACAACGCGCGTCCGCTTGTTGACGCCGAGGTGCGGATCCAGGTGGCGTTCGACGGTGGGGACATCACCGGCGGCGGCATCGAGCCGGCGAACATCATGCTGCGCGTGCAGGACGTGCTCACGTACTACATGGCGCGGGTGGAGATCTCCCCGGCCGAGGTGGTGTCGGTGTCGCTGCACCACACGGTTGGCGGGTTGATTGCCGGTCCGGTGACGGTGCCGATGACGTGGGCGGGTCAGCCGTTGGAGGTGGCCGCCTCGGCGGTCGGGGACCGGCTCGCCCTGAAGGTGTGGGATGCGTCCGGGCCGGAGCCGCGGGACTGGCAGGTGACCGCGGTGGACACGCAGCTGGCCGAGGCGGGGCCGATCGGTGTGCGGTCCGGCGTCGCCAGCGGCAACAGCAACACGAAGCCGTTCCGGTTTCACTACTCGAATCTGCGGGTGATCGACCGGCGGGCGCACATGGAGGTGTCGGAGTGGCCGCCGCGGTGGACGATCGGCGGCCACGACGTGTGGGTGCCGATCCACGCGGAGGGCCTGATCCGGCGGCTGCGGCAAGGCCACTCGGCGGCACATTCGGCGCTGCGCCGCACCGTGCATGCGTCGCAGCCGCTCGGGTACTGGCCGCTGGAGGACGGCACCGACACCAGTCAGGGAGCGTCCGCCCTGACCGGCGGGCAGCCGCTGACGATCAGTGGCCCGGTGCCGGAGTTCCGCGAGATCGAGCATTGGAACGACGACTACCCAGTGCGGTACGGCAGCGCCGCGTTGGCTGATATCGCCGCCGGGACGAAGCTGTCGGCGCCGTTGAATGGTGCTGGCGCTGCCGCCGGCTGGACGGTCGCCGTGGCCGCGGATGTGCGGTCCACGGCGGCGCTGTCGGCGGATCTGGTGCTGCTGGATGTGTCTACGCCGGGCGGCACCTACGACAGGTGGCGGCTGGTCATCACCACGACCAACCGCACGCGAATCATCGCCTTCACCGGTGGCGCGCCGACGACGCTGGTGGACGACCCGTCCATCATCTCGTCGATGGTTCCCCACAACATGTCCGTGTGGCAGGACGGTGGCAACATCCGGTGCGGATTCAGGTGGGACTCGGTGTCCGGGTACAAAGCCACCGGGGTGGTGGCGGGCACCCTGGCCGGCCCGGCTGGGGTGACGGTCAACTCCACCGAGACGACCTCGTCGGTGCCGCTGCTGGTGGGGCATGTGGCGGTGTGGTCTGGTCATGCGCTGGATGTGGTGGACCTGCGCGACGGCGCCATGATCCTCGCTCTGTTCAGTTGGGCGTGGACTGGTCTGCCGTCCGGTAACCCGACGGGCGAGTCGGCTGCGGACCGGATCGAGCGGCTGTGCGCCGAGCAGGGCGTCACGGTGTTCGTGACCCGGGGGCCCGATGCGTCGACGGCGATGGGCCCGCAGCGGCCCGGGGCGTTCCTGGATTTGATCCAGGAGTGTGCGGACGCCGACGGTGGGATCCTCGGCGAGGCACGCGAGCAGCTCGCCCTGACGTACCGGTGCCGGGGCGCGCTCTACAACCAGACGCCTGTGACGGTGCCGTACACGATGCTGGCACCGGCGTTGGAGCCCGTCGACGACGACGCCGATCTGGCTAATGACGTGGAGGTGCGCCGGGTCGATGGGTCGTCGGCGCGGCGGGTGATCCAGGAGGGGCCACTGTCGGTGCTGCCGCCGCCGGACGGGGTCGGCCCGTACGACACGTCGGCGACGGTCAACGTTGTCGCCGACAGCCAGCTGCCTGATATCGCCGCGTGGCTGGCGCACATCGGGACGTGGGATGAAGCCCGCTACCCGGCCGCCCGGGTGGAGCTGGCCGCTCCAGCTTGGGCCGCAGATCCGGACCTGGCGGCGGCGGTGACCGCGCTGGACATCGGCCGGGTGATGGCGCTGGACGAGTTGCCGGAGTGGCTGCCCCCGGGTCCGTCGGAGCAGCGGGTGCGGGGCAGCGTGGAGCAGATTCATCAGCCGACGCGGCTGCTGGAGTGGACGCTGAAACCGGCCGGCCCGTGGCGGGTCGCCGAGGCGGACGGGGATGCGCGGGTGGCAGCGAACGGGTCGACCCTGGCGGCTGACCTGTCCGAGGCGGGCATGTCGCTGCTGCTCGCCTCCACGGTTGTCAACGGCCCGTGGACGACCGACGTGGCGGATTCCCCGCTGGATGTGCGGGTAGGTGGGGAGCGGGTCACCGCGTCGACGATCGGCAACGGCATCAGTGACCTGCTCGACGGCACCATCGCGGGCGGGTGGGGTACGGCGGCGACGGGGCAGCCGTGGCTGCTCGATGGCACGGCCGCCGACTTCTCCGTGTCGGGCGGCTTCGGCCGGCATTCCCTACCGGCCAACGACGTCACTCGGGTGTCGTACATCGGCGTCGACATCGACCAGTTCGACATCACCTTCCCGGTCCGCGTCACGGCGCTGGCGACCGGCGCGCAGCTGGTCCCCGAGATGGTCGCCCGCTGGTCGTCGCTCAGCGACCACTACCGGTTCGAGTGCGGGCTACAGACCAGCGGGTCCGTTGACCTTCGGATAGCCCGCGTGCTGTCCGGTGCCCGGACGGTGCTCGGGTCGGCCGGTGGCGTGACGACGTACGCGGCGAGCGTGTCGGTGTGGGTGCGCTGCCAGGGTGACGGGTCGACGCTGCGGATGGCTGCGTGGCCGCAGTCCGGCACGTGGTCGGGCGTGTGGGACGTCGAGGTGACCGACTCGACGCACGCGTCCGGGGCTGTCGGCGTGCTGTCCCTGGCCGCCGGCGGGAACACGAACACTAAGCCCGTGCAGATCCTGTACGGCGAGTTCATGGCGATCATCCCGCAGCTGGTGACCCTGTCCGCCCGCGGGGCCAACGGCATCCAGCGGGCGTGGCCGGCCGGCACGCCGGTGGACGTGTGGCAGCCGGCGGTGATCGCACTATGAGGAGGATCTGTGGCCACCGTGTGGAAGACAGGCATGAAGATGACACCCGCCCGGCTCAACTCGGGCAGCAGCATCACGTGGACGACAGGCATGATCGCCAACGCGTCCCGGTGGGTCGCCGCCTACGGCACCACGGTGACCGCCGGCGAGCCCGCCACCCCAGAGCGGCTCAACCCGTGAAACTACGGCCACACGCAGGACGCCGGCTGCCCAGCGGCGGCCACGGTCTGCTCCACCACCACCACCCCGTCGATCCACACCGTGCAGCTCGCCCCACGGTCGGCGGCCCAGGTGATGACGGAGACTCCGGTCGGTGCGCCGTCCAGTTCGGTCGGTTGGCCCCACACGGCGGTGGCCGTGGCTCCGTCGCGGGTGGTGATCTGCGCGGCGGCACTGTCGGCCGGGTAGGCGGTGACGGTCACCTGCACCTGGCGGTAGTCGGCACGGGCCGCGCCAGCAACCACGGCGGCGGCGGCGATGATGAGTATGGCGGCGGCGGCGGTGGCGGCCGGGGCGCTCAGCCAGCGCCTGATGTCGATGAGGGTCACGGTTTGAGCGTGACTGGTGCCCGCAAGGGGGTCCACTGTGACGCGCGCACCTGACAACCTGCTCGCGGTCCGGAGCCTGCTGCTCGCCGAGCTGGGGCCGCACGGCCTGGCGTCGGCGGAGGTCGGCATTGTCGGCGACTCCGCGCACCGGGGCGGCTACCACTGCGGCTCTGACCGGGTGGTCACCAACGACTACTCGGTGGTCGAGTCGACGCGGGACCGGGCCGGGCTGACGCTCGACGCGGCCGCCCTGGACGTGGGCATGTTCCGCGTCAAGACGTCGACGGGCACCTACGACCTGCGGCACTACTCGCGGTGGCTGGTCGCCCAGTGCGAGGCGGGCACCGCCGACACGCAGCACATCCGGGAGGTCATCTACTCCCCGGACGGCACCACGGTGCGCCGCTGGGACCGGCTCAAGCGCCGCAGCACCGGCGACCGGTCACACCTGACGCACACGCACGAAAGCTACTTCCGCGACGCCATCAAGGCCGGCGCGGACGTCAGCGCGATCAAGCGCCGCTACCTGGCCAGCATCGGCCTACTCGACAACACAGGGGGGACGTACGACATGTTCTGCCGCAAGGGAGACAAGGGGCCGGCCGTCGAGGCCCTCCAGCGACTGCTCGCTGAGTTGGGCTTCGACCCGGGGCCGATCGATTCGGAGTACGGCGACAAGGTCGCGGCCGCACTGTCGGCCGCCCGCACTGCCGCCGGCAACAAGGTCGCCGACGGCAGTGCCTACACGCCGGCCGCGTACGTGGTCCTGCTCAAGCTGCTGGCGCAGCGGGGCGGTCAGCCCGGCCCGGCTGGTCCCGCGGGCCCGCAGGGGCCTGCCGGCCCGGCCGGTCCGCGCG
>OEPS010000446.1_pt1 | contig 14818 bp, 9 predicted proteins | sample 1539411 | NCBI WGS metagenome assembly OEPS01 (sample SAMN02671747, study PRJEB22543) | soil metagenome | biome: bacteria | place: China:Hunan Province, Lengshuijiang City | collected 2012-10-15 | depth 0.08m m | reverse complement strand
TGCCCGAGCCACCCCGGCCCGAGCCCGCCGCGCCGGCAGCGCCGCCCCCCGCTCTCGCGGCTGCACCACCGGCGCCCCCCGCCGCCCCGGCCACACTGCCGGCAGCTCCCTCCGCCAAGCCCGGAACCACCCCGAAGGCGAAGGGTTAAGGCGGTGGATCGGCCTCCGGGGCTGGGCGCAGGGCCGGACCGCCGGCACTCCCCGGTCAGCCGAGCGACGCTGTTCGTGGTCGGCCTGTCGTCGGGTGCCCTCCTCGCCGCCAATGCCAAGCGGATCCTGAAGGCGGGCATCAAGGTCGGTGTACGTTCTGGCTTCAAGCTCCGGGAGATCGCGGTCAGGGGTGGGGAGAACTTCTCCGACGTCGTCGCCGAGGCGGTAAGCGAGCTCGTCACCGACGAGCACGCCTGACCGGGCGGCCCGATTCGGTGCCCGGGTCCTCCACCCGGAGCGGGCAGCGGGCCGGCGCCCGGCGACCTCCGGTCAGCCTGCGCTCGGACCTGCCCGGGCGGCTCCGGCTCGATGTCGGCCCGATGGTGGCGAACCGGGCGCTGGCGGGCGCGGTCGAGGAGCTCGTTCGCCCCCTGCCCGCGGTGACGACCGCCAAGGCAAACCCCGCCTCAGGAAGCCTCCTCATCACCTACGACCGGCGGCGGGCGCCAGCCGGCCTTCCTGCGCTGGTGCTGGCCGAAGTCGACGCCTGGCTGGGGGACATCCGGGCCGCCGGGGCCTCGCTGCCCAAGGCACCCCCCCGGGCGCTTTCCCGGATCCTCAAGGTGGCCCGCCGCCGGCCCGGGGAGGGGCTCGGGCCGGTCCTGCTGTCGGCCGGCGGCTACGCCCTGTCCACGCTCCAGGGGATGACCGTGTCGGCGATCGCGAACACCGCCCGGCGCGACGGTGTGGTGAGTGGCCTGAGCGCGATCGGCCTGAAGACCACCAAGTCGCAGCTGGCTGCGCTCGGCGCTGCGGCGGTCGTGCTGACCAGCGCCGAGCTCTGGACCACCTACTGGCGGGAGGTCGCCTGGCAACGGTTCGCCCGGCAGGCCGAGGACCGGCTCCGCACCGAAGTGCTGACCCAGATCCTCCACCAGGACATGGCGTTCTTCGACGAGCACGGCACCGGGCAGCTGATCGCCCACCTGACCGGCGACGTCGCCACCGTCACCGCCATGGTCGAGCAGGCCGACCCGCTGATCACCGCCGCCCTCAACGTCGTCTCCGGCAGCATCCTGCTCACCCGGGCCACCCCGCGGCTCGCCGCGCTGGCTGGGGCATCGGGGCTGCTGATGCTGGTCCCGGTCCGGCTGCTGCGCCGGAAATCGTGGGATGCGTTCATGCGGCGGGGGGAGCTCTCCGGGGCACTGAGCCAGCAGTTGGAGAGCGTCCTCTCCGGCATCGTCGAGGTGAAGAGCTTCACCGCCGAGGGCGTCGAGGCCCGCCGGTTCCGGGAGGCGAGCCACCAGGTCGCCTCCGCCTCCACCGGGGCGACCTCGCTGGCGCAACTCCAGTCGGCGCTGGCCGGGCACTTCTTCTTCGGCGGCTACGCGCTGGCCCTCACCCATGGCGCCCGCCGCCTGCTCTCCGGGAAGTTGACCGAGGAGCAGTTCAACCGGGTCACCTTCTGGTACCCGCGGCTCGCCTCAGGACTGGGGCGGATCCAGGGGTCCCGGGACGCCTACCTGGGGGCGCGGGCGGCCGCCGAGCGCCTGGCCGGGGTCCTCGCCTACGAGCCGACCATCCGCGACGGGGCGAGCAGCCTCGTTCCCGGAGCGGTCCGCGGCGACATCGCGGTCGAACACCTGACCTTCGGCTACCACCCCGGCGTCCCGGTGCTCCGCGACGTGTCGTTCCAGGTCCGGGCAGGCCACAGCCTGGGCATCGTCGGGCTCAGCGGCTCGGGGAAGACCACGCTGCTGCGGCTGCTCATGCGCTTCTACGATCCCGACGCCGGCCGGATCCTGCTCGACGGCCAGGACATCCGGGAGCTGCGGGTCGACGACATCCGGGAGGCCATCGCCCTGGTGAGCCAGGACGTCTACCTGTTCGACGGGACCCTTGCCCACAACGTGCGCTACGGGCGGCCGCCGGCCACCGACGAGGAGGTTGCCGGCGCCCTGCAGGCCGCCGGTGCCGGGGACCTGCTGGAGGCGCTGCCCGGAGGCATCGACGCCGAGGTCGGCGAACGGGGCCACCGGCTCTCGGGAGGGCAGCGCCAGCGCCTGGCCATCGCCCGGGCGCTGCTGAAGAACGCCCGGGTACTGACCCTCGACGAGGCGACCTCGAGCCTGGACGCCATCGCCGAGTCCGCGGTGACCTCGTCGATCCGGGCGCTGGGGAGGACGGTGATCGCCTCCACCCACCGGCTGGCCGGGGTGCGGGAGGCGGACACGATCATCGTGCTCGACGGCGGGACCGTCGCCGAGCAGGGCCGCCACGACGAGCTGCTCGACCGCCGCGGGCTGTACTACGACCTGTGGGAGATGCAGCGCCGGGCGGGCTGAGCCGTTCTCGCCGGTACCGGTGATCGGGGCGCTCTGCGCCCTGACCCGACGACGAGCGGTCGGGGGTTGGAAGGACCCGGTGTTTTGTGGATCATGGGCCCTCATTATTGAGTGTGGCGATCCACAAAACTGGCTCCTCGACGGGGCCTGGGACGTGGGGAAGAACGGCGCTACGGCCTGACCCCGGCGAACGAGCGCTCCACCTGCTCCCGCCCCTCGGCCAGCGCCTGGGTGTAGTAGCCGCGCACCCGCTCCGGGTCGAAGGTCAGCAGTGTCCCTCCCGAGTCGAAGTGCAGCATGAACACCCGGCCGATGGCGTAGGTCGATGCCCCGGCGAACACCGCCGTGCTGGCGGCACCGGCCAGGATGAACGGGAGTCCGGCCAGCCGCCCGAGCAGCCGCCGGACGCCGGCGGCGGCCGCCGTCGAGGCTCCCCCGCCGACCAGGGCGCCGATCGCCGCCTGCCCGAGCTGGGCCGAGAAGTCGACCTGGTAGAGCTTGGCCAGCTCCCGCACCAGCCGGAGCTGCAGGGCCGCCAGCGCGGCGAAGTCCAGGAGCGGGACCGGGACCAGCCCCACGGCCAGGGCCAGCTTCATATGCCGGGTGACCGTGCCGGCGGCCCGCTCCGCCGGCGATCCGGCAGTATCGCCGCTCATGCGAAGAACTTCCAGTCCTCGACGTAGTTGCTGACGATCGACTTCGGGTAGCCGGGGTCGGCCCGCCACAGCACCGTGTCGTAGCGGATGTACTCGTTGCCCCGGAAGAAGTAGGCCTGCCCGTTGCTGAAGTAGGCGGCCGAATCGAGCCGGTCGAAGGTCACCCCGGCCCACCGGGCGGCGATGGCGTCCGGGTAGCCGGGGTCGGCGTGGTTGTTGACCGCGTTGAACCGGATGTACTCCGGCCCCCGGAAGAAGTACAGGGCGTCGGGCGACACGTTCACCACGGCGTCGACGCGGTTGAACGTGACGCCGGGCCAGCCCTCGACGATCTGCCGGGGATAGCCCGGATCGATCGCCCCCCTGTCCACGTCCCAGCGGACGTAGACGTCCCGGTTGAAGAAGAAGAGCTTCCGGTCGAGGTCCTCTCCCGCCGCCGACGTGAGGTGCCGGCCGAGGAACGCCGAGTCGACCCGGTCGAACCCCACATCGAACAGTTGCGGCCAGCGCGCCCGGACCGAGAGCGGTTTGCTGGCCGCCCGGGCGTTGAGGTCGTAGGTGGAGTAGTACTCGTCGCGGAGCAGGTGGATGACGTAGTCGAGGTTGAACACCACCCGGAACGGCGCGAAGACCGTCTCCTCCTTGTAGGCCTCCATCAGCGCCTGCGCCTTGGCCTCGTCCTGGATCAGGGTCCAGATCCCCTCGGCCTCGAGCTCGATGACTTCGGGGTTGAGCCGGACGGTCTCCAGCCAGTCGTTGTAGGCGCTGTCGTCCAGGGTGCTCAGGGCGGCGAGCTTTACCTCGGTGCCGCCCTGGCCGAGAACCGTGCAGTGCGAGCTGCTCTGCAGCTTCTCCCGGGTCCGATGGTCCTCGGTGCTCACGTTGCCTCCCCCGACCACCGGGAGGGAGGCCTTGAGGCCGGCCATGATCTCGGAGCGGGACATCGAGGTCGACTTCCGGATGGTAAACACCAGCGAGGCCTTGCCTCCCACCCAGGCCCGCCTGACGTAGTGCGACCCGAACCGCTCGAAGATCCGGGCGTAGGCGGTGCGGTTGGCGTGGCTGAACGGCACGGGGAGGTCCTCGACCAGCGCGGCATCCGGGAAGCCGTGCGCGGTCGGGATGTAGACGCTCCACAGCGGCACGAACGAGGTCCGCATGGCGTAGTAGCAGTCCTCCTCCTGGCGCAGCTGGGCGGTCTGGTGGACGGTCAGGTCGAGGCTGAACGGGGCCCGGCTGACCGTCAGGCTGGCGTCGACCGAGGTCTGCTTCTCGAACCGCTCCCAGCTGTCGGCGAGCAGGGTCTTGTTCAGCGCCTCGCTGGAGGGCATGGGCGGCGAGCTGTCCACCGCGTAGGTCTCCGGGACGCCGTAGACGAGGCCGGTCTCGGCGGAGCGGTAGGCGACGTTCGCCGTGCGCTTGAAGATCACCTCCCTGAGGTAGTGCGGCTGGCCCGGCCGGATGAACATGCCCCGCCCGACCGCGTCCAGGCCGGGGATGGGCTCGAGCGGCCTGCGCGGCGACACCGAGGCCTCGGCGAGCGTTCCGGCTACCGCGAGCGGGGCGGCTACGGCTTGGCCACCTCGCCAGCCGTGCTGCCCGCTACCTTGGCCGTTGCCGACGAGACCGCTCCGGCCAGCGCCGACGTCGTCCGCAAGAAGGCACGCCCGGTGAACGCGCCCGCCTTGTCACCGAGGATTGCCCCGGCCACCGCGCCGACGAAGGTGCCGAGCACCGGGAAGGGCAGCAGCGTCGACCCCGCTCGGGCGCCGGCGAGCACCCCTAGGAGCGCGCCGGCGTTCCGCCCCGCCTGCTCCGATGAATCCACCGTCAGGTCTGCCATGATCTTCTCCCTTCTTCGGTTGGCTCAGGAACCAGCTGGTCTGGCGAATCTCACCTGGAACAAGGTCGGTCAGCGCAGCACGGCCGCGGCGAACTCCCGTATCCCTTCGGGCAGTGCGACGCGGGCCCGGAACCCGAGGACCGAGTCTGCCCGGTCGGCGCAGGCGTAGACGTGGCGCACGTCACCGAGGCGGAACTCACCGGTCACCAGCGGGGGCGGGCCGCTGCCCGCCGCCGCGCACAGCCCGGCGGCCAGCTCCAGCACCGTCGCCGGCACCCCGGTGGCGATGTTGCAGGTGTGGCAGGCGGGCGAGGTGTCCTGCAGCGCCAGCAGGTTTGCCCGGGCGACGTCGGACACATGGATGAAGTCGCGGCGCTGCGCCCCATCCTCGAAGACCCTGGGCGCCGTGCCCGCAGCCACTGCGCTGCGGAACATCGCCGCCACTCCCGCATACGGCGTGCCGGCGGGCATCCGGGGGCCGTACACGTTGTGGTAGCGGAGAACCGTGACCGCAGTCCCGGTCTCCCGGGCGAAGCAGGCGCACAGGTGCTCCTGGTGCAGCTTCGTCGCCGCATAGATGCTCCGCGGGTCGGGGGCCGCGGTCTCGTGCACCGGCTCCGGGAGGAGGTTGTCGCCGCAGTGCGGGCAGGCGGGGTCGAACACCCCCGCTTCCAGCCGGTCGACCGGGCGGGGCCCGGGGGCAACCACGCCGTGCCGCGAGCACCGGTACCGCCCCTCCCCGTAGATGACCATGCTGCTGGCCAGCACCAGGCGCCCAGCGAAGTGGGCGGCGGCCAGACCAGCCAGGAGCACGGCGGTCCCCAGGTCGTTGTGCGCGGCGTACCCCGGGGCGTCCGCCAGGTCCTGGCCGAGACCCACCATTGCGGCCTGGTGCGTGACCGCGTCGACGCCGCGCACGCAGGCGGCCACCGCGCTGGGGTCCCGCACGTCGGCGCGCACGTAGGCAGCGTCCGGGTTCAAGTAAAGCGGTTCGGTCCGGTGCGTCAACGGGAGGAAGGCGTCCAAGACCACGACCTCGATGCCCTCGGCAACCAGCAGGTCGACCACTGCTGAGCCGATGAATCCGGCCCCGCCCGTCACGAGCACTCGCACTAGACCAACACTCCCACCACCCTCTACTTTGGAGAATTGACCCTAGCCGCAGAGGTCAGCAGTTGACCATGGGCGCCACGTTATCCAGACATCTTTTTGCCGTCACAACGAAGTCACATGGCTTGGAGGAAGTAACCGAAGCCGCGCCGGTTCTGGATGAGCGGCGGCTTCCTGGCGTCGTCACCGATGAATCGGCGCAGCCGGTAGATGCACTGGCGCACGTCCTCCTGCGTGGCGCTCTGCTGTTCTGGCCAGGCCCGCCGGGCAAGGTCGATGGCCGGAATCGGTTCGTTTGGATGCGAGGCCAGCTCGGCCAGGATGGAGAACTCCCGGGGCGGGAGCTGGACCGGGATGCCGTCGATGGCCGCCGCCCGCTGGACCAGGTCGACCCGCAACGGCCCCACCTCGGCGGCGGCCCTGCCCCGAGGATCGAGCCGCCCGGCGGCGATGGCCACCGCCCGGCCGATCTCCTCCCCCGTCGCCAGCATCGGGAGGCCCGCCTCGATCTGCGACACGGAGGCTGCCTTCTGGAGCTGCTCGCCGTCGCCGATCAGCACAACTGCCACCCCGTGGCGTTCCAGACCGGACAGCAGGAGGCAGAGTTCGGCCTTTCCGCACCCGACCAGGGCGACGGACGGCTTCCAGCGGGCCAGCCAATCGGCGAGGTGCTCGGTGCGGGGCAGAACGATCGGGTGGATGGAGAACCGGCGCAGCGCCGGGGCTACCGCTTCGAGGTCGAAGGTCGTATCCGGGATCACGACGGCGATCGCCAGGTGGTCCCGGTCGCTGCCGGCTGCGGTCAGGGGCGGGGCGGTTCGCTGCGCTGCTGCACGGTGCGATCCGCCGGTCGTCGCCCGCGTCCGTGGGGACCCCTCACCGGTCGAGCTCTTGGGAGTTGGGATACTGGCCGTCGCTCCTCCTTTGCAGGTCTGCCCCCGTAGTGGTCCGTGCAATTCGCGCGACGAGAACCGAAACCAAGAACCTACCTTGGGGAAGGTTGCCCTGTCACGTATATGTCAATCCCTTGCAGGCGCGGTTCCCCCCTCCTTCCTGGAGGCGTCAGCGGGCATAGCCGGCTAAGCCCGAGGCGCAAGCGAGACCCCAAGAAATCACTGGAATGCGCTCATTCTATCGACCAAGGTGACTAGGTAATAGCCCCCTCCCGCGCCGAGGAACTGCCGGGCGATCAGCGCTCCTTGGCGGGGCATCCGAAGCAAGCGCTGAGGCCGCAGGCTTGTGTGCGGCGGCGCCAGCCGAGAAAACCGGCCGCCGACTGGGATAGCGTTAGCGTCCTTAGCCCTCCGGGTGCCTCGCTGGTCCCGGTAGGGGCGGGTGGGCGGAAGGAGCCTGGAGGCGGACCCGCGGTCGCGCGCTCGTCTCCCATGACCGATCGTTGGCAGGCGTCGAGGAGGTTGTCGATGGCAGAGGTCGATGCGGACGGCGCGGTTGCCCCGGCGGCAGACTTGATTGGGCGGGACGAGCTACCGAGGCCCTGGGAGGAGCAGGGCCGCCGGGCGCTCGAGTTCTTCGACACGGCGATCTACCTGCTGGTCGCCGTCATCTTCCTGGCCGGTGCCGGGGGGATGCTCGGCTATACGGTCTTCAGCTTCGCCAACCACTTCCGGCAGGGGTTCGCCGACTCCATCGTCACGCTGATCAACGACCTCCTGCTGGTGATGATCATGATGGAGGTCCTGAAGACGATAGTTTCCTATCTTGAGGATCACGCCATCTCGCTGAAGCCCTTCCTCTTCATCGGGATCATCTCGGCCACCCGGCGGGTCCTGACCGTGGGGGCCGCGGTTGCGGTCCAGGAGAACCTGACCCACGCCCAGCTGTGGAACCACCTGGACGACCTGATCGTCAATGCCACGGTGATCCTGGCCCTGGCAGTGGCCATCCGGCTGGTCGGCTCGGGCAAGACTGAGGGCTGATACCGCAGCTGGCAGGCCGCCCCCGGCCACGACCCTCAGCGCGGCACCCCGCGCTCCGCCGTCTCCGCGTCCGGTGCGTCCGGGTCCGGCCAGGTGCCGAAGCGCTCGGTGATCGCCGCCCGCTCCCGGCGGATGGCACTGACGGCCTCGGCGACCGTCTGGGCAACCCGCATCACCCCGGTGATCCCGGTGAGGTCCAGCACCCGGCGCACCGGCGACTCGGCCGGGACCACCGCCCACAGCGACTGCCTCCGGCGGTCAAGGCGCCGCTTGACCTCGACGAGCAGCCGCATGGCGCTGGAATCGACGTAGCGAAGGTCCGACATGTCCATCACCAGACCCCACTGGTCCTTGCGCACCGAGCCGGCCAGCGCCGCCCCGACTTCGGCGACGTTCGAGGCGTCGAGGTCGGTGGCAAGCCGGGCGATGGCGATCGCATCTGCCTCGTCGGGGTTGATCTCGTCCAGCGACTCGGGCAGCTTCAGCGGCGGCTTCCCGTTCGCCCCGCCAAGCGGCCGGCCGAGCGCCCGGCGCAACCGCACCTCGGTGCCCCGCGGCCCGGCGACGACGGTGCACTCGTCGACGAGCGCCTGCATCAGCGACAGCCCGCGGCCCCCGCCCGGCGTCTGCAGGAACCGCCAGTCGCCCCGGTCCCGGATGATGACCGTCACGGTGGGCTCACCGGGCGCCCGCGCCCGGTCGTAGCCGTGGTCGAACTCCGAGGCGGCGCGGCTCTGGTCGACCGCGTCGGGTCCGCCCGGATCCAGCGCGGCTTCAATCTCGATGACCCCGTCCTCGCCGGCGTAGGCGTGGATGATCGAGTTCGTCACCGCCTCCGAGGCAGCGAGCACGATGTCCTGGCTCTCCCCGGCGGTCGCCCCGGCGTAGGTCAGCCAGCGGGTCAGCGACTGGCGCAGGGTCCGCAGTCGCTGCGGGTCGGCGGCCAGCGTCAGGTGGAACCGGTGCGAGTGCATCGGGGCAAACGACACCACCAGCAGGGCGACATCGTCATTCGAGTCCGAGTCGCTGATCAACGCCTCGGTCACCGCCTCGCACACGGCGTCCGGACCGCGGGCCGCCGTCTCGCGGGCGACCTCGGCAAGCAGGTCCATCCCGTTGTCGATCCCGGCGCCGGGCCGTTCGATCAGCCCATCGGTGTAGAAGACCAGCAACGACCCCGGCTCGAGCACCGCCGCCCCCTCGGAGATCCCGCCCTGCTGCACGCCAAGGGGCGTTCCCCTTCCCTCCTCCAGGTAGAACGCGGTGCCGTCGGAGTGCACGACCAGCGGCGGTGGGTGGCCGGCGCAGGAGTAGGTGAGTATGCCGGCATCGGGCTCGTAGACGGCAAAGACCAGGGTGGTCATGGCCGCCTCCGGCAACCACTTGACCAGGCCTTCGAGCCGGTCGATCACCCGCCCGGGCGAGCTTTCCTCCAGGGCGTAGGCGCGCAGCGCAGTGCGCAGCTGGCCCATCGTGGCGGCCGCCCGCAGGCCACGGCCGACGACGTCGCCGATCGCCAGGCAGACCGCCCCCGACGAGGATGGGATCACGTCGTACCAGTCCCCACCGACCTCGAGGCCGGCGCTCCCGGGCAGGTACCGGGCGGCCACGTCGAGGCCGGGGATCTCGCCGAGCTGTTCCGGGAGCAGCGCCCGCTGCAGCGCCTCGGCAATCTCCTTGGACTGGCGCATCGCCCGTTCCCGCTCGGCCAGGGCGCCGGCCTCGGCCTCGACCCGGCGGCGCTCGGTGATGTCGATGACCGTCCCCCGGGCAAGCCGCCGCTCGGCGGCGGGTAGCTCGTGGAGCCGCACCTCGCACAGCACCGGAGGCCGGGTGCCTCCGGGGGGCTGGAGGACCCACTCGAACGGCGCGGTGTCGTCCTCCAGCACCCGCCGCAACCAGTCCCGCGTGGCCCCCGCGGCCCACTCCGCCCCCTCGGTCGGCGCCGCATCGGGGACGACCCAGGCCTGGCCGCCCTCCCCGGTCGCCGCCACCGCACCGCCCTCGCTCCGTGGTGTCACATCGGAGGGCGCCAGCTCCAGCAGCCGGGACCGCTCGATGCCGAACAGCCGCTCCGCCGCCGGGTTGGCGTCGACGAAGCATCCGGTGTCGAGGTCGATGACGACGATCGCCTCCGGGGCGTGATCGACCAGCGCCCGGTAGCGGGCCTCGCTCTCCGCCAGCAACAGCGCGGTTCGCTTGCGTTCGGTGATGTCGATGCCGACCAGGTAGACCACCCCATCCTCGGGGACCGGCCGGCTGCTGACCCGGAACCATCGCGCGGCGCCGCCGACGTCGAGGATGCGCAGCTCCCGGTCGGCAATCTCGTGCCCCTCGCGCAGCGCCACCAGCTCCCGGGTCGCATCGGGGCGATCCTCGATGTGGACCAGGTCGAGATACGAGCGCCCGTGCAGCGCGCCGGGCTGCCAGCCGAGCAACCGGGTGAACGAGGCGTTGACCTGCCGGAGGGCTCCGTCGAAGCCGGCGACCGCCATCAGGTCGAGCGAGAGGTTGAAGAACTGCGTGAACTCCTCCTCAGCCCGCCGGCGCTCGGTGACGTCCTGGGCCGCCCCGAAGACGGTCTGGGTGCCGGCATCAAGCCGGCCCTGCGCCCGGATCCGGGCCAGCGACCCGTCGGCCCGGACTGCCCGGTGCTCCAGCAGGTAGGGCTCGCCACGGAGGCGGGCCCGCTCGAGGGCGGCCGCCACCCGGTCCCGGTCCTCGGGGTGAACCTGAGCCAGGTAGCTGCCGGTGGTGACGTTGGTGGCGGGCGGCAGTCCGAGGATCCGGTACAGCTCGTCGGACCAGCTGACCTCGCCCGAGGCCAGGTCCCAGCGCCAGGCCCCGACGTGGGCCAGTGCCTCGGCCTGGGCCAGCTGCCGGCCCTGCTCGGCCAGGCGCCGCTCCGAGGCCCGCCGCTCGGCAACCTCGGTCTCCAGGCGCTCCCGCACCTGGACCAGCTCGACCAGGGCGGCAACCTTGGCCCGCAGGATGGCCGGCTCGAACGGCTTGTAGACATAGTCGATCGCCCCGCTGGCGTACCCGGCGAGGTGGTGCTCCTCGGCCCCGCTGATCGCGGTCAGGAAGATGATCGGGATGTGCCGGGTCCGCTCCCGCTGCTTGATCAGCCTGGCGGTCTCGAAGCCATCGAGGCCGGGCATCTGTACGTCGAGGACGATCAGCGAGAACTCCTGGTTGAGCAGCGCCCGCAACGCCTCCTCGCCCGAGGTGACGCTGACCATGTCCAGGTCGAGCGGCTCCAGGACCGCCTGGAGCGCGAGCAGGTTGTCCGGCCGGTCGTCGACCAGCAGCACGCTTGGCCGCGGGTCTACGTGCGGTCCCGTCACCGGTACAACCAGACCCGCATCAGGTTCAGCAGCTTGTCCAGGTCCACCGGCTTGGTGATGTAGTCGGAGGCGCCAGCGGTCAGCGAGTTCTCGCGGTCCCCGGGCATCGCCTTGGCGGTCAGGGCGATGATCGGCAGGTCTGCGAACTCACCGATCTCACGGATCGCTCTGGTGGTCTCGTGGCCGTCCATCTCCGGCATCATGATGTCCATCAACACCAGGTCGATGCCCGGGTGCGCAACCAGCAGCTCGATGCCCTCCTGCCCGCTCGTGGCGCAGACCACCTCGATCCCCCGGTCCTCCAGGGCGCTGGTCAGGGCGTAGACATTGCGCACGTCGTCGTCGACGATCAGCACCCGGCGCCCGGCCACCAGCGAGGCGACCGGGTCGGCGTAGACCGGGGCAGTCGCCTCGGTGTCGGCGACGTCCAGCGGCTCCCCGCCCGGGTCGACCCGGGCAGGCACCGGGCCGATCGGCAACAGCAGGCTGAACGTGCTGCCCCGGCCGGGCACCGACTCCACCGTGATCTGCCCGCCCAGCAGGTTGGCGATCTCCCGGCTGATCGACAGCCCCAGCCCGGTTCCGCCGTAGCGCCGGCTGGTGGTGCCCTCGGCCTGCTGGAAGGTCTCGAAAATCATCGCCAGCTTGGAGTGCTCGATGCCGATGCCGGTGTCGGAGACCGAGAAGGCACACACCGAGCCGCCCTGCTCCGGGCGGACCCGGAGCGAAACCGACCCGGCCTCGGTGAACTTGAAGGCGTTCGACAGCAGGTTCTTCAGGATCTGCTGGACCCGGTGCTCGTCGGTCGGGATCAGCTCCGGCAGCCCCTCGTCGACGACCACCGTGAACTCGAGCTCCTGCTGGCCGGCGATCGGCCGGAAGGTCTGCTCCAGATCCCGGCACAGGGCGGATACCTTGACCGGCCGGATGGCGACGTCCATCTTCCCGGCCTCGACCTTGGACAGGTCGAGGATGTCGGAGATCAGCGCAAGCAGGTCGTAGCCGGCGTCACGGATCGAGGTGGCGAACTCGACCTGGCGGGCGGTCAGCGTCCCCTCCGGGTTCTCGGCCAGCAGCTTGGCCAGGATCAGCAGGCTGTTCAGCGGTGTGCGCAGCTCGTGGCTCATGTTGGCCAGGAACTCGGACTTGTACTTTGACGACAGCGCCAGCTGCTCGGCCCGGTCCTCCAGCTCCCGGCGTGCCAGCTCGATCTCGGCGTTCTTGACCTCGATCGCCCGGTTCTGCCGCTCGAGCTGGAGCGCCTTGTCCTCAAGCTCGGCATTCGTGTTCTGCAATTCCCGCTGGCGGGCCTGCAACTCGGCCGACCGGCTCTGCAACTCCGTGGCCAGCGATTGCGACTGCTCGAGCAGCACCTCGGTCTGGGTGGTGGCCATGATCGTGTTGAGCACGACGCCGACGGTCTCGACGATCTGTGCCAGGAACGCCCGGTGGGCGTCGGTGAACGGGTGCAGCGAGGCCAGCTCGATCACCGCCAGCACCCGGTCTTCGAACAGCACCGGCAGCACGACGAGGTGGCTCGGCGACGCCGAGCCGAGACCGGAGCCGATCCGTAGGTAGCCCTTCGGCACCTCGTTCAGCAGGATGATCTTCTTCTCCAGCGCCGCTTGGCCGATGAGGCCCTCGCCGAGGGCGTACGGCTTCGAGCGGCGGGGCTTGACGCCGTAGCCGGCCAGCAGCCGGAACACCAGCTCGTCGCCGGGCGCGCCCTGGCCCTCGCCGTACTCGGCCATGAAGAAGGCGCCGAGCTGGGCGTCGACCAGCGGGGTCAGTTCGGACATGATCAGCCGGGAGACCGCCGCCAGGTCGCGCTGGCCCTGCAGGGCAGCACCGATCCGGGCCAGGTTCGACTTCAGCCAGTCCTGCTGCTGGTTGGCGATCGTGGTCTCGCGCAGGTTCTCGATCATCCGGTTGATGTTGTCCTTCAGCTCGCCGACCTCGCCGGGGGCGTCGACGGTGATCGTCCGGTCGAGCTTGCCCCGGGTGACGGCGGTGGCAACCTCGGCGATCGCTCGCACCTGGGTGGTCAGGTTCCCCGCCAGCTGGTTGACGTTCTCGGTCAGCCGCTTCCACGTCCCGGACACTCCCTCGACCTCGGCCTGGCCGCCCAGTTTGCCCTCGGTGCCGACCTCGCGGGCCACCCGGGTGACCTCCCGGGCGAAGGCGGAGAGCTGGTCGACCATCTTGTTGATGGTGTTCTTGAGCTGGAGGATCTCGCCGCGGGCGTCGACGGTGATCTTCTGCGACAGGTCGCCCTGGGCGACGGCGGTGGTGACCTGGGCGATGTTGCGCACCTGGTCGGTCAGGTTGTCGGCCATCGAGTTCACCGAGTCGGTCAGCGCCCGCCAGGTGCCCGAGACCCCCTTGACCTGCGCCTGGCCGCCCAGCTTGCCCTCGGTGCCGACCTCCCGGGCCACCCGGGTGACCTCGTCGGCGAAGGCGGAGAGCTGGTCGACCATGATGTTGATGGTGTTCTTGAGCTCGAGCAGCTCGCCCTGCACCTCCACGGTGATCTTCCTCGACAGGTCGCCCCGGGCAACGGCGGTGGTCACCTGGGCGATGTTGCGCACCTGCGAGGTGAGGTTCCCGGCCAGCTGGTTGACGTTGTCGGTCAGGTCCTTCCAGGTGCCCGAGACCCCGGGGACCATGGCCTGACCGCCGAGCTTGCCCTCGATGCCGACCTCCCGGGCGACCCGGGTGACCTCGTCGGCGAACGAGCCGAGCTGGTCGACCATCGTGTTGATCGTGTCCTTCAGCTGGGCGACCTCGCCCCGGGCCTCGACGGTGATCTTCTGCGACAGGTCGCCCTTGGCGACGGCGGTGGTGACCTGGGCGATGTTGCGCACCTGCCCGGTCAGGTTGCCGGCCAGCTGGTTGACGTTGTCGGTCAACGCCTTCCAGGTGCCGGAGACGCCGGGGACCTCGGCCTGGCCGCCGAGGCGGCCCTCGATGCCGACCTCGCGGGCGACCCGGGTGACCTCGTCGGCGAAGGCCCGCAGCTGGTCGACCATCGTGTTGATGGTGTTCTTGAGCTCCAGGATCTCGCCGCTGACGTCGACCGTGATCTGCTGGGAGAGATCGCCCCGGGCCACGGCGGTGGTGACCTGGGCGATGTTGCGCACCTGCCCGGTCAGGTTGCCGGCCAGCTGGTTGACGTTGTCGGTCAGGTCCTTCCAGGTGCCCGAGACGCCGGGCACGACCGCCTGGCCGCCCAGCTTGCCCTCGGTGCCCACCTCGCGGGCCACCCGGGTGACCTCGTCGGCGAACGACCCGAGCTGGTCGACCATGGTGTTGATCGTGTCCTTGAGCTCCAGGATCTCGCCGCTGACGTCGACCGTGATCTTCTGGGAGAGGTCGCCCCGGGCCACGGCGGTGGTGACCTGGGCGATGTTGCGCACCTGCCCGGTCA
>OEPS010000445.1_pt1 | contig 14818 bp, 12 predicted proteins | sample 1539411 | NCBI WGS metagenome assembly OEPS01 (sample SAMN02671747, study PRJEB22543) | soil metagenome | biome: bacteria | place: China:Hunan Province, Lengshuijiang City | collected 2012-10-15 | depth 0.08m m | reverse complement strand
TTATTTGAAAGAGCGCCAGGAGCAGAGCGGCATTACTACCACCAATGTGCAAACTGGCCAGCAGGTTGCCTACACCACCACAAAGCAACTGACCGACGCTGAGTGGCAAGCGAATGTCAATCAGCAAATTGAAGGCTTCAAACTGTTCTGGGATGTGTTCGGCTACACTGAAGCACAACGCCAGGAGTCAATAAAACTAATTAAAGAACAAACACCGCGCCTCCAGCAAACCCAACATCGGGCAGATTGGGCGCACAATGGCAAAGGTAAATACTCCCGCGACAACAACCCTTGCATTAATTTCCAGGACCCGCGCGAACAACTTATTTCATGCAGCAACTATGAGTATGGGGGCGACGCAGTAGATGCAAATGGCAACCCCGTCAACGAAGAAAGAGATATCAGCGCAAAGCACCAGAAAGACCACGGTTGGACGCCGACACTCTCTGCCACTTTCTACACGTCTGAAAATGGCCGCGTGTATCTTCGCTATAGCGAGGCCCTGCGTTACCCGAGCATGTTCGAAAGTACCATCGGCTTCTCTTCTTCCATCAACCCTTGGGGGCTTGAGCCAGAACATGCACACAACTATGAAGCCGCCTATATCCACAACTTGTCGGGCCTGGGTGGCAGCGAAATAGCTGACATCAAGCTGAGCTACTACCACAACACCACCAAGAATGTAATCGAACGCAACCCGCAGATGCGCTTCGACAATCTCGAGAAGCAAACTACCGCCGGCCTGGAGTTGCAGGGCCGCTACGATAATGGACGCGTATTCACCGACTTGAGCATCGGCCATGTCCTGAAAAACAAGGTCTGTGATGAAAGTTCTGCCGTCCTGCTCGACCCTACAGGCTCAACATCCGATTGCGTAGATGACGGTTTTGTCGGCGGCTATCTGGTGAGTATGGCAATGCCTGAGTGGTCTGCCAATCTGGGCCTGGGCGCACGCTTCTTCGATCGCAAACTGGAAATCGGCGGGCGGGCCATCTATTACCGCCAACACGAAAACAAGCTCTATAACAACTATGGCGATAACGCCATGGTCAGTTACTACCTGAACACGCCCATGTCATGGGACAAAATCATTACCTACGACGCTTACGTAAATTACAAGCTTACCGACAGCGCCTCGATAGAACTGACCGGCACCAACTTGAGCAATCTCTACTACATCGACCCACTGACCCGCTCGGCCATGCCGGCGCCGGGCCGAACCCTGAAACTTGGACTGACCGCTACTTTTTAACAATTGGAGGTACCCAATGGGAGGCTGACGAGCTGTTTGGCAAGTGCTTGACGTGTTGAATTAACCTAACTTACTCAATGGATGAATAAATGAAATCTTTCAACTACACCGTACTGGCAGTTGCACTCTTTGGTCTGGCGGGCGTTGCCCAGGCGGCTACTTCTTCCGGTCAAAGTTATGATAATGCAATTGTCGTTGATGGAACCCAAGGCGCAGGCACACCGAATCACCCAAGTGCCAACGGTATTCCGGCGGTAGGCGTCAAAGCCTTCCACAATGGCGCAAAAGTTGCCTTCAGCGGCTTGAAAGGCATGGTCGCCAGCGATGCCAATGGTGTTACCACCATCACCCCGGCAATGATGCCCGCCTCCCACTCGGCGTTGGGCAACTTTGACTTCAAACAGGTTGCTGCCCAGCAGGTGTACTTCGGTGAATGGTCGCAAAATGGCGCTACCAACGATCCGACCCGCACCGTTTACTACTCCGGCGACACCGCGGGTCGCGTATTGCCAACCGCTAGCGTGACTTACGCGGTGCAGGGCATCAATAACTACTCCGGTGCCAACCTGCTGTCCGGTGACCTGACCGCTTCATTCGGTACGGCCTCGCCAACCCTGACCGGTTCGTTGAGCAACGGTGCCCTGAAAGTTGCGCTGGCAGCCAATATCAATACGGCTAACGCCAGCTTCAGCGGCGCTGCCCAAGCGCTGAATCCAACCACCAACGCCCAGCTCTCGACAGGCACCACTCAAGGCAGCTTCTTCGGTGCAGGCGCCAACGCATCGCTGGCCGGTATCGCCAAGTTCGCCAATCGCAACTACGACACCGCATTCGGTGGCGCTCGCAAGTAAGTCGCGGGTTGATCCTGAAGTAGCACCAGCAGCCAGTGCCTGACGTTCAGGCACTGGCTTTTGGCGCGTTGAAGCGACTCTGAGAGCCTGGTAATGCCCCAGTCCAATTGCAAGCGATCCCTCACGCTGCACCTTGTGCCCTTTTCCCTGCTGATGTTCTCGACCCCAGCGGCACTCGCTGCGGATCAGGACACCAGCCTGCGTCTTAACCAGACCATCGAGTACCGCGCCAACCAGCAAGAGCGCGAGTTCCTCAAAGACGAACTGCCCAACGACACCGCCGCGCCGCTGTTGAACATCGACGGCCAGAACTACAGCGTCGGCAATAACCTCGATGAGCTGGGCCGTGCGGTGTACCTGTCGATCGAGCGCCAGCAATGGTTGCACGCCAAGGACTACCTCAAGCGCTACACCGCCCTGCCCGGCCACGACCCAATGCTCACCGCCTATGCCTACGGCGCCCTGGCCCGCGCCGAAGGTGACCTGGAGCAGGCCGAGGATTATTACCGCCAGTTGCTGGCCATGCAGTCCGATTTCCTCCCCGGCCGTCTGGAGCTGGCGCGAGTGCTGTTCGAGAATCGCAAGGATCGCGACTCCACTGCCGCTTTTCAGCAGATCAGCAGCAGCCTCAGCCCCTCGGATGCGCAGGCCATGGGCCTGGGCAAGACCGTCGACAGCTTTCTCCAGGCCCTTGACCACCGCGAGGATTGGCAAGGCTCGTTCGCCATTGGCCCGATCTGGAGCGACAACCTCAACCAGTCCTCCGAAAGCAGCTTTACCTACCGTATGGAGACCTCGGAAGGCACCTACCTGATCACCCGCGCACTGCCCAAGGCGGTGTCTGCACACGGCGCGGATTACGAGGGCACGCTGAACAAGCGTGTGGCCATCAGCGGTCACCATGGCGTGTTCATGCGCTCATTGCTGTACGGCCAGGCCTACGACAAGCAAAGCAAGTACAACGAAGGCACGCTGATCAACAACGTCGGCTACAGCTACCACGACGCCCGCAACCAGTACGCCTTCGGGCCCTCGTTCGAGTTCAATACGATTGGCGACGACGCCATGTACAGCGCCTGGGGCCTGCGCGGTGAATGGATTCACAACCTGTCGGCCACACGCATGTTCAAGCTGGAAGGCGACTACAAGGACATGGCCTACAAGCACGACATCAACAGTAATCTGGACGGCGATGTCAGCTCGGTTTACGCCACCCTGTGGCAAGCCCTGCCGCGGCAATGGACCCTGTTCGGTGGTATGGACCTCACCGACCGCAACAGCCAGGACCGCACCGCGGCCTACTTGCAAAAAGGCCTGCGCCTGGGGGTCGCCAAGGATTTCGATATCGGCGTCAGTGCCGTACTGTTCGCCTCGTATCGCAAGCGCCAGTACGATGCCTACAGCGCCATACTCGATGGCCGGCGCAACGAAGACGAGCAAAGCTACACCTTCATCCTGCGCGCCCCGCGTCTGGCGGTGCAGGACATTGTTCCGAGCCTGACGATCAAGTACAACAAGGTCGAGAGCAACATCGACTGGCTGTACTCCTATGACAAGAACAGCATCAGCCTGAAGCTGGAGAAGCAGTTTTAGCCAGGGGTTCCTTGGCCATCGCAGCCTTTCAAGGGTGCTCAAGGGAAACGCGGGTGATCCATGGCGTGTAGTGCTCGACCTTGATCGGCAAGCTGCGCGCCAACAGTCGCAGCGCACGTTGACTGTCATCGGCGGGCAGCACGGCAGTGATTCGCAGCAACTGCATGTCCTTGGCGTTAAACATCAGGTAGCCCGAATGATTGCGTGCCAGGCGTTCGAGCACCTGGTCCAGGGTTTGTTCGCGCACCAGCAATTGATGTTGTTCCCAGGCCTGCTCAACCCCTGCGGCCTCAACAGGCTGCAACGGTCCGGGCCCTGCAGCATCGAAACGTAGCTCCTGACCGGCCTGGACCACTACGCGCTTGCCGCCACTATCGACTTCGCTGGCCGATTCGATCATCACCACACGGCTGGCGTCAGGTAACTGCTCTACAACGAAACGGGCCCCCAGCGCACGGACACTGCCGTACTCGGTCAGTACCAGGAAAGGCCGCGCGGCATCTTTGACCACATCCACCCATATCTCCCCTTGCAACAGACGCACGGTGCGATGTTGACCGTCGAACTGCAGGTCGACCGCCGAGCTTCCGTCAAGGCTGATACGACTGCCATCGGGTAACTGCTGCGTGCTCCATTCGCCGCTATTGGTGCGAATGTCGGCGAACAGATAAGAGGGCGGAAACTGCTGCAACGCCAAGCCCACCGGCAATAGCATCAAGGCGGCCAGCGCCAGCGCCTTGATGGGCGCCCGGCGGGCGCGCCGCCGGGCAATACTGTCGAGGGCCGCGCGCACAGGTTCGCGCGGCAAATCGCGGCGTGCGGCAAGGCTGCCCTGCAAGCGCTCGATCGCCTCCAGGTGCTCAGGATCGGCGTCAAGCCAGTCACGGAAGGCATTGCGCAGGGCCGCATCGACGTCACCGTCCAGACGCACCAGCCAGTCGGCGGCCTCTTGCAGCACTCGCGCAGAAGGAGATTTCATGGCGCAAAATTCTTAATAGGAATGATTCTATGTTAATGCGCCGCATGCACGCCGTAAAATCCTGCCCTCAGCGCACGTTGGCCAGCACCACTGCCAGCCCCAAACCTATCAAGGCCACGCCGATCACTCGATCAACCAGCAACTGCCGATCAAGCATGACCCGGCGCAAGGATGTCGAAGAGAAGAACAGCGCGACCAGGCTGAACCAGAGCCAGTGGGCCACGGACATGAACAGACCATAGCCAAGACTGGCGGCCAGCGAACTTCCCGGCTGCACTACCTGAGTGTAGGCACTGACCACGAACAGCATGGTCTTGGGATTGAGGGCATTGGTCAGAAATCCCGAACGAAAAGCGGCAAACACCCCAAGGTGGCTGGCAGTCGTATCGCCTTCGAGGGAAATGCGTGTGGTGTTGGTCAGGGATTTGTAGCCCAGGAAGATCAGGTAGCCCGCCCCCAGCACCTTCATCGCCAGAAACAATGACGGGGTCTGGCTGATGATCAAGGCGATGCCCAGTACCGTGTACAACACATGTACCTGCACGCCCAAGGCGATGCCCAGCGCCGCGGATAAACCGGCGCGACGGCCAAAGGCGTAGCTGCTGCGGGTGACCATGGCAAAGTCCGCGCCCGGACTGATTACCGCCAGAACGGTGAACACGGCAACGGCAATGAGTTCGTTCACGAAAAGCTCCTCGATCTGCTAGTAAATTGCACAGATACCTCTGTACGGCGCCATTATCGAAAGCTTCGTCTATGACCAAAAGCGATTTATAGTGCGTTAAATCCGCTAGTTTTCCTCACAGATATGAAACTTCCCGCACTCTCCGCCTTTCGCTATTTCGACGTTGCCGCCCAGACCCAAAGCTTTGTGCGCGCCGCCGAGTTACTGAACGTCACCCATGGTGCCGTAAGCCGTCAGGTGCGCTTGCTGGAAGAGTCTTTGGGGGTGGAATTGTTCGAGCGGCGCAATCGCGCAATCTTCCTGACCCCGGCCGGTCGTGCCTTGCACGGCACCACCCTGTCAGTCTTTGAACAACTGCAAGGCGCGGTGTATCGCCTGCAACAACAAGCACGCGAGAACGTGCTGGTGCTGTCCTGCGAGCCGACCATCGCGATGAAATGGCTGATTCCACGCCTGCCGGCCTTTCACGCCGCCTACCCGGATATCCATCTGCATCTGGTAGCGGCCGGTGGCCCTGTCGATTTCGCCCGCAGTGGCGTCGACCTGGCGTTGCGCCGCGATGACTTTCGCTGGGACGCCGACCTGCACGCCGTGAAGATCTGCGACGAATGGGTCGGTCCGGTGAGCAGCACCCGGCTGGCCTTGCCGGACCAGGGCCTGGAGGGCCTGCGCTTGCTGCACAGCGCATCACGCCCCAGTGCCTGGAACACCTGGCTGCGTGTGACGGGTGAATCCATCAAGGACAGCAGTCGCGCCGATTACGAACATTTTTATCTGTGCATCCAGGCTGCCGTGGCCGGGCTGGGCGTGGCCATGGCTTCATTCCTGATGGTTCAGGACGAGATCGATAGCGGCCAGTTGCAAGCGCCGCGCAGCTTTGTCCAGGATCAATCGGCGTACTACCTGCTGTGCCCGCACGCCATGGCCGACGACGACAACTGCCGACGCTTCGCCCAGTGGGTCAGCGCCCAGGCCGAAGCGTGCCTGGCTCATTTGCTTTGAGGTTTGTCGCCTTCCGGCAAGGCGCAGAATGAGGAGCGGGCGCTGAAATCCCCGCCCCAGGTGCGGTAGCCCGCCGTGTCGAGATGAATACGTCCCGAGGGGTAACGGCCCAGGCCCATGTTCCAGGCCTTGCCTTGGGTCTGCCAGAACTGACACAGCGGGTTGGGATCGGCCCAGGGTGGCAGCAACAGATCAACCGCAAACGCCCGGGTATGCGCACTACCAATGGCACCACCGGCGCAGCGATTCAAACGTGGATCGCGATACGTCGAGACCACTTCATAACGCTTCAATACGCCCTGATCACCCAGAGTCTTGAGCAACTGCAGGGTCGAGCGTACCGCCGACCACTGCGCCGCTGGTGCTACCGCAAAAGGCTGTGCCGAGCACAGGCGCCAGTCACTGGCCGAGCGCAACAACTGATGGATCGGCACCACGCCATACAGCCGCGCATCCACCAGCATCTGCCGAAACGCCCGCGTTTCATGGTCGCCGGCCCACTGGGCAAACATGTACAGGTCGCGCTCATCGGCCTGTACCTGGCCAGTGCTCAGCAGCGCCAGTAAAAATCCTGCAGGGATACCCGCCTTGCACCACGCGCCCATCAGCAACCTCTCCTTCCCAATCCCCGGGAAACCTCTCCACTATGGCATCCCTCCCGCTGCTGGGAGGCACTGACAAGGAGTTAAGCATGTACACGACAGTACGATTGGCCCTGGGCCTGGCGGCCCTGGCCTGCAGTGCAGCGGCCCAGGCCGATGCCCAGCTGGACCTGGGCAACCAGGAACGCGTGACCCGGTTGTTCGCCTTTCCCAATAACTGCAATGTCATCTGTTTTCGCGACTGGACCCTGGAGCAGACCGTCGAGCATTACCTGACCCAGAGCCTGCAGCGCGATGGCTACCCTGCCGCCAGGGTGCGAGTCAGCCGCGACAACGACAACCTGCATGCGCAAATCCAGGGCGTACCCAGTGACTACAGCAAACCACTGGAGGCGCTGCTCGATACCGGCGAGCTGGCCTATCAAGGCGCCAGCCGCCTGAACAGTGAAGGCAAATGGGCCTACAACTGGAACCTGTTCCTGCCCCTGGGCATGGCCCTGGAAAACCGCCGCAGCATCGAACTGCTGCACTTCCCGCCAGACTACTCACTGACCCAGGCCCAGGACTATCTGCGCTCCAACACCAGCGACCGCTGGGCAACGCTGCTGACCCTTAACGGCGTCCCCGTCGAGCACACGCCGGCCTACCAGACCATCGTCGACATTGCCCCGATCGCCGCACCCGCCAGCGCCGGCAAGGATCTGCAAGGGGTGTATGAATATTTCAAGGAGTATCAGGTGCGCATGGTCCGGGAGGTCACGCGCACTGCCAGTGGCACCACACTCCCCATGGTCGCATTCGGCTCACCGGTACGCAGCTGGATCGAGCAGCAGTACGGGCCGAAGCTCAACGTGCTGGGGCTGGTCAGCATCAGCCTGCAAGCCGGACAACAGGTGCCGGTGCTGGGGGCCAACCACCCCAGCGCAATCTGGTATGCCGCCGACAAGAACAACTACGGCGGCGATCAGAGCAAGGCGGACCAGGCGGGCTTGAAGATGATGGGACAGGACTTGAGTGCTGCCTGCTGGCAGGCAGGGATGGGCCGTAACCCGAACGCGGATGCCCAGGCGACGCTGGGAGCCTGTACACAGAAGTGGCAGGTGACGGCGAAGAAGCAGACCTGTGAAGTGTATTTCCGCACGGTTGGCAAGATGACGCCCGAGCAGGCAAAGGCCAAGTGCAATACCGGGGCAGTGACGCGGATGTTGCGGGAAATCAAAAAGGCTTGAGTGCTTATCGCGGGACAAGTCGACTTGCCCCGCGATTGGGTCGACTCAGTCCTGCGGACGCAACCGGTACTGCGGCGGCAACTGGTCCAGGCCACTGATGGTCGCGTTCAGGCTCTTCCAGCGACCGTCCTTGATGCCGTAGATACAACCATGAACCGACAGGCTCTGACCGCGGTGCCAGGCGTTCTGGACAATCGTGGTGTGACCGACGTTGGCCACCTGCTGAATCACGTTCAGCTCACACAGACGGTCAACGCGCTCTTCCTCGGTCGCCAGCTGCGCCAGTTCCACACGTTTTTCGTAGTACAGGTCGCGAATCGAGCGCAGCCAGCCGTCGATCAGGCCCAGTTGCCGGTCCTGCATCGAGGCGCGCACCCCACCGCAACCATAATGACCGGTTACCAGAATGTGCTTCACCTTGAGCACATCCACGGCGTACTGGATCACCGACAGGCAGTTAAGGTCGGTATGCAGCACCACGTTGGCCACGTTGCGGTGAACGAACAGGTCACCTGGGAGCATGCCGACGATTTCGTTGGCCGGCACCCGTGCATCGGAACAGCCGATCCAGAGAAATTCCGGTGTCTGCTGGCGGGCGAGCTTGGCGAAAAAATCCGGATCTTCCTGTTTGATCGCATCGGCCCAGCGTGCGTTGTTATCAATCAGTTCTTGTAGATCGTGCATGTTCGCTTCTCATCAGGTGGATGTTGCCTGGCTACAGTGACGCTCGCTTACTCGAACAAGGTACAGGCCATGACCAGTGCATCTTCGCGGCCACCGGCAACCGGGTAGTAGTCGCGACGCCGACCGATTTCATTGAAGCCGTAACGCTCGTACAGGCGATACGCCGACTGGTTACTGGCGCGCACTTCAAGGAAGCATTCACGACCGTTCATCTCGTAGGCGCGCTTCATCAGCTCTTCCAGCAGGCGCAAACCCAGGCCGCGGCCCTGGCTCTCGGGCTTGACGGTGATGTTGAGCAGGTGCGCTTCGTCGATGATGACGTTGATCACCCCGTGCCCCACCTGTTGTTCGCCTTCGAACATCAACCAGATTTCATAAGACTTGAGCCCGTCGAGGAAAATCCCCCGGGTCCAGGGGTGACTGAAGGCGGCGTATTCAATCTTCAGCACAGCATCCAGATCCGCCTCGGTCATCCGGCGGAAGCTGATTGTGTCACTCATCGCGTGGTTTCCAGCGCGCCATCAGCCGGCGCATGGCTTGCCAGACGTCCGCCTTGCGTTGCGGCTCGTCCATCAACAGTTCGAGGCCCGGCAAAGCCCAGGCAGTGCCCAGCCCTTCAACCGGCAACTCGCGGTAATAAGCGTCGGCGTCTGCCTCACCGGCAAAACGCACGGCGGGCAGGCCAATCAGCCATATGCAGACACAGGGCGTCTCTTCAAGCCGGGCCTGAATGAAGCCCTGAACAAAATCGGTTGCCGCCTGCGGCCCCTGGTCGAGGTTGCCGCGCACCAGCAACGGCCAACGCACCGGCTCGCCGATGATCTGCGGGCTGTCGGGCAGACCGGCAGCGCGGAGCATGTCTTTGAGCAACAGGTACGAAGGGTCACGGCTCTGGAACGGCTGGCCGGTAGCCAGCTCCACCAACAGCAGGCAACTGCCGGCACGCAGCAATTGCAGGGCGAAACGTGGCGGTGGTACCGCCACCGGCTTGGCCACTACCGGAGCCGCCTCAGCTTCTTCAGCCGGCTTGCTGGCGGCCTTGGGCGCACTGCCAGGGCGTGGAATCTCGATTTTCGGCCGCTCGCCACTGCGCGCCACAGGGGCACTGACCGCCACCCGGGCTTGCTCCACCGCAGGCGCGTCGAACTCGGGCACGACCTCGGGCGCCAGCGGCAGCAACAGCTCCGGGCGCGACGGGGCGGCGAACGGCAGTTCGGTACGCGGCAGCCAGTGCACCACTTGCATGGCGTTGAGGTAAGCGCGGCGGCGGGACTCGATTAACAAGAAGGATCGGCCATCTGTGGATAAGTCAGGGCCGATATTCTAACGTTGTTCGCCGCTCGGCGCCGCTGTTGATCGGCAGAAAACCGCCCGACAGCAGCTTCAAGCGATCAGGGGTGAATCGACAGGCGCCTGATGCAGTACAATCGGCGCTTTTATTTGGCAACGAGTCGACCCGCCAATGATCGAACCCAAGCGCGTCCTGCGCGCCCTAGCCGAACACTGGGCCTTGCTTGAGCCGTTGTGCGAGCGCTTCGACGGGGGCACCCTGAGCCTCGGCGAACTGCGTCAGCAACTGGCCAACCAGCAGTTGGAGAGCACGCCCCAGGACATCACCAGCCTGCTCGACGTCTGGATCCGCCTGGATATCCTGGTGCCGGTGGCGAAAAGCCCCAACCGCTTCGAGCTCAATGCGCAGATCCACGACTTCCTCGCCTACCTGCGCCGCGAGCACCGCCTGGGCCTGTGCCTGGAGATCGAGGCCTACCTGCGCCACCTGGAACGCCTGGCCGGGCACATCCAGGACGCCTTCGAGATTCGCGATGGCAACGACCTGGCGCGTCAGCTGCGCCTGCTCGACATGCGCGTACGCGATGTCCTGAAAAAACTCGACAACGACGAACAGGCGCTGGTCGCCGTGGCCGAACGGGCCAAGACCAGCGACCGCCAGATTCCGCTGCGCCAGCGTTATGCCGAGGTCCTGGCGACCTGGGACGAATACGTCGAGCCGATGATCCAGCTGGTCAACGCCGATGGCGCCTTCGAACAGGGCGTGCGCAAGGTCGAAACCGTGCTGCTGCGCCTGCTCGGCGAGCAAGCCCGCCTCGGCCACCTGGTCGATGACGACATGCTGCTGCGCACCCATGCGCGCATCCTCGAGATGCAGACCAGCGCCCAGCTGACCCTGCGCCATGCCCGTGAACTGCTGCTGCCGCTGCGTGAAGAAGCCCGCCGCCACAACGCCGTGACCCGTGGTGCCGCCCTGGCCCTCTCGGTGATTCGCCGCAAAGGCCTGGATGCGGTCCCGCAGGCGGCCATGCCGATGTTTACCCGGCCGCAGAGCACCTTCCTCGGCAGTGCCAGCCAGGTCGAAGCCTATGTGTATGCCCTGGCCCGCTTCGAACCCAAGCCGGCCAAGTTCCCCAAGGCGCACAAGAGCCACAAGGGCGAAGCCCCGCGTGCGCCGCGCACGGTCAAGGAAATGCTCGAGCGCTGCGAAGGCGCCCTGCCCCTGCCGGACCTGATGGTCTGGCTGCTGGAGCAGGAACCCGAAGGCGCCACCGACGAATTGCTGTACTGGTTCTCGCGCCTGTCGCGGGAAAAACGCTTCAGCCGCGAGCGCCTCGAGCGCCGCGAATACATCACCCGCGAACACCTGGTCAGCCTGCGCTCCTTCGCCCTGACATCGAGCCGCGAACCATCGCCTGAGCCTACTGCGAGCCCTGCCCATGCATCTTGATCTTTCCGAACTGCCTCAGCTCGCACCGATCTTCCGCGAGCTGTTCAAGGGCTTTCACATCAGCCGCCGCGACCCGGAGCTGTACGCCCAACTGTCGAACTTCCAGGACCAGTACCGCGGCCTGTTCAAGGCCCTGGGTTTTGAACTGGTGTGCGACACCCGGGGTTTCTACTACTTCGTCCCGGACCTGGCCGCCGCACAGGTCAACAAGACCGCCCAGCGCCTGTCGCTGTTCACCTTCATTCTGGTTGAACACCTGGCCGACCAGGGCCGCGACCCGATGTCGGTTCTCGATGGCGGCAGCCTCGGCCGCGATGAACTGCCGTCGATGCTGGAGAAGTACCGCGACCTGTTCATTCAGGCCGAAGTGCAAACCCCGGACGAGCTGGAAGAAAAGATCATGCGCCGCATGACCCAACTCGGCTTTGCCCACGAGGAAAACGGTATCTACCGCTTCCTGCCGCCGATGCACCGCTTCCTCGACGTATGCCTGTCGGTCCAGCAGGACCGCGACCTGGCCGCCAGCCTGCACAGCGCCCTGCCGCTGCCAACGCCGGTGCTGGTCGAGGAAGAGAATCCCGAAGAGCTGAACCGTACCGACGACCCGCTCGACCTCAGCCCGTTCGAAGAAAGCGAAGAAGACGCCTTGGCCCGCGCCATCGCCGAAGAGCAACAGGAGATTGATGCATGAGCCAGGAACGCTACGGCATTCGCCGCTTCGCACTGCTCAACACCGCCGGCTACAGCCTTGGCCTGTTCCCCCTGGAACACCCGCTGTCGGTCTACGGTGCCAACAACCTGGGCAAGAGTGCCTCGATCAACGCCCTGCAGTTCCCGATCCTGGCGCGCATGTCGGACATGAGCTTCGGCAAGTACAGCCTGGAGCAGTCGCGCCGCTTCTACTTCGCCAGCGACACCAGCTACATCCTCTGCGAGGTCAACCTGCCTCACGGCCCGCACGTGATCGGCGTGGTCGGCCGTGGCCCGGGCGGTGGTTTCGGTCACCAGTTCTTCGCCTATGCCGGCGAGCTGGACCTGGCGCACTACCAGAAAGACGACACCTGCCTGCGTCAGAAAGAACTGTTCAGCAACCTTGAGCGCAACGGCCTCAAAGCCTACGAGCTCAAGCCCGATGAACTGCGGCGCCTGCTGGTCGGCGGGCATACCACGATCCCGCTCGACCTCACCCTGATCCCGCTGCGCTCCACCAGCGAGCAGAGCCTGAAGACCTTCCGCGCGCTGTTCATCAACCTGCTGCACATGCGTGAAATTACCGCGGCCAAGCTCAAGCAGCTGTTCCTCGATGCCTTCGAGCACAGCCTGCGTTCGGGCAGCGTCGACTACATCGCCGCCTGCGAAGAAGCCTTCCGCGATGTGCGGCGTATGGAGCAGGACTACAACTCGCTGGTCGCTGCCGGCCCGCTGGTCGAGGCCCTGGCCAACGGCGTTGCCCAGCGCGACATCCTGCGCGGCAAGCTGCATCGCCTGTCGCCATTGCTCGACTCGTTGCTCGGCACCTGGCAGGACTACGCCAGCGCCCGTAAAGAAGAGCTGGTGATCCAGGCCGAGCACTACAAGAACGAGCAGGACAGCCTGCAGAACGACCAGCGCGGCGGCACCCAGGAGCTGATGCGCCTGGAACGCGAAATCACCGGCGTGCAACGCTGGCTCGGCGAGCTGTCGGTGCTCAAGCACCGCTTCGCCCTGGTCGATGACGTCAAGGTTCTGGAACAGCAACTGCTGGCCGCCAAGGATGCTCACGACGAACTCGCCGGTGCCCTGGCCCAATCCCGCCAGTTCAGCGCCGAAGACCTCGAAGAGCGCCTGCGCGACCTGGAAAAACGCCTGAAGTCGGTCAAGCAGCAGCTCGACCATGCCGACAACAACAGCTACGCCCGCCTGCGCGAAGAGTTCTCGCAGCAGGACGTCGAACGCCTGATGCGCCTGTTCAATGGCGCGCTGTTCAGCCTGCCGCTGGGCGAGCGCGGCATCGAGCTGGATGACAGCGACGTCTGGGTCAAATCCCTCGAAGCGGTGCTCGACGGCTTCAAAGGCGAGCGTTTCGAAGCGCCAGGCTTGTCGATCGACCTGTCGCACATCGAGCCGCCTGCCCTGCAGGCCCTGGCCGACCGTGCCGCCCTGCGCGACCAGAAGGAACGCCTGGAGAAAGAGCTCAAGCAGCTCAAGACCCAGCAAGCAGTGGCCGCCGACCGCGCCGCGAGCAAGACCCAGACCGAAGCCCTGTACCAGCAGGTACTGGACGCACAAAAGGCCCTGGAAGACTTCCGCCGCAGCCAGACCCTGGCCGCCGAGGAAGGCGACAAGCTCGAACAGCTGGCACAGATGGAAGCCGCCCAGGACGAACTGAAGCGCTCCAGCGACGCCTTCACCGAGCGCGTCCAGCAACTGTCGGCCAAGCTGCAACTGGTCGGCCGCCAGATCGCCGACATGGAAGCCAAGCAACGTACCCTCGACGACGCCTTGCGCCGTCGCCAGCTGCTGCCGGCCGACCTGCCGTTCGGCACGCCGTTCATGGAGCCGGTCGACGACTCCATGGATAACCTGCTGCCCCTGCTCAACGACTATCAGGACAGCTGGCAGGGCCTGCTACGGGTCGACGGCCAGATCGAAGCGCTGTATGCCCAGGTGCGCCTCAAGGGCGTGGCCAAGTTCGACAGCGAAGACGACATGGAACGCCGCCTGCAGCTGTTGATCAATGCCTACTCGCACCGCACCGAAGAAGCCCTGACCCTGGGCAAGGCGCGCCGCGCGGCGGTGACCGACATCGCCCGGACCCTGCGCAACATCCGCAGCGACTACGACAGCCTCGAGCACCAGCTGGCCCTGTTCAACCGCGAGATCAACAAGCGTCAGGTGTCCAACCTGGAGAGCTTCCGCATTGTTCTGGCACCGAACAAGGAAGCGCTCAAGCACATCGACCAGATCATCCACAGCGCCGGCCAGTACGAAGAAGGCGAGACTCTGTCGGTGTTCGACCTGAGTGCCAGCGCCGAGCAGGACAACAAGAACGAAGAGGCCAAGGAGTACCTGGCGCGCCTGGTTGCGGCCAACCACAACCAGCTGGGCTTGAAAGACCTGTTCGAACTGGCCTTCGAAATCACCAAGGTCGGTGGCCAGCCGGTGATCCACACCGACATCGACGGTGCGGCGTCCAACGGCACCACCATGACCATCAAGGCG
>OEPS010000444.1_pt1 | contig 14834 bp, 12 predicted proteins | sample 1539411 | NCBI WGS metagenome assembly OEPS01 (sample SAMN02671747, study PRJEB22543) | soil metagenome | biome: bacteria | place: China:Hunan Province, Lengshuijiang City | collected 2012-10-15 | depth 0.08m m | reverse complement strand
AAACCGCGCATATATGAACGTTTTTACACACAAAAGCGTGGCGAGGGGTGCGCATGGATCCGGCAGTCCCTTCAGCCTCGCTCGGCTTCGGCCCCGGCAGCGGGCGCAACCGGCTTCGGCGGGGGGCGGACGTCGACCAGCAGGATCCGGCGGCGGCCCAGCTGGGCGACCCGCAGCGTCCAGTCGCTGATCGTCACCTCGTCGCCCCGGCGGGCGAGGCGGCCGAGCCGGGAGAGGATGAAGCCGGCGACGGTCTCGTAGTCGCCGTCCGGCAGCTTCAGCCCGGTAGCGTCCTCGAGCTCGTCCGGCCGCAGCGTGCCGGACACCCTGAGGCCCCCGGCGATCCGGCGCGGCGCGGCGTCGCCGGCGTCGGACTCGTCGCGGATCTCGCCGACCAGCTCTTCCAGGATGTCCTCCAGGGTGATGATGCCGGCCGTCGCGCCGAACTCGTCGAGCACGATCGCCATGTGCGCCCGGTTGCGCCGCATCAGCACCAGGACCTCGTCGAGCGGCAGCGAGTCGGGGATCAGCAGCGGTGAGCGCATCGCCTCGCCGGCGGTGGCTTCCGGGCGGCGTTTGGCGATCCGCAGCATGTCCTTCAGGTGGACCCAGCCGACGAACTCGTCCGGGCGCTCCCGCCACACCGGGAACCGGGAGTAGCCGGTGACCTCGGCCAGCTCCAGGACGTCGGCCAGCTTCGCTGCCGCCGGCACCGCCTGGACCGACACCCGCGGCACCATCGCCTCGACCGCCCGCCGGTCGGGGAACTCGAGGCTGCGGGTGAGCAGGTCGCTCTGGGCCGGCTCGATTGAGCCCTTGCGCCGCGATTCCTCGACGATCAGCGCCAGCTCGCCGGGGGTATGGGCGCTGGACATCGCCCCCGGGTTGATGCCGATCCAGCGCAGCACCTTGGAGGCGCTGGACTGGATCAGCCAGATCAGCGGGCGCAGGGCGGCGGCGAATCCGCGCAGCGGGGTCGACACCGCCAGCGCGATGCCTTCCGGCCGGGAGAGCGCCAGGTTCTTCGGGACCATCTCGCCGACGACGACATCGAAGAACGTGATCAGGATGAAGGCGATCACCCCGGCGACCGCATGGGTAGCGATGCTGCGCTCCGGGCTCGGGAGCGAGTCCAGCGCGGAGTACAGGGCATGGGCCAGGGCCGGCTCGCCCAGGGCGCCCATGCCGAGGGCGGTGAGCGTGACGCCGAGCTGGGTCCCCGACAACATCAGGCTCAGCTGGTTGATCGCTTTCTGGGTGCTCACCGCCCGCCGGTTGCCCGCCGCGACCAGCTCCTTGACCCGGGTCCGGCGCACCGTGACCAGGCCGAATTCGGCGGCCACGAAGAAGGCGTTGGCTGCGGTCAGCACAACGATGCTGGCGATCTTCCAGGCGGTCATCGCCGCACGCAGGGTCCCATAGGCTCCTGCGAACCAACCTTATCGCCGTCACCCGGCGAATCGCATGGCATGATTGACCACTCCATGAGCGCACCGACCCTCGACACGATCGTCAACCTCGCCAAGCGGCGGGGCATTGCCTTCCAGTCCTCCGAGATCTACGGAGGGCTCCGGTCGACCTGGGACTACGGCCCGCTCGGCGTCGAGCTCAAGGACAACGTCAAGCGGGCGTGGTGGAAGTCGATGGTCCAGCTGCGCGAGGACGTCGTCGGCCTGGACGCCTCGATCCTCATGCACCCCCGGGTGTGGGAGGCCTCCGGACATGTCGAGTCGTTTACCGACCCGCTGGTCGAGTGCATGAACTGCCACCACCGGTTCCGGGCCGACCACCTGCCCGACCCGCCGGTCTGCCCTGACTGCGGCCATAAGGTGTTCACCGACCCGCGCAACTTCAACCTGATGTTCAAGACCTACGCCGGCCCGGTCGAAGACGCAGGCGCCCTGGTGTGGCTGCGGCCCGAGACGGCGCAGGGGATCTTCGTCGACTTCCTCCAGGTCCAGGCGGTGTCGCGCAAGAAGATCCCGTTCGGCATTGCCCAGCGGGGCAAGTCGTTCCGCAACGAGATCACCCCGGGCAACTTCATCTTCCGGACCCGGGAGTTCGAGCAGATGGAGCTGGAGTACTTCGTCAAGCCGGGCACTGACGAGGAGGCGCATCAGCGCTGGATCGACGAGCGCTTCGGCTGGTACCAGCGCCTCGGCATCCGCCCCGAGAAGCTGCGCCTGCGGGAGCATGGCGCCGACGAGCTGTCGCACTACTCCAAGCGCACCGTCGACATCGAGTACGCGTTCCCGTGGGGCTGGGCCGAGCTCGAGGGCATCGCCAACCGGGGCGACTTCGATCTGAGCCAGCACGCCAAGTACTCCGGCCAGGACCTGTCCTACTTCGATGCCGAAGCCAACGAGCGCTACGTTCCCTACGTCATCGAGCCGTCGGCGGGCGCCGACCGCGGCTTGCTCGCCTTCCTGGTCGATGCCTACCGGGAGGAGGAGGTCACCACCGCCTCGGGCAAGACGGAGAAGCGCACGGTGCTGGCGCTGCACAAGGACCTGGCCCCGTACAAGGTCGCCGTGCTCCCGTTGTCCCGCCACGAGAACCTGGTGCCGAAGGCCAAGGAGGTCGCCGGGCTGCTGCGACCCCGGTTCATGATTGACTATGACGACGCTGGCTCGATCGGTCGCCGCTACCGGCGCCAAGACGAGATCGGCACGCCATACGCGGTAACGGTGGATTTCGACAGCCTGGAGGATGGAGCAGTGACGGTGCGCGATCGGGATTCGATGACCCAGGACCGCGTGCCCATTGCCGGGCTGGTTGCCTACCTCGACGATAGGTTGCCCGGATGAGCATCGACGCGGAGCAGGTGCGCGGTACGGTCACCCGCAACGGGGCCCCGATGGAGGGCGCCTACGTACGAGTACTGGGGCCGTCGGGTGAGTTCGTCAACGAACGACGGACCGGCCCCGACGGCGGTTTCACCCTGTACCTGACCGAAGCCACCTGGACCCTGATCGCCTTCGGCCCGGGGACCCCCCGGATAGAGCAAGCGATGACCGTGGTCGGCGGTGGCGACAACACCATTTCCATCGACCTGGGAGGTCCATGACCATGGCGCAGCGCAGCACCGGGGCATCCACGAGAGCGAAGTCCAAGGCCCCGACGAAACCGGCCCCCGCCACTCCATCGAGGCGGGCCCGCCACCGCTACGTGTTCGATTTCGAGCAGGGGAACAAGGATCAGAAGGACCTCCTCGGGGGCAAGGGCGCCGGCCTCGCCGAGATGACCAACCTGGGGCTCCCGGTGCCCCCCGGCTTCACGGTCTCGACCGTCGCCTGCCGTGAGTACATGCTCACCCGTACCCTTCCCGACGGCCTGATCGACGAGGTGGGACGGCACATGCGCGTCCTCGAGAAGAAGATGGGCCGCCGCTTCGGCGACGCCAAGAACCCGCTGCTGGTCTCGGTGCGGTCGGGGGCCAAGTTCTCGATGCCCGGGATGATGGACACCGTCCTCAACCTCGGGCTGAACGACGCCACCGTCGCCGGCCTCGCCGCCCATTACGGCGACGAGCGGTTTGCCGTCGACGCCTACCGGCGCTTCGTGCAGATGTTCGGCCGCATCGTGATGGGGGCGCCCGGGGAGGCGTTCGAAGCCGAAATCAAGGCGGTCAAGCTGGCCAGGGGCGTGACCGCCGACACCGAGCTGACCGTCGACGACCTGCGGGCGCTGGCGCTGCGGTTCAAGGAGATCGCCACGGCGAAGGCCGGCGTGCCGTTCCCGGAGGACCCTGCCGCCCAGCTGGAGATGGCGATCCGGGCGGTCTTCGACTCCTGGAACGGCGAGCGGGCGGTCATTTACCGGCGCCGCAACAAGATCGCCCACGACCTGGGGACTGCGGTCAACGTCGTCGCCATGGTCTTCGGCAACGCCGGCGAGGACTCCGGCACCGGCGTGGCGTTCACCCGGGATGCCTCGACCGGCGAGAAGAAGTACCTGGCCGAGTACCTCACCCAGGCCCAGGGCGAGGACGTCGTCTCCGGGGCCCGCACCCCGCTCCACCTCGACGAGCTGAAGCGCCGCGACCCGGCCTCCTACAAGGAGCTGGTCCGCGTGATGGACACGCTGGAGGGCCACTACCGGGACATGTGCGACATCGAATTCACGGTCGAGCAGGGCAAGCTGTGGCTGCTCCAGACCCGGATCGGCAAGCGCACCGCGGCCGCCGCGGTGAAGATCGCCGCCGACTTGGTGAAGGAGAAGAAGATCACCAGGGAGGAGGCGGTGCTGCGGGTCGACCCGGCCGCTCTCGATCAGCTGCTGCACCCGCAGTGGGACCCCGACGCCGACGTCCACGTGATCGCCAAGGGCCTGAACGCCTCGCCTGGCGCGGCGGCCGGCAAGGCGGTCTTCGACGCCGCCACCGCAATGGAATGGGCCGCCAAAGGCGAGCGGGTGATCCTGGTCCGGCCGATGACCGAGCCCGACGACGTGGGTGGCATGTACGCCTCGCAGGGCATCCTCACTTCGCACGGTGGCAAGACCTCGCACGCCGCGGTGGTCGCCCGCGGCGCCGGCAAGCCTGCCGTCTGCGGCGCCGAAGAGATCACCATCGACCTCGGCGCCCGGCACTTCGCCGTGGGCGAGATCGTGGTTTCGGAGGGCGACGTCATCGCCATCGACGGCTCGACCGGGCGGGTGGCGATCGGCGACGTGCCGCTGGTGCGGCCGGCCCTCTCGGGCGACCTTCAGCAGATCCTCAAGTGGGCCGACGGGATGCGCCGGCTGAAGGTGCGCGCCAACGCCGACATCCCCGAGGACGCCGCCCGGGCGCGGGGGTTCGGGGCCGAGGGGATCGGCCTCGCCCGCACCGAGCACCTGTTCCTGGGCGAGCGGCTCCCGGCAGTGCAGCGGATGATCCTGGCCCGCACCGAGGAAGAGGAGGCGGCGGCGCTGGCCGAGCTGCTCACCCTGCAGCGGGCGGAGCTCGCCGGCGTGTTCGAGGCGATGAACGGCCTGCCGGTGTGTATCCGGCTGCTCGACCCGCCGCTGCACGAGTTCCTGCCGTCGTCCAAGGACCTGGAGCTCGACCTCCGCCAGCTGGAGTTCGACGCCCGGTCGGCCAAGGGCGAGGAGCGGGTGCGGATCAAGAACGAGATCGCCGAGAAGCAGGACATCCTTGCCGCCGTCGAGCACCTGGAGGAGTCGAATCCGATGCTCGGCATGCGCGGGGTGCGGCTGGCAGTCAAGCGGCCCGGCCTGTACGCCATGCAGGTGCGGGCGATCATGGAGGCGGCGTGCGACGTCAAGGAACGCAAGGGCAAGCCGGTGATCGAGATCATGTTCCCGCTGGTCGCCGTGCGCGAGGAGCTGGACATGATGCGGGCCGAGGCCGAGACGGTGATCGCCGACGTGCTCAAGGCCCGCCGCAAGAAGATCGACGTGTCCATCGGCACCATGATCGAGCTGCCCCGGGCGGCCCTGGTCGCCGGTGAGATCGCGGGCAGCGCCGAGTTCTTCTCCTTCGGCACCAACGACCTCACCCAGACGACGTTCGGCTTCTCCCGCGACGACGTCGAGGGCAAGTTCTTCCCGCAGTACCTCGAGCTCGGTCTGCTCAAGGTCAGCCCGTTCGAGACCCTGGACCGCAGCGGCGTCGGCCGGCTGATCCGCATCGCCGTCAGCGAAGGCCGGGCCGCCCGGCCCGACCTGCATGTGGGCATCTGCGGGGAGCACGGCGGGGATCCGGCGTCGGTGGCGTTCTGCCACGAGGCGGGACTCGACTACGTCTCCTGCTCGCCGTTCCGGGTGCCGGTGGCCCGGTTGGCCGCCGCCCATGCGGCGCTGCACGAGCAGGCCGTCGGAGGATCGGACACACGCTGACCGCGGGCGCCTCGCCGCTCACCGACCCCGGCCGGCTCGATGTCGCCCTGTCCCGGCCGGTGGAGATCGCCTGGGTGATGGCGGCGGCCGGGCAGGCGCTGGTCGGCCTGCTCGGCGTGGCGGAGCCGCCGCTGCTGACGCTGTCCGAGCTGCAGACGGCCATCCTGCGGGTGCCCTGGATGGGCCGGCTGCGCAGCCCGGACTCGCCGGTGTTCTCGGTGGGGCTCGACGGCATCGAGGAGGAGGCATCGGAGATCTTCCTGGTCGAGTCGCGGGAGCAGCTTGCCGGCGAGCCGGGGTCGTTCCGGGTGCTGCATCTCGACGAGGGCGGCTACCGGCCCGGGCTCCATGCGGTCCTGCGCTCGGCGGGGTCGCCGATCGGGCACGCGGTCGCCGCCGCGGTGGCGGTTGCCCTGGCCCGGCAGACCGATGGGCAGGTCGCCGACCCGTGCGGGAGCTGGATCGAGGCCCCTTCGGATCTGGGCGATGGCGAGCCGGCGACCTACGCCCCGGACGACTTCATCGACGCCCTTCGGCCTTCGCGCAGCTTCCCCACCGTCACCGACGGGGCGGCGGCGCTGAACGCCCGCCGCCCGGTACGGCGCCCGGTTCCGGCCGCCTGATCCGGGTCCGACCGAGCAGCCTGAGCCGGCGCCGAGTCCCGGCAGCCTGATCCGGCGCCGACCGAGCAGAGACGGGCGTGATCACGCCCTTGGTTGCTCGCTCGCTGCGGTCGGCTACGCTCGGGGCATGGAGACCCGGGAGCTGAGCTTCGTCCGGCTGGGGATCGAGGCCGCCGAGCGGGCGAACCTCTCGCCTTACGCCGCCAGGGCAGCGGAGTCGAAGGGCCGCCAGGTCGCAGAGCCTGAGCACCCGCTCCGCACCGCCTACCAGCGCGACCGCGACCGCATCCTGCATACCAAGGCGTTCCGCCGGCTGGGGCACAAGACCCAGGTCTTCCTGGCGCCCGAGGGCGACCACGTCCGGGTCCGGCTGACCCACACCCTGGAGGTCACTCAGATCGCCCGCACGATCGCCCGGGCGCTGAAGCTCAACGAGGACCTGGTCGAGGCGATCTGCCTCGGCCACGACCTGGGGCACACCCCGTTCGGCCACCTCGGCGAGGAGGTGCTGAGTGAGTTCCTCGCGGCCCAGCGCCAAGGGCAGGTCTTCCGCCACAACGAGCAGTCGCTGCGTATCGTCGATTGCCTGGAGATCCGGGGCGGCGGGCGCGGCCTCAACCTCACCTGGGAAGTGCGCGACGGCATCGTCAACCACACCTGGTCGATGCCCCCGCCATCGACGCTCGAGGCGCAAATCGCCCGCTATGCCGACCGCATCGCCTACGTGAACCACGACATCGACGACGCCCTGCGAGCCGGGGTGCTGGCACTGACCGACCTGCCCGTCGTCACGCGGGAGGTCCTGGGCGAGACCCCCTCCGACCGCATCGACGCCATGGTCGGGGCGGTGGTCGAAGCCAGCCTCGACCAGCCCGCGATCGCGATGCGGGAGCCGGAGCGGGAAGCGATGGGGGAGACCCGGGCCTTCCTGTTCCGGGCGGTCTACCAGCGGCCGGGGGTGGCCGGCCAGATCCGTGAGGCCCGCCAGGTGCTGTCGACGCTGTGCAGCTGGTACCGGGAGCACCCGGAGGCCCTGCCCGGCGGCTCCGGCGGGAGCCCGGAGGGCACGCCGACCGAGGTGCGGGTGCTCGACTACGTTGCGGGCATGACCGACCGCTACGCCCTCCGGGACTACGAAAGGATCCGGGTGCCCTCCGGGCGGCGCGGCTGATGGCAATCGACGACAAGGACATTGCCGAGCTCCGCGAGCGGGCGGACATCGTCGAGGTGATCGCCGGCTACACCCAGCTCAAAAAGGCCGGCCACCTGTTCAAGGGCCTGTGCCCGTTCCACCAGGAGAAGACGCCGTCGTTCCAGGTCGACCCGGGCAAGCGCCTGTACCACTGCTTCGGGTGCGGGGCGGGGGGCGACGTGTTCACGTTCCTGAAGGACCTCGAGGGCCTGACCTTCCCGGAGTCGGCTGAACGGCTGGCCTCCCGGGTGGGCATGACCCTGCACACCACCAGCGGCGCCCACGAGGCCGGCACCAGCGGCACCCGGCGGCGGCTGCTGGACGTCACCAAGGCTGCCGCCCAATGGTTCGCCGAGCTGCTGAACACGTCGCCCGAGGCGGCCGCTGCCCGCGCCTACGTCCAGGCCCGGGGTTTCTCGCCCGAGGACGCCAGGGCCTGGGGCCTCGGCTACGCGCCGGCCGGCTGGGACACGTTGTACCGCCGGCTGCTGGCGGCGAAGTTCACCCCGGACCAGATCGTCGGCGCCGGCCTGGCCCTGATCACCGAGAACGGCCAGCACCGGGACCGGTTCCGGGGCCGGCTGATGTTCCCGACCGCAGACCTGGCGGGCGATGTGGTCGGCTTCGGCGCCCGCGCGCTCGGCGATGAGCAACCGAAATACCTGAACTCGCCGGAAACCAGCCTGTACCACAAGTCCCGGCTGCTCTACGGGCTCGACGTCGCCAAGCGGGCGATGGCCCGCACCGGGGAGGCGGTGGTCTGCGAGGGCTACACCGACGTGATCGCCCTGCACAAGGTCGGGGTGACCTCGGCGGTCGCCACCAACGGCACCGCGCTCGGGGAGGAACACTTCGCGCTGATCAAGCGCTGGTGCGACCGGGCGATCCTCGCGTTCGACGCTGACGCCGCCGGGTCGTTTGCCTCCCAGCGCGGCTTCGGCATCGATGAGAAGGTCGGCCTGCAGGTGATGGTCGCCCTGTGGCCGAAGGGCAAGGACCCGGCCGACGTCGCCCTCTCCGAAGGCGAGGAGGCGGTCATGACCCTGCTCAAGGCCGCGGTGCCGCTGATGCAGTTCGTCCTGGAGGCGGAGCTGGCCCGGCACAGGCTCGACACCCCGGAGGGCAAGGCCCGGGCGCTCACGTCGCTCTCGGCGCTGGTCGCCCGGGAGCCGAACCGCATCGTGCGTGGCGAGTACGCCTTCTGGATGGCCCGCCAGCTCGGCATCGACCCCCGCCAGGTGCAGCAGGAGATCGGCGAGCTGGGCGGGCGCTCGGCTCCCGGCGCCCCCAGGGGGCAGACCCGCAAGGAGAACCGGACGCCGGGCCAGGTCCGCCTGGAGCGGGAGGCGCTTGCGGTGCTGCTCGACTCGCCGCTGGTGGTCCGCCAGGTGCAGGGCTGGTTGACCGCCGACCACTTCACCGTGCCCGAGCACAAGCAGGTGTTCCAGGCGGTGATGGAGGCTGCCGCCACCGGCGCTGCTTCGGTGCTCGACCGCTTGCCCGACGGCGAGAGCCGGCGGCTGGCCGCCGAGCTGGCACTGACCCCGCTGACGACCGAGGCGGTAGATGAAGTCTTCTTAACATTGGGCAAGGCAGGGCTCGAGCGGCAGATCACATCCTTGCGAGCTACACTCGATCGACTTGACCCCGTGGCCGATCACCACCAATCCGAATCCACGTTCGCTGAGCTGATGCGCTTGGAATCGCAACGGAGGCAATTCGATGACCGATGAGGTTGCGACGATGGCCAAGGATCTCCACGTCGACGAGGTCCGGGATCTCGTCGCTCGAGGCAAGGAAAAAGGCTGGCTGACCGCCGATGAGATCGCCGACGCCCTCGGGTCGCTCGATCTGTCGGCCGAGCAGGTTGACAACGTCTATGCCGTCGTTGCCGAGGAAGGCATCGAGGTCGTCGACCACGAGCCCGGCACCGACTCCGACGAGGTCGAGGACTTCCGCCGCGACCCGGAACTGCTGAAGGCGCCCACCAACGACCCGGTCCGGATGTACCTGAAGGAAATCGGCAAGGTCCCGCTGCTCACCGCCGAGCAGGAAGTCGATCTGGCGATGCGCATCGAGGCGGGCCTGATGGCCGAGGAGATGCTCGACAATCCCCGCCGCTTCGACAATGAGAGAGCCCGTGAGCTGGCGCTGCGCTCCAATCTCGAGGTCGAAAGCCAGTCGCTCACCGTCGACAAGGCCCGCGAGATCTGCCGGCGGATCAGCCTCGACGGCCTGCTGGCCAAGCGCAAGCTGGTTGAGGCGAACCTGCGCCTGGTGGTGTCGATCGCCAAGCGCTACGTCGGTCGGGGCATGCTGTTCCTCGACCTGATCCAGGAGGGCAACCTCGGCCTGATCCGGGCGGTGGAGAAGTTCGACTACAAGAAGGGCTACAAGTTTTCGACGTACGCCACCTGGTGGATCCGCCAGGCGATCACCCGGGCGATCGCCGACCAGGCCCGCACCATCAGGATCCCGGTGCACATGGTCGAGACGATCAACAAGCTGGTCCGGGTGCAGCGCCAGCTGCTGCAGGACCTCGGCCGGGAGCCGCTGGCTGAGGAGATGGCTGAGCAGATGGAGATGACCCCGGACAAGGTCCGGGAGATCCTCAAGGTCTCGCAGGAGCCGGTCTCGCTGGAGACCCCGATCGGCGAGGAGGAGGACTCACATCTCGGCGATTTCATCGAAGACTCCGATGCGGTGGTCCCTTTGGACGCCGCATCGTTCATTTTGCTGCAGGAGCAGCTGGAGTCGGTGCTCCACACGCTGTCGGAGCGGGAGAAGAAAGTGATCCAGCTCCGCTTCGGGCTCCACGACGGCATGCCCCGCACGCTGGAGGAGGTCGGCCGGGAGTTCGGGGTCACCCGGGAGCGGATCCGTCAGATCGAGTCCAAGACGCTGTCCAAGCTCCGGCACCCGTCCCGGTCGCAGAAGCTCCGGGACTTCCTGGAGTAGCGGGTGAGCGGGTGAGCCGCGGGGGGCCGCGGGAGTTTTTCACCAACCTGAACCAGCCGGGGATGCCGGCCGGCGAGAAGTGGTCCACGTTCGTCCGCAACCGCTGGCGAGCGACCGTCCTGCTCAAGGGCTGCTGCGGGCACCCGGGCGAACCGGGCTGTTGAGAGGGCCGCGCTGAGCCCCGGTCGGGGCCTGAAGGGCACGATCCCGGCTCGCACGACCACTAGCCCTGTACTCCACACCCCAGGCTCCAAGGCTCAAGCCGGCCCGGCTGGGGGTCGATGCTATGCTCGCTACGTCCCTTCGGGGGTGGCGCAACGGCAGCGCGGCTGACTGTTAATCAGTAGGTTGCGGGTTCGAATCCCGCCCCCCGAGCCCCTTTCAAGGCCTTCCCGCCAGTACACTCGTCAGGTGGCCAGCGACGAGCTGCGCACCCTTCTCGGCCTCGTTCCCGACGGCTGCCTGCTGACCGATGCCGCGGGCGTGATCCTGGAGGCCAACCAGGTCGCCTGCGGGTTGCTGGGCGTTCCCGGGGCCGGGCCTGCTGCCGTCGCCGGGAAACCGATCGCCGGGTTCCTGGCCCCGGTCGAGGCGGACACGTTCACCCGGGCGCTGGCAGCTCTCGCCGCCGGCGGGGAGACGGGCGACTTCCAGGCCGAGCTCCGGCCCTTCCGCGGCCCGCCCCGGCAGGCCCGGTTCCGGGCGGCGCGGGTTGGCGACGGCGGGGTCCTGTGGCTGATCCGGCCGGCCGAGGGTATCGAAGGGCTCCGGGAGGCACTGCTGCTCTCGGTCGCCCACGACCTACGCGCCCCGCTGTCGGTCATCAACGGCTTCGTCCAGCTGCTGGAGAACCGGGCTGTCACGGTGTCGGCGGAGACCGTGGCCGAGATGGTGCGCGAGCTCGGCCCGGCGGTCCGCGGGATGACGTCGGCGATCGACAACCTGCTCGACGTCGGCCGTACCGGCTGCGGCGCGGTCGCTCTCAGCCGGACGCCGACGCCGGTCGGGCCTCTGGTGGAACGCTGCGTCGCCGGCGCCGGGTTGGCTGAGCGTGCCGTCGTCGATGTTGTCGTGTCGGCAGCCGACGTCGACCCGGGCCTGGCCGAGCGCATCCTCGTCAACCTCCTGGTCAACGCCGACCGGTACAGCCCGCCGGGGTCGAAGGTCGCCGTGCATGTCCGTGGGGTCGGGGGAAGGAATGAGGATGGGCAACGGAATGAGGATGGGGGCGGGATCCAGATCGAGGTCGACGACGAGGGGCCGGGGATCCCGGACGTCATGAAAGAGAAGGTGTTCGACCTGTACCGGCAGCTGTCGCCGGGCGGCCCTGGAGCCGGGGTCGGGCTCTACCTGGTCCGCCGCTTCGCCGAGTTCCACGGGGGCCGGGCGTGGGCCGACGACAACCCGGGCGGCGGCGCGTCCATGCGCGTCTACCTGCCCTGCAGCTACTCGTAGCTAGCCCGCGTTCAGGTTTTCAGGTTAGGCGGGTTTCGTGGAGGGCTTGCCGCCCACCGCCCCCGTGACGGCCCCGACCACGATGAGGACCAAGCCCAGGATCACCCCGCCCAGCCCGCGGCGGCGGTGCTTCAGCGCCGAGCCGGCGATGTGGCCGGGTACGAACGATGGCAGCGCGTGGGCGGGCACAACCAAATAGACCACTCCCGCGGCGATCGCGAGGATTCCGAGAACAATGAGCACGATCATCACCACTCGTGCGCCTGACATGGCTTGACCCCCAGTCTTCGGGCCCCGGTTACATCACACCTCCGACCCTATTCCGGGCCATGCGCCCGGGCAAGCGGCCGCCAGGGGGGCCCGTCGAGCTGGCAGATTCCACTGTCCTGATTCCAGGCGGATTACGCCGGAAATCATGACAGTGGTCCCCGAGGGGTTATGTAGATCATTGTTGATATGTGTAAGTGGGCAAATGAGCGAGTATGGACCAGCCGATGTCGCCCTCAATCGGGGAGGGACACCCCGCTGCGGGGCGCCCACCGCAGGCCACACCGGGGCCGGGCCATGCGCCCGGGCAACCCCCGGGGAACGGCTACGAGAACGCGGTCTCGGGGCGGGGGAGCGGCTGCCCGTCGACGCTGATGTCGACCTTCTCGTTGTAGAAGGCGATCAGGCCGGCGATCGGTGCCAGCTGGCGGGTCGGGAAGTCGTAGCACCAGGCCAGGTCCTTGTGCACCTTGCCGCCGAGGTCGACCGACCAGTACCCGGACGTCGTGCCCTTGTACGGGCACTCGGTGACGGTGGTTGTGGGGATCAGGTGGGTGAGGTCGACCTCGGTGCGGTTCAGGTAGTAGCGGGTCGGCAGGCCGGTCTCGAACACCATGACCGGCGACGAGGATTCGGCGAGGACCGCACCCTCCAGCTCGATCCGCACCCGCCGCGTCGAGCGCAGCGCATCGACCCTGGTATACGGGTTGCGCGGATGGACGAAGACCCGCTCGTCCTCCTCGAACCAGGCGTCGAGTGCCGCCCAGTCGAAGCGCACCGTGCCGGCCAGGCCCTGGACTGGGGAGTCGCGGAAAACCCTGGCCGCCTTCGGCCGGTAGCGGTCGCCCGCCTGCAGGCCGTGGACCGCCGCCGGGCCGCGGGCGCTCCCAACGCTGTGCTGCTCGTCGACGAGGACGCCCCCGGTGACGTCGGCCAGCGGGATGTAGTACTGCGGGTAGGCGGGCCACTCCCAGACGTAGAGCGCCCGGCTGGTTTCGAAGACCGCGGTGGTGCCGAGCATCCCGCGGAGTCGCCGGGGCACCGGCTCGACGTGGTTGACTGGGGCGATTGCGGCCGGGTAGTCGGTCATCGGGGCTCCCTTCGTTGGCTCGAGAGGCGTGTGTGGCGCTGGTTCGTCGATGGATCGGGATCGGATTGCCCATTCTGGCGGGCTGCGCGCTGGGGGCGTGCAGCAGCCCGCGCCCGGCCGCCTCGGGGCGCTCCACGCCCCCGCCGGCGATGAGCCCTAGCGCCCTCTCCGCCTCGACGGCGGCTTCGCCCTCGGCGTTGCCTCCGCCGGCATCGTCGCCAGGCGTGCGGCGCTCGCCGTCCCCGCCGGCGCGGTCGCCAGCGCGACCGCTGATCCCGACGGTGCCGGCTGCTGCCGGGGGAGGGCCGGGCACCTTCGGGCCGACCGGTCCGGGCCCGCTCAACGGCAAGGTGGTCGCCATCGACCCCGGCCACAACGGCCGCAACTACGCCGACCCAAGCTACATCAACCAGCAGGTCTTCAACGGGCGGGAGCCGGAGGCCTGCGACACCACCGGGACCCAGACCGACAGCGGGTACACCGAGTCGGAGTTCAACTTCAACGTCGCCCAGTACCTGACCGCCGACCTGCGCGACGAGGGGGCGACGGTCGTGCTGACCCGGACATCCGACGACGGTGTCGGCCCGTGCGTGACCGACCGGGCGGCGATCGGCAACAACGCCCACGCCAGCGCCGCCGTCTCGATCCACGCCGACGGCGGCCCGACCGGGGGCCGGGGCTTTGCCATCCTCGAACCGGTGGCCGACGGGCCGAACGACGCCATCATCGGCCGGTCGCAGACCCTCGGCACCGACCTCCGCAACGCCTTCGCCTCCGGCACCGGCGAGCCGGTGAGCAGCTACGACGGCACCGACGGCATCCAGGCCCGGGACGACCTGGGGGGCACCAACCTCTCCACGGTCCCGAAGGTGTTCGTCGAGTGCGCCAACATGCGCAACGCCGCCGACGCCGCACTCGTCGTTTCCAGCGCCTGGCAGGCCAGAGCCGCCCTGGCGATCGCAAACGGCCTGACGACCTTCCTGTCCGGGTGACTCGCGCGGCCCGCACAAAATGTTCAATGACAAGAAAGCCCGGGAGCCCGCCACCCCAGCGGGATCAGCGTCGGTGCTCAGTACCTGAACCGCTTACGTCCACGCTCCTTTCCGGACAATCGGGCCGTGAACGCACCGCCAACTCAAGGCTCGCATCAAACCGACCGATGCATCGGCTATGAGGTCCTCCGGCCACATGCTCGACAGATCCTCCCGCGACCAGGGCGTGCTGTGGGTTCTCTCGGCCTGGGTCGTCACGGCCGCCGCAGGCGTGCAGGTCTTTACCCTCCAGCGCTGGCAACTGGCCTTCGCGATCCCGACGGCCATCATCGGCGCGGTCGTGCTTGCCGGCTACTTCACCTTCTACCGCCCCTACCGGCGGGCGATGATGAGGTCGTCGGCCCTCCGTTCGGCTC